>Ga0335077_10000330_pt1 | contig 51295 bp, 45 predicted proteins | sample Lox_Sample_31_FD_207151 | JGI IMG/M metagenome (GOLD analysis project Ga0335077, IMG submission 207151) | Soil microbial communities from Loxahatchee National Wildlife Refuge, Florida, United States - Lox_Sample_3.1 | ecosystem: Environmental > Terrestrial > Soil > Wetlands | place: USA... | reverse complement strand
ACCGCCCGCCGCCCGGCGCGCGGACTTCTTGCCCTTGCGCTTCCTAGCTGTACTGCGCCTCGTCGCGGCCTTGCGCTTGGTCGCAGCCTTGTTCGCCGCGGTCTTCCGCTTGCCGGCGGCCTTCCGCTTGCCGGCGGCCTTTTTCGCCGTGGGAGCCGTTCGAGTTTGCCCCGTCGCGCTCGCCTTTGGTGCCGCAGCGGGCTGCGATGGCGCTTTCCGCGCTGGGCTCGATGCAGCGGCCGTCGACTGACTCTCTTTGCGCGGTTTCGGCGCCTGGGCCGCCACCCGTGGTGGCTCGACCCCGGCGATTACCGCTCCCTGGGGATCTGCGAGCTGCACGATCCAACTGCCGCCGGGCACCTCGTGCGGACCGTTGAGCACCTGACCGCCCGCCGCTTTCGCCGCCTCCGCCATCTTGGGCGCGCTCGTGGAGCGTGCGTAGGCCAGCCAGCGCGGGCCCCCACCGCCCGCCGCTCCGGATGGCAGTGTGTACATGCCGCCGAGCTGCTGACCACCACGCCCGAAGAGCAGGTACTGACCCATCGCGCCGCCCATGTCGTGGGAGCCCAGCCGCTCCCACCCGAAGATCTCGCGATAGAAGCTGAACGCGGCCTCGTGATCGCTCGCGCCGAGCTCGTGCCACATGAATTCCTCGGCCGCTCCTCCCCCGCCATCGCCAGCCGGGGTGCTGTACACGCCGAACACGCTGCCCTGCGGATCAGCCAGCACGGCGTACTTCGCGCCGGTCGACATCTCCGTGGTTCCCTTGAGCACGCGGCCGCCGCGTTGCTCGACGGTGGCAACCGTCGCCGGGACGTCGCGCACGCCCACATAGGCGATCCAGTGGGGCGAGCCGGCCCCCGTACCGGGCGAGCGCATCATGCCGCCCGCCGGCCCCTTGGCCGCCATCCACAGCGTGTAGCTGGGATCCTTGTCCCAAGGCTGGGTCTTCCAGCCGAACACCCTCGAGTAGAACGTCCCGGCGGCGCCGGGGTCCGTCGTCATCAGCTCATGCCAGAGGAATTTCCCGTCAACATCGGCACTGCTCATCGCGTTTCTCCCCGTTGCTGAGTCTCTGCTCGGGCGCGCTGTTTGGTTTCGGCCACCATTCTGCACTGCCCGCACATTCTGTAAATAGCCGAGCGTGAATTGCGTCGCAAGCAATCGACGCGCCGAGGCAAGTCGCGGCCGGCGGCGCGACACTTGCCGATCACTTTCGCATCCAGGAACGGGCCGATGCGCAACAGCGGGCAGTTTGCAATGGCGGTGCTGGCCGCCGTGTGGGCAGTGGCGAGCCTCGCCGCCGCCTCGCCGGACGGTGCCCCCGGGCACGGTGCGAGCAACAAGCGTGCGGTGGTCTACGTCGGCAATTCCGGCGTCCGCTGGCAACGCGACTACGGAGTTCGCAAGGGTCACTGCGATCGGGTGGACATCGGCAGTCCCTCCGAGGCTCCCCGCGAGCTGCCGCTCGGCATGCAGCCGCAACCGATCGAGAATCGGGAGGCGGCCACGCTGATCGGGGGCAAGATCGATTCCCTGCTCGCAGCGCCGATGCAGCGTGAGCTCGACACCGGCGACCGTGCATGTCTCGCTCACGCTCTCGAGATCGGCAAACCCGGCAAGCGCGTTATCTGGGACAACGTTGCGACCGGCGTGCACTACGAGATGGTGGCCGAGCCGGCCTACGACGGTGTAGGCGGGGTGTGCCGCCACTTCAAGCTGCGTGCCGCGGCCTCCACCGGCAAGTCCAAGCGCCAGGCGACGGCCTGCGCAAAGTCGGCCGGGCTTTGGCAGCTGTCCCAGCTCTAGGCTGACAACCCACCTATAGCGACGAAGTCGCCCTCGAAAGCCCCCACCGGCAAGCCATCTTGCTCGAGGACCGTCCCGACGGTGATGCGGGCGCGGCCGTGGCGCGCGAGGGTCAGCCGAAACTTGTGGTACCGGATTTCATCCGCGAGCTCACTGATTGCGGCGAAGTCGTCCGTGATCGGACGCTCGTAGCTCATGCTGGCGTGCTGGATCACGAGCCGCGCACCGCTGCGGGCATCCTGCTCGCGGACATAGAGCAGCGTCCACGCGGCGAGCATCGCCACGGCGGCGGCGCTGCCACCAAACGCCATCTCGCCGTTGTTGATGTTCGGAGCAAGGGGCGCCTGCAGCTCGACTCGCACGGGAGTTACCGAGCACACTCTCACGCCCATCGCCGCGGCGAGCGGAATGCGGCGGTGCAGATAGGCTTGCAGCTCGAGCACGCTCACCAGGGCACCTCGCTACCGTCGTACGCCCAGAAGCGTCCGGCCCGCTCCTTCGTCAAGGTTGCGATGACGCTCCTCATGCCGGTGACGCTGGTTTGAGCGTCGATGTGGGCGCTGGGACCGCCCATATCAGTGCGTACCCAGCCCGGGTGCAGGAGACCCGCGATGATGCCGTGCTTGCGGCCGAGATCGACGGTCATCGACACCATGATGGCGTTCAACGCGGCCTTGCTCGCGCGATACGCGTAGAAGCCCCCGAGCGTGTTGCGCGACATCGAGGCCATGAGCGTCGAGATCGACACGATCTTCTTTTCGGTGCTCGCCGCGACGTGCGTGACGAATGCCTGCGCCATCTTCATGGGCGCATAGGTATTGAGCCGGAACACCTGGTCCCAGTCGGTGAAGTGACTCGCCTCGAAGGTGCCCGCTCCGCGCGCACCCATGGTGCCGGCGCAATTGATGAGCACGTCGATCGGCCGACCTGCGAGTTCCTGCGCGAGGACATCGATTGCCGAGAAGTCGGTGACATCGAGCGCATGCACGCTCAGCCGCCCGCGCGCCTGCTGGGCCAGGCTCTGCAGGGCGGGCGCAGCGAGGGGCGCGCGGGCGCAAGCGAGCACCTCCCAGCCGTCGGCGCTGTACTGACGCACGAGTTCCAGTCCCAGCCCGCGGCTCGCGCCGGTGATCAGCACTGAAGGCATGACGGCTCCCGCGCGACGCGGCCGCGGCGCGCCGCCGCTACCACTGTCCGCTGTTGGGCATCGACGTCCATGGCTCCGCCGGAGCCAGCGCACTACCTTTCTGCAGCAGCTCGATCGAGATGTTGTCGGGCGAGCGCACGAAGGCCATGCGGCCATCGCGCGGCGGCCGATTGATCGTGACGCCATTCTCCATCAAGCGCCGGCAGGTCGCGTAGATGTCTTCGACCGCGTAGGCGAGGTGCCCGAAATTGCGCCCGCCCCCGTAGCTCTCCGGATCCCAGTTGTGCGTGAGCTCGACCTGCGCCGCGTCGTCGCCGGGCGCCGCAAGGAACACCAGCGTGTAGCGCCCCTGCGGATTGTCCTTGCGCGACAGCTCGGTGAGGCCGAGCGCATCGCAATAGAAGCGCAACGACGCCTTCAAATCGCTCACGCGCACCATGGTGTGCAGGTACTTCATAACTCACAACTCACAACTCACAACTCACAACTTCTCTCAAAACATCTCCGACGGACCGGGCGTCTTGATGTCGACCTTGTGCCGGGATGCGATGAAATCGCCGGTGATCATCTCATCGTAGCACTGCCCGGGGCTGACCATCGGATAGACACCGGCATCTGGATCGATCAGCACCTCGAGAAATGCAGGTCCGGAGAATTTGATGAACTGCTCGACCACCCGCGGCACGTCCTCCTTGCGGGTCAGACGCTCGGCGTAGCGGAAGCCATCGGCTTGCGCGGCTTTCACGAAATCCTTCTTGTGCAGCGATTTGTCGCTCGCGGACAGCCGTCCCTTGAAGAACAGCTTCTGCCACTGCTTGACCATGCCGTCGCCGAAATTGTTGAGCACGACGATCTTCACGGGCAGATCGTACGTGGTCGCGGTCTCCAGCTCGCCGATGTTCATGCGAATGCTGGCATCGCCGTCGATGTCGATGACGAGCCGCTCCGGATGGCAGACCTGCGCACCGATGGCCGCCGGCAGACCGAAGCCCATGGTGCCCATGCTTCCCGAGGTGAGCCACAGGCGCGGCCGGCGAAAGTCGCAGTACTGAGCGGCCCACATCTGATGCTGGCCCACTCCGGTGCTCACGATCGCCTCGCCGCCCGTGTGGCGGTTGATCTCCTCGATCACATAGTGGGGCTGGATCAAGGGACTCGCGCGATCGTAGTTCATCGCATGCACGCGCTTGAGCTCTGCGAGCTCGGCATGCCAGGCGGCGTAGTCAGGCGCAAAACGCTCCTGCCTGCCGTAGGCGATCAGGGCGCGCAGCGCCGGCTCGAGCAGCCCCACGTGACTCCACTGCACGCGCTTCACCTTGTTGATTTCGGCGCGGTCTATGTCGAGGTGCGCGATGCGCTTCGCATTGCGCGCGAATTGCGCGGGCACGGTGGCCACGCGATCGTCGAAGCGCGCGCCGACCGTGATCAGGAAATCACAATCGTCGAGCGCATAGTTGGCGAAGGCCGCGCCATGCATGCCGAGCATGCGCAGCGACAGCGGCTGCTTGGTATCGATTGCGCCGATGCCCATGAGCGTGGTCACGACCGGGATGCCGAAGCCGAGCGCGAGCTCGGTGAGCGCAGCGCCCGCGTCGGCATTGATGACGCCGCCTCCGGCGTAGATGAGCGGGCGCTTCGCTTCGCGCAGCATGGTGAAGAAGCGCGCTGCCTCCGAGGCACTCACGCTCTGATGCACGAGCTCCACCATGCGCCCACGATAGCCGGGAATCGGCAGCGTGCCAGCGCCCACGAACGCGCCTTCCCAGTTCTGCACATCCTTCGGTACGTCGACGACCACGGGACCGGGCCGCCCGGTGCGTGCGATCTCGAAGGCCGTACGCATGGTCGCTTCGAGCTTGGTCGGGTCGGTGACCAAAAAGATGTGCTTTGCGACGGCGCCCATCAGCGCAGGCACCGGCGCCTCCTGAAACGCATCGGTACCGATCGAAGCGCGCGCGACTTGCCCGCAGATGACGACGATCGGAACCGAGTCCGCCATGCTGTCGCGCACGGGGGTGACCGTGTTCGTGGCCCCCGGTCCCGAGGTGACCAAACACACACCGACGCGCCCGCTCGCGCGCGCATAGCCCGCGGCCATGAACCCCGCGCCCTGCTCGTTGGCCGGCACGATGAGACGCAACGGGCGGGCGCGCGCGTGCGCTTGCCGCTCGTTGTAGAGAAAGACGGCATCGTAGGTCGGCAGGATGGCGCCACCGCTGTAGCCGAAGATTGCACCGGCGCCCTCATCGGCGAGCACCTGCACGATCATCTGCGCACCGCTCATGCGCTGACCGGCGAGCGGATGTGCGCGCGGACCTGCCGCCGTGGCAATATCATTCATGGGGATTTGACAGCCTAGCAGCTGCTAGGCCTTGAGGCTACAGTTCAGCGGCTACAGGGCTACAGTATGCTGCCAATAGCGACCCCCATGCGTCACATCATCGCCATCCTGCTGCAGAACGAGGCCGGCGCGCTCGCGCGCGTCGCGGGGCTGTTCTCCACGCGTGGCTACAACATCGAGTCGCTTTCCGTGGCGCCCACCGACGATCCCACAGTCTCGCGCGTCACGCTCGTCACCAAGGGCTCGGATGCGGTCATCCAGCAGATCGTCAATCAGCTGCACAAGCTGATCGATGTGGTGCGTATCGAGGACCTGACGCTCGGGGAGCACCTGGAGCGCGAGCTCGCGGTGCTGAAGCTACGCGTGCGACCCGAGGCGACCGACGGTCTGCGCGGCTACGTGGTACGCACCGGAGGTCGCGTGCTCGATCCTGCCTGCGAGGGCTTCGTGGTGGAGCTCACCGCGAGCGAGGCGGAGATCAACGAGTTCATACGCGAGCTCGCCTCGCGCGCGGAGCTCACCGAGGTGGTGCGCAGCGGCGCGCTGGGCGTGGCGCGCAGCGGGCGCACGCTGCAAAGCCGGGGTGCCTGAACCGTGGATAGGGCGCGCGTCCTCATCGTCGACGATCTGCCCGAGAAGCTGCTCGTGTATCGCACTGTGCTCGAGGACCTCGAAGCCGAGCTGGTCGTCGCGCGCTCCGGCACGGAGGCGCTCACGCGCATCCTGTACGACGACTTCGCCGTCATTCTGCTCGATGTGAACATGCCGGACATCGATGGGCTGGAAACCGCAACGCTGATCCGCCGTTATAAGCGCTCGCGGCAGACGCCCATCATCTTCATCACCTCATACGCCGATGAGCCGCAGACCTCACGCGCCTACGAGCTCGGTGCAGTGGACTTCATCCTCTCGCCGGTGGTTCCGGAGGTGCTGCGTACCAAGGTGCGCGTGTTTGTCGAGCTGTTTCGCGCGCACGCCGAGCTCGCGAATGCCAATCAGGCGCTCGAGCAGCGAGTCGCGGAGCGCACGGCGGAGCTGCAGCACAGCAACGAGCTGCTGCAGAGCGAGATCATCGAGCGACGCCGCATCGAGGCGGAGCGCGAGGCGCTGCTCGCCCGCGAGCAGGTCCTGCGCGCCGAGGCGGAGCAACTCTCACGTCTCAAGGACGAGTTCCTCGCCACCATGTCGCACGAGCTGCGCACGCCGCTGAATGCCATCTTCGGCTGGATCACGCTGCTGCGCACGCGGCGCCTGGATGCAACCACCGAAGAGCGCGCCATGGAGACGATCGAGCGCAATGCGCGCTCGCAGCGGCGGCTCATTGAGGATCTCCTCGACGTGTCGCGCGTGGTCACGGGCAAGGTGACTCTGGAGCTCGGCGTGGTGGACCCGCGGCGCGTGATCGAGGCATCCATCGAGACCATGCTGCCCGCTGCGCAAGCAAAGGGCATCAAGCTGCTGCCGCGGCTCGATCAGCGCGTCGGCACGCTGCGCGGTGACTTCGCACGGTTGCAGCAAGTGGTGTGCAACCTGCTGTCGAACGCCATCAAGTTCACCAGTCTCGGCGGGCATATCGAGATCGAGCTGCTGCGACGGGACGAGCAGGCGGAGATCACCGTGCGCGACAGCGGTCAGGGCATCAAGCCTGAGTTCCTGCCTTATGTCTTCGATCGCTTCCGCCAGGAGGATGGCTCGATCAGTCGCCGCCACGGCGGGCTCGGGTTGGGACTTGCGATCGTGCGTCACCTGACCGAGCTGCACGGCGGCACGGTGAGCGCGGCGAGCGAGGGCGAGGGACTCGGCGCAACTTTCACCATCCGCGTGCCGATCCGTGACGCAAGCGCATTCGCGAGCAGCGCCGAGATGGCGGCCGCAGCACCAGCCGCCGGTGCGCAGCTCGATGGCCTGCACGTGCTGGTCGTGGACGACGACCCCGGGGCGCGGGAGCTGATAGCCAATATGCTGCAGGCCTATGGTGCTCGCGTCAGTCTCGCAGGGTCCGGACCGGCGGCGCTGACGCTGCTCTTCGAGCGCCGGCCGGACTTGCTGCTCGCTGATCTCGGCATGCCTGAGATGGATGGCTATGCGCTCATCGAGCAAGTCCGCGCGCTCGACCCTAACCTGGGCGGACGGGTCCCCGCGGTGGCACTGAGCGGCTATGCAACTGCCCACGATCGCGTGCGCGCCCTGCATGCAGGCTTCCAGAGCCACCTCGCGAAGCCCGTGGAGCCCGAGGAGCTCGCGGCGGTCATCACGAGTCTCGCCGGCGCGGGAGTGCGCCGCGCCGCCGCGCGCACCCCCTCGACGACCTCATAAAGTCACGGAATGAGCACCGTCGATCCCGTGGTGCGGCGCGCCTCGAGGTCGCGGTGTGCCTGTGCGACCTCGACGAGCGGATACGTCTGCCCGATGCGAATGCGCACCTTGCGGCTCTTCACCACCGCGAACAGCTCGCGGGCAGCGGCCTCGAGCGCGGGGCGCGTTGCGATGTAAGAAGCGAGCTGCGGGCGCGTGAGGAACAGCGAGCCGCGCTTGCTCAGCTCGAGCGGGCTGAAGGCGGGCGGCGGGCCGGACGCATTGCCGTACGTGACCATCATGCCGAGCGGCCGCAGACAATCGAGCGACTCCATGAAGGTGTCCTTGCCCACCGAGTCGTACACCACATCGACGCCCAGGCCCTTCGTCAGCTGTTTCACGCTCGATACGAGATCGTCGCGCCCAGAGATGAGCACGTGGCGACAGCCGTTCTTGCGGGCGAGCTCCGCTTTCGCATCGCTGCCGACGACACCGATGACCTTAGCCCCGAGCGCGCGCGCCCATTGACACAGGATGAGGCCGACCCCGCCGGCCGCGGCATGCACCAGAAGCGCCTCGCCGCGCTGCACGCGGTGCGTGCGCCGCAGGAGGTAGTGCGCCGTGAGGCCCTTCAGCATCAAAGCGGCTGCCTCGCGATCGGAGATCCCCGCCGGCACTTTCACGATGCGCTGCGCGGGCACGTTGCGCAGCTCACTGTAGGCACCGGGCGTGAAGTAAACGTATGCGACGCGCTGCCCGGCCCGAAATCCTCGCACCTTCGGGCCCACCGCGACGATCACTCCGGCGGCTTCGCGCCCGAGGACCGCGGGCAGCGTCTGCGGATACAACCCGGTGCGGTCGTACACGTCGATGTAGTTCAGCCCGATCGCGGTATGGCGAATCTGGACCTCGCCGGCGCCCGGCGGCCCGGGGTCCCGATCCTCGATCGACAGGGCCTCGGGGCCCCCGTATTGGTGCAAAAGTACGACCTTGGGCATGGCTGTGATCCCGGTCACAAAACTGGGCTGAGATGTCCCGGAATCATAAGGTTACCAGGCCAGGGTGCGAACCGGTTCCGCGCTAGTGGCCGGCGCGCCCGTACAGTGTTGCTGCAAGAGCATCAAGGCAGCGTAACGATCATGACGCGTCCCGCGCCCCCCATGACTGGTGACGCCTCGCCGCCGCCTGCGGGAGCCTCTGCGCCGCAGAATCCGGCCGTCGCCGCGCCGCAGAATGCGGGCACCGCCGGGTCGCCGCCCCCGTCCGTGGGTCCTTCCGCCGCTACCCTCGAAGAAGTTCTCAAGCGCCTCATGAGCGCGCTCGATGCCGCCTTCGTCGCCGTCCAGGCTTACGAGGGTCGCTGCGCGCAGCGCCTCGCCCGCGACGTTCCGGGCGTGCGGGTGCTGGAGGATCTGTGGCGCCATGGCGCAGAGGGTCTGCTCGAGCAGGTGCGAGCCGCAAAGGGGGCGATCGCCAGCAATCGTTTGCGCGGCCAGAGCAACGGTCCAGTCTGCGGCAAGCTCGTCGCGGCGCCGCTGCGTGACCCTGCGGGATCGATCATCGGTGTGGTCATTGCGGCGCGCACGGTCGAGCAGGAAAAGCTCGGCGCGCGCGAGTCGCAGCGCCTCCTCAAGCTCGCCAGCGAGGTCAGTGCGCTCCTGCGCACGCCCGTCAGCACCGGCAGCGGCCTGCTCAGCTGGTCGTCCTTTCAGGAGCGTGCGCGCGAGCACGAGGGGAGCGAAGGCGGCGGCTGCATGCTCTATGGCGATGTGGATCAGCTGCACGTGCTCAACAAGCTTGCGGGACTGGCGGCGGGCGATCAGGCCATCGCGGCCGTCGGTGCGGCGCTGGAGGATGAGCCGCTGCCGGATGGCGCCGCGGTCTGCCATATCTCGGGCGACCGCTTCGCGGTCTACCTGCCGAGGGTCTCGCTGAGCCAGGGGCGGCGGCTGGCCGAGCAGTTGTGCCGCACAGTGAGCGAGCGCTGCGCGAACATCGACGGACTGCGCACGCGGCTGTCGATCTCCTTCGGCATCGCGACGGTGCCGCCGGGCGATCATGAGCTCACGCACGCCCTCGCCGCCGCGGAGGCGGCCTGCCGCGCCGCCAAGGATCGCGGCCGCGGCCGCGTGGAGATCTATCAGGATGCGGATCAGAGCATCGTGCGCCGCAACGATGACGTGCTGGTCGCGAACCGGCTGCGCAAGGCGCTCGAGACCGAGCGCATCGGCATCGTCGCGCAGCCGCTCATCAGCCTCACGGGCGAGACCGGCACCGAGTATTTCGAGCTGCTGGCGCGCATGGTGACCGACTCCGGCTCCTTCGTCTCACCCACGCACTTTATGTCCGCGGCGATGCGCTATCAATTGCTGATCGACCTCGATCGCGCCATGTTGATTCGCATCTTTGAGCGGCTGAAGGCCGCCCGCGCGCTGCTCAGTCAGCGTCGGATGCGCTTCTCCATCAATCTGTCGGGCCCGAGCATCGGTAATCCCGAATTCACCGAATGGCTGAGCGGCAACATCAATCCGGAGGCCATTCCCGGCGAGTGGCTCCAGTTCGAGATCACCGAGACGGCCGCCGTCGCCAACGTCTCCCAGACCCAGACCATGATCCGACATCTGCGCGCCCGCGGCGTGGAATTCGCGCTCGATGACTTCGGCACCGGTGTCAGCTCCTTCGCCTACCTCAAGGCCTTCGACGTGACCATGCTGAAGCTCGACGGCTCCTTCACGCGGGATCTATCGACGGATCAGCGCTCGCAATCCCTGGTGCGCGGCATCGCCCAACTCGGCCGTAGCATGAACATTCAAACGGTGGCCGAGTGCGTCGAGGCGGAGACCATCCGTGCGCAGCTGGCTCAGCTCGGCGTGGATCGCGCGCAGGGATTTCTCTTCGGCCAGCCGGTACCCTTCGAGAGCATCCTCGTGCCCGAGGCGTCCGCGCTGGCAGCGCCGACAGCGCCAACTGCGCCGATCGAGATCAGTTACGAAGCGCCTGAGAACGCCGCCGCGCCGGCATCCACCGAGGTTTCCGCGCGGGAGGCCGAGGCGCTCGTGGCAGCGACCGCGGATGCGCAACCGCCGGGCGAGAACGCACCCGCCACGCCAAGTGAGAGCTCCGAGTCGGGCGAGGAGGAGCGCGCCGATCCCGAGAACACGCGCGCCGCAACCGGCGGCTAGGCCGAAACCGGCACCAGCGGGAGCGGAGCCACGGCGAAGACGAGCTCGGTCACGGGGTGGCCGCCAAGCAGGTGCTCCTGCAGGATGCGCTCGAGATTCGCGGGCGTGCAGGTGCGATACCAGATTCCTTCCGGGTAAACGACGGCGATGGGCCCCGAGATACAGATGCGCAGGCAGTCGGCCTTGGTGCGCAGCACGCCGCCATCCGTGTCGACGAGATTCAGCTCGCGCAGGCGCCGCTTGAGAAACTCCCAGGACTCCAGCTGCTGCTGCTGGGTTGCGCACTTGCCCCCGACGCACAGGAACAGATGGCGTGTCACTCTTCCCAGCTTGATCTTTTCTGCTGCGGCGTCCAGCAGCTCGGCAGGCTCCGTCATTGCGAGACTGTAGCGGCTCTGCGCCGCGTCAGTTTACAGCGCAGCGTCGTCGGTCTCGCCGGTGCGGATGCGAATGACGCGCTGAATGTCGGTGATGAAGATCTTGCCGTCACCGACCTTGCCGGTCTTGCCCGACTTGAGAATCGCCTCGACCACCTGGTCGAGCAGATCACTGCGCACGGCCACCTCGATGCGCGTCTTCGGCACGAAGTCCACGACGTACTCGGCTCCGCGATACAGCTCCGTATGACCGCGCTGGCGTCCAAATCCCTTGACCTCAGTAACCGTCATGCCCGAAACCCCGATGTCCGAAAGCGCAGCGCGCACCTCGTCGAGCTTGAAGGGCTTGATGATCGCGGTGACGAGTTTCATGTCGTGGTTTCCCGGTCGACGCTGCTCGAGTGAATGTTACGCAGCCTGAGGCGGTTTTGCAGCTTTCATGCCATGCGCCCTCCATGCGCACGCGCCCGCATTTGCCGCATTCACGCGGCGCGACGCCGCGCACTGCACTCCCCGGACGCACCGATTTCTGGCACGCGCCCCCGCTTGGTGCGAGCGCTCCGTTCCCGGCATCCGTGCGATCATGACCGCAGGTGCAGCGCTCGGATGAGGTGTGCGCATGCTGGCATTGGCGATTCATGGCGGAGCAGGCGGCATTCCGCAGGGGCGCCTCACCCCCCAGGAAGAGGTGAGCTATCGCGCTGGCCTCGCTGCGGCACTGCATGCGGGCTACGAGGTGCTCGAGCGCGGCGGCTCGAGCCTGGATGCCGTCACTTCAGCGGTGCGCGTTCTCGAGGATGACCCGCAGTTCAACGCCGCCCGCGGCGCCACGCTCACCCGCGACGGCTGGGCGGAGCTCGATGCCTCGGTCATGGAAGGCCGGGAGCAGCGCGCGGGCGCCGTCGCCTGCGTGCGCCACATCAAGAACCCCATCGATCTTGCGCGGCGGGTGATGGAGAAGTCGCGCCACGTATTGCTCGTCGGTGCCGGCGCGGAAGAGTTCGCGCTGGAGGAGAGCGTGCCGCTGGTGCCCAATCTCTACTTCCGCACGCCGCAGCGCCTGCAGCAATTGCAGGCACGACTCGAGGGCGCGGCCGATCCGTCCCTGGACGCAGGCACGGTCGGTGCCGTCGCGCGTGATGTACGCGGTGACCTCGCCGCCGCCACCTCCACCGGCGGGATGGCGCTCAAGCGGCACGGGCGCGTGGGCGACTCACCGCTGATCGGTGCGGGGACCTACGCCAAGAATGGCGTCTGTGCCGTGTCTGCCACGGGACATGGAGAGTTCTTCATCCGCGCGGTCGCCGCTCACCACGTCAGCATGTCGGTGGAATACCGCGGCTTGTCGCTCACCGCCGCGGTGCACGAGACGCTCTACCAGCGACTGGCGGCGATCGGCGGCAGGGGCGGAATCATTGCCGTCGACGCGCAAGGCACGATTGTCATGGAGCATTCGAGCGCCTCGATGTTCCGTGCGGCGCGCGATGCGCGCGGACGTGACGAAGTAGCGATCTATTGAAGTAGCGATCGCGAGGCATGGCGGCGGCGTGCGCCGCGAGCTCAGGCGCGCCTCAGGCCGCGAAGTAGCGCGCGAGGTACTGCTCGAAGGATTGCTTCTCGGCGCGCTCGAGCGCCTGCTGCTTGACCAGCGACTCTGCGGCTTCCGCGGCGAGCTCCTTCTGCCGCTCCGGATTCGGCATATAGAGATCGAGAAAATAGGCTTTGTGCATGGCCGATATGCGCAGCGCCACATCGAAGAAGCGCTCGCCCGTCGATTGCAGCTCCGCGAGCAGCCGCGCCGAGGGAGTGAGCCGCGCGTCCCGCACCTTGGCGGTCTGGGTGGCGAGCGACTGCGCATAGGGTTGCGCCGGATCGCCGTGATCGAGCACCTCGCAAATGCCGCTCATCGAATCGAGCAGCTCCAGCGCCCAGGCCGCGAGCGGCGCCGGCCGCCCATCGCGCGCGAGCATCAGCCCAGGCTCGCGGCCACGGCGGGCGACGAGCAGGTGGTTCTCATCGAGCGCGTCCTGCTCGGAAGCGCCGATCGGCGGACTGTCCTTGAGCAGGCAGAGGGCGAGAAAGGCCTCGAGGAAGCGCAGCTTGTGCTGATTGACCCCGACCGGATCGAAGGCACTGACATCGAGCGCGCGCACCTCCACGTACTCCACACCGGCGCGCAGCAGCGCCTTGGTCGGCCGCTCGCCGGAGCGCGCGACGCGCTTGGGACGAATGAAGCTGTAGTACTCGTTCTCGATCTGCAGAATGTTGGCATTCAGCTGGCGATACTCGCCGTCCACCTGCACGCCGAGCGCCTGGTAGGGGGGATGGGGCGTGCTGATGGCGCGCGACAGATCGCGCACGTACTCCTCCAGGCTGTTGACCGAGACCGACAGCCCCGCCTGATTGCGGTTGCGATAGCCGATATCGCTCATGCGCAGGGAGGTGGCGTACGGCTCGTAAAGAGTTCCGGGCGCAAGCTGCGGCATGTCGAGCGTGCGCCCCTTCAGAAACGACTGACATACCACCGGCGAGACACCGAACAGATACAGCACGATCCAACCGTAGCGGCGATAGTTGCGGAGCAGGTCGAAGTAGCTCGCCGAGATGAAATTGCGCCCCGAGTCGCGCGCTGCGCGCACTGCGGCGTAAGCCTCCCAGAAGCGCTCGGGGAATGAATAGTTGAAGTGCACGCCGGAGATGGCCTGCATCATGCGCCCGTAGCGCACGCTCAGGCCGCGGCGGTACACCGTCTTCATGCGCGCGACGTTCGAGGTGCCGTACTGCGCGATCGGAATGTTCTCCTCGCTCTCTATCGGGCACGGCATGCTCGTTGCCCACAGTAGCTCGTCCCCCAGGTGCCTGTACACGAACTGGTGCAAGTCGAGCAGATACTGCAGAAGCTCCCAGCTGGTCGCGAAAGGCGGCGTGACGAGCTCGATCAGTGCCTCGGAAAAATCCGTCGTGATGTGCGGATTGGTGAGTGCGGAGCCGAGCGCACGCGGATGCGGCGTCTGCGCGATCCGACCCTCGGGAGTGACGCGCAGCGACTCCTTCTCGACGCCCTTGCGTCCGCCCTGCAGCACCTGGGGGGCGCCGCTGTTCACCAGGGCAGAGAGGCGTTTCTCGAAGGCTCGGTCGATTCCGGGGCGGGGCAAGCGTTTTACTCGAGAGTTGTTCTGTGATCGCCGTTTGGGGCATCTTGCCCGCTGGCGACACCGGACTCAACCGCGGGTCGGATCAAGAAAGGCGTCCATGATCGGCATCATCGGCGGCACCGGACTTTACGGGATGGAGGAACTCGAGCTCACCGAGAAGCGCACCATCGACACGCCCTTTGGAGCCCCCTCCGCCCCGCTCATGCTCGGCTCCATGCGAGCCCGACCGGTTGCCTTCCTCGCCCGCCACGGTCTCGCCCATGAGCTCATCCCGGGCGAGATCAATTTCCGCGCGAATGTGTGGGCGCTGAAGAGCGTGGGTGTGCGCACTGTCATCGGCGTGTCGGCCGTGGGGAGCCTGCGCGCCGAGCTCGCTCCTGGAGATCTCGCACTGCCTGCGCAATACCTCGATTTCACCAAGGGCCGGCGTGCCGCCAGCTACTTCGGCAACGGCCTCGTGGCGCACGTCGCCATGGCGCGGCCCATCTGCGCGGCTACGGCCGATCTCGTGGCGCGCAGCGCCTCTGAGCTCGGCATCCAGATGCATGAGAGCTGCACCTACGCGTGCGTGGAAGGGCCGCGCTTCGGCACGCGCGCGGAGAGCTTCCTGTTGCGCGATGCGGGCGCCGATGTGGTCGGCATGACCAACGTTCCGGAGGCCTTTCTCGCCTGCGAAGCGCAATTGAGCTACTGCTCGATCGCCGTGGTAACGGACTACGATTCCTGGATGGATGATCCCGCGCAGCACGTCACCGCTGAGTTGGCGCTGCAGCACTTCCGCGCCAATCTCGCACGGATTCAGCAGCTGCTCGCGCGCGTCGTCGCGAACCATCGCGAGGACGAGGCGCTGCCCTCGCGCCACACGCTGGAGGGCGCACTGGTCACAGCGCGCGAGCGCATGACCGACGCGCAGCGCGCCGTGATCGACTTCCTATCCCTGTAGGGCGCGCGCTACCGAAAGGATCGTCGCTAGAGACGCAACGCGGTATCTCTGCGGCGCCCGTATCCTGCCGGCGCCGGCTGCGCGCGCGCTCCGCGCCAGCGGGCGAGCCTCGCCGGCGCCACGCCGCACATGAAGGCGAGCACGAGCAGCCGATCGGCGAGCGCGCGGCGCAAAAAGCCCTCGCACTCCCAGCGATGCGCGGACACCGCCAGCGGCAGGGGCAACGCGACGAAGCGTCCGGTGCGCTTGAGGGCGCGTACCAGCGCCACCTCCTCGAAGAGCGGCTGCAGGGTGAAACCCGGAGTGGCCTCGTAGGCGGCGCGCGTGACGAAGAGACCCTGATCTCCATAGACGGTGCCGATGCGCGCGCGCAGGCCGATGCAGCGCTCGAGAGCGTGCTTGATCCGAGTGCGCGGACCCGCGAAGCGGAAGCGGAAGTAGCCGCCGGCCGCGCCCGCTTGCACCGCTCCGCACAGCGCCGCGACGGCGCTGCTGTGCGGCTCGCAATCGGTGCGCAGGAACCAGAGCACATCGGCCCGCGCGCGCGCCGCGCCCAGGGCGAGCTGTCCACCGCGCGCGGTATGCCCCGCGACCCACACGGCGCCGGCGCTGCGGCACGCGAGCTCGCAGCTCGCGGTTCCACCGACGACGATGAGCTCGTCGGCCACAGGATTCAGATGTGTCAGCCGCGACAGCAATCCCGCAAGCGACTCTGCATCGTCAAGCGTCGGAATGATCACGGCGACGCGCATGCAGACCTCATTCGTCGATCTACCGCACCTGCACTCAAGTGTACGCCCGCGGAGCAGCGCCGGGCACCACGTCATCCCTCACCATGAGCGTGGCAGCGAAGCGAGCCGCCGCGCTACTATCGCTCGAGCTTCGCATTGAATGACCTTCGGCTGCCTGAGGAAGGACCATGCTCGTCGGCTCCGCGCCAAAGCGCGTCGCAGTGTTGGGTGGAATCCGCGTGCCCTTCGCGCGCGCCTACGGCGCGTATGCCGCCGTGGGGAATCAAGAGCTCCTGACCGATACCCTCCGCGGCCTGGTCACACGGTTCCGCCTCGAGGGCCAGCGGCTCGGCGATGTGATCGCCGGCGCTGTCATCAAGCACGCGAAGGACTACAACCTGGTGCGCGAGTGCGTGCTCTCCGCGGGCCTCGATCCGCATACGCCGGGCCTCGACGTGCAGCGCGCGTGCGGCACGAGCCTCGAGGCGGCCATCCTGCTCGGCAACAAGATCGCGCTCGGGCAGATCGATGCCGGCATCGCGGGCGGCACCGACTCGATCAGCGACCCACCGATCGCCTATCCGCGCGCGTATCAGCAGCTTCTGCTGCGCAGCTACCTCGGACACTCGGCGTGGCAGCGCATACGGCCGTTCTTCGGCTTGCGGCCACGCCACTTCAAGCCAGTGATGCTCGGCGTGGTCGAGCCGCGCACCGGCCTGTCCATGGGACAGAGCACCGAGCTCATGGTGAAGCGCTGGAAAATCACCCGCGAGGCGCAGGACCAGCTCGCGTACGAGAGTCACGTGCGAGCGGCGGCCGCCTGGCGCGATGGCTTCTACGACGATCTCGTGATCGCCTACCGCGGATTGAAGAGCGACAACAACGTCCGTGCCGACACCTCCCTCGACAAGCTCGGCAAGCTAAGACCTTCTTTCGATTTCAGTGGCGCGGGAACTCTGACTGCCGGCAACAGCTCGCCGCTCACGGATGGCGCGAGCGCTGTGCTGCTCGCCTCGGAGGCCTGGGCCGCGGCGCGCGACCTGCCAGTGCTCGCCTGGCTCAGCTACGGCAAGCAGTGGGCGGTGGATTTTGTGGGTGGCAAGGAAGGCTTGCTCATGGCCCCGGCGTATGCCGTTCCCGCGATGCTGGCGGATGCGGGTCTGCAGCTCTCCGACTTCGACTATTACGAGATCCACGAGGCCTTCGCTGGGCAGGTGCTGTGTACGCTCAAAGCCTGGGAGTCGGCCGAATACTGTCGTGAGGTGCTGGGTCTGCCCGGTCCGCTGGGGTCCATCGAACCCGCCAGACTCAACGTCAAAGGCGGCAGCGTGGCGATCGGTCACCCGTTTGCGGCGACGGGCACGCGCATCGTGGCGACGCTCGCCAAGCTGCTCGCGACAGACCCCCGCGCCAAGCGCGGGCTGATCTCGGTGTGCACTGCCGGAGGCATGGGCGTCACCGCGATCCTGGAGGCGGCAAGGTAAGCCCGCGCGGCGCGGCGGGCGCTCGAGACGGAACGGCTCGTGGAAAACGATCTTCCTGAACAGACTGTCGCCTTGCGCTCCGACTTGCGCGCCGTGCTGGGTGCATTGCCGCCCTTCGCGGGCCTCGACGCCACGGTGCTGCAGGCGATCGCCGCGGAAGTCGACTGGCTGTCGCTGCCCGGCGGCGCGACACTGTTCGAGGCCGGCGAAGCTGCGGACGCGCTGTATGTGGTATTGAGCGGGTGCCTCGGCGTTTTCGTGCGCGAGCCTGGTGGAGAGCGGCGTCTGACGGCGCGCATCTTCGCGGGTGACATGGCCGGCGAGATGGGGCTCATCTCCGGGCGGGCGCGCAGTGCGACGGTCACTGCGCTGCGCGATACGGAGCTGGCGCGCCTGTCCCGCGACGCGTTCGATCGCGTCTTTCGCGGTTACCCCGAGGCGATGCTGCGCATCGCGCAGATCACCGTCGACAGACTGGAGCTATTGCAATCGCACGGAGCGCGGCCGTCCCATGGCGCTCATACCTTCACCATCGTGCCGCACAGCATCGAGATCGACGTCGCCGGCTTCGCGACCACGCTCGTCGCCGCCCTCTCACGCTACGGACGCACCGAGCTCGTCTGGAGCGTGCGCGGCGCGGAGCATACGAGCCACTGGTTCCATCTCGTGGAGACCGCCAACGAGTATGTGGTCTACGTCGCGGATGCGGCCCCTAGCAGCTGGAGCAAGCTGTGCATGCGCCAGGCAGATGCGCTCTTGCTTCTCGCCCGCGCGGATGCCACGGCAAGTCCATGGCCGCATATGCACGGGGCGGCACGCAACGAGGCGCTCGAGCAGCGCTGCGAGCTGGTGCTGTTGCACGATGGCCCGATCGTCGCGGGGGCCGGTGCGCGCTGGCTGGCGGTGCAGCCGCGCATGACGCTGCATCATGCGCGCGATGCAGATGACGTGCCGCGGATAGCACGCCTGCTCACCGGCCGGGCCGTCGGTCTCGTGCTCTCGGGGGGCGGTGCACGCGGATTCGCACACATCGGCGCAGTGAAGGCGCTGCGTGAAGCGGGCGTGCCCATCGATCTGAGCGGCGGCACGAGCATGGGTGGCATCATGGCCGCAGGTGTCGCAGCGGGCTGGAGCGTGCCGGAAATGACCGAGCGGCTGCGCCGCTCCTTCGTCGATACGAACCCGCTGCGCGACTACACCTTGCCCGTTGTCTCGCTGGTGTCCGGACGCAAGGTGAGCGCTCTGCTGCAGCGCGAATTCGGCACGGTCGCCATCGAGGACCTGGCCTTGCCCTTCTTCTGCGTATCCTCGAATCTCACCACCGGACACATGACGGTGCACCGCACCGGGCTGCTGTGGCGCTGGCTGCGTGCGTCCGTCGCGATACCCGGAGTGCTGCCACCGGTGCTGCACCAGGGAGAGGTGCTCGTCGATGGCGGGGCCATGAACAATTTGCCGGTAGACTGCATGCGCGAGCTCGCGCGTGGGCCGGTGGTCGGTTGCGACGTGGGCGCCGATCGGGCCTTCACCGCCGGTGCCGACGATGTGGACATGCCGCCACTCTGGAAGCTCATGAGCTGGTTGCGCGGCGGCCGGCGGCGGCCGAACATCTTCCAGATTCTCTGGCGTGCCGGCATGGTGAACAGCACGGCGACCACGGCGGGTCAGCGCGCTGCGACGGACCTGCTGTTGCAGCCACCGCTCGCCGACGTCGACATGCTCAACTGGAGGGCGTTCGATCGTGCGATCGCGGCTGGGTACGAGTACACAGCGCGACGGCTGATGCAAGCGCCGGCGGCGTTATCCGGGGCCGCCGGCGACACTGCGGGGGCGGGGGTCCGATGACGACAGACTCACAGTTGAAGCAGAAGTATCTCGACGCGCTGGAGCGCCTGGAGACCGGCGAAGCACGCTGGTCCAAGCTCGAGAACGTGCTGCGCCTCACGATCGGCCGACTGAGCCTTGCCGCACGCGGCCGCAGCGCGCGGCTGGACTCCGAGTTGCGCGCACTCGGCGACCTGATGCGTCACAAGCCCGAGCCCGAGCAGATCGAGGTGAGCCTGGAGCCGCTCTCGCGCGCGGTCGCCGCGCTCGACGATCCCGGTCAGCCCGACGGCGCGGCTGCCGCACCGGCGCGCGTCTCGAAGTCCGCAACGGCTTCAACGCCGGCAGCCGTCGCCGCAGCGTCCTCCTCGGCCGCGACATCCGCATCCGCCGCGTCGTCGAGTGCCTCCGCGGCGGAGCGGGAGGCGCGCATTCAAGCGGTGATTCTCGCGATGCTCGAGCGCCTGGCCCGCCTGCCCGAGCTGCGCCCCGCGCTCGCCGAGCTCAACGAGCGCTCGATCGAGGATCTGTCTCCCGATGAGCTCGCAGACGGCCTCGAGCGCGTCGCACGACTGCTCGCCGAGCATCGCTCGAGTCTGCAGCGCGAGAAGCTCGAAATCGAGGACCTGCTGCGCCAGATCGACACGCGACTCGAGGAGATCGGCACGTACCTGGCGGGCGAGGCCGCCGCGCAGCGCAGCGCTCAGGACAGCTCGCATCAGCTCAATCTGCTGGTGCTGGATGAGGTCCACGAGCTCAACACGGACGTGCAGCGCGCCGTGGATCTCGGCGAGCTGCGGGGCCGGGTGCGCGTGCGTCTCGAGGCGATCAATACCCATCTGCAGGACTTCCGCTCGCGCGAGGAGCAGCGGCACACCTCGCAGCTCGATCGCACGGGACGGCTGCGCATCCGCATCTCCGAGCTCGAGCGTGAAAGCAGCAACCTCGCGTTGCGGCTGCAGGAGGAGCAGCGCCTGTCCATGGTCGATGCGCTCACCGGCATCCCCAATCGTGCCGCCTATGACGATCGCATCGAGCACGAGTTCATGCGCTGGAAGCGCCACGGCGCGCCCGTCAGCATCCTCGCGTGGGATATCGATCACTTCAAGACGATCAACGATGCATACGGGCACCGCGCCGGCGATAAGGTGCTGCGCGTGATCGGCCAGCATCTGGCACAGCACGTGCGCGGTACGGACTTCGTGGCCCGCTATGGCGGTGAGGAATTCGTGATGATCCTCGTCGGCACGACCGCGGAGCAGGCGCTCGTGGCCGCAGACAAGATCCGCCTCGGCATCGCGGCCATCGGCTTTCACTTTCGCAACAAGCCCGTCACGGTCACGGCTTCGTGCGGCATCACGACCTTCCTCTCGGATGATGCGCCGGACGTGGTCTTCGACCGGGCCGATCGCGCGCTGTACCGCGCGAAGGAAGCTGGGCGCAATTCCTGCGTCGTGGGCTGACGCTGTCGCCGGATAGCGCGTGGCGTTATCCTCGATCCTCATGCCGGCCGGCGCGAAACGCGGGAGATTGCGATGAGCGAGTTCACCACGATCATGTCTCGCGACGGTCACGAGTTTCGGGCCTGGCTGGCCGCTCCGCCCGGCAAGCCGCGCGGCGCGATCGTCGTAGTGCAGGAGATCTTCGGCGTCAATTCACACATACGCGGCGTGACCGACGGCTACGCAGCGGATGGCTACGTCGCTATCGCGCCGAGCCTCTTCGATCGGGTGCGCAAGGGCATCGAGCTCGGCTATTCACAGCCGGAGGTTCAGGAGGGGTTCGGCTACGTGCAGCAACTCAAGCCCGCCGAGACGCTGCAGGATCTGTCGGCCGCCATTGCCGTCGTGCGACACGCGGGGCGCGTCGGCATGGTGGGCTATTGCTGGGGCGGCAAGCTGGCTTACGTCTCCGCGTGCGAGCTGCCGCTCGCCTGCGCAGTTGCCTACTACGGCGGCAGCATCGCGCAGAGCCTCGACAAGCAGCCGAAGTGTCCCGTCATGTACCACTTCGGCGAGCGCGATGACCACATACCGCTCACGGATGTCGACAAGATCAAGGCGAAGAACCCGCAAGGGATCTTCCACATCTACGCGGGGGCGGGCCACGGTTTCAACTGCGACCAGCGCGGCAGCTACAACCCGCAGGCGGCTGCGCTCGCGCGTGAACGCTCGCTAGCCTTTTTCGCCGAACATCTGCGCCGCGCAGCGAGCCCCTCTTGAGCTCCGCCGTACCACAATTGCGAGAGGCGAGCCTGCTGCGCACGCGCTGCTACGTCGGCGGCGAGTGGATCGATGCTGAGGGCGGCGCCACGCTCGACGTCGAAAATCCTGCAACCCGGCAGAAAATCGGTACGGTGCCGCGGGCGACGGCCGTCGAGACCCGCCGTGCCATCGACGCCGCGGCCGCGGCGTTTCCTGACTGGGCCGCGCGCACGGCCAAGGAGCGCGCGGCGGTACTGCGTCGCTGGCACGATCTCATGCTCGCTCATCAGGAGGACCTCGCCACGCTGATGACGGCCGAGCAGGGCAAGCCGCTCGCCGAGGCGAAAAGCGAGATCCTCTACGCTGCCTCCTTCATCGAGTGGTTCGCCGAGGAGGCCAAGCGACTCTATGGCGATGTGATTCCGGGTCATCAGCGCGACAAGCGTCTGCTGGCCATCCGCCAGCCGATCGGCGTCGTGGCGGCCATCACACCCTGGAATTTCCCGGCGGCCATGATCACGCGCAAGGCCGGGCCGGCACTTGCGGCCGGGTGCACTTTCGTCTGCAAGCCGGCCAGCCAGACCCCCTACTCGGCCCTGGCGATGGCGGAGCTAGGAGCACGCGCCGGCATCCCCGCCGGCGTGCTCAACTTCGTAACTGGAGACTCCGCCGCGATCGGCGGGGAGCTGACCTCGAATCCGCGCGTGCGCAAGCTCTCCTTCACGGGCTCCACGGCAGTCGGCAAGAAGCTCATGGCACAGTGCTCCGGAACGCTCAAGAAGCTCTCGCTGGAGCTCGGTGGCAATGCCCCGTTCATCGTTTTCGCGGACGCGGATCTGGATGCGGCTGTACAGGGAGCGCTGGCCAGCAAGTACCGCAACACCGGCCAGACCTGTGTGTGTGCGAACCGGCTCCTGGTGCAGGACTCGGTGTACGGCGCATTCACCGACAAGCTAGTGCGGGCCGTCTCCGGATTGAAAGTCGGCGACGGACTCAAGGGCGCGACCGATCAGGGCCCGCTGATCGATGCGCACGCACTTGCCAAGGTCGAAGAGCACATCGCCGATGCGCTGTCCCAGGGTGCGCGCATTGCCGTGGGCGGCAAGAGACACGCCCTCGGTGGCACCTTCTTCCAGCCCACGGTGATCACCGACGTGACACCGCAGATGCTGGTCGCGCGCGAGGAGACCTTTGGACCGGTCGCGCCGCTATTCCGCTTCGCGACCGACTCGGAGGCAGTGCGCATGGCCAATGACACGGAGTTCGGTCTGGCCGCGTACTTCTATACTCGCGATCTCGCCCGTTGCTGGAGAGTGGGCGAGGCTCTCGAGTACGGCATCGTGGGTGTGAACACTGGACTCATCTCGACTGAAGTCGCGCCGTTCGGCGGCGTGAAGGAGTCGGGCATGGGTCGTGAAGGCTCGAAGTACGGCATCCTGGATTACACGGAGATCAAATATTTGTGCATCGGCGGGGTCTCCTAGCGCTCCTCGCGGATCGTGAAGTGGGAAGTAGCTCTGCAGCGCCCTGTTCGGTATGGTTGGAGCCGCTCATGCGCCACATAAGTTGCCGCTCATGCGCTATATAAGCTCGCCGAACTTCCGCCACGACGGCGCCGAGCGCATCGGCGTGTTGCTCGTGAACTCCGGCACCCCCGCCTCGCCCAGCGTGCGCGACGTGCGGCGCTTTCTGGCTAGCTTTCTCGGCGATCCGCGGGTCGTCGAGCTGCCGAAGGCATTGTGGTGGCCGATCCTGCACGGGCTCATTCTGCGCTCCCGGCCGCGCCTTTCGGCGCGCAAGTATCGGCGCATCTGGACTCCCGAGGGTTCCCCGCTCGCGATACTGTCGGAGCAGCTGCGCTCGAAGCTGACCGGCACGCTCGCGCAGCGCGTGCTCGCGCCGTTTTCTTTGGAGCTCGGCATGCTCTACTCCCGGCCTTCGGTCGGCGAGGCACTCGAGCGGCTGCGCGAATCGGGCGCACAGCGCATTCTGGCCGTGCCGTTGTTCCCGCAATACTGCGGAGCCTCGACCGGCTCGGTCTACGATCAAGTCACGGCGGAGCTGCGCCGCTGGCGCTGGCTGCCGGAGCTGCGCTTCATCGCCGAGTACCACGACAACCCAGGCTACATCGAGGCACTACGCAACTCGGTGGAGCAGCACTGGCAGGCGCACGGGCGCACCCAGCACCTGCTGATGTCCTTCCATGGCGTGCCGGAGCGCTACTTCCACCAGGGCGATCCCTACTTCTGCAAGTGTCAGAAGACGGCGCGCCTGCTCGCGGACGAGCTCATGCTCAAAGAGAACGAGTGGAGCGTGAGCTTTCAATCGCGCGTCGGGCCGGTGAAGTGGCTGCAGCCGTACACGAGCGACGTCGTGGCGCAGATGCCCGCCCGTGGTATCGATCAGCTGACCGTCATCTGCCCCGGATTCGCCATCGATTGCCTCGAGACGCTCGAGGAGATCGACATCGAGAATCACCAGGGCTTTCTGCGCGCGGGCGGACGCCGTTTTCAGTACGTTCCGGCACTCAATGCGCGCATCGAGCACGCTCGCCTGCTGGCCAACCTCATCGCGCAGCACTGCCAAGGCTGGACACACGTCGAGCTCGGCTTTCGGCCCGCCGGCGCCGCACGCGGCGCATCCGCGTAGGCCTCGCGGTGCCTGGGCAGGCGGCGAAAGTCGCGCCTCTCGCCGCCGGTAGTGAAGGCGCGATCCGCAAAACGGCCCTAGGCCAGTTTTGCCGATGAACGATGCTCGGACGCTTTCACGAGATTAGCCTGCCGACCAGCGACATCCGCGCTTCGGTTGAGTTCTACGAGCGCCTCGGCTTCACGCAGGCTCAGACCGGAGATACCTGGCCGCATCCCTACGGCGTCGTCACCGACGGGCGCATCGTGCTCGGACTGCATCAGACCACGACGCGTCCCGCGGCGCTCAGCTTCGTGCGAGCTGATGTCGCGGAGCTGTCCGTGACGCTCGAGCAGCGTGGTGTGCCGCTCGCTTACCGGCGCACGGGCAACGAGGTATTCAACGAGATCGGCCTCACGGATCCCGCCGGACAGCTGCTCGTGGTCCTCGAGGCGCGCACCTATTCGCCGGCGGTCCAGGCTGCGGAGCGTACCTCGGCATGCGGCTACTTCATGCAGTACAGCGTCCCGGGCGAGGACTTCGCGGCATTGAAGAACTTCTGGGAGCCGTTCGGCTTCGTGGCGGCGGACGAGGCCACGCTTCCCTATCCTCACCTGCCCCTCATCAGCGATCACCTGGATCTCGCGTTTCACCGCCGTCAGTTTCTCGGACGGCCCGCACTCGTGTTCCTCGAGGAGAACATGGCCGAGCACATCGCACGCGTGCGCGCGCTCGGCATCGGGTCCTCGCGCGAGCTGCCCGTGGGCCTCGCGGCGGCCGCAAACGCGTTGCTCGAGGCACCCGAAGGAACCCTGCTACTCTTGCTGACCGGTGCAGGCTGATCGGTCGATCGGAGGGCGGATGTTGCGGCTATTTCGAGTGGGCTTGCGAGTGGCCTTGGGCACGGCTCTCGCGTTGCCGGTCGCGGCGCTCTGCGACGAGGGTATGTGGACCTTTCAGAATTTTCCGAGCGCTGCCGTGCAGCAGAAGTACGACGTGCGCATCACACCCGAGTGGCTCACGCGCGTGCGACTCGCGACACTGCGCCTCGCCGACTGCACGGCCTCGTTCGTCTCCCCGGACGGACTCATTCTGACCAATCACCACTGTGCCGAATCGTGCCTCGCTCAGCACTCCACGGGCGGCGAGGATCTCCTGCGGCGCGGCTTCATGGCTGCGGACCGCGCGCGCGAGTTGCGCTGCGGAACCCAGGTGGCCGACGTGCTGATGGAGATGGAGGATGTGACGGCGAAGGTGCTCGCCGCGTTGAACGGCCTGAGCGATGAGGCCGCGAACGAACAGCGCAAGAAGACCCTGACGCAGCTCGAGGGCTCCTGCGAAGAGGCGAGTCGCAGCGCTACCACGGGGCCGCTCAAATGCGAGGCCGTCGATCTCTACGAGGGTGGCCAGTACTTTCTCTACAAGTACAAGCGCTACTCCGACGTGCGCCTCGTCTTCACTCCGGAGGAAGACATCGCGGCGTTCGGGGGTGACCCCGACAACTTCGAGTTTCCACGCTGGTGCCTGGACATGGCGGTGCTGCGCGCCTACGAGCACGACAAGCCCGCCGCCACGCCCGACTATCTGCGGATCGACTTCGCCGGCCCCAAGGCAGGAGAGCTGGTGTTCGTGGCCGGCAATCCGGGCAGCACCGAGCGCTTGCTCACGATGCCGCAGCTGATCACCCAGCGAGATCTGTTGCCGGCCTTGTTGCTGCGCAACTCGGAGCTGCGGGGCCGCTACGAGCAGTACGGCATGCTGAACGCGCAAGACCGGGCGCGCGTTCAGGAGCCGCTCGATATGCTCGAGAACGGCATCAAGGTGCGGCGCAAGCTGCTCGATGCCCTGCACGATGACGCGCAGCTCGCCCGCAAGATGAGTGCAGAGCAGGAGCTGCAGCGGCGGATCGCGGGGAGCACGCAGCTCGCGCGCACGACGGGTGAGCCCTGGACGCAGATCGAGCACGCCGAGCAGACGGCGCGGAGCATCAGCTTGTCGTACACGCTCATCGAGAGCGGCGCCGCCTTCGATAGCCGGCTGTTCCGCTATGCGCGGCTGCTGGTGCGCGCAGCTGCCGAGCGCACCAAGCCGGACAGCGAGCGGCTGCGCGAATACACCGATGCGTCGCTGCCACGGCTCGAGCAGCTCGTTGAGGCCGCGGTCCCGCTGCATGCGGACCTCGAGGAGATCACACTGTCGCTCGGCCTGGCACGGATGCGGGAATTTCTCGGACCGGACTATCCGCTCGTGCGCACGGTACTCGGCAGGGAATCACCCGAGGAGCTCGCCGCGCGGCTCGTGCGCGCGTCGAAGCTCGCAGATCCTGCCGTGCGCATGGCACTGTGGCGGGGCGGCTCGGCGGCGATCGCCGCATCGCATGATGCGATGATCGAGCTCGCGCGGCGGGTGGATCCCGAGGCGCGCGCCATACGACACCGCTACGAGCGTGAGGTGGAAGCGCCCGTCAGCGCAGCGTCGGCAAGGATCGCGCACGCGCGCTTTGTGCTGCTCGGCACGAGTACGTACCCTGACGCCAATTTCACGTTGCGGATCAGCTTCGGCACCGTGCGCGGCTGGAACGCAAGCGGCGAGCAGGTGCAGCCCTTCACGAAACTCGCGCGCCTCTACGAGCGCGCGACCGGCAGCGAGCCTTTCCGCATCCCAGAGAACTGGCTGGCCGCGAGGAGCCGGCTGGATATGGCGACACCGTTCAACTTCTGCACGGACAACGACATCGTCGGTGGCAACTCGGGCAGTCCGGTCGTCAATGCCGCAGGCCACATTGTCGGGCTCATGTTCGATGGCAATATCGATTCCATCGCCGGTCAATACTGGTTCGACGAGCAGAACAACCGTGCGGTGGCCGTGCATCCTGCGATCATGCTGGAGGCTCTACGCAACGTTTATCACGCGCAGGGCTTGCTCGCGGAGCTGGGCGCGCCGCAGACCGCAACCAGATGAATGCGCACCTCGAGCTGATCCTGCACCTGTAGCGCACCCAGCATGACACTGAAGGGCGTAATGCCCAGCGTCGTCTGTTTGAGCGGGGTCTCGCCGTCCACCGTCAGCCGTGTATCAGTGAGCTCATAGCGCAAGTCCAGCGAGATCACGTGACGGGCACCACGAATACTCGCCTGCACGTCCGCACGCAGCTGCCCCTTGACGGTGGTCGCTGCCAGGCCGACGCACTTCAGCTCGATAATGGGAAATTGCGCGGCATTGAGCACCGCTTCGCCCAGCATGTTCTGCCGCGTGCCGTCCCGCGCAGACTGCGGCACCGGCGCGGCAAACTCCGCACCGGCGTCCACGCGAAGCTGCGGCTCATCCACCGTGAGCGCAGCGCTGGCGATGCGCAGCTCGCAAGCGGAAGCCTTTACATCCGCATTCACGTGGACGACACCCTCGAGGTCATGCGCGGCGATCACGTGGTTGTGTCCGAGGCTCGCGAGCGGTCCGGCGCGATAGGCGCGAATCTCCAGCAGTGATGCCGCAGGATCCACGCGATATGCGCGCCCGAGCTGCTCCGCGGCTGCGGGCACTGCAGCGGGCGGCGGCGCAGCATGCGTAGCCCCCGCGTGGGGTGCACAGCCGCAGGACAGCGCCGCGATAACACAGGCGAGCGCCGTGAGGCGCACTGCAGCGAGCGAGCCGCACATCGCGCCCGATGATTTGCAAGCGGTGGTCACGCGTTTAAGCTTATCGGCATGCTCGTGCGCAATACCATCAGCCGCTGGGGTCCTGTCTCGCAGCTGCTGCATTGGGTGGTGGTCGCGCTGGTGATCACGCAGCTCATCCTCGGGCCTCTTGCGGCCTCTTTGCCGCTCGGCATGCACAAGCTCGCCATGCTGGCGCGGCACAAGTCGATCGGCATCACGATACTCATGCTCGCCGTGCTGCGGCTGCTGTGGCGCCTTGCGAGTCCCACGCCGCAGTTGCCGGCGACCCTCGCGCGCTTCGAGCGCACGCTCGCGCACTTCACGCACGCAGCGCTTTACGCGCTGCTCTTCATCCTGCCGCTTTCGGGGTGGATCATGTCCTCGGCACGCAATTTTGCGGTCAGCTGGTTCGGCCTCTTCCAGTTACCCGATCTGGTAAGTCCCGATCGGCAGCTCTATGAGTTCATGGTGCGAGCGCATCTGACACTCGCCTGGGTGCTGGGAAGCATCGCCGCGCTGCACGCGCTCGCCGCTCTGCGCCATCACTTCATTCTGAAAGACGACGTGCTGCGCAGAATGCTGCCCGCACCGTCGAGGCACGCACCGTGAGCGCGCGTCCGATCTCGCTCGCGGCTCTGCTTCTGCTCGTCGCCCCGGTCACGCAAGCGGTCGCGGACAACTTCCGGCTCGACCCCGCGCAGAGCTCGCTCACCTTCACCTTCATGCAGGCGGGTGCGCGCAACCAGGGTCGTTTCGGACGGTTCGACGTTAGCTTCACGTGGGATGCCGCACAGCCGCAGAGCGCGCGGCTTGCGGTCACGGTCGAGATCGCCTCGCTCGACACGGCGGACAAGGATCGCGATGGCACGTTGCGCAGCCCGGATCTGTTCGATGCCGCGCGCTATCCGCAGGCGCGCTTCGTGGCGACCGCGATCACGCCCGTCGATGCGACCCATTACCGCGCGAGCGGCAAGCTCACCCTTCGCAATGCGACACGGGATCTCACGGTTCCCTTCACACTCAAGCCGGCGGGCACGGGAACTCACTCGGCACAGAGCATGACCGGCCAAGTGACGATCAAACGGCTCGAATACGGTGTCGGACAGGGAGACTGGAAATCCACGCAGTGGGTGGGCGACGACGTGGGGGTGTCGTTCGCGCTGCGGCTGCTCGCTCAGCCGTGAGAGGCACCCTGCTGCAGCTTCGAGGTGCACAGATCGTAGATGGAGCTCATGAGCACGCACACCGAGTGCGTCATCGCGACCTCGATACCCTTCAGCGCCGCGTCCTTGATGGCGGCAGTCATCTGGCCGAGTTGCTCCTCGCTGAGATCCTCCGGTAGCTTGGTGGTGATCTGCAGCGACGGAACGTCCTCGACGATCTCGCGCAGCAGCTGGTAAACGCGCTCGGCTTTCGCGCGCATCAGCTGCTCGTCGTCACCGAACAGGTGGCCGATTGCGACCAGTCCGTCGGTCGTTCGCGAACGTGTCTGCTCCCATTCACGCTCGGCGCCGAAATTGGCGTGAATAACCTCGCCCATGGCCACCTCCTGTCTGCAACCGACTGGGAGCTTTGATCGCAAGTTCCGTTCCTTGAACTGCGCCGTCACAGCCTCATCGCGACCGCGCGCCCCTGGCCCTGGCACGCACCGCGGTGCGCCTTTGCCGCGGACTCGTCCGCTGCGATGGCTTGCGCTGCCGCACCGCGGTCTTGCGCGCCGCTGCTTTGACCGCGCGCGCGCCTTTGCGTTTTCCGGAAGGTTTCCTGGTCGTGGTGGGGCGCGCACGCTTCGCTCGCGGCGGCTTCGCTCGCCGCGGCTTCGCTCGCCGCGGTTGCTTTCGCTTCGTGGCCGCCGTGCGGACAGACTTGGTGCGGCTCTTTGTCGCGGCGCCCCGCGGCCGCGTGGGCTGCGGTCCGGCGTCGTCAGCGCCGCGCAGCTGGTCCAGGATCGCGGGATTCTCGAGGGTGGAGATGTCCTCCGAGATCTCCTCTTCGCGCGCCACCGCGCGCAGCAGCCGGCGCATGATCTTCCCCGATCGGGTCTTCGGCAGAATCTCCGTGAAGCGAATCTCGTCGGGCTTCGCAATGGCGCCGAGCTGCTCGCCGACCCAGGCGCGCAGCTCCTGCAGCAGCTGACCGGCTGCGGCCCCGACGGGCCGCGCGCCGCGACACACGACGTAGGCAAAGATGGCCTCACCCTTGATGTCGTGAGGCTTGCCGACCACCGCAGCCTCGGCCACCCGTGGGTGTGCGACGAGGGCCGACTCCACCTCCATGGTTCCGAGGCGATGACCGGCGACGTTCAACACATCATCGATCCGACCCAGGATCCAGAAGTAGCCGTCCTTGTCGCGGTGCGCGCCGTCGCCCGCCACGTAGAAGCGATTCTGGAACTTCGCCCAGTAGGTTCGAATGTAGCGATCGTTGTCGCCCCAGATGGTCCGCAGCATCGATGGCCAGGGCTTGCGGATGACGAGGTAGCCGCCTGCATCGGGCCGCGTCACCGAGTTGCCTTGCTCATCGACGATGTCCGCCTCGATGCCGGGCAGGGGCAGCGTGCAGGATCCGGGCTTGGTAGCCGTGACGCCCGGGATCGGCGCGATGAGGATGGCGCCAGTCTCCGTCTGCCACCATGTGTCGACGATAGGACAGCGGCCAGCGCCGATCACGCGCTGATACCACATCCACGCCTCCGGATTGATCGGCTCACCCACGCTGCCGAGCAGTCTCAGATGCGACAGATCGTGGCGCGCGGGCAGCGCTTCACCGAGCTTCATCAGCGCACGAATGGCGGTCGGCGCCGTATAGAAGATCGACACGGCGTGTGTTTCGCAGATCTTCCAGAAGCGCGCACCGTCGGGCCACGTGGGCGAGCCTTCGTAGAGGACAACGGCGGCGCCGAGTGCGAGTGGGCCGTACGCGACATAGGTGTGGCCGGTTACCCAGCCCACGTCGGCCGTGCACCAGAACACATCCTCGGGTTGCACGTCGAGCACCCACTGAGAGGTGGTCTTCGCGCCGAGCAGGTAGCCGGCGCTCGAGTGCTGAATGCCTTTGGGCTTGCCCGTGGAACCCGAGGTATACAGAAGAAACAGCGGATGCTCGGCGTCCACCCACTCCGGCTCGCAGTGGTCGGGAGCCCCCTCGATCGCGTCGTGCCACCAGATGTCGCGCTGGGGATCCATCGGGATGGCGGCGCCGGTGCGGCGGTACACGATTACGTTGCGGATCGTCGGGCAGCCGTCGCCGAGCGCCCGGTCCGCGGCGGCCTTGAGCTCGACGACGTTGCCGCCCCGCCAGCCGCCGTCGGCAGTGACCAGCACCTTGGCGCCGGCGTCCTCGATGCGATCCCTCAGCGACAGCGCCGAGAAGCCGCCGAACACTACCGAGTGCACCGCACCCAGCCGTGCGCAGGCGTGCATTGCGATCAGCGCCTCGGGCACCAGGGGCATGTAGATCACCACGCGATCGCCGCGCTCAACGCCCTGGGCACGCAGCACATTGGCGAAGCGGCAGATCTCGGTATGCAACTCCCGGAAGCTCAGGCGGCGCGTGTCACCAGGTTCACCTTCGAAGATGACGGCCGTCTTGTCGCCGCGCTCGCGCAAGTGAATGTCCACACAGTTGAATGACACATTGAGCTCGCCGTCGGTGAACCAGCGGTAGTTCGGCGCTCGTGAATCGTCGAGGCTCACGCTGAAGGGCGTGTGCCACGTGAGCTCGCGCCGCGCGAGATCTGCCCAGAAGCCCGGCGGATCCGCCTGCGCCCTGCGGTGCAGAGCCGCGAGCCGCGAGGCCTTGAGCTGCGCCCGCGCTGCAAATTCAGGAGATGGCGCAAACGTGCGCTCCTCCAGCAGGATGGATTTGATGTCCTCACGTGCCTTGCCCATGGTTTCTTCGCGACCTTTGCGCTGATGCCCGGGGGTGGATACGGTAGCATCGAGCCAGAGAAAGGAAAGTGGAGTGCGCGAGCAGTTGAGGCGCAGAGCGACCGCGATCGGGGTGTTTCTGACTTTGATCGCTGCCGTGACCGCTGCTCTATTGCTCGCAATTCCTCATTCCGGGCAACTGCGGCCGATCCTGCCGTGGCGCTGTGAGCGGCTGGGCAGTTCCCGTCAGCAGCTCGTGCTCGAGCTTCCTGCCACCGGAGACGAGTTGCTGCGCATCGAGATTGCGCAGCGTGGACTCTCTGTCGTCGCCGGGCTCGGGGATGCCGGCAGCGCAGTTACCGCCAGCTCACCGATCGACCGCTTCGGCTCGATCACGCTCACTCGCGTGATGCACTCACCACCTACGCTGTTGCACATCACCTCGCGCGAAGCGGCCGACGTGACGGGTGAAGTCTGTGTGGCCGCGGGCGGCGTGAACGCTACGCTTATCGGGCGCGCACACGCCGAGCGGCTGCTGCAGGCTGCCGGCGAGGCCACCTATCGCGGCGACTGGCAACGCGCCTTCGATGACTTCAGCGTCGCGGCTCGCACGTTCGACCGGCTGGATCTGCCGGGCGAGGCCACTGCGGCGCGTCATGCGATGGCGGAGCTCGCCTACAGTCACCTGCGGCGCGAGCCCGATGCCATCGCGCTCGCCGCGCTCGTGCTGAGCGACCCCGCACCCGTGACCATGGAGATGCGCGGCGCACGTCTGATGCTGATGGCGAAGGCGCTCGCGGAGCAGCCGGATGCGAAGGATGTGCCGCTCGGCAGGACGCACGATCTGCTGCGCGCTGCAGCCGGCGCATTTGGCGCCAGCCCCGTCGGCGTGCGGGAACTGCCGCGGGTGCAGATTCTAGAGGGCTTTCTGCAGGATCGGGCTGATCACCCGGAAGAGGCGGAGCGGCTGCTCACCGCCGCCGCCCGCAGCTGCCGCATGCTGCGCGACTGGGAATGCTTCGCGCGTGCGCGCCAGGATTTCGCCGTGCTCGCCGAGGAGCGTCAGAACTACGCCGCGGCGCTCGGTGCCTTCGAGGAGGCGCTCGACTCGCTCGACGCCGCTCGCACTCCCAAGCTGGTGGCCGACATCTCATACAACCTTGGGCGGCTCGAGGGCCGCGTCGGTCTCGTACGCCGCAGCGAGCAGGAGCATCGGATCGCGATGCGCCTGTATGCCCAGCTGGGCTACTGCGCACGCGCCCGGCGAAGTGCATCGAGCCTCGGTGAGATGCTCGTGAATGTCGGCAGCATCGGCGATGGCGCGGTCTATCTCGAGCAGGTCATTACGCTCGGCTGCCCAGAGCTGCTCGCGAGCCTCGAGCGGGAGAGCGCGCCGCAGGCTGCAGGCGCAGCGGTCCCGGCAGGCAGCGCGCATGACGCTCACGGTGTCGCGGACGGGACGCGCGCCTGCGTACGCCGACCGGCATTCAGCGACGCCACACTGGACGATGAGATCGCGGTATTCCAGGCGCTCCTGTCGCTGAGCGAGATCGCGCGTCTGGACGGTAACCTCCATGCTGCGGTCGTGTGCCTGTCGGTGGCGAAGCTGCACGCGCTCGAGGCGCGCACGCGGGTGCGGCTCGCGAACGCTCAGGGGGAGTTGCTTCTGGAGCAGCACGAAGCCGCCGCCGCGCAACGAGAGTTCACCGATGCCGCACGCATCGCGGAGGCCGCCGCGCTCGGAGACGCGAGCGACTTTCGCGGCGTCACCCAGCTCGGTCTTGCCGAGGCTGCTCTGCTGCAGGGCCAAGAGCGCGCGGCGCTGCGCGGCTCTTACGCCGCGCTGCGCCTCAGCAGTGATCGCGGCGACATCAGCCACGTGATCGCCGCGCTGCGGCTCGTGGCCGCGAGCTATGCGGCCGCCGGCAATCCGACGCCGGCGATCCAAACGTTGCGTGTCGCGGTGAGCCTCATCGAGCAGGCCCCGGCGGGGGAGCTCGATGCCGAGATGCGCGCGACTTATCTGGCCACCCAGCATGCCGTGTTCGCCGAGCTGACGGATTTGCTGGTCGTGCGCGCTCGGGCGGCCCGACCCGACGACCAAGGTGCCGTGTGGGATGCCTTCGAGGTGGCGGAGCAGGGCCAGGCGCGCAGCTTGCGTTACGCCCTCGATCAGACGGCAGTACCAGCGCGCGCCGCGGCACAAGCTCCACAAGCTGATCCTGGGTACTACCGCGCACTCCTGCGTGCGCTCGCCGCTCTTCCGGCGGCACGCGATGTGGATGGGGATGCGCTGCTCGAGCGGATGGCGGCACTGAAGTTACCGCAGCTGGCCGCGAATGCGCCTCTCGATCGTGCCGAGCTCGCCGCGCGACTTCGCGAGCTGCATGCCGAGCTGGTGGAATATGCGGTGGGCCGCGAGGATGTGTTCGCATTCGTGACCGACGGAGAGCACATCCGGGTCGAGCGTCTCGGGAACCGTGCCGCGATCGCGCAGGCGGCCTCCGAGCTCAATGAGCAACTGCGCGCCGTCGAGCCGGTGCCGGGCCGTATCCGCGCGGCGGCACGCCAGCTCGCCACGATGGTGTTGTGGCCGATCCGCTCTTCGCTGCCCGAGCCGCGGTTGATCATGGTGCCCACCGATGCATTACTGACCGTGCCGTTCGCGGTGTTGCCCTGGAGTGAAGCGAGCGACAGCGAGCTGCTGTTGCAGCACGCGGCCGTCTCGACGGTGCCCTCGGCGCAGCGTCTGGCGCGCGCGAGCACGGGTGAGTCGCGCATGCCGCCGGGGGCGGAGTTCCTGCTGCTCGGTGATCCCGTGTTCCACGCGGCCGAGTGGTATCGCGTGTGTGACATGCCAGCGCAGAGCACCCCGAACGAGCCTCGCCGCGCACCCGGCGGTACATCGGCCGCATTCCCGTGGGAGCGCTCGCTGCCCAGTTTGCCCGGCAGTCGCACGGAAGTGCTCGAGATCGCCGATCTCCTACACACGACTCGCCCGGCCGCGGCCGTCGATACTCTGCTCCACTGTGCAGCCACGGGCTCGGCTCTGCGCCGTGACGCCCCGCGTGCCGCGCTGCTGCACATTGCAACGCACGGTCTGGTGGACGCGCGGCGCCCGCGGCTGTCCGCTCTGGCGCTGACGCCGAGCTCACCGCTCACGGACGATGCGGCCTTTCGCCTGCTCGATGTTCTGGGATTGCCGCTGCACGCACGGCTGGTCGTGTTGAGCGCCTGCGATACGTCGCGGGGCCGCTTGCTGCCCGGAGAAGGCGTACTGGGCCTTGCGCAGGCTTTCTTGCAGGCGGGCGCCGATTCCGTGCTCGCGACCTACTGGCGTGTCGAGGACAGCGCCACGGCGTCCTTCATGCAGACTTTCTACCGCCATCTGCTCGTCGATCGCCTTCCCGCCACGGCCGCTCTGAGACAGGCCCAACTCGAGCAGGCGAGCCGCGAAGGCTCATACGCGTGGGCCGCCTTCGGCCTGTACGGTCGGCCCGACTCGCAACTGTAAAGCGCAGTCAGCGCGCCGGAAAAAACCGGCCGCCCACTGAGATAGGCGGCCCCTTGCCAGCAGGTACTGAGTGGCGCCTTCGTTTCGCCACATCCTTCCAAGGAGACTCTGATGACCCGCACTGCCTCTATACTGGCCCTCACGGCAATTTGTCTCACCGCAGCCGGGGGCGCGCTCGCCCAAGCCCCCTCGAGCGAGTCCCAGCCCGACTGCGGCGGCACAATCCTTTCCCGTCTCACGGATTGCGGCGGCACGATCCTCTCGCGCCTGGATGACTGCGGCGGCACGATTCTGTCCCGCCTGCAACACGAACAAGAAGACCTCGGCATCTGAAGCCTCGCGCAGGCGGCGCGCACGATGCGCGCCTCCGCCTCCTTTGAGGGGCGCTGCGGACTCCAGGTCATGCGGAACGGCGGCCCGCTCGGTCGTCGGCGTTTTCGTGCGCTCCCAACGCCTGCCCCTGTGATAAATTCGGTCTAGCCACTTTGCGGCCCCGTTGATCGGCGTCGCCACGGAGTTCGTGGCGCGCCTGAATATGTAACATTCACGGCCGCAAAATGGCTGCTGTTGGGGGGACGGGCAGGCACGCACATCGGCCTCGCACGCACATCGGCTACACGTGGATGCGCGGCTGTTTGCCATAAAGCACGATGAGCTCCGCAAATTCTGTCATGAGCAAGGCGCTCGCACGCCCGGGCGAGGCTACGGGCAGCGCAAATTCGAGCGATATCGCGCTCGTTGCCGCGATCAGTGACGGGGGCACTCCGCCCGATGAGCTGTATGTGAGATACCGCAGGCCGTTGCTGCAGATATTCTTGCAGCGGCGGATCGACAGTGACGTGGCGCAGGACCTGGTGCAGCGCACCTTCCTGCAGGCGATCAAGAAGATCCGCGGCGGTGGGCTCGAGGATCCGAGCAAGCTGGGAGGCTATCTGTATCGCACGGCGTGCAATCTCGCCATCGCGTACTGGCGCGGTGAGACGCAACGCCGCCACGGCATCGGCGCGTGCGAGCTCGCCGATATCGAGGACGAGGCCCTCTCGCTCGAGGAGCGTGTGGACCACGAGCTGCTGGCGCGCTGTGTGCGCAACCTGATGAGCCAGCTGCCGCTCGCGCGTGATCGGGAAGTCCTGGTGCGATTCTATCTGCACGAGGAGTCCAAGGATTCGATCTGCAAGGCGCTCGAGCTGGGCGACATGCAGTTCAACCAGGTGCTCTGGAGAGCCCGGCAGCGGTTCGGACAGATCCTGCGTCAGAATGGCGTTTCTGCGGTGCGTTGAGGGTTGCAATGGAACATCTGCACTTCACGACTAATCAGACCGCCGCGGCTTATGTCGCGCGCCGGCTCGATCCAGGGACGCAGGAGGCGTTCGAGCTGCATTTGATGGAGTGCGGCGAATGTCTGCGTGAGGTGGAGAGCTGGCGGGCCATCAAGGACACGCTGCGCAAGTACACCGATATTCCGCATGAGCAGATCGCCGCGATCGCAGGAGAGGATCGTGCGCCGCGCGAGCCGTTCGCCGTCACACCGCTTCACTCCGCGCGCCCGGCTGTTCCAAGACAGCTGACTTCAGTCGAGCAGGTCCAATCGACCGCGCCCGCAGGTAGCGCCCGCGCTCGAACGCGCATGCAGTGGAGCATGGCGGCCGCGGTTGCCGGTGCGCTCGCTCTCGGGGCCGCAGGCGGCTGGTCGGCACGCTCGGTGCAGACCGCCGGACTCGATGCCGACTCCACGGCGTTCTATAGCCTGCCGCCGGTCGCGCGCGGGCCTGCCGACTGTCTCACCGCCGCTCTCGCGCCCGCCACCCGACAGCTGGCGTTGCGCGTGCCCGGCGCCGCGCCCGATCAGCAGCTCGTGGCCGTCGACAGTGAAGGACACGACCTCGCAGCCGACGACTACGTCGTACGCACGCAGGCCGATGGCAGCTGGCTGGTGCGCATGCGGGCGAAGCTGCTGCGCGAGCAAGGCATCCGCTTCGAGGCCCGCAGTGCCGACGGCACGGCCGAGCCGCGCGGGTGTGTTCAGAGCACGCCGCGCGAGTAGCCTGAGGGCGCACGACCCAAGGGCGCGACGCGCCCGGGCAACTGCGCGAGCCGCTGTGCCTGCCTGCGCAGCAACGGCCCAAATCCCTGCACGTCGAAGAAGCTCGTGAGCGCATCGAGCTGCGGCGGGCGTCGCTGCAGCGACTCACTCGCGACATCCAGCGGCATGTCGCAGGCGATCAGCGTAAGTCTGCGCGCCAGATACGCTGACTCGCGATGCGCCAACAGCCGTGCAATGAGTGCCGCGCCCCCGCGCAGGTCGAGCGCGGCGATCCGGTTCAGCCGCTCGTAGAGATCATCGAGGGAGGCGAACTCGCGCATCAGAGTCGCTGCAGTCTTGGGTCCGATACCCGGCACCCCTGGAACATTGTCGACGGCGTCGCCGGTCAGGGCGAGATAGTCCGCGAAGCGCTCGGGGACCACTCCGAAGCGCCGCGAGACGTCGCCATAACTGAGTGGATGTCGGGCACCGTAGTCCCAGAGCATGTCACCGTCGCGCACGAGCTGCACGAGATCCTTGTCGCGCGTGATCATGGCTGCACGCATGCCCTCGCCGCGCATTCGGCAGGCGATGCTGCCGATGATGTCGTCCGCCTCGTAATCCGCGCTGCTGAGTGCCGGGATGCCGGCGAGCCGGCAAAATTCCATGCAACGATCCAGCTGCAGGGCGAGCCCTGCTGGCGCAGGCTCCCGATTAGCCTTGTACGGTGGGTAGATGCGCGTACGAAAGGAGCTCGCCGGCCGGTGATCGAAGGCGACGACGATGTGCGATGGCCGCACTTGCTCGATCAGATCGCCAAGTAAGCGGGCGAACCCGAACAGTGCGTGCACCGGGTTGCCATCGCGGTCGCACATGTCGGGCAACGCGGAGTAATGAGCCCGGAAGATGTAGACCGAGGCGTCGAGAAGATAGATCAAGGCGGCGGATCGAACCCCTACGCGAGCCAGCGCTGGATGCGATCGTGCAGAGGGCTCGAGCGGGGAAAGTGGGCGAGCAGATACTCCATCTGGTCCGCGAGCACGCGCCGGCCCTTGAGGAAGATGTATTCCGCGTAGGTGGGCGTGAATGGCACCGCGATGAGCTGCATCTTCGCCTGCTCGGGGGTGCGCGAAGCCTTCTGATTGTTGCAGCGGCGGCAGGCCGCAACGACGTTGGTCCAGATGTCGGTGCCACCCTGACTGAAGGGTCGAATGTGATCGCGTGATAGCTCGCGCGCCGGAAAGCGTCCCGCGCAGTACATGCACAGATAGGCATCGCGCCGGAACAGCGTCTGGTTGTTGAGTGGCGGGACGTAATCGTGACGCGTGTTGCCGGGATTGCCGGTGTGTCCGACAGTCGCGACGATCGAGTTCACCTGTAGCACGGTGCGAAATCCCGTACGCGCGTTGACGCCGCCGTACAGGGAGTAGAGCAGCGAGCCGCAGGTGTAAGCGACCTGCTCCTGATGGTAGAGGCGGGCCGCTTCCCGATAATCGATCCATTCGAGCGGCATGCCGGCGACGTCCGTGCGCAGCACGAGCTGCGAGAGGCCGCGCGCGGCGGGGCTTGCAACGATCCGCAGGTCGCCGTGATGGCCGTGGTCGGCCTTATCGAGGTCGATGCCCAACATTGGTGCTGTAAGATAAGGCAGCTTTGTGCAAGAATTCAACGCTACAACACCTTCATTTCACTAGAGTTTCCAAAACACCGTCGCTGACGGGCCACGCCCGGGCACGGTTTTCAGGACCGAAAGAGGCGCCATGCCAGTAACGATCGGCGCGTTGCGCGAGAGCGCGCCCCAAGAGACTCGCGTGAGTCTCGTTCCCGAAGTCGCCGACAAGCTCGTACAGGCCGGAGCCAAGGTGCTCATGGAGCATGGTGCCGGAGAGCGCGCGGAGTTCCCGGACACCGCCTACAAGGGCGTCGAATGGGCTGCCGCCGCTGCGGTGCTCGAGCGCTCGCGCGTGCTGCTGACCGTGCAGCCGCTCGAGCTCGAGCAGATTACCCGCTTGGCGGCCGGCACCGTCGTGATCGGCTTCATGCAGCCGCACGTTCGTACGGCCGAGGTGCAGGCGCTGCGCGAGCGCAAAGTCACAAGTTTCGCGGTCGAGCTCATTCCGCGCATCTCGCGCGCCCAGTCGATGGATGCCCTGTCCTCGCAGGCGGCGATCGCTGGATACAAGGCGGTGCTGATCGCGGCGGACCATCTGCCGAAGTTCATGCCGATGCTCACCACGGCCGCCGGCACCATCCGCCCCTCGCAGGTTCTGGTCATCGGTGCCGGCGTTGCCGGACTGCAGGCGATCGCGACCGCGCGCCGCCTCGGAGCAGTCGTCGAGGCCTACGATGTGCGCAGCGCGACTCGCGAGCAGATCAAATCGCTTGGCGCGAAGTTCGTCGACACGGGTGTGAGCGCCGAGGGCCAGGGCGGCTATGCGCGCGAGTTGACCGCCGAGGAGCGGCGCAAGCAGCAGGAGGTGCTGGAGGCACGCATCGCGGCAGCGGACGCGGTCGTGACGACAGCATCCGTACCCGGCCGGGCCGCTCCGAAGATCATCAGCCGCGCCGCGGTCGAGCGCATGCGCCCAGGCTCGGTCGTGGTGGACGTCGCCGCCGAGCAGGGTGGCAATTGCGAGCTGACGCGGCCGGGGGAGATCGTCGAGCACGGGCGCGTGAAGATCATCGGGACGCTCAACCTGCCCGGGCAGCTCGCCTACAACGCAAGCGAGATGTATGCACGCAATCTGCTCAACTTCCTGCGCCCCGCGCTCACGCAGGGCGAGCTTGCAATCGATTGGAACGACGAGGTGTTCGCACAAGCCTGTCTGACGCACGATGGCAGCATCCGCCACGAGCCGACTCGCAAGCTGCTCGGCGGCTGAACCATTGGGGGACTGTGGATGACCGGGATCATCGCTCTTTACATCTTCATGCTCGCGGCCTTCACCGGCTACGAGGTTATCTCACGCGTGCCGGTAATTCTGCATACGCCGCTCATGTCCGGATCGAACTTCGTGCACGGCATCGTGCTGGTGGGCGCGATGGTGGCGCTTGGCGCGGCGCATACACCGCTCGAGAAAACGATCGGCTTCATTGGCGTACTGCTCGCGGCAGGCAACGCGGTCGGCGGCTACGTCGTCACCGAACGCATGCTCGAGATGTTCAAGTCGAGCAGCCGCACCGGCGTGCGGGGGCCACACTGATGGCCGGCACCGAGGTCTCGACGCTGCTACGCGGCGTGCTCTCAGCGGGCCTGCTGATCCAGATCAGCTATTTCGTGACCGCGATCCTGTTCATCATGGGATTGAAGCGCATGAGCTCGCCGGTCACGGCGCGCAGCGGCATCCTGTGGGCGGGCGCCGGCATGCTCGTCGCGACGCTCATCACGTTCCTCTATCCGGGGATGAGCAACTACCCGCTGATCCTCGCCGCCATCGTGGTGGGCGGCGTGCTCGCCTGGGTCAGCGGTAAGCGGGTCGCCATGACCAACATGCCGCAAATGATCGCGCTCTATAACGGCATGGGTGGCGGTGCGGCGGCCGCGATCGCAGCGGTGGAGCTCTACAAGGGCGAGTCACACGGTTACCCGACGACCACGCTCGCCGTGGTCGGCGGCATCATCGGTGCGGTCTCCTTCGGCGGCAGTCTCGTCGCGTTCGCCAAGCTGCAGGGACTCATCGTGCGCAGCTTGAGGTTCACCGGGCAGCAGGTCGTGAATCTGATCCTGCTCGCTGCCGCAGTGGGCTACGGGATTCTGGTCATTCTGCACACCGAAGCACCGCCCGTGGCCGCCGTCACCGGCGTGTTCGCCTTCGCGCTCGTTCTGGGCGTGACGATGACGCTGCCGATCGGCGGAGCCGATATGCCCGTCGTGATATCGCTCTACAACGCTCTCACCGGACTTGCGGTCGGCTTCGAAGGTTTCGTGCTCAACAATGCGGCGATGATCATCGCCGGGACGGTGGTGGGCTCGGCCGGCACACTGCTCACGCAGCTGATGGCCAAGGCCATGAACCGCTCGCTCGGGAACGTGCTGTTCTCCGGATTTGGCGACACGGGTGCCGCTGCCACCGGTGAGGTGACGGGAAGTCTGAAGCCGATCGAGGCCCCGGACGTGGGCGTGATGCTGGCCTTCGCCCAGAAGGTCATCGTCGTGCCCGGATACGGCATGGCGGTCGCGCAGGCACAGCACAAGATCTGGGAGCTTTGCCAGCTGCTCATCGAGCGCGGCGTGACGCTGAGGTTCGCGATCCATCCGGTGGCCGGCCGCATGCCCGGGCACATGAACGTGCTGCTTGCGGAGGCCGGTGTGCCCTACGATCTGATCGCAGATCTCGATGAGATCAACGCCGAGTTCGATACCGCCGACGTGGCGCTCATCATCGGCGCGAACGATGTCGTCAATCCCGTGGCGCGCACTGACAAGTCGAGCCCGATATACGGCATGCCGATCCTCAACGCCGACAAGGCGAAGAACGTCATCGTCATCAAGCGCGGCAAGGGCGCCGGGTTCTCGGGAATAGAGAATGCGCTCTTCTATCTCGACAACACCCGCATGCTCTACGGCGATGCGCAGAAGGTCGCAGCGGAGCTCATCCAGGCAGTGAAGGCGGTGGGCTGAGACTGCGAGCGCCGGGCGGCTGCCGCTCGCGCAGGTGCACGTGCACGTGTTCGGGACGAAAGCCCATGCCGATCACCCGTGCGGGAATGCGCTGCAGGAACGGCAGCGCCTGCATCAGGCGAACGACTCCGGGCACCCGCGGTGTGGCGCCGCTCGCCAGCACCGGACCCAGGATGTAGTTCTGGATGGCGAGCTGCATCGCCTGCGTCGCGCGCGTCGGAAACATGCGGCGCTGCTGCACAGCATGCAGATCTGCCGCTCGCACGGCTCCGCGCAATAGCGGCTCGGCGAGGATGTTGGCCGTGGCGACGGCGTCCTGGATGGCCAGATTGATGCCAACGCCACCGATCGGCGACATCGCGTGTGCAGCATCCCCGATGAAAAGCAGTCCGGGCTTGTACCAGCGCTGCAGTCGATCGATCCTGACGGTCAAGAGCTTCACATCCTCGAGCGAGCGGATCTCATTCGCGGACGTGCGTCCGGCGAGCTGCGCCACGCGCGCGCGGAAAGCTTCCAATCCCTGCGCCTTGATCTGCTCTGCCATGCCCTTGGGGATGACCAGGGCACATTGCAGATAATCTCCTCGATAGAGCATCACCAGGACCTGACCTGCCGCGATGCGCCCGAGTGCCGCCGGTCGCTCGTCAGCGCCGCAGGCAAGCTTGAACCACAGTACATCGATCGGTGCACCCAGATCCGAGACCTGCAGGCCCGCGCAGGCGCGCAGCCGCGAATGACGCCCATCCGCGCCGATCGTGAGGGCTGCATTGATGCGCAAGAGCTGGGAGCCGGAGTGCGCCTGCACGCCGATCGTGCGCTGGCCTTCGGTCAGCAGCTCGACGGCCTCTGTCTGCATGAGCAGGCGAAAGGTCGTGTACCGCCGTGCCTCCTCCGCCAGCAGATCGAGGAATTCCCACTGCGGCATCATGCCGATGAACTTGCAGCGCGTCGGCAGATGCGTGAAGTCCGCCATGCGCACGCTTTCCTGACCGAGCTCGCCCTCGGCATAACGCAGCTCCTGGTGGGGCCGCGCGAGAAAGCGCTCGAGCAAGCCGAGCTCCGCCAGCACCTCCATCGTCGAGGGGTGAATGGTGTCGCCGCGGAAATCGCGCAGGAAGTCGGCGTGCTTCTCCAGCACGATCACATCGATACCGCCGCGCGCCAGCAGATAGCCGCTCATCAGCCCGGCGGGGCCACCACCTGCGATGAGGCATGTGCAGGAGAGAGTTCGCGCGGCGCTCGAGCTGCTCACGGTGCTCACGGGTTCACATTACACTAAGCCGTGAACATCGCAGCGCTAGCCTCGCACGAGGGCACGACGTTGCAGGCCGTGCTCGATGCCTGTGCCGCGGGGCGCATCACCGCGCGCGTCGTCCTCGTCATCAGCAACAACGCCGATTCCGGAGCCCTGCGACGTGCCCGCGCAGCGGGGGTGACGGCTTTGCACCTCTCGACCGCCACCCATCCCGAGGCGCAGGCGCTCGATCGTGCCATCCGCGACGCGCTGCGCGAATCCGGCGCCGATCTCGTGCTGCTCGCCGGCTACATGAAGAAGCTGGGTCCGATCACGCTCGCTGCCTTCCAGGGACACATCCTCAACACCCATCCCGCGCTACTGCCCAAGTTCGGCGGCCAGGGCATGTACGGCATACATGTCCATCGGGCGGTGCTCGCGGCGGGAGAGCACTCGAGCGGGGCCAGCGTTCATCTCGTGGACGCAGGCTACGACAGCGGTCCCGTGCTCGCGCAGGCTACGGTCCAGGTCGTGCCCGAGGACACGCCGGCGACGCTCGCCGCCCGCGTACAGCAGGCCGAGCGCGCCTTGCTCGTCCAGACTCTCGGGGACATCGCGAGCGGCAGGCGGCCGCTCGCGTAGAGATCACTTCTTGGCAGCCGCTCTCTTCTTTTTCTTGGCGGGGTCCTTTGCGCGGGATTTGCCGAAGGATCCCCGATAGATCTTGCCGCGGCGGGTCTTGCGATCACCTTTGCCCATGCGAGACAGCTCCTCTCGGTGCGAGGCCACGCAGTTTAGCACTCGACACGGACGCTCCGGCGCGGCCGGGCAAGCTGCAGCCACAGCACTGGCCCGGTGCCCAATCCCGCCCCACCCAATGCCCGATCGCGGACCCGGCTCGCGCCCGCGACCCGCACCGCACTGCCTTGTTTGCGACGGTTGCTTCCTGTAAGGTGCGCCTCGGTTCGTGACCTTTCCCTTTCCCTGTCGCCTGCCGCCCGCGCTAATCACGCCCGGCTTCCGAGTTGAGAAAAGCCGAATAGTTGTCGATCCAGGTGGCAGAGTGCGCACACCGACATCCAATGACGTTCGGCTTGCCTCCCTGCCTGCATCCAGGCCGCACACACACGAGCGTTCGTGGCGGCACCGCGAGTTTCAGGAGCTTGATTCAATGACGAAGATCTATGTCGGAAACCTGCCGTTCTCGACCGACGAGAACGAGATCCGCACTCTCTTCTCGCAACACGGCACCGTCGAGTCCGTCAACGTGATCACCGACCGGGACACCGGCCGGCCGCGTGGCTTCGCGTTCGTGGAGATGCCGCGCGCCGACGCGGCGCGCGCGATTCAGAATCTCAACGGCAAGGAGCTCGGTGGGCGCGCGCTGCGTGTCAACGAAGCTCAGGAGCGCGGCGCGGGCGGCGCGCGCAGCGGCGGCCCGAACAAGCGCTGGTAGTAAGCGCGGACTAGGTCGAGCCGATGGCGTAGCGAATCGCAAGCTGCAGCATGGTCTCCGTGGCCAAGGGCGACTCGGCCAGGTAGATCTCACGGTTCGACTGCGAGCTGTGCACGCTCAGCCACTCGATGGCGAAGCGCCAATGCCGGTTCGGCTCGTACAGATAGCTCACCGTCCAGGCGTCGCCCGTCTGGCGGCCCTTGTTGGTCGGCGCCTCGGGCGTGACATGGAACTGATCGTAACGCGCGCTCAGCGTGTGCTTGCCGATCTGCTCTGACAGCAGCAAGTAGCGGGTCGTGAAATCCCACTCGTGCTCCTGACCGGAGGGCGCGACATAGGTCTCGCCCTGCATCCACTGCACGATGGCCGTCCAGCCGCCGGTACCCTCGGCGCGCACTCCGGCCGTATCGAAACGTGTCGCCCACGCGTGCGCGCCGCTCACGGGATCGAAGGCCGCGGGATCCGCATGGTTGTCGTAGTGCAGCGCGCGGAAGGTGATGCGGTCGAGATAGCGCGCGTTGACGCCGAAGTAGGTCCCGGCACGACCGTCGATCTCACGAAACTCCTCGAACCCCGCGACCGGCACGCCACCCTCAACGCCCACGCGTCCGAACAGCGTGGTCTGATGATCGTCCACCGCGAAGCCATGCATCGCCAGCGACACGCCGGCGGGCTCGTTCCAGCCGAACACAGCCGCCGTAAGCCCGACATCGAAGCTGTGTCCGAGCTTCGTTCCGAGCCAGTCGACGTCTGCTTCGAGGCCGATCGTGCGCAACTCCTCTGCGATCCAGCTGTCGAGCGCCGAATAGGACAGCGTGTAGGGTGACTCCCAGCCCGGAGCGTGATTCTCGAGCGACAGTGGCGCGTAGAAGGCTCCTGCCTTCACGCGCGTGCGAAAGCCGGCACGCGGATATGGGCGCAGCTCGAAGTACGCCTCGGTGAGATCGATGGGGTTCTTGTCGTTATCGCCCCAGTAGGAAGCATCGAGCTTCAGCGCCAGAATCTCGAAGAAGGTCTCTGACAGCGCGAAGCGCGCACGACCCAGCCGCACGCCTGATTTGTCTTCGCCCCAGCGCAAGGCGCCCAGACCGCCGTCGAGAAATGACTTCTGTCCGTCCGAGTCAACGAGCCGCCCGTCGAGTGAGAGCTCCCAATCAACGGCCTTGGCGACGCGTGCGCCGAGCAGCACGGCGGCAAGCGCCCCGAAGCAGGCGAGCGCCCTCAGTACGCGTCCCATGAGTGCGGGCTTCCTTCGAGAGGTGCCGGCCGCAGCGCTCGCTGCAACCGGATGGTGACCTCGGCACGCTCCGTGTCGCCCACCCTGAGCTCGCGTTCCAGGTCGTGAGCGGCGTCGCGTCCGCGGGGATGCCACACCTCCACCCGATAGCGGCCGCGCGGCACGGTGCTCGCGCTCCAGTTGCCCGCAGCATCGGTGCGCCCGAAGTAAGGCGCATCCGTGACCAGAATGTAGGCAAGCATGTCATCGTGAATGTTGCAGCCGAGCGTGACCAGGCCGGCGCGGTCGAAGTGCTCCGGCGGATAGGGCTTGCCGCGATACAGAGGCAGTTGAAAGGGATGCGCCGCCGAGAACGAGTAGACCTGGTGTCGTGTCGTGTCGGTGTTGGGAAACTCCACGGTTGAGCCCACGGAAATGACGAGCACGTCGGGCTCGAAGGCGAGGTTGATCTGGTCCATCGCCGCGCGCATGGGAGGAGCCGGGCGTAGGGCGGCGTCGAGCGCGTGCAGCGTGATGATGGCGCCGACCACGGGCTTGCCATCCGTCTGCAGCACGCTCACGGACACATTGCCCGAGCCGGCCCGCGCGGGAGGCGCCAGGGCGACCGACGAGAGCAGGAGCATCGCGAGCATCAGCCCGCTCGGAAATGACCAGCGTAGTGATCGGAGAGCCATTCTTCTCGAGGCCGCGTGCGCGAGGTCTCACTCTTGCACCCGGGTTCTCGCCGCCGGTGCCGCGTGGAGCCTAGGATGGCTCATACGCATTCGAGCATATGTCATGGGCAGTTTTCGCAACCGACTTCTCGTGCTGATCATCGGGTTGGTTGTCGTCACACAAACTGTGACTCTAATCGCAGTTCTCGCGCGCACGTCGCGCGATGTCGAGGCGCGCGGCTACGAGCAGCTGCGCGCCGAGGCCGCGGTCGTCCAGCAGTTCATGCGCTTCCGCGCAAGCCAGCTCGCGAGCGCGGTGTCCGTGCTCGCCGCCGATTATGGTTTTCGTACCGCCGTGGCGAGCGGGGATGCCACGACGATGCTATCGGCGGCACGTAACCATTCGACGCGCATCGGCGCGGATCTGCTGCTGCTGCTCGATACCGAGGGACGCATCCTGACCTCGACGGCGCAGCGCGGCTCTACGCCGAGCGCCTCGCTCGCAGAGTTGCTTGCCAGAGCCGACAACACACGCGAGCAGGCGCACTTCATGGTGTTCGGCGATGGGCTCTACCAGGTCGTGGTGGCTCCGGTGCGCGCGCCCGACACGATCGGCTGGGTGCTGATGGGATTCGCGGTGGATGACGCGCTCGCCAAGCGAATTTGTGATCTGGTCGGAGTCGATGTGAGTCTCATCGCCACGAGCCACGACGGCACCGCGCTCGTCGCGTCCACGCATCCGCAGGGTGAGCGCGCGAGCCTCGCCGCGCAGCACACCGCCTCCGCGCCCGGAGACGACACTCCGCACATCGTGAGCATCGGTGCCACGCGGTATCTGAGCTTCGCGCGACGGCTCGAAGACGGTGAGGGCTCCGTCGACGTGCTGCTGCAGCGGCCGATGGGCTCCGTGCTCGCCCCCTATGTGGAGGTGCGCAACGCGCTGCTGCTGGTCGACAGTGTCGCGATCGCGCTGGCTGCCGGCGTCGGCCTGCTGCTCGGTCGCAGCGCGACACACCCGATCGGCGAGCTGGTGCGCGCAGCGCGCCGCATCTCCTCCGGCTCCTATGGCACCGCGGTGCAGACCCGAGGCGGCGAGGAGTTCGCCAGCCTCGCGGCCGCCTTCAATGCCATGCAGCAGGACATCGCCGAGCGCGAGGCGCGCATCACTCACGACGCCTATCACGATGCGCTCACCGGACTGCCCAATCGCGCGTTCGCCGAGCGGCATCTGGATCAGCTACTGCGCAGCGGCGAAGGTACACAGACCGCGCTCATCGTGGTCGACGTGCGCAATGTGCGCGAGATCAATGCCTCGCTCGGCCATCACGTCGGCGACGATGCGCTGCGCGAGGCGGCGCGCCGTCTGCGCCAGAACACCGGCCCCAACGAGGTCGTGGCACGCCTCGCGGCCAATCAGTTCCTGGTGATCGCCGGGGGCTGCTCCCTCGAGCGTGCGCCGCTGCTCGCGGAGCAGCTCGCCGGGGTCATACGCAGCGGCTTTCACCTGCCCACGGTGAGCCTCGAGCTGCACGTGACCGCTGGGGTGTGCTGCGCTCCCGAGCACGGGGACTCGGCGCGCGAGCTGCTGCGGCGCGCGCTGATCGCCCTCGAGGATGCCGAGGACGCGCGCGGTCGTGTGGCGTTGTATCGGGCGGGGCGCGATGAGGAGCACCGCCGCCGGCTGGCCCTGGTCGGTGACCTGCGCAGCGCCATCGACAACGATGCGCTGACGCTCGTCTATCAGCCGAAGGTGACGGTGGCCCAGCGTACGGTCTCGAGTCTGGAAGCCCTCGTGCGCTGGTCACATCCGCAGCTCGGTATGGTCTCGCCCGCCGAGTTCGTGCCGATCGCGGAGCGCACCGGTGCCTCGCGACGCCTCACCAGCTGGGTGGTGAACGCGGCGCTGCGGCAGATGGCGCAATGGATTCGCGAGGGCCTGGAGGTGGACGTAGCGGTGAACCTATCGGCTCCCGACATTCTCGATCCGCTGTTGAGCGATGAGATCCTGAACGCGTTGCGGGCACAGCGCATCGATGCCACCCGCCTGGTGCTCGAGATCACCGAGAGCGCCGTGATGCGCGACGCCCCGCTCGCTGCACGCAACATGCAGCTGCTGCGCATCGCCGGGGTGCGCTTCGCGATCGACGATTTCGGCACCGGCTACTCCTCGCTGTCGCAGTTGAGCCGGCTGCCCGTGGACGAGCTCAAGATCGATCGCTCGTTCCTCATGCATGCACACGAGCGCCGCGACGATGCCACGATCGTGCGCACCACGATCGAGCTCGGCCACAGCATGGGGCTCAAGGTCGTGGCCGAGGGCGTGGAGCAGCCCGAGGCATGGAATCTGTTGCGCAAGCTCGGATGTGATTTCGCGCAGGGGTATCTGATCAGCCGCCCGCTGCCTGCAGGCGAGGTCGTCGCGTTCGTGCGGCAGGCGAATCAGCTTCTCGCAACCTCGGATTCGACGGTGCGGCAGATTCGCGCGCTCGAGGAGCTCGCCTCGGGACGCAACTGAGCGGCGTTGCACGACGCTATTGCTGTCGTGCGAGCAGCTTCTCGATATCCGCCGCCGCGAGTGCGCGTGCGTGCAGGTAGCCTTGCGTGTAGTTGCACTTGAAACGGCGCAGCATCTTGAGCTGCTGTTCCGTCTCGACGCCCTCGGCAACACTCAGCAGGCCCAGCCCCGCTGCAAGCCCGATGATGCTGCGCGTGAGCGTGGCGCTCGCCCGGTCCTTGGGAAGCCCACGCACGAAGCGACGATCGATCTTGAGCAGATCGACGGGCAGCTTCGAGAGCAGCCCGAGGGAGGAGTAGCCGGTGCCGAAATCATCGAGCGCAATGCGGATGCCGGCGGCACGCAACGCGCGCAGTCGACGGCTGGTCCCCTGCGGGTCTTGCATCAGCGCGGTCTCCGTGATCTCCAGATCGAGCCCGCAACCTTGGGCGTCAGAACGGCTGCAATCGACCAGTGCCAGCAAGTCCTCGACGAAGCCCCGCCGCCGCACCTGCAGCGGCGAGACGTTGACCGCGACGCGCACGGGGGACAAGCCCAGCTGAATCCAGCGAGCGCGATCCTGCACAGCACGGCGCAATGCCCACTCGCCCACGGGAACGATGAGTCCCGATGACTCCAGCACGCTCAGGAAGCGCGCCGGCTGCACCAGCCCCTGCTCCGGATCGTTCCAGCGCAGCAGCGCCTCGAGGGATTCGACGCGACCCGTGGCGCTGTTCACCTGGGGTTGATAGTGGAGCTCGAACTGCTCTCCATCGACCGCGTCGCGCAGGCGGTGCTCGAGCGCCAGCCGCTCGAGGATCTCGCTGCGCATCGCAATCTTGTAGGTCAGATACTGCTCGCCGCACTCCTTGGCGTACTTGAGCGCGGCCTCCGCGTTCTGCACGAGCGTGCGGCCATCGCCACCGTTGCTCGGATAGCGCGCGACACCGGAACGGCAGGTGATGCGCACGCTGCGACCCTGGATGTTGAAAGGACTCGCGCACAGCGTCGAGTCGAGCAAAGAGGCGATGTCGGGCGCATCGCGCGGCAGGTCTGGCTCCAGAAGCAGGAAAGTGCCAGCCCCGAGATAACCGCAGCGCTCCTCGTTGCCTGCATGATCCCGCAGCCGCTTCGCGATCCGCTGCAGCAGCAGATCGCCGAATTCGCGCCCGAAGCTGTCGTTGAAGTTGTTGAGATTGTGGACGTCGAAAGCCGCCAGGATCGGATTCGTACCCACCACGCCGAGACGCAGCTGCTCATCGAGCCGCGTGCAGAACAGCGGGCGGTTCGCAAGTCCGGTGAGCGGATCGTGATGCTCGAGATATACCCCGCAGCTTGACTGCAGCTGGGACTGCAGCGCGTACGACACGCTCGCGGCAATGTCTTGCAGGATGAGCAGCTCATCCTCGCGGAGCGAGTCGGCGCAGGTGGACGTGAGCGTGAGGGCACCGAACTGTGCGCCCTGAGCGCCGAGGGGCAGCGCGACCATGGCACGAGTGCCCTCGGCGTGCAGGCGCTCGCGCCCGAGCACCGCAGGCTCGGCGTGCGCGAGATCGCGCGACAGAGCCAGAGCGCCAGTGCGCAGTGCACGTCCTGTCAGGCTCGCGTCAGGCTTGCTGCCATCGCCGATCTCGATACCCGAAGGGGGAGTCGCCCGGCCGGCGCGAAATCTGAACTCAGCGCTGCGGCCGTCGGGCTGCACGAGCGCGACGGAGGCGCGATCGTAGATGCCGGTCTGCGTTGCGACCTGGCAAACCTGCTGCAGCAGCTGGTCGCGCTGCTTCAGGCGGCGCGCGGCAGCGTTGACCAGGTTCTGCATGCGCAGCAGGCGGGTCAGATGGAGGATCTGCTGCCTATAGTGCTCGCATTCGCAGCCCTGCCCCGCGTTCATGCAGGCGGCTCCGCCGGCGGGTCTCCGGGCTGCAGCGGCTGCAACGTCGGAACCTGCGCCTTAGCGTCGGTAGAGACGATGGGGAAATCGATGCGCACGGTCGTCCCGATCCGCTGCTCGCTCGCGATCGAGAGTCGGCCCATGTGCAGGCGCACCACGCTGTTGACGATGCCAAGGCCAAGACCGATGCCCGGCGGTCGCGGTCCGGAAGCGAACAGGCTCGTCAGGAGATTGTTGAGCCGAGCCGCATCCATGCCGATGCCGTTGTCCGCGACGGTCAGTCTCACGACATCCGGCGCGCCGGATTCGGCCGCGGTAACTGCCTGCAGCTGCTGCGGACGCACGCGCGAGGCGGCACTCGCCCCGACGACACCGATCTCGATGACGCCGTGGCGGTCAGGGAGCGCGCGCGCCGCGTTCAGGACCAGATTGAGGAGCACGCGTTGCAGCGCGACGGCATTGCCGCGGATGAGAGGTGTGTCGCGATCGAGCGCCGCACGCAACTCGACGGGTACCGGAAGCGCCGC
>Ga0335077_10000329_pt1 | contig 51298 bp, 42 predicted proteins | sample Lox_Sample_31_FD_207151 | JGI IMG/M metagenome (GOLD analysis project Ga0335077, IMG submission 207151) | Soil microbial communities from Loxahatchee National Wildlife Refuge, Florida, United States - Lox_Sample_3.1 | ecosystem: Environmental > Terrestrial > Soil > Wetlands | place: USA... | reverse complement strand
ACGATGCACACTTGGCACAAACGTGACTGGAAGCAATTCTACGAACTGGCCCGCCGTCCCTGGCAACGCCATCGCCCGCCACGGCCCGTTTATCCCTCGGGCTTGAATCGCGTCGCACCCGCCGCCGGCTTTAGCCTTTCGGAGCTCGACGACGCCGGGGTCGATCTCGATCTGGCCGAGCGTCTCGGCCTACCCGTCGACGCCGGCCGCATCGGCGCTTACGGTCCGAATGTCACGGTGCTGCGCGATTTCGTGCGCTCCTCCCGCCAGCCGTTGTAAGACACTTTGCGTCTTTCGGCCTTGCCGCGTGTTTTAGCCACGATGTTCATCCGTCTGAAGAAAAAAGCCGGTTTGAACGCCTCCTCGGAACCACGTAAAATGGACTCTGTACCCTGATGGCCTCACCTTTCCACATCATCTCCAATGGCAACGCGGCCGCCATTTCTGCTCCGGACGCCCACCCGCGCCCAGACTGGCTGCGCGTAAAATTCTTCGGCGGCGAGCGCTACCAACATCTCAAACGCATCATGCGCACCCTCGATCTCCACACTGTTTGCGAATCGGCGCGTTGCCCCAACATGGGTGAATGCTGGGAACATGGCACCGCCACATTTATGATCTTGGGAGATATCTGCACCCGCGCCTGTGGTTTCTGCGCCGTTCCTTCCGGCAAACCTGTTGGCCCTCCGGATGAGGAAGAACCCATTCGCGTCGCCGAGGCTGCCGCCCGCATGGGCCTGCGCTACGCGGTGGTCACCAGCGTCAATCGCGACGACCAGCCCGACGGTGGCGCCCGCATCTTCGCACGTACCATTGAAGAGATTCGCAACCGTGTTCCCGGCTGCAAAGTCGAAGTTCTGATTCCGGATTTTCGTGGCGATTGGGACGCCCTCGACATCGTCCTCTCCGTCAAGCCGGATATTCTGAACCACAACACCGAAACGGTCCCGCGGCTCTACCGTCAAGTCCGTAAAGGCGCTCTGTACGAGCGTTCCCTCGAACTGCTGCGCCGCGCCAAACAGACGCATCCCGGTGTGCCGACGAAAACCGGCATGATGCTGGGCTTAGGCGAAGAGAAGGAAGAAGTCATCGCCACCATGCACGACTTGGCCGCGCAAGGTACCGACATTCTCACGCTGGGCCAGTATCTTCAGCCGACACGTGATCATCTGCCGGTTGTCCGCTTCGTTCATCCCGAAGAGTTCGCGGAATACAGGCGTGTAGGTGAGCAACGGATGGGCTTTAAACACGTCGAAGCGGGCCCTCTGGTTCGCTCTTCCTACCACGCCCTCGATCAAGCCGAATCCGCTGCGCGATGATCCCGCTTGTTACTTCGGTATCACAATCGACCAGTCCGTGAACGGCACCGCTTTTCCACCTCGCACCACGGTCGGAATCACGTGGTCGAAACCTTTGTGGTCCTTTGCCGAATAATCCACCTTCAATTGCGCACCCAGGCCCATATCCATTTCGTGAATCGACTCAATCGCGTGGATCAGCCCCTCGCGGGTCAAGTCTTTGCCCGCTCTCTTCAGCCCCTCCACCATCACCATGGCGTCCACAAACCCTTCCAGGCTCACAAAGTTTGGCCGCGAGCTAGGCATGTATTTTTGTAACGAGCGTCGGTAGAGCGCCACGGTCTTCAAATCTGTCAGGTAGTACGGCGGCACCACCTGCGTGATTACCACTCCGTCCGCATCGGCCCCCGCTTCCTGTATGAGTTCGTCTGTACCGACAAACGACACTGTGAGGAACAGCGGTTTCCAGCCCTTGGCGTGCGCCTGCCGCAAAATCGGCGCCACGGTGTTCGAAGGGCCCACCACCACTACGGCCTCTGGATTCGCGGCTCGCACCTTGTCGATCGCGTCTCCCACTTGATTCGACTGCCGGACGTACGAGGCGACCGCTGCCGGTTCCGCTCCGTTCGGTTTGAGCGCTGCCTGGACTCCTTGCAAGACCGCGCTCCCGAAGGCGTCGTCGGGATAGATCACGCCGATTCGCTTGTAGTGCAGCGTATTCCAGAGGCCTTCCACTTGCTCGCGCGTTTCGTCGAAATAAGAAGCGCGCACATTGATGACCCAGCGTCGCAAAGGAACGTAGAGCGTCTGCGCACCGGTAAACAGGCCCACCAGCGGCACCTCGTTGGAATCCGCCAACGGCACGTATTTCACCGCAGTCGGCGTCCCGACGAAAAACCCCATCGCGAACACCTTCTGCGCCATCAGCTTGTCCCAACACTCCTGCGTCTTTGTCGGATCGTAACTGTCGTCCGCTGAAACCAGGCGAAGCTTTCTTCCATGAACTCCGCCTTCTTCGTTCACCAGCTGAAAATAGGTTTCCGCACCGATGACCGTTTCGCGCCCCAGAAAACTCGATGGCCCTTCCAGCGCCGCGCAGGATCCGATCACCACTTCTTTCTCGTTCACCCCGGGTACCGTTTGCCCGTTCAGTCCTGCCACGACCGTTCCGATTACACCGACACACACCAGTAGCTTACGCAGGTGCGGCTTGAGCGAAGAGTACATGCTGCCCCCAGTCAGAATTTAGATTTGTCCTTGGAGTCCCGGGTCCTGATTCGCTAATTTACTCTTCAACCAGCTTCGCGCAAGCCTCGCCTGTCATTCAGGCTTTCAATCTGTCATCGGTAGCGAATCGGGCACAATTCAGACACACCCCCGCGCCATCTCTGGCGCAATTTGGGGGTACTTCAGGCGGGTCTACTTCGGGTACTTACTTCGCCGCAGCCAGAGCCTTCTTGGCGGCTTTGGCGGCTGCAGACGCTTTCCGGCGGCGCTTGGTCTTGGGCGGGGTTGCGGGTGCTTCGCCGATCAGCTCTGCTGTGAACATGCTCGTGACGAACAATTTCGGCCCGTGGTCATCGAAATCGATGGCGGTGCGCTCGAGATCGGATGCGGTGACGATTCCCAGGCCGAACAGCTCATGCTTGACAGTCTGGCCTTCTTGCATTACTTGCACAGCTTCCTCCTTGGAACTGCTCGCTTTCTCTTCCACTTCTCGAAATTGGGAGGTCCTCGACCCCTCGAGGACCTCCCCAATGCACAGGCTAGAGGCTTGTGACGTTCTCTGCCTGAAGGCCTTTCGGACCCTTCTTCACCTCGAATTCAACTGCTTGACCCTCATTCAGGGACTTGTAGCCGTCCATCTGAATGGCGGAGAAGTGAACGAACACATCTTCACCGGTCTGGCGTTGGATGAATCCGTAGCCCTTCGAAGCATTGAACCACTTCACTGTTCCTTGTTCCTTCACTGCTGAACCTCGAAATTGAAATTGCTTTGCCTCTCTTGGCCCGAAGACTGGGTTTCCCTAGACCCTCGAGATTGCCTCTAGCCCCGAAAAAAAAGGCTGCGAGTTTGTTCTCGCAGCCCCCCTGAACGAGTCAAAAGGTAGTACAAGAGCAACAAACGCTATACCTAACGTTATCACAGATATAGCCCGATTGTCTACCGCGGAATGATACCTGTTAAGTGGGTTAACTTATTATTTTTCAATAATTTAAATCGCTTTAACACCGCTGCCGCATGGCCCGCCGTACCCGTCTATTCCTCCAGCGATTCGGGCTGTAAACTCAGTGTTTCCCCGCTTTTTTCCTTCTTTTCCCAATACTTGCGGACCCAGGCTTCCCAACTTTTGCCCGCCGCTGTGTCTCGCCCGGTAAAGACTATCGCTGCAATCTCGGAATATGCGACTTTCACGCGCTGACTCGAGTCTTTGGGCAAGATTCGGGCAAATGACGCCGCCATCGTGGTTCCGGCAACTCGATCGAAGACATATCCGTCCAGCTTTGTGCCGTCTTTACGAGTGATCGTCACGTCTCCACGGTAGTCGAACGCTTTCTCCAGAGCTTCCCGCAGTTCATCTTCGGTGGCAAGCTCCGGAATCCATCCCTGCAGGCTCTCATGTTCTGTTCCGGGAGCTACTTCCAATTGATCGGGGTGCGCCGTGTGTTCCGGACGATCCGCGTGCCTGGGACCGGTCACGCGCGCGTCTCCTCGTACTTCTTGGAATGGGTGTCGATCTGCACCAGCGGATGGAAGGAATGCACCGGCTCCACGGGTTCGTTCAGGATGCTCATTGCCTCGTCATCGGCGTAATTGCCAAAAAGCGTGGCCTTTGCCGTGTTCAGCAATCCCTGGAGGCCGCTGAACGTGTAATCGACCGCAGTCGCTTCATATCCGCTGTGCACCATGCAGTTTGCGCACTTGGGATTCGATTCCGTGCCGTATTTCGGCCAGTCCGTTTCGGCCATCAACTCCGCAAACGTGTCGGCATACCCGTCTTGCAGCAAATAACACGGTTTTTGCCATCCAAAAATCGAATACGTCGGCATCCCCCACGGGGTGCACTTGAAATCCCGCTTGCCCATCAGGAATTCCAGGAACAATGGCGACTGGTTGAACTGCCAGCTCTTCTTTCGGTTCGAAAGCATGGCACGGAACAATCGGCGCGTCCGCGCACGCCCCAGGAAGTGCTTCTGGTCCGGCGCCTTGTCGTAGGAGTAGCCGGGCGACAGCATCATCCCTTCCACGCCTAACTCCATCATCTCGTCAAAAAATGCCCGCACGCTCTTCGGATCAGCACCATCGAACAAGGTCGTATTCGTGGTCACCCGGAAGCCGCGCTTCACCGCTTCCTTGATTCCCTCGGCGGCCAGTTCGTAACCGCCCTCGCGGCAAACCGAGAAGTCGTGGTGCTCCTTTTGCCCATCCATGTGCACGGAGAAAGTCAGGTATTTGCTCGGCTTGAATAAGTGGATCTTCTCCTTCAAGAGCAGCGCGTTTGTGCACAAGTAGATGTACTTCTTCCGCGCCACCAGGCCTTCTACAATCTTCTCGATCTGCGAATGCATCAGCGGTTCGCCGCCCGGAATCGACACCATCGGCGCGCCGCACTCATCCACGGCCTTAAAACACTCTTCCGGCGATAGCTCCCGCTTCAACACGTGTGCCGGGTATTGAATTTTGCCACACCCTGCACAGGCCAGATTGCAGCGATACAACGGCTCCAACATCAGCACCAGCGGGTACTGCTGGCGGCCCTTCATTTTCTGCTTGAGGACGTAGCTGGCTACTGTCCACATTTGCGAAACAGGTACAGGCATGCTTCCCCTATTGAGCGTCCACGAAACCTTATATTTAGATGCGCGATCCCCAATTCCCGCAATATCTAGTGTACCCGATTCCCCGCACACGCTGTAACCGAGAATTCCTAGAGTTTACTATCTCAAGCTTGGTGTTGTTCACGCAGTGTAGGGACCGCTTTCTGGGGCAGTCCGCGAGTCTAATGTGCGTCTGCGACCGCCAACGGTCAGTCACGGACTTATCAGCTGACCGCTTTCCGCATAAAAATCGCCGCTTGCGGATTGTCGTTATATCGCTCGCACGGCTGAAAACCTTTTCGCTCGTAGAACCTCGCGGCTGCCTTCATATCCGCGGCTGTATCGAGATACAGCCACTGGTAGCCATAATCCTTCGCATGGTCCTCCAGCGCCTGCAACAGCCGGTCAGCCAGTCCTGTCCCGCGATATGCTGGCTGGATATACAGCCGTTTGATTTCCCCGCAGCCCGGCCTGGCCCGCATGTTCCGGAGAGCCATGCAGCCCACGATTAGCCCGTCATCTTCCGCCAGCCACACCCCGGTCCGGCTCCAAAGTAATCCCTCGCGAACTGCTCGGCATCCTCGCGAACCACCACCGCGGCAGTCTGATAATACTCCTGGACGATGCGGTAGGCGCTTTCGGCCTGTGGTTGCCCTGCGAGATAGATCGCGATTCCCATCCGTTGCCCCGATAGTGCTAGTGTGCGCATCGCCACGGGTAGCAAAGCTCCATTTTGGCGGCGCTGCGCTCCTGACTATGCTTCTCCCGCGCAACCCTTCTCCGATTCCGTTCTGTGGCAAAATAGAAGGTCTGTAGATCAGACCTATGCCTAACCGTGTGACAGTCGCTCCTGAAAAGTCCTCGAAGAGCGCGAAAAAGGGTCCTGCCCGCAACGGGGCTGGCCACGCTGAACGCGAACGCATCTTTTATCTCTTCCGCCGATGGGGCTTCTATGAAGCCACCCTCGACCCCCTCGGCTACTTCACGCCGCTGAGGTGCGCCGACCTTGACGGCCTCACCGGCGAATATGCCGAGCAAGCCCGCCGCATTTATTGCGGCACCATCGGCGTCGAGTTCCTGCATATTCCCGAACTCGAGCGCCGCAATTGGGTTGCTGAGCGCATGGAAGGCCCCGAATTTCAGGTCAACCAGCCGAAGATTCTCGACCGCCTCGTGCGCGCCGAACTCTTCGAACAGGTACTCCAGAGCCGCTACCTCGGCAGCAAGCGCTTTTCCCTGGAAGGCAACACCTCGCTGATCCCGCTCCTCGATTCCATTCTCGATGCAGCCGGGGACCTGGGCGGCGGCGATTCCGTCATGGCCATGAGCCACCGCGGCCGCCTGAATGTGATGACCCACATAGCCTGCAAGCCCATGCACGACGTGGTGGCGGGATTTGAAGACGTCGATCCGCGCAGCGTGCTCGGCGCGGGTGACGTAAAATATCACGTCGGAGCCACGGGCGTTTACACCACCAGTTCCGGCAAGACGATCAACATCCACCTGGTCTCGAATCCCAGCCACCTCGAAGCCGTGGACCCCGTCGCCATGGGCCGTGCGCGCGCCAAACTAACTCGCCATGGCGTCCAGCCAGGCGGATACATTGATCGCTCGAAGGCCGCCCTCAACAAAGTCTGGGGCATCGTCATGCACGGCGACGCCGCGTTCGCGGGCCAAGGCATTTGGGCCGAAACATTGAATCTTGCCGACCTCGCGGCCTACACTGTCGGCGGCACGATCCATATCATCGTCAACAATCTAATCGGCTTCACCACCCGCCCGGTTCAGGAACACTCTTCGCGCTACGCTTCCAGCATTGCGCGGCGCCAGAGTGTGCCTATCTTCCACGTGAACGCCGAAGATGCCGATGCGGTTGTCCGCGTGGGCCGCGTGGCCGCCGAGTACCGCGCCGAATTCAATTCCGACGTGGTCATCGACCTCATCGGTTATCGCCGCCACGGCCATAGTGAGGTTGACGATCCCACCATTACCCAACCGCGCCTCTATGAGCGCATCAAGAGCCATGCGCAACTCTGGAAGATCTACGCCGAGCAGACCGGCATCGACGCCGCGCCAATCGTCTCCGCGGTAAAGAAGGAATACGAGGAAGAGCAGCGCAAAGCCGGTAGACTCACCAAGATTCCGCATCTGCGCAAGCTTCCTGATTACTGGTCGCCGTACAACTACGGCAAATATAATCCCGCGTTCGAAGTCGACACCGGCCTCACTCGCGAGAAGATTGCCGAAATTACCGCTGGCCTCGTCAAAGCGCCCGCCGGTTTTCACGTCCATCCAAAGATCGTCAAACTGCTCGAGCAGCGCTCGGAAATGGGGCAGGGCAGGCGTCCTTTCGATTATGGATTCGCTGAACTGCTTGCCTATGGTTCTCTCGCTCTAGAGGGCAATCCCGTCCGCCTCACCGGACAGGATTCCCAGCGCGGCACCTTCAACCAGCGCCACGCCGTTCTCGTCGATACGCAAACCGAGCAGGAATATCTCCCGCTCGCCCATCTTTCGCCGACTCAGGCTTTCTGCGAGGTCTACAACTCCTCGCTCTCCGAAGCCGCGTGCCTCGGTTTCGAATACGGCTTCTCCCGCGACTATCCCGAAGGGCTCGTCCTCTGGGAGGCGCAGTTCGGTGACTTCGTCAACGGCGCGCAGGTCATCATCGACCAGTTCATCAGTGCCAGCGAAGATAAATGGGGTCTGCCTACCGGCGTTGTTCTGCTGCTGCCACACGGTTACGAAGGCCAGGGGCCGGAACATTCCAGCGCGCGCATTGAGCGCTTCATGCAGCTTGCGGCGGAAGGAAATATGAACATCTGCCAGCCTTCCACCGCCGCGCAATATTTTCATCTGCTCCGTCGCCAGGCTCGCCGCTTGTGGCGCAAGCCGCTTGTCGTTTTTACGCCGAAGAGCATGCTGCGCCATCCCGACGCCAGCTCGCCCATCGAGGATTTTGTGCGGCCGCGATTCCTTACGCTGGTCCCGGACAATGAAGTTACTGATGCGCAGAGCATCCTCATAGCCAGCGGCAAGGTCGGCCATGAACTCCGCGCCGAACGCCGCCGCCGCAAAGACACCACCACCGCGATCTTCTCCTTGGATCAGCTCTATCCGCTTCCCAAGACGGAAATCGCCGCAGCGGTGGACGCGCTTCCCAACGCCCGCGAAATCGTGTGGGTCCAGGAAGAGCCCGCCAACATGGGCGCGCTCTTTTACGTTCTGCCGCGCCTGGAACGCATCGCCCAGGCCAAGAACCTGAAGGTTCGCACCGTCAAGCGTTCCGCCAGCGCCAGCCCCGCGACCGGCTCGGCCAAGGCACACGAACTCGAACAGAAAACGCTGATTACTTTAGCCTTCGCCACAACTCCGAACGCATAATTGGTATAAGCCGCGCTGATGTTTGACATGCCCCTTAGGCTGTCCTACCATGCCCAAGTCCCGAACCGCCTGATTCGCGAGTGGGTTGTTCCGCGGAGAGCCCAGCATGACCGACTGGATGTATGTGCAGGAAAACCCTGCCGAGCAGCTCGCGCAGATTCACCATTTCTCGCTCGTCAAGAAACAGCAGGGCGCTGACGTCCCGTTCCATATCACCGTCAAGGAGTTTGCAGCCCCTCCTCCGGGTCAGCGGCTGCGTTTCTTTGCCGAAGCCGATAAGGCCGTCAATCAGAAAACCGCTCCCTTCGTTCCCTGTGGCTGGGGCAACACCCTTTTCAACGCACTCGGCGACTGCATCCGTCTGATTCGCCAATTTCCCTACGAGGGAGACTCGCCGTCGTGATTCTGTTTCTAACTAAGACCACGCCTAAACAGGGCGTCACCGTCCTTCAATTGAAGGGCAGTATTCACTCCGGCCCGGATTGCCGCCGCGTGGAACACGAAGTGGAGCAATTGATCGCCGCCAAGAGCATTTTCGTCATTCTCGACCTCTCGGAAGTGACGCACATCGATAGCGCCGCGATCGGCTCTATTGTACGTTGCTTCACGCGCGTAAAGAGCAACGGCGGAAGACTGTGCCTGGCGGGATGCGCGGGCATGATCGAAGCCAGTCTCAAGCTCACCCGGCTCGATAAAGTTCTAGAGATTTTTCCCACTGCCACTGTCGCCGCCGCACAATACCCGGCCGCGGGCTGATCGTTGTTCTTTGCTGTCAGTTTCTCACCAACATCGATGCCCAACATTCCTGTAGCCCTTCCCCTCGCTCCGAAAATTCATTGCCTGCACCCGCTCGCTTTGCTACCCTCCGTCGCAAGATAGTCCTTGGGAGGGACTCTACATGGCGTTCTGCAAGGCGTGTGGTCAAGATATTGGCAGTGCCAGCTTCTGCCCCAAGTGCGGTGCAAATCAATCGGCTTCGGCCGTTCCCGCCCCGGCAGTCGCGGCTCCGTCGACCGAAGGGTTGGCTGAAAATGTCGCGGGATTGCTCTGCTACGTCCTTGGCTGGCTCACTGGCATCATTTTCCTGTTGATTGACAAGCGTCCCTTCGTCAAGTTTCATGCCGCCCAGTCCATTGTGGTCTTTGGCGGCCTCACCGTAATTCGCATCGCCCTTATTTTCATGCATGGTATGGCCGGCGTGATTGGCTGGGGATTCGTTGGATTGCTCAGCCTGCTGATCGGCCTCGTCATGTTCGTGCTTTGGATTCTTTTGATGGTGAAAGCCTATCAGCACGAGATGTTTAAAGTTCCGATCGCGGCTCCCATCGCGGAAAGCATCGCCGGCAAATAAGCCGTTGGTTCACGCGTGAACGTGGTAGTACCCGTCTTCCCGCGACAATTTCACTGTGACTCCAAACAGCGCGCTTAATTGTGCGCCGGTTAGCACCTGTTCCTTCGGCCCGTCCGCCACAACTTTGCCCTTTTGCAGCAATACCACGCGCTCGATTTCGGGAATGATCTCGCCCACGTGGTGCGTCACCAGCAGGATGCCGAGCCCGCCGCGCGCCAGCTCCCGCATCGTATCGCGCAACTCCACCTGGCCCGCAATATCCAGCGCGTTGCTGGGTTCATCGAACAGCAGTGTTTGCGGCTCATGCACCAACGCCCTCGCAATTAGTGTGCGCTTCGCTTCCCCTGAGGACATCTCGGCCACCGCCCGATTTGCCAGCTGCGTGATCTTCAGCCGCTCCATTGCGATTTCGGCCTGCTTCCGATGTTCCGGCTCGGGTTGATGATTCGGATAAATCCGTGTGCTGCTGAAGAATCCTGATAGCACCACGTCCATGCCGGTCGCGTCGCTCGTGCAAGCCAAAAGCAGGTCTGGCGAACAGTGTCCGGATCAGCGTAGACTTCCCGCAGCCGTTCGGTCCCAGAATGCACAGGTGTTCGCCCGCTTCGATGCGCAGCGAGAATCGATCGAGCGCAAGATTCTCTCCCCGCATCACGGAAATGTTCTTCATCTCCAATAAGTGGAGTCTTGGCGTTGGTCATGTCTCTGAGCTTACCTTGCGTCGTGGGTGCCGCCCAAATCGTCCGCAGAACAAAAAAAGGAGGCGAAAACCAAAGGTCTCCGCCTCCCGGGGTGGGGTGTTGCATGGCAAACTCTTCGGGCTCAGGGAGATGCCCATGGGGGATCAAACTCCCGCCTCTAGCGAGCATTGTTAGGCAATACCTATTAGAGGCGCACCGCGAAGGCTTGCAGTTACGTTTTTTCTAACACCGTGCCTACAGGGTGTCAACGAAAAATCATGCTAACGAGCGTTAAATACTGGCTCGGGCTTGGCAATCTCCATCTGCACTGGCCGAGCCAACGCTTTTACTTCCGGGTCGTAATATTCGTAGGCTCGAGACGCGAACGTCTTCGCCCGCACCGGATATTTTGCCCGTAAGCGGTAGCGCAGTTTCACCGTTTCGCCCGCCGCAAAGGTATCGAAATACAGGATGGCTTGCGTTCCCGTCAAACTGTACTTCTGCAGCCGCCCGCTCTTTTGCCCGGCCGTCTGTTCCTGGAATTCTTGGAGGTCTTCGCTCAGAAGGTCAAATCCCGGCGGAATCCCCAGGTCCACCATCACCATGTTGGCGTTTTTCTTCAGATTGTTTCGCACCGTTGCTGTCGCCGTCGCAATATCATCCTGCGCCAAACGCGTCCGGTCATAGTTGACCGCGATCGATAGCGGTTCTTCGGCGCCTTTCTCGTCCCACGGCAAATAATACTGCCCGACCACCTGGTATCCCAGGCTGCCTTTGCCTTCGAATCGGATCTCCACGGTGTTTGCGCCCTTCGCTTCCAGGTCTTTGTACACAAACTGATGGAACAAGTCGTTGTTTTCGTTGCTCAGTCTCAACTCCGTCACCGCTTTCCCGTTCAGCGCGATCTCCACGTTCCCGTGCACAGCTCCAGCACCTTTCTCCGTGGCCAACAGTAGCGCCCGTAATGCCATGATGGTTGCCTGCGTGCTGCCCCACGTGCCCGACGCATCCTTCTTCGACGTGATGTACTTCAGCGCCTTCTTTGCCACGTTGGGCGCTTGTCCCCATTTCAGCAAAGCTTGCGCCGCCAGACTCGTCGTTTCCACGCTGGCGCTGCTGCCCGTCGAATACACTCCGGTTTCTTCCGAGGTCCACCACGCCTGCTCGTCTTTATCCGTGCGCGCCTCCAACAGCATTTGCATCGCATCGCGCGTGAATTCGCGGTCTTTTCCATAGTCCACGGCAAAATTCGCCAACACCGCCAGCGTGTAGGGATCCGCTTTGGTCGAAAGATGCTTTTGCACGTACGCGACCGCCCGGCCCACCGCTTCTCCCTGATACCCCGTGTTCTCCAGCGACCACGCGATGTACGCCGTAATCCGGAGCACATCCGAGTTGTAGCGGTTCGTTGCGCCTTCGTTGATGAAGTTTGTGTCCGGCTTCCAACTGCCGTCCGCCTGTTGCTGGCTCGCCAGCCATTCTTGCGTGCGCTGAATCAGCCGCGGATCTACTTCGTAGACCTTCGACATGTCATGGAATTCCATTAGCCCGTACGCGGTCAGGATCTTGTTCGCGGGCGCTTGCCCGAACCACGAAAAACCGCCGCCCTGCACTTCAAAGGTCAGCAACCGTTGGTACCCGTTCGCGATATACCCTTCCGCCTTCGCGTGTACTTCCGGGGTCAGCTTTTTCGTCCGCTTCATGTAATCCAGCGCCAGCACGTTCGGGTACGTGCTCGACGAAGTTTGCTCGAAGCACCCACCCGGCATTCGAAGAATCGCGTCCATGCCTTCCATGATCTGGCTCAGCGGACCAGGATAGAGCCGTACGAAAATCTTGCTCGCACCTGGGATGGACGCCACTGGGAATGCAACGTCGTGGCTCACCGCAGATTCCAGTTGGCCATTGAAGATCAGGTTCTGTTGCCGTCCGTTTGGAACCACTTCAATTTCGCGCACCACAATGTCCGCTCGTTTGGCTTCGCCTTTCATTTGCGCAGAAAGCGTCAGCTTGAACTTGCCGATCCGTTTTGCTTCCAGCGTGAACTGCGATCCCCCCACCTTTCCTCCATCCACTTCGACGGACTTCTCTCCCTCGTCTTTCACGAGCGAGTACCAGTCTTCTTCCTTCAACTGCAGCCGTACTTCGCCCTTCCCGGATGTGTAGTTGTAAATCGCCACTGGCAGTGACACCTGGTCGCCCTGCGTCAACGTCACCGGTAAATCGAGGTCCACGAAAAAGTCCTGAAATACTTTCAGGCTCGAGGTAGCCGTGCCCAACGCACCGTGCTTGGTCGACGCCAGCATGGCCATCCGCCACGTCGTGATGTTGTCGGCCAACGGAATCGAAATACTCGCGTTTCCGTCGCGATCCGTGATGATCTCTGGATTGATGTACAACGCTTCAGGAAAATATGACCGCACGTGCACGCCGGGTTCATCATTCTTCTTCTTCTCGTCGTCCATGTGCGTTCGGATTACGTCATCTTTCTGCTTCATCAGCGCCGATTTAGGAACGGCCATGGGTGGCTGGGGCCGCAACACCATCACAGAACGGCCTCTGTCTTCCACAATCTCGGCCGCGCCGATGCCGAACCCCTGACCGAATCCCGCTCCGGCCGTACCACCGACCACCGCCGCGCTCGTCGATACTGTCACGGCTTCTCCGGCCACCTGCACCGTCTCCGTGACTGTTCCGACATTCAGCCTTACTTCCACTTTCGCGCGATCCCTCGCCTCCAGCGTGACTCTTCCGTTGGCCTGGCTGAATCCGGGACTCGATAACGTGATTTCGTAGCTACCCTTCGGGAGCGCCGCTAGACGGAATTGGCCCAAGGCATTTGCTGTCGCTGCCCAAGTCCTCCTGTCCGCTGCGCGGGTCGCCACAATCGTCGCGCCGGCCACTGCGGCTCCCGTTGGATCAGATACCAGGCCGACTATGTCCGCGCGGCCATTGTGAACATGGCGGTCGTGTTCGATCTCAATGCTCAGACTGGTCTCATTCTCTGACGGCGTGGTTACCAGCTTGCGTCGCTGATAGAACAAATACGCGGTGAGATCATCCGCCGTGTTCAATTTCTTGTCCGGGCCCGCTCCGCGAAGGATGTACTGCGATTCGGCCCAGCGCCATCCGGTTTTCTCCAGCCGCAAAGGTGTTCCCCAGGAATCGCGAAATTCCTTCTTGCCAGAATGGGTCTGACGTTCGAACAACTCGATCACATCCGTTTCCGCGGGATTCTCCACCAACGCCTTCCGCAACTGCTCGGCCACTGTCTTCGCATCCGCCTGGAACTGCGCCTGGTACCGGTTCCGAAACTCGCCATACTTGGTCTGTGGTATCTCCCGCCCCACTTCGGTGTCGAAACTGTTCGGCCTTACGACCTCTGTCGCCGAGAATAGCGCGCGCGCGGCCCGGTCGCGTTTCGCGTCTGACGAATCCTCGTTGGTCGCCACCGCTTCCTGCAGGCCGATCGAATGAATTTCGTACCTCGGCCTCATCACTTCCTGTTCCAGATAGAAGAAAACCTTCGCGAAGCCTGGCTGCTTCTCCGCCAGAGCAAATACCGCCTCGTCGACAATCTGTAATCCCAATGCCGCGTGCACGCCCTGTCCATGGCTGTCCGTCACGCGAAAACGAATACGCGCATCGTCGCCGGGCTTATACACCGGAGCGTCCGTGCTTGCTTCGATCTTCAATTCATCCGCGGGCTGCACGAAAATTAGCCGGTGATCCGCTACTGGCTGCGCGTTTTGCCCGAACATGTATGCGGCGAGGTCGACTGTACCCGCGAGGTCTGGCGATGCCGTCAGTGTCAGTTCGGCCAAGCCCGCCGAAAGATCCACGTCACGCGTCAGAATCGTCTGCCCTTCTCGCACCACATCGATGTATGCTGTGCCGCGCGCTTTCGTCCCGAATACCTTCAACCGGATCGGATTTCCCACGCGATATATCGCACGTTCCGTGCGAAGCAAGATCTGGTCGTCTCCCTGACGCAGTTGCAACGGCACCACGCTCGACACGACTTCTCCCTCTTTGCTCTTGCCTTCCACCCGCAAGCTCGTTGTCCCCGCCGTCGGCGTCATGTGAATAATGGCCACTCCGCCGTCGTCCGTGCTCACAGCCTGTTCCTTCACGCCATCCCCACGTACGCTTAGCTCCGCCTGCACCGGTGAGCCATCGGGATACGACGCGAGCAAGAACACCTGATTTTCCAGCTTGGGCACCAGCGTTCCGCCTTCCGGCACCGCCATGAGCAAAAACGCCGCTTCACTCACCGTGATCGGCTCGGCGCGCGTCTCCGTGTGGTTGGCGGTATCTTTCACCGACGCTTCGATCAACAATCGCGCCGCGCCTTGACTCAGCGGCCTCCCCGCCAGATATTCGGGGATTCTCAAATCGAAGTGATACGTCCCTCCCTGATCGGTTTTCCCTTCCACGGACGCCGCTTTGAATTGCGTCACGTCCATGCCCATCGCTTTGATCGATACCTCTGCGGAATCCAGCGGCTTCCCGAAGAAATAGTTCGCCTGCACGGTCCCGATAACGCGATCTCCCGGCCTGTAGCCGTGCTTCTTTTTGTCGTTCTTCCCCTGAAAATTCAAATCCACCTTGAACTTCGGCAACACGTACTTCTCGACGTTCAGCGCGATTTCCGCGCTCTGCCCTTCGCCGTCTTCGCCTCCTCCCAGCAAGGCTCTCAGATGATAGGTGCCCAGATTTACTTCGCTCGCCAGATCAAATTCCGTCGACGCAATCCCAAACTCATCCGTCTCGGTTTTCCTCTTGAACACCTTGTTTCCGCGCGAATCCTCCACCTCAAAAACCAGTTCGTGCTTTCCTACGGCCTCGTGGTTCGCACGGTTCAATGCCAGAGCCCGCACATGAATGGTCTGTCCCGGCTGATAAATCGGCTTCTCCGTGGTCAGTAGGATCCCGACCTTATCCTCCAGGCGCACGGACTGCTTGTATTCCGCCGAGCCCAGCGCCGTATCCACCACATAGTGCAGCTCGCAGTTGCCTGTCACGCCGTCCGGAAACCGGAGTTGCGCCTCCATCGTGCTGCGGTGATTCAACTGACCGGTGAACAATGTGCGTCGAGCTTGTCCGGGGGCCTCGAACTCGATTCGCAGTGAACTGCGCCCGGGAATCGCCTCGTTCTGCGTATCTGTCACGATCACTCGCACCGCTGCTTTGCTTCCCGACAGGTAAGTTTGTTGCCCCAGAATGCGCAACACCGGCATCCGCAGAATCTGCGAGATCGATTCCGTATCCTCAAAAGCGGGGTATTGTTGCCGTGCATACTCAAACCGGTAACGCACCCGGTGCCATACCAACGCGTCGAGCGGCGGCGCTTTCTCCAGTTCGATTTCCGCTTTCCACAGCGAGTTTCCCTCCACGGCCTCCACGGATTGCTCGATTTTCCCAATCGGGCCGTTCTCGGGATCCAACACCTCGATGGTCAAGATTCCGGCGCCGCTGTGCTTCGCGTGGTAGGGAAGACTCACGTGAAGCACGCCGTGCGAATAACTCGCCGCCCCTCGGGTGCTGTTCGCGCCAAGGAAGGGAAGCGCCAGCATCGTCACGCCGACCGTCATGGCCGCCGCCAGAGAGTAGAAACAAACACGTGCCGAAATGAGGTTCCAGAAGTGGCTCTCCATCGTTGCTCTCCCTGAATCGCTGTCGGTCGCCCTGTTCTTCTCGGGCGCTGGGGTTTGAACGAGGCAGTAGTCAATCCTTGCAGAACGCTCGCCGCTTTTTGGGACACAAGTCCAGCACGCCAGCTGTGGCGAGGTGTTCCTGCGGTCAGTTTTTCGCTTTGCCTTCTGGGTCTAGCATGCGGCGGATGGCGCGTACCACGGACACAGGACTATACGGCTTCTGTAGGTACGTGGAGTTTGGAACCTCGGTGCAAGTGGAACCGGCATTTTCGGAGTAGCCACTCGTGAACAGGATTGGCAGAGTCGGGTACAGGGTTCTCAGTCTCGCCGCTGCCGCCATTCCGCCTACCCGCGGCATCACTACGTCCAGAATTGCCAACTGGGGGGATTCCTTCTCGCACAGCTCGAAGGCTTCTTCGCCGTTTGTGGCAATTAACACTCGATAGCCCAGGCTCACCAGAGATTGACGGACCATTTCGCGAATCGAGTTATGGTCCTCCGCCAGCAGGATCGTCTCGGTGCCCTCCAAGTTCGTGGCGCCAGCGGATTCGTTGGCCCTCGCAGCGCGATTCACCCGCGCTCCATTCTTCGCCGGTAGATACACCCGGAATAGCGTCCCTTGTCCAATTTCGCTATAAACGTGAATAAATCCACCGTGCTGCTTCACAATTCCGTAGGCCACCGCCAGTCCCATGCCGCTGCCTTTTTCGCGCTCCTTCGTGGTGAAGAACGGCTCGAATATCCGGTCCCGGGTTTCGCTGCTCATCCCCATGCCCGTGTCGGAAACCGAGAGCACGGCGTATCGCCCCGGCGCCACGCCGGCGTTATACCGGGCGTAGGTCTCATCCAGCTCCTGCATTTCCGTTGCGATCGCCAGCCGTCCACCTTCCGGCATGGCGTCGCGCGCATGCAGGCACAAATTCATCAGCACCTGTTCCAGTTGCGTCGGGTCTGCCTGGATCGCATCCAGTTCACCGCTGATCACATCCATCTCAATATCGCTACCGATGACTTTCGACAGAAATATCACGAAGGTCCGGATGACTTCATTCAGGTCCACCAGCCGTGGCTGTAGCGCCTGCTGCCGCGCAAAAGCCAACAGCTCGCGCGTCAACGCAGCCGCCCGGTCCGCCTGTTCCCGGATGCGCGCGAATCGCTCCGCAATCCGCGGATACGTCTGACTCTCTTCGTAGCCCAGTTCCGCCCAACCCAGAATCGCCCCTACCACATTGTTGAAGTCGTGCGCGATGCCCCCCGCCAGTTGGCCGATCAGCTCGAATTTCTGCGCCTGCCGCAGTTGATGCTCCAGCGCCCGCAGCTCGGTTACGTCTTCGACGATTCCTTCCAGCTCGTCTGGCCTGCCGTGCACCGATAGGTATCGCAAATGCAGCTTCACCGATATGAAGCCGCCGTCCTTGCGTCGCCACTCCGATTCCGCGCTCGGAACCATGCCCTGTTCACGGCACGATGCCATCAGATTGCCGAATTGTGCCGGAAATCGGAAGATTTCGCGCGGCAGACTGGCGGCCTGTAGCGCTTCCAGTGTCGGATAAGACAGCATTTGCAGTATCGCCGGATTTGCGGTCAGGAATGTCCCGCCCGGTGATGCCCGGAACACGCCGTACAGGGAATTCTCGATGAGTTCACGGTTCCGCGATTCAGTTTCCACCAAGGCCCGCCGCACTTCCGTGTTCGCGTCTCTCCATTTCTTCTCGACTATGGCCTGCTGGATGGCCATCGGCAGTTGGCTCAGTTCCACTGACACCACGCAATCGCCCACTCCCACCCTTCGGCACTCCGGCGCTTCATACTCCTTCATCGGATAACCAATCAATACGAACGCCGCTTCATTGCCTTCCTGCCGCAGTTCTCGTAATGCCTCCACTCCGCTCCAGTCTTCCGATTCGTACGGCGAAATCACCACCGGGAACTCCCCGCTGCGCACGCCCTTCAGAAATTCTTCGCGGCCCGCGACCACCGTGGGTTCGATTCCCATCGCTGCTGTCTGCAGCTCCTCGATAATTCTCTGCGATCTCTCCGTTGATTCCTCCAGCACCAGCACGCGCAATCGCGCCATCGTTCCTGTCACGCTTACCCGGTCACCGTTCATCCCGTCCATCGCGGCTACCTCAACAAACCTTTGATCTCTGCCGGCCCGGCCTTCCTTCTTCGATCGGTACCACGCAGAAGAGCAGGCCGCCTTGCGTGCCGCGGTCCCGCTCAACCGCCCGGATTTCCAGGTTCAATTGCCGAAGCAATGGCAACGCTCCATCCGCCAACCTCGCCGTGATTCGCTTCTGCACCGCTGCGCACCTGGCTTCATCCACTCCTCGTATTCTCATCACCAGCTCGCCACCGGATGTCCCTACTACCGAGTCGATCGAGCGCACGCTCTTTCGCAACACTTCCGCAAATTCCTCGAACACTTGGCTAACCACCTCTGTCCCAAGCCATGCTTGCATCTGGCCTGCATCGCCCATCGTCAGGGTGAACACCCATTCCCGCTGGCCGCTCCTGCTCCACCCGGGACCCAGATCATTCGGCTCCATGCCTTGCCCCGAGAGACCGCGCTCCATCCCCCGTTTCGGCCAACTTTCTCCGATCGCAGAACACAACACACGGTTCACGGTTCGCTCGTCCAGATACCCTTCCACCAGATAATCCGCTGCCCCCAGTGCAAGACAGGTCTCGGCACTAACGTTATCGGCAGGTTCCGCAAGCAGAATGAACGGGATCGAAGGGCTGCTCTTTTGCAGCACACGCAGTTGCTGGGCAGCGTCAGGTTGGAGCAGCGATAGTTTCAGCAGCGCAATATCGGGACAGTACAACCGCAGCGCCTGTTCCAATTCCTCCCCTCTCTCAACTCGCACCAGCTCCAGCGCAGGCCCTGACTCGGCGCACAGCGACCTCAGGGTCAACCCTATTTCAGTCAATCCGTTTTCCGCTAGGACCACTCGCAGACGGGACGCTCCCATGCTTTATGACCTTCCTGGAGCGACGACGAGCCACTCGGCTCACTTCGAGAGGGATAGTACTATACAGATATCATACAGAGTCGGTAAACTCTGCGGGGAGGGAGTTTCATATTCGACCCGCGCGGCCTGCTTGTCAAGGGCTTTCCGTCACAAAAACGCTGTTTTCCGCAAGTTTTTGCGATTCAGGCAATCACTCGGGCTGGCCGCAATGTGTGGGCAACAAGTCTCGACTTCCGCTGTGGTTACCCGCGCGTACCGAATTGGAACGCGGCTCCCACCTACACGCCAAATATCTCGTTGATTTTCTCCGCCAGCTGAAAGTCTAGGTTACTGATCCCTTGAACGCTGTGCGTATTCAAGTCGATCACCACCTTATTCCACACGTTAAACCATTCCGGGTGATGGTTCATCCACTCGGCCACCAACGCCACCTGCGTCATCTTCCCAAAGGCGGTCACAAAGTCCTTGCACTCGAATTCCTTGTGCAGCTTCCCATCCTTCAGGCTCCAGCCGTTAATCGTCTGCAGGTGTTTTTGGATGTCCGCATCGCTCAATTTCTCGGCTCGCATAGATGTGCCTCCCGGATGTTTTGGGAAGGTCCCATTATGCGGAAACGCGCCACCCACGGCAATACATGCCAGCCGTCATTGCCTGTGTTTCGGAAATCCAGTACGCTTGGTAGTTCGCTCCCGGCGAATTTCCGCGCTGTGTGTTTCCCGGTTGAACGGTATCGGAGAAAAACGTGAAAAAGAAAATTCGTGCCATCCAGTACGGAATCGGTCCCATTGGCGCCTCGATCGTAAAGCTGCTTCGTGAAAAGGAATCCATCGACATCGTCGGCGCCATTGACTCCGATCCGGCCAAAATCGGTCGTGACCTCGGCGAAGTGGTCGGAGCTGTTGACGCACCTTGGGGAATCAAAGTATCCGGCGATGCCAAGGGCGTGCTGGACCAGTCCGCCGACGTGGTCATGCACACCACCTCGTCTTCTTTGCCCAAAGTGATGGACCAGTTGCTCACCTGCTTGGATGTCGGCTCGTGCGTCGTTTCCACCTGTGAAGAACTCTCCTACCCGCATCGCACGCACCCGGAACTTGCCGCCAAGCTCGACACCGCCGCGAAAGAATCCGGCGTTGCCCTGGTTGGCACAGGCATTAATCCCGGCTTCGTGATGGATAAGCTGGTGGTCACCCTCGCCGCGGTTTCGCAGCGCATTGAACACGCTTCGGCAATCCGCATCGTGGATGCCTCGAAACGCCGTTTGCCCCTCCAGAAGAAGATAGGAGCCGGCCTGTCCGTCGACGAATTCCGCGCCAAAGTGAAGGAAGGCACCATCAAGCACGTCGGCTTGCCGGAATCCGTCGCCATGGTCGCGGACAGCCTCGGCCTTCGCGTCGACCAGATCATTGAAACCATCGAGCCCAAAGTCGCCACTGAACGCGTGCAGACCGAATTCCTGGCCGTCGAGCCGGGCCAGGCTGCCGGCGTTCACCAGATTGCCCGCGGCCTTGCCGAAGGCAAGGAACTCGTGTACTTGGAATTGCAGATGTATGTGGGCGCGAAGGATCCTGCCGATAAAGTCGAACTGCAGGGCCACCCGAACATCAGCCTGATCATCCCAGGTGGGTCGCATGGCGATATCGCCACGGCTTCTGTGGCCGTAAATTCGATTCCCGTAATCCTCGAGGCGCCTTCCGGGCTTCGCACTTCCCGAGATCTCCCGATTGGCTTCTTTCCATCGAAGCCGCTTAAGTAGCCTACGCGAGAGCGCGGCGTCATCCACGCCGCACAAGCCGCGAACCGATAAAGAAGAGCGTTAGCCCCGACTTCCTTGGTGGCACCAGCCATTCCTGGCTGTGCTCCACCGACGAATACATTCCACTACCTCTTCCAAAAACGCATCACGGCGGAGTAGTCCACATCTTCTTTGGTTTCGCCCTTCACGTAGTTGTACACCTCGCGCGCAGCCGCCGTCGCCGGCAAAGCTACGCCCAATTGATTGGCAAGATCCAGCGCCAACCCCAGATCCTTGTGCATCAGCCGCAAGGGGAAACTTGGCTTGTAATCGCCTTTCAGCATTAGCGGCGATTTCACGTCCAGCACACCCGATCGCGCCATGCTGGCCTGCATCACTTCCACCAACAACTCGCCGCTCAATCCGGCGCGCTGCACCAGTGCCAGCGCTTCCGCCATTGCTCCCACCTGTAACGCCAGAATCGCGTTCATGGCCAGCTTGACCGTCTGTCCCGCGCCGTTCGGACCCAAGTGAAACCATTTCTTTCCCATCACGCCCAGGATCGCTTCCACTTCTTTCAGCGTTTCCGCTTCGCCGCCGATCATGAACACCAGGTTCCCCTCGCGCGCGCCCCAATCGCCCCCCGTTACCGGAGCGTCCAGAAACTTCACGCCACGCCCTTGGCAGGCCTCGGCAATTTTCTTCACCAGCGCAGGTGAAACCGTACTCGAATCGATGTACACACTACCGGCCTTCAATCCGCCCAGCGCACCGTCATTCTCTCCCTCGTGCCCCCACAGCACCGACTCCAGCGCCGGTGGATCGCTCACCATCGTCAGCAACACGTCGCTCGCTTCCGCCACCTGACGCGGCGTCTTCGCAAACTTCGCTCCGGCCGCCACCAATTCGCTCGCCCGGCCCGGCGTCCGGTTCCACACCGTCAGCGTGTGCCCAGCCTTCAGCAGGTTCATTCCCATAGGCCGGCCCATCAGCCCCAAACCAATCAATCCAATCTTCCGCGGAACCGCAGCAGCGCTCACAGCCAGCCTCCTTGCTCCCTTATTCGTCGGACGCTCTCGTGCGAACAAGATTGTAGCTGATTCTCCGTGGGATCGTGCCGCAATAGAAACTCAACCGCTGGCCTTCGCGTTTCGTCGCGCCTCGCGATAAGATGCAATTGCGAGCTGGGTCACCCTGCCAGAGTCAAGCTGCTTCATCCGGCGAACTTCGCGGCTCACATCGCGCGCGGTGGCACAAGATTCACGCTCAGAAATGCTTCCTGGCCATCACGTAAACCCATCTCATTGATTCACCATCGGAGGCATACCATGACCCTCGAAAACCCACGCGCTCGAAAATACGGTAGGTTCTACTGCGACTGGGCGGTGCTTCTTCTTACGCTCGCCTTCGCCACGCATTTCGCGCCACCGGCGACTGCGCAAACTGCCCTGTTCAGTCCCGAGGCGAAACAACAAGCCGAAGCCTTGCTCAAACAAATGACCGTAGAAGAGAAGGTCGGACAGTTGAATCAGGCGGCAGCAGCTGATTTGCCAGGCTTAAGTGCCGGCAAACCTGATGAGCTGATCGCTCAAGGGAAAGTCGGCTCCGTCCTCTGGCTGACCGATGTTAAGGAGATCAATCGTCTCCAGCACATCGCCGTCGACAAATCGCGCCTCCACATTCCCATTCTCTTCGGCTTCGATGTGATTCACGGCTACCGCACCGCTTTCCCCGTGCCACTCGCGATGGCTTCCTCCTGGGATCCATCCGTGGAAGAACAGGCGCAACGATTCGCTGCTGAAGACGCCCGCGCTGCCGGCATCCCGTGGACGTTTGCTCCTATGGTCGATATCGCCCGCGACGCCCGATGGGGCCGCATCGTCGAAGGAGCGGGAGAAGACCCGTATCTCGGCGCGGCTATGGCGCGCGCGCAGGTGCGCGGATTTCAGGGTTCCTCCCTTGGCAAGAACTCGGTCTTGGCTTGCGTGAAGCACTTCGCCGGTTACGGCGCTGCCGATGGCGGCCGCGATTACGACTCCTCCTACATCCCGGAAGAATCATTCCGGAATGTTTATCTTCGTCCCTTCTATGCCGCCCAACAGCAGGGTGCCGGCAGTTTCATGTCCGCCTACATGGACTTGAACGACGTTCCAGCCAGCGGCAATCGATGGCTGCTCGACGGCATTCTGCGAAGGGAATGGGGCTTTCAAGGATTCGTGGTGTCAGACGCATTCGCCGTGCGTGACCTTGTCACCCATGGATACGCCAGCGATCCCGCCGATGCCGCTTTCAACGCCCTCACCGCGGGTGTGAACATGGATATGGCCAGCTCCACATACACCGGAAATTTGCCGCAGCTTGTGCGCGAAGGCAAAATCAGCGAATGGCAACTCGACGCGGCGGTTTTGCCCATACTTGCTGCAAAGGTGCAATTGGGCCTTTTCGATCAGCCATTCGTCGATGAGTCGAACGTCGAGCAAGTCCTCAATCGGTCGGAAGAGCTCGCCTTGGAACGCAAGCTGGCCGCCCGCTCCATGGTGCTGCTCAGGAATGAGAACCACACCCTGCCACTGAAAACCTCGCTCAAGAACGTCGTCGTGATTGGTCCCTTGGCGGATTCCGCTCGCGACATCGAGGGTGGTTGGACTGTCGAGGGCTTATTTGGAGGTGGCGGCAAAAGCCATCCTGTCACCGTGCTTGCGGGCATCAAGAACAGGCTCGGTTCCGGTTCGAAAGTCACCTATGTTTCCGGTCCCAAGCCAGAGCGGGAATATCCTTCGATGATTGATGTCATACTCGGCGCGAAGCCCCTGCCTCCTCCGAGCCAAGCCGAGATCGACGACGCACTCGCCAAAGTCAAATCTGCCTCTGCGAACGCGGAGTTGATCGTTGCGGTGCTCGGCGAAACTTCTAATATGAGCAGTGAAGGGGCGTCGCGCGCCTCGCTCGATCTTCCGGGCATTCAGCAACAGATGTTGGAAATCGCTGTCGCCTCTAACAAACCCGTCGTCGTGGTGTTGGAAAATGGGCGCCCTCTCGATATTTGCTGGGCCGCCGCGCACGTGCCCGCCATCTTGGAATCGTGGTATCCCGGCACTGAGGGCGGTAACGCCGTCGCCGACGTCCTCTTTGGTGATGTCAATCCTGGCGGAAAACTTCCAGTAAGCTGGCCTCGGGTCGCCGGTCAAGAGCCACTCTTCTACAACCATACCTTGACTCATGACCCCGAGGACGCGCTCAAATTCACTTCCCGTTATTGGGACCTGAGTTCAAAGCCGCTTTACCCGTTCGGTTACGGTCTCAGCTATACCAGCTTCAAATTCGCGAATTTAAATCTCAGCAAAGCCAGCATTAAGGCCGATGATGCCACCGAGGTTGCCGTAGACGTAACGAATACCGGCGCGGTACCCGGCGACGCTATTGCTCAGCTCTACATCCATCAGCGTTTCGGTTCGGCTTCGCGGCCCGTGCGCGAACTCAAGGGCTTTGAGCGCGTGACTCTGCAGCCGGGAGAAACCAAGACCCTCAAGTTCTCGCTCGGCAGGGACGAGTTGCAGTTCTGGAGTCCTCAAACAAAGGAATGGACCGTCGAGCCGAGCACCTTCGATGTTTGGGCAGGCGAGGATTCCACCGCCACGCTCCACGCGCAGCTCAACGTCACTCGCTAAGCGGGGCAAGCCTCTCTCGATCCGACAGGCGGCTATGCGGTTTTGGAAGGGTGCGGGAGTGACAGAACTCCGGGTGCAGCCGTGCCCGACTCGCCGGCGCCTGCGGCGACTGCACTCGCACGCGGTTGTTCCGGCTCTTTGCGGTGCTCGGTGAGCGCCTCCGCGTCGACCGCGCCAGCGGTTTCGATGGAATGGATGTTGCCGTAGGGAATCTCCCAGCGGAAGTAGTTCCGTCTGCCGCGTTGTTCGAGGTGCTGTTCCAGGAATACCGAGCGCCCGGAATCGCCAACAAAAATGCCGGTCGCAGACAGCTGTATATCCCCCAACCGGTATTGGACAGTGACCGTCGCGCCCAGGTAGTGCGAATAAGCTGCCACCCTGAGCAGTCTCGAAGCATGCGGACAACGGGTCAATAGTACCAACGGGCCGTTACTGGTGTGGATGTGGAAAAGCCGCCGCTTCCTTCGGCCTGACCACCAGGTCCGACAGGCAAAGCAGCGCCGCCCCCGATCCGGCTCCGAACGCCAATATCGCCGCCAACAATCCAGCCGCCCAGCCGCCAGGAATCCCGCGATGTGACACAATTGAGGCCGCCAGGAATCCTGCCAGCAGCCCCACAAACGCTCCCAATACCCGGCTCGGCCGCGATAACTCTAGCTCTGCCCGGCATGACGGGCAGGTCACGTCCTCCGACTTCGATAAAACTAATCCTCGAGGCACCTTCGCAAAACACAACGGACAGTCTCGATTCCACATCGCCGCCACTCCTTTCCGTTTACCGCGAGAAATCCTCCAGCACCGTATCCGCCGCCCTCCGCCCGCTCGCCAGCGCTCCTTGAATCGACGCGTTATCGCGATGATCCCCGCAGACATACACCCCTGGCCGTACCCGCACCGGCCGCTGCGGAGGATCCAGTGCCCCCGGAAACTGCTGTGGTTGTGCGTGCGTGATCCGGTAGCTTCTGAGGAACTGCCACGTGCTGGCCACTTTCCCAAACCAGTTCTTCATCTGCGCGATGATGAACCCGCCCAACTGTACATCGGTCAGCTGGTGAGTTCCCAGAACCGTCGTGGAGATTAGGTGCTTGCCCTTCGATGCATAGGTGGGCGCAACTTGCGAGATCACGCAAAAATTGTTAACGGGACCCGCTCCATCGCCGTTCAAGAACAGGATCGGCTCCTGAATCGGGGCCTCGTCCGCGCCGTAGTAGAAACAGCTCACGCTTCGCGACGCCGGCTCCACCTCTCCAATCAGATGCGCGGCCGAAGGACCGTCCGCCGCCACGACGATTGCCTTTGCACTAAGCACCTCGCCGCCCGCCAGCTTCAGCTCATTTTCATGCAGTTCTTCCACCTTCGCGTTCAACCGCAGAGCTCCACTCGGCACCTTCTCCGCCAGCTGCGCGGGTATCGCGCCCATTCCGCGCGCCGGAACCGCCGCATCGCCTTCCGAAACCATCTTGAACACAAACTCAAACATCCGGCTCGACGACTTCAGCTCGCCATCCAGTAAGATCCCACCCAGGAATGGACGAAAAAACCTGTGAATCATCTCTTTCGAGAAATGCGCTTCGGTCAAAGCCTGCCTCGTGCTCTGGTCCGGCCTGCGAAAAATGTCCTCGATCGACGATCGGCGCAACCGGCTCCGTAGCCTGGCAATCCTCAGCTTGTCGCCGAGCGTCCCAAAATCCGATTGCAGCGCTACCTTCCACATTCCCGGCGTGCGCCACGGATCCACCAGCCGGTTCATCCTCCCCGCATACCAGGAGAGCGCTCCTGGCGCGAATGGTTTCAATTCCAATTTCGCGTAATCGAGAACTTGTCTTGCCTCGGGATACGCGGTTAGCAGCACCTGAAAGCCTCGGTCCAACAAAAACCCATCTACCTCGTCGGTCCGTACTCGGCCTCCCAAACCGTCCGACGCTTCCAATATCTGAAGGCTCACGCCCTTTTCCTGCAGTGTTCGCGCGCAACTCAATCCGGCTAGCCCACCGCCCACGATCAACACATCCGCACGGGTGCCCATTCGCTAGTTGACCTGTCCAATTAGGATTGACGTCCCCGACACCGACCGTTCAGCCCTATCCTCCGCCATTCCCCTTGCGCCTCGCAAGCTCTACCCTTCTGGCCCGCATGGCAACAGCGCTATCTCAAAACGCCAGCCGGGTCTGCTCTGACTCGCTCCGGCTATATTTTGCGATATATCGTTTCACAGAAAATTTGCGCGCCGTATTTTCCGAACTCATATATCGAATTGTCCCGAATACCGGCCGCTCCGGCGCCCATGGCCTGTCGTATCGGCCCAGCACCCAGAAAATCCCGGTATACGAATTGGGGTCACGTCCATCCAGTGCGTACTTGTTGTTCAGATGAATCATGACCTCCGCAGCCTCTTCCGGCTTGCGCGACCACTGCAGTATCTTCTTCCCCCACAGCATTCGCAGATAATTGTGGATTCTTCCTTCCCGCACCAACTGCATTTGCGCCGCATTCCACAGCGCATCGTGTGTTTGCCCATTCTCGAAATCTTCCAGGCTGTAGACGTGCTCCCGTTCGTCCTTCGCATGTTTCCGCAGCGTGAACTGTGCCCATTCCGGGAGCGAATCGTACTTGTCGTAGTCTTGGCGGTGTGTCGCGAAGTTGTAGCCCACCTCTCTCCAGGTGATCAGTTCGTCCAAAAAGCTCTCGGCCGTGGGACTCATGTTCCACCAACCCTCTTTGCTTCCGTTCGCCCGCAAAGAAAGTCGTCCCCTCGTCCAGTTTTCCTTTCTCGCCAACTTTGCGAAGACTTCGTGTGCCGAAAGATGCCCGAAATGCAGATACGGCGAAAAGCCGCTGCTCGCATCTGCTTCCAGCGCGCTGCGACCATCCCCGTAACGTTCGGACCCTTTGTCGAAAAACTCCACCATCCGTTTCTGAGCCGCTTCCGAACCTCCCCGTATGCTCGCCGGGCTCACCGCGTGGTCGATCGGCAACGCTCTCAATGCTATAGATCCGTTTCGCAGGATCTCCGCCGACGCCATCTGCCATCTTGCGAGTATCTTGTTCGAGATTTTCGGAGTAGTGGCTCCTTTGTACTTGCGGAACGGTTCCTCTACCGGGAACTGGCCTAAATACCTCGCCAGTTCTTTCTGCAAATACCTTCGAAAGTCGAATGCCCGTTGAAACGCCTGGTCCGTCGCGCGAATCGGCAGCAGTCCATTCGCATCCACCTCTTCCATCAGCACATCCAACTGCTTCGCGGCGCTCGCCACCATCTGCGGCAAAAAGAAACACGGAAAATCGTCGGTGACCACCACGCACGCATTTTCCGCCAACTCTTTCAGCAGTCCTTTTCCTTGGCCCGGCTTCGCCTCGACGTACGCCAAGTGACGAATCCCGCGCTCCTTGCAGACACGCCGGTTATCTTCCATTCCTTCCAAGACAAATCTGTGAATCCGGTCACTTGCCCACCGGTATCCTGCCCTCAGCGCCTCAAAGATCACCAGCGGCTTGCCTAATTCTTTGCAGTGTTCCAGCGCGCGATCGAGCGCGAAGTTGTATCGCAGTCGCCGGTTCGCAATCATCCAGTAGAGAACGTATCCCCTCCCAGGGCGAAGTGGGGCCTGGTTGCATTTTCGGATTCGAAGAGAAGGTACCGCGCTCACCGCATCTCCTTCAGCCCGAACACCATGTCGCTACTCTTCCTTGACATATTCGCCAGTCGCGATAAAGTCTGCGTTCGACGCAAATTCGACAATTCCTAGAGGGAGCGATTCATGGTTCGCAGATTTGTGTTCGTCCTGCTGATTACGTCACTTTGCGGGTCGCGGAATTACGGGCAGGCGCAAAAACCCGCCGACAAGACCTACGTCCTGAAGGCGGCTCGCTTATTCGATGGTAAGTCCGATACCCTCGTTACGCCAGGGCTCGTTGTCGTCACCGGCGGCAAGATCGTTGCGGTCGGCTCGTCGGCCGAAATTCCCGCTGGCGCCGAACTGGTCAATCTCGGCGACGCTACTTTGCTCCCGGGCTTCATCGACGCCCATACCCATCTCTCCTTCCCCTACTCCGAAGACTACAATCGCGCTGAACTGGATCGCTTGCGAAAGACCATCCCGGAAATGGCTCTGGATGCCACCACTAACGCCCGAGTCACCCTCATGGCTGGTTTTACCACCGTGCGCGATGTCGGCTCCGACTACTTTATCGACGTCGGCTTGCGCAACGCCATTCGCGACCGCGTCATCCCTGGCCCCAGGATGCTCGTGACCGTTCACGCGCTGGGTGCCACCGGCGGCCACTGCGACGGTCAGGACGGTTTCCGCGAAGGTCTCTTCGGCCATGAATCCGGTCCACTCGACGGGGTAATCAACGGCCCCGATCAGGCGCGCTATGCTGTCCGTCTCGATCACAAATATGGCGCCGACATGATCAAGGTGTGCGCTTCGGGCGGTGTGCTCTCCCCCACGGACGACGTCGACACTCCCCAACTCACGCAGGACGAGTTGAACGCCATCGTCGACGAAGCTCACGCCCTTCGTCTCAAGACCGCTGCGCACGCCCACGGCGCCGAAGCCGCTAAGCGCGCCATTCGTGCCGGCATCGACTCCATTGAACACGGCAGCTTCCTCGACGACGACGCCCTCGACATGATGAAACAACGCGGTACCTACCTCGTTCCCACATTGATGGCTGCCCAGGGTCTCCAGGAACGATTCGACAAGAACGTTTACGTCCCACCCGCCATCGCCGCCAAAGCTCATGCCGCCATCAATTCCATGCACGGTACCTTTGAGCGCGCCCTCGCCAAAGGCGTCAACATCGGTCTCGGCACAGATGCCGCCGTCTATCCTCATGGCCGCAATTGCGAGGAATTCCACCAGATGGTCGATCTTGGTATGAAGCCTGTCGCGGCCCTCAAGGCCGGCACGTCTTCCGATGCCCAGCTTCTCGGAATCGCTGATAAAGTCGGTACCCTCGAACCCAACAAACTAGCCGACATCGTTGCCGTCCCCGGCGATCCGATTCAAAACATCCGCCAGACCGAACATGTCTTCTTCGTTATGAAGGAAGGCGTGGTTTACAAGTACGAAAAGCCCTCTCCTACTAAGTGAGGCAAGGAGTACCGAACATGAGTGAACTGGCTTCCATCGTCTCCGCCGCGTTCGTGATGGAATACCGAGGGCGGGCTGGGGAGCTTCACAAGTGGGTTGCCCCGCTCACCGACGCCCAGTTTTGGCGGAATCCCTATTCCTACGGAAACAGCGTCGGTCATCTCTTTCTTCATCTGACCGGCAATCTGAGCTACTGCATCGGCACGCGCATCGCCGCCACTGGTTACATCCGCAATCGTGACCTGGAATTCACCGGCGCGGCTCGCCCCACCAAGGCAGAGGTCCTCCGCCGATTCGACAACACTATCGCCATGGTCGTCACTACTGCCGAACTGCAAACTGAATCCGATTGGGCCCTGCCGTATTCCGCCGAACGCGAGCCGGAAGCCAAGACGCGCTACGTCGCATTCCTCCGCTGCTCCGTTCACTTCTACCATCACGTCGGCCAGATCATTTATCTTTGCCGCGAACTCGCAAAATCCTGAACCTCACGTCTCCAGCTTGAATCGCGAAGAGGCCAGCCGGTACATCCGCCGCCACACCACCCGGTTGATCAGCACCACGATCGTCGCCATCACCAGTGTCGCTGCCAATAACATGTGAAAGTGCCCTGCGTCGCTCGCCCGGCTGATGGTACTTCCCAGCCCCGGCGCTTCCACCACTTTTCCCTGAAAGTGAAAGTATTCCGCCACGATGCTGGCGTTCCATGCGCCGCCGGAAGCTGTCACCATTCCCGTCACAAGATATGGAAAAATTCCCGGCAAGATCAATCGCCGCCAGCGCTCCCACCGGCTGAAGCGAAACACTTCCGCCGCTTCCTTCAAGTCCGTGGGAATCGCCATAGCGCCGGCAATCACGTTAAAAAGGATGTACCACTGGGTACCCAGCAACATCAGCGCCATCGCTGCGATCTCCACTCCGCCCCTCAGCCGAATTAACACCAGCAGCATCACCGGAAACAGGGCCGTGGCAGGAATTGATGCCGCCAGTTGCACCAGCGGCTGCATCAGCCGCGCAAATCGAGGGCTCGATCCAATCGCCACTCCTACGGGCACGGTCCACAGCGCACCAATCAGCAACGCTGCATTCACGCGCAGAAATGTCAGCCCCGCGCTGCGCAACAAAACCAAATAATCGCCGCGGTCCAGCAGCGCCAACTCGCCCACTGTCCGGTAAATCCCATATATCGTTAGCCCGGCGAAGCCCACCAGCGCTACCCATCGCAACAATCGCCTTGGCTGTTTCGCTTGCGCTGACGCCAGCGTCGCTGCCGCGCGCCTGGCTCCGCTGGCGAACTGGATCGTCAACCAATTCACCACCGGGTGCAGCAGTCGCCGGTACAGCCGGATCAGAAACGATTCTCGCCGTATGAAGTTGAGAAGGGAATTGCCCGCCGTCGTTGCGCTCTCCACCTGCTCGAACTTGAATTTGTCCGCCCAGGCAATTACAGGCCGCCATATCAACTGGTCCATCAGCACAATCACTGCAACCATCGTCGCCAGTCCCCACAGCATCGCCCGGGTGTTGCCGCTACTGGCCGCGGTCTGCAGAAACGATCCCAGGCCCGGCAAACGGAAGTCCTTGTCGCCCAACACGAACATTTCACACGCCATCAGGAAGAACCAGCCGCCCGCCACCGACATCATCGAATTCCATACCAAGCCGATCGTCGAAAATGGCAGGTCCAGCTCCATGAACCGCTGCCATTTGCTGAAACGGTAGATAATCGCGGCTTCGCGCAAGTCTCGCGGAATTGTCTTCAGCGAGGAATAAAAGCTGAACGCAATGTTCCACACCTGTCCCGTGAAAATCAAAATGATCGATCCCAACTCCACGCCCAATTGCCGGCTCGGAAATAGCGCCACCATCGCCAACATAACGCCGGGTAGAAAGCTGAGCACCGGGATCGACTGCAGAATATCCAACAGCGGAATCAGGACCAACTCTGCGCGCTTTGACTTCGCGGCTGCGTAACCATACCCCAGCGCGAACACCAGGCTGATCCCGTACGCCACCAGAATCCGCACCAGCGAATACAGGGCGTACAGTGGCAGGCTTGATGGATCCTGCGAAATTTCCGTCTCTACCCGCACCGGCCCGAGCCATGACCGCCCGATCGAATACATCCCGAAGATCAGCGCAAACACGGAGACGAACACACCGATGTCAATCAGCGACGCATACGCCCAGCGTGCACCCAGTGGCCGGCTTGCCGCCGGCGGGATTACAATCTGTTTTTGAGTGACCGATACGTTCGATTCGTCCACGGGAGCTCTAGCTTTCGGTGAGCGTTAACTTCCCGCTTGCGGCATCGTAATCGAACAACTCCGCATAGAGACCCCACTGGATCGCGGTTTCCAGCTGCCGCCGCGCTTCGTCTTGGCTGAAATGTTCGTCCAGCAAATCCTCGAAGAACTCCGCGGACAGCATGCGGTTCGATTTCGCCTTCAGTGTCTGCTCCATCTGCCGCAACAACGGTATATTCGCGACCGCCGCCTTCCGAAAAATGGCCTTTCGTTCCTGAATCCCGGCCTTAGCAAACGCGTCGCCTTCCGCGGTGATAATCGCGTCTCCCTCTTCAAGCTTCAGCAATCCCAACAGCACCGCGGTGTCGACCGTGGGCAGCAGAGCGTCGACTTCCAGGCTCAATTCATCCGCCAGAACGTGCAAATCCGCGCGCCCACCCTGGTCCACCAGGATTTCCAGCAATCCTGCCAAGCCACCGGGCCTGGTATGAGGCAGCATCACATACGGCTTCTTGGCTGTCGCCCCGCTCGCCTGCCCGCTAACCGCGGCCAGTTCCGGATGATCTTGCTTGGTCAGTGCGCGATAAATCATGTCCACCAGCTCCACGAATCGCGCCTCCTTTCGATCTCTCGGGTACGGCAGATTCACAGAAAACTCCGCGTGGATGTGCGCCGGATTCCGTCCCAGCACGATGATGCGGTCCGCCAGAATCACCGCCTCTTCGATGTTGTGGGTCACAATGAAGATGGCGCGCGTTGGAATCTTCTTTTCCAGCCACAATTCCAGCAGTTCGCCGCGCAGCGTTTCCGCCGTCAGCACGTCCAGCGCTGAAAACGGCTCGTCCATGAACAGCACTTCCGGCTCCACCACCAGCGCCCGTGCCACTCCCACGCGCTGCTTCATTCCTCCCGAAAGCTCCTTCGGGTAGGCGGACTCAAACCCGTCCAATCCCACGGCGTCAATGATCCGCAAGGCGCGCTTGTGCCTGTCGAATTCCGCCACACCCCGTGCTTCCAGCGGCGCCTCCACGTTTTCAATCACCGTCAGCCACGGAAACAGCGCAAAACTTTGAAACACGATGGACACGTTGGGAGCTTCATCCCTCACCGGATGCCCGTGCCAGTACACGCTTCCGCCCGAAGTTGGTGAAAGCCCCGTCAGCATTCGCAGCATCGTCGATTTGCCGCAACCGGAAGGCCCCAACAATGCAATAATTTGACCGGGATATACCGCTATGTCGGTCGGCGCAATTACCTGAATACGGGTACCGTCCGGTTGAGGGTAAAATTTCTCGAGTTTCCGGGCTTCGATGATTGGCTCAACACCCGCGAGTGTGCTTTGTGTGCTCATAAGCGCCTGTATTATCGCTCAATTTCCGCTTTCTACCACGCTAATGCGCGTGATTCGCTGCTACACCCTCACTCTGGTTACAGTTTCGTGAACGCCCGATGAACAATTCTTATCCCAACTCCCCTCCCAATCCTCTCTTCTCTGTGCGCGACCTGTTCTTCCCTGTCTTCTTCTTTCTCGTCTTCTCCATCCTCGTCGTTTTGCCCTTTTTCTGGCTTGGCACCGCTTCCGGCCACGATTTCGAGTTTCACGCGCCGTCCTGGCTCGATGTCGCCTATCAATGGAAGCAGGGCGTGCTCTTCCCGCGCTGGACTTTCTGGACTAACCACGGCTTTGGAGAGCCGCGCTTCATCTTCTACCCGCCGCTCTCCTGGCTGCTGGGCGCCGCGCTCACACTTCTCCTGCCCGATCCAGCCGTGCCTATCGTGTTTATCGTTCTGCTGCAGACCTTCGCCGGCCTCTCCGCCTACGTACTCCTTCGCCGCCTGGTCATCCGCCGCGCCGCTCTGCTCGGTGCTGCCTTCTACATCGTCAATCCGAATGCGCTCCTGCTCACCTACATCCGCAGCGACTTTGCCGAACAACTCGCTTGCGCGTTCCTGCCTCTGCTGCTGTTGGCAACCCTGCATCTTGGCGGCCAGCTTGACGATTCTCCTCCACGGGCTGCGTCTGTTGCGTCTTTCTCCCTGTGGTTCGCCGCCATCTGGCTATGTAACGCCCCGGCGGCCGTGATCTCAACTTATGCAGTTTGCTTTCTCATCTCTTGGGCCGCGATTTCTCAGCGCTCCCTGCGTGTCGCGGCGCGAGGTACGGCGGCATTGATCCTGGGCTTTGGCCTGGCTGCCTTTTATATCGCCCCGGCAGCCTACGAACAGCGCTGGGTCAACATCGGCCAGGCGCTCACCAGCGGCCTTCTGCCCTCGCAGAATTTTCTCTTCACATCGATCGCCGATGCCGAACACACCTGGTTCAACTGGATCGCTTCCATCTGCGCGCTTTCCCTGATTCTTCTGCTGCTGCTCGCGGCTCTGGCATCCCGCCGCTTCTCATCCCAGAACGCGGACTCTCGCCGCGCTGCCTTGTCTCTGCTCCTACTCGGTACCGCCGCAACGGCCCTGACACTCCGCTGGTCTGCCCCACTCTGGAATTTCTTGCCGAAACTCCGCTTTGTTCAGTTCCCCTGGCGATGGATTTCGATTCTCGCTGTGCTGGCTTCCTGCTTCTTGGCTTTTGTGGTCGAAAAGCGCCGCGGCTGGATCTGGTTCGCGGGGGTCCTTCTTTTCACTATCCCCCTCGCCCACTTTCTCATCGTCAATACCTGGTGGGACGAAGACGAAATGCCGACCCAGCGCGACGCCATTGTTAGCGGCCATGGCTTTGATGGTACCGACGAATACGACCCCGTCGGTGACGATCATCTTGATCTCCCTCTGGATGCGCCACTGGCCAAGGCCCTGCCCGCGGATTCCGCGGACACTTTCACTCCGCGGGCGCAGATTCGCGTCGATCGCTGGACCAGCGAGCAAAAGTGGATTCACGTCGTCGCCCAGTCGGACGCGCGGATTGCGCTTCGCGTGCTCAATTACCCGGCCTGGCGCGTTGAACTCAACGGTCAGCCCATCCATCCCGAGCGCATGGACGACGTCAACCAGATGGTTGTGCCCGTAAATTCGGGCGCGTCTGAGATCCGCGTTGTCTTCACACGCACCCTCGACCGGACAATCGGCAACGCCGTCTCGGCATTGAGCTCGCTGTTTCTTGTATGTTTGTTTTGGCGCGGGAAGAGGTGAAACTAACGCCGGTCGACCGACGGGTGCCGGATGTCCTGCCCCTGTACAATGTAGATTACATCTTCGGCGATGTTGGTCGCGTGATCGCCAATTCGTTCCAGGTTCTTTGCCACCAGGATCAGCTCGAACGCTGGAAAAACCAGGCTCGAGTCACCCATCATGTAGGTCAGCAGTTCGCGGAAAATCTGATCCCGATAATGATCCACCTGGTCGTCGCTGGCCATTACCTTCTGCGCCAGCTCCACGTCCCGCCGCACCACGGCATTCAACGCGTTCCGCACTTGCTCTTCCACCAGTTCCGTCATGCGCGGCAGGTCCACATACGGCTTCACCCGCGGGTGACGCAAAATACGGATCGCCCCTTGCGCCACGTTCACAGCCTGGTCGCCGATTCGTTCCAAATCGTTGTTGATGCGCGACACCGCCAGCACAAAGCGCAAGTCCACGGCCATCAATTGATGCAGCGCCAGCAGTTGTACTACACGGTCATCGATTTCCAGCTGCAGTTCATTGATGGCGTCCTCTTCGTCCAGAACCCGCTTCGCCAGCTGTTCATCCGATTCCAGCACCGCGTGGACCGCCTGATGTACCGAGCGTTCCGCAAGGCTGCCCATCCAGAGTAGCCGCTCTTTGAGTTCGTTCAGGTCTTTTTCGAAGTGGCGTTCCATCGCGGCCTTCCCATTCGCATCTTAATTTTGTTTTGCCCCAGGTCAAGCGAAAACAGCCGACTTCATCCAAAGCGCCCCGTGATGTACGCTTCTGTTCGGGGGTCGCTTGGGGTCGTAAATATCTGTGCCGTCGGATTGAACTCGATCATTTGCCCGGTCAAGAAGAATCCTGTGAAGTCGCTGACACGCGCCGCCTGCTGCATGTTGTGAGTCACAATCACAATCGTCGTCAGGCTCTTCAATTCCACCAGCAACTCTTCGATCTTCGCCGTACTTATCGGGTCCAGCGCCGAACACGGCTCGTCCAGCAACAGCACTTCCGGCTCTACCGCCAGCGCTCTCGCGATGCAAAGACGCTGCTGTTGCCCGCCGGACAACTCGTACGCGGACTTGTGCAGGTGGTCCTTCACCTCATCCCACAAAGCCGCGTGACGTAAACTTCTTTCCACGAGCTCTGCTGGAGCACCCTTCATCCCGTTGATCCTCGGCCCGTAAGCGATATTGTCGAAAATGGACTTCGGGAACGGATTGGGGCGCTGGAACACCATTCCCACTCGCCGGCGCAGGGACGTGATGTCCTGCGCCAGAATGTTTTGTTGGTCCAGCAGAATTTCGCCTTCCAGCCGCGACGTCGATACCGTCTCGTGCATCCGGTTCAAGGTTCTCAGCAGCGTCGATTTCCCGCATCCCGAAGGCCCAATCAGCGCTGTCACGCGCTTGTCGGCAATTCCCATGTTGACGTCGAAGAGAATCTGTTTCGGACCGTAGTAGAAATTGACTTTTGATACCTGCATTCGCATTGGCATCGACGCGAGGCTTTCCCGTGTTGCCGAACTTGCCGTTGCGGAGACGTTCACGGAAATCCCTTGATTGGGCGACGCCTGCATCTCTACGACCTCGGTACCGCTATGCCGCGCGACAGAATCGTCCGCGCCGCAATGTTGATGATCAGGATCAGCGCTAACAGCACTAGGCCTGCTGCCCACGCCTGACGATGCCAGTCCTCGTACGGAGCCACCGCGTAGGTGAAGATCACCACCGGCAACGATGCCGTCGGCTGGCCCCATCCCCGACTCCAGAAGCGGTTCCCGAACGCCGTGAACAGCAGCGGCGCCGTTTCGCCCGCCACCCTCGCTAGCGCCAGCAGTATCGCGGTAAGAATGCCGCGATAGGCCGCCGGGACGATGACTGTAGCGATTGTCTTCCAATTGCTTGCTCCCAATGCCATTGCGCCCTCGCGCAACATGTTCGGCACCGAATTCAGAAACTCTTCCGTGCTCCGCAGCGTGATCGGAATCATCATCAGGCCCAGTGCGAACGAGCCCGCCAGCGTCGAAAAATGTTTGAACGGCAGGACCACAAGACTATATGCGAAAATCCCAATCACGATGGACGGCACGCCATTCAGCAGATCCGCCGCGTACCGCACCACCCAGGCCATCTTTGCCCCGCTGAACTCCGCTAGATAAATTCCTCCCAGAAACCCGATCGGGACTCCGAACAACGAAGCCGCCGCCAGCAGCTTAGCGCTACCGACGATCGCATTGGCCATCCCACCGCCCGCTTCACCTACCGGCTTCGGTAATTTCGTGAAAAAAGCCCAATTGATGGACGTTCCGCCGTTGAACAGCAAATAGCCCAGAATGAAGAACAACACCGCCACGGAAACGAAGGCGCAAACACCCGTCAACGTGAGCATAAAATTGCTCACGAATTTTCGCCAACGTCGCCGCATATCCATTACCGGCTTACCCCGCTTCCTTTCTGCGTGGTTAATACGATCATCAGGCGCGCCAGTCCGTTCAGGATGAAGGTCAGCAGAAAGAGCACTAGGCCCAACTCGATCAACGCCTGAAGGTACAAATCGCCGGTTGCCTCAGTGAATTCATTGGCAATCACTGCCGCAATCGAATACCCGGGTGCGAACAACGACGCGGCGACCTTCGGCGTGTTGCCGATGACCATCGTGACCGCCATGGTTTCGCCCAGTGCTCGCGCCAGCGCCAAAAAGATCGACCCCATGATCCCGGTCTTCGCATAGGGCACGACGACTTTCCACGTGGATTCCCACCTCGTGGAGCCCAGCGCCAGCGCTGCTTCCCGTTGATCCCGCGGCACTGACAACAGGACTTCCCGGGAAACGGAGATGATGTACGGAATCACCATGATCGCCAGAACGATGCCTGCAGTTAGAAGACCGACCCCATATGACGGGCCCTTGAAGATTGGCAGGAATCCCAACGGCTTATTCAAAGCCGGATAGATCACCGTTCGCATCATCGGTACCACGATGAAAACCCCTAGCAAGCCGTAGATGACGCTGGGCACCGCCGCCAGTAAGTCGATGAAAAACTGCAGGGTGTCCGAGATCCTTGCCGGCGCCAACTCTGCCAGAAAAATCGACGCACCGATCCCAAGAGGTATCGCGATTAACAACGCTAAGGCCGAAGTGACGAGCGTCCCGTAGATAAACGGCAGCGCCCCAAATTCATCCGTCACCGGATCCCAAACGTCGGTCACGAAAAAGTGCAGCCCAAACTTGTGCCGAGGCAACACGGAAGTGGTCCACAATTCGTATACAAGCAACACCGTGACCAGAACCACCGACGCGGCAAATAAGAACGTAATCAGCCGCGCGATCTCGTCTCCCTCGCGCAGCTTGGACATAAACGAGCGCGAGCCCGTAGTCGGGCCCGCGCTCGGTAGGGTTGGAGTTGCTGTCGCCACGTCTCTTTTCGGTTCTACTGAATGTCGTTGATCGCTTTCTTTTCCTTCTCGACTACTTCTTTCGGCAACTTGGCATACGAGAGTGCCTCGGTGTAGTTCTGCCCATCCGTCACCATCCACTTCAGAAAGGTCTTGATGGCTTCGCGCTTCGCCGTATCTTGAATCTTCGATGGAACCAATAGCCAGGTGAAGCTCGAAATCGGATACGCCGTTTTTCCCGGCGCATTCGTGATGCTCACCCGGAAGTCAGCTGGCATATCTTTCGCCCCGCCTGCTGCCGCAGCCGTGACACCTGCCAGGTCCGCCTTGATAAAAGACCCCGACGAGTTCCTCACTCGCCCATAGGGCATGTTGTTCTGAATCGCGTAAATCAATTCAATGTATCCGAACGCGTTCGGAGTCTGCTTAACGAGTCCGGCCACCCCCTCGTTACCCTTGCCGCCAAGTCCAACCGGCCAGTTCACGGAAGTGCCTTTCCCGACTTTGCTCTTCCACTCCTCGCTCACTTTCGAAAGGTAGTCGGTCCAGATGTACGTCGTTCCGCTGCCGTCCGAACGATGCACGACCACGATATCATTCGCTGGCAGGTTCACTCCCTTGTTAGCACCTGCAATCGCGGGGTCGTTCCACTTGGTAATTTTCCCCAGGAAAATTCCCGCCAGCGCTTCCTGAGTGAAATTCAGCTCCGCATTCACACCCGGGATATTGTAACTGGGCACGTCTGCACCGAGCACCGTTGGAAAATGTAGAACCGAAGAACCTCGCTTATCCTGAAAAGCCTTCAACTGTTCGTCATTCATTGGCCCGTCGGTCGCTCCGAAATCCACCGTACCTTCCGTCACCTGTTTGATTCCCCCGCCGGACCCAATCGATTGATAATTGAATTGCACAGAGGAGAATTTCTTGTGGTATTCGTCAAACCATTTCGAGTACATCGGATACGGGAACGTGGCGCCCGCGCCATTGATCAGCAGTCCGCCCTGCGCCCACACCAGACCGCCAGCCACGAGCACCGCCATGAGTAACACGGCAGTTCGTTTCATAGATTTTCTCTCCCTCAATTTTTCCGAGCGTTCAGCCCAAACAAGTTTGGGCAGATGAAGTTACAGAATTGTTACATCTTGTCGCGACTCTGTTAAAAATCAGAAATACGCCGCCTAACCTACTGTTAATTCTTCGACTTCCAAACAAAGTTTCTTTACAAAAGCTGAGGGCAACTCTGCCTTCGAGTTGCCCTCAGGTCCATCAAGTTGCAACCCGCTATCTACGGCAGGTAGTAGCGGAACGACGTCCAGACCATGTTGTTCACGGCGTGTGGCGAAACGCTGGTTGTGCCAGTCAGACCGTTCGAACCGGACCAGGTGTTCTTGTAGAAATAGGAGTATTGGATACCCCATTGCACGCGGCCCTTCTCGCCCTGGTAAATCTTGTTCCAGAATCCCAGGCTGGCTTCGCTGAGGTACCGGGTATCACCGGCGCAGCTGGACCCGGTGGAAGGCGCGCCCGTACCGGCCGGCGGCAGTTCTGTGCTGCAGCCTGTGTTGTTGGCATACGGTGAACCGTAACCGCCGATTCCGTTGGTTACGACCTTCCAGCTGGTCTGCGTCTCTGGATACAACAGGCTGGCGGGTGGTGTGCCCCCTCCGGTGGTCGTCAGGCCCAAGGTGACAGGTGTCGTCGCGCTGGTTCCGGCCACACTCTGATAGCCCACGTACGCCGCGCGGCCAGCATACTCGCCGCCGACATAACCGTAGATGTCCCACTTCGGCGTGGCGTGCCATTCCAACGAGCCCAGCCACGAAGCATTGTGAATCAACGCGGCGGTGCCGTCCGGACGCAGCGTCACGTCAGCCAACTGCCCGGAGGCATACCGGCCGACGCCATCGCCATACAAACCGCTCAGACCGATATCCAACTTCTTGCCCAATACCGGCGCCTTGGCGTGGAAGCCAACGCCGCCGCCGGTGCGCGAGTCGTTATATGCGCTCGAAGCGGAAGGCGTTGTGTTCGTGCAAGACGGGTTGGTAATGGGGCTTGAACCAGACGCAAACTTGTTCGCGTTGTAACTCCCGGTGTACACATTGCCGTTGGCATCGGTAATGCTTACGTTCGTGAGTGTGGCTGCATTCGCTGCAGTAATGCTCACCACAGCGCATGGATACACGCGGTTCTGGAACACGCTCAGAATGCCGTAGACTTCGTAATGTCCGAAGCCGGGATCAAACGCCGCCTTCACGATGACATCAGGCGTCTTGTTTACTGAATAGCCCGTGGTGTCGGCGAAGTTGTACAACCCGCCTCCCGCGCCCGGCGCAAACACCCAGGCGTTTTGAGAAACGGCGCCGCTAGCCGACGTATACGTGCTGAACCCGCGGCCTCCGAGAGTTTCTTCCGATCCTTCGACCGACGCTGCCAGCGTAGCCTTGTCGCCCAAAGCGTAGGAAACGCGCGCACCATACTGGCGCTCCCAGTTGAAGCCGACGACGTACTGCGGATCGATCACCATCGGCAGCACCTCCGTGCGGTTGGCTGTCTGCTTCCGGTCTTCCGTTACGAGGCTCCACATCTGGCCCGCAGAAAACGCCAACCCGTTCTTAAAGTCCACACGCCCCCACACTTGGCGCTGGCGGTATACATAGGAGTTGCTTTGCCGGTTGTTGGAGGTCACGCCGGTGCCCAGGAAGTCCGCCTCGTAATAGCCGGTGACTTTCGTTTCACCAAGTTTCGTCTCGGCCAGCAACGACAAGCGCGACTGCCGCGCCGTGAAGTTCATTTCCGGCAGCTTGCCTATGGCATTGGCGCCGAACGGAATCGCGTTGAATGGCGTGTTGATGTCGGAACTCATGGCCCGCTGACGGTTCACCGTTTCTGCCGCGATGAACCCGCCCGGCGTGATGTTAATGCCCTTGAACCGGATCGTCGTCGGTCCCTTGTCTTCGGCTGGTGCTTGCCCGGCAGCAGCCGGCGCCTGCGACGCATTCACCGCCGCCGCGTTGCCGGCAGCGATGTTGGCCACCGAGGTATTCAGCGCAGAGGTCGTTGTTTTCACTTCCGCCGACGTCGCAACCGCCTCATTTGCTTTCACGGTCGCTTCCGTCGCGCGCGAATTGGCCGACGCGGCCGCCTCGCGAGCTTCCTCGATCTGCCGGTCCCTCTTTGCCAACTCCTCTTTCAACAATTGGAGTTGTTCCTGCTGCGTCTGGAGCACTTGACGCAACTCTTCCATCTCCGCCGCGATTTCCGCATTGGTTTTCGCGGTGGCTGGCTTAGCTGCCGGCGTCGTCTTTGCCGGCTGCGCGTCGGCCTCTTTTGGTGAATCTTTCGGTGAATCCGCAAATGCCACTCCGGTCGAAAGGAGCAGCGACAACATCAGTGCTGCAAGTTTTTTCATTGCTTCTCTCTTTTTCCAAAAAGATTTCGGACTTGTGACCCTGGGAAAAAGCAACTTCACCCCGGATGCGAAGGTAATGAGGGACTCTTACTGTCGTGTCAACTGCATGTGAATAATCCGTAACAATCGCCTAGCATCTAAGCCTATCTTACTTATTTTCAGTTAGTTATAACTTGCACCATCATTCGGCCGTGCGCCCCCGCCTGCTCGTGGGACGTCTTCTTGCGAGGCTTCCACCGTTTTCGCTCGAAGCGCTGTCAAATGCTTTTTCGCTCGCCAGAGCTTCACTGGGACCTATCTCGGCATCCCCATTTGGTAGGCCAGTTCGATCTGCGACAATAAATACTGGTAATGCGCGTCGGCGTCCTGTAGATCCGCGTCCGTTTTTTCTAACTCCGCCTGGCTGTACTCTACGATCGACCCCAACCCCAACTGGTAACGTGCCTCCGCCAGCTGCAACGCCTGATTGGCTTGCTCCTCAAGTTGTTTGGTTACCGTCAAGCGTTCATATGCCTTTTGTGTCTCCAGCCAGCTGTTGCGTATGTCTCGCGCCACATTCTCCTGCAACGCCTGCAACTGGTTTTTCTTGACTTCAGTCTCGAGATCGGCGCTCTTGGCACGAGCGTTGTATAAGAACCCGTTGAACACAGGAATATTGATGTTTACGCCCACCGCGCCGTACCAACTGGAAATGTGATCGTCGCGCACCGGCGCTTGCCCCACCGCACCCGCGGCATTCACCGTCGGCCACCACAAATCATGTTCCGCCTTGCTGAATTTCGTTGCCGCCGTCACTTCTTCCTGCAGCGCCTTCACCTCTGGCCGCTGATTGAGCGCCTCTTGCACCAAAGGCGCGGAGTCCGCCGCGGGCGGCCCGATCGGTTCCATCGGATCTACCGGCGCGAAATCCTGCTCGTCCGTGTATCCCAGGACTGCAGACAGTGTAGCCAGGGAAGCTTGATAGTTGCTTCGCGAGTCGAGCAGCAGCAGCTTCGCCCGCGCTAGATCCACATTGCTGAAACTCAAGTCCAGATCGGATTTCAGTTTCGCGTTGGTCAGCGCCTGTACCTGATCCACACGGTCCTGCCGCGCCTTTACCGTCTGCTCCGCCACAATTTGCAGCGCCCGGGTTTCCAGCGTGTTATAAAACGCTTCATCCACCGCCAGAATGATGTCCTGCTGCGTTGCGATTGAGTTTTGATCTTCCGCTTTCTCCAGGTGTTGCGAGCGCGCCACAAGGTTGTTCGTCCGCCCGAAATCGGTGATCAATTGCGTGACCGTGGCGCCGTATGCCGCGCGCGGGTAAATCACCGGATTGTTCAGATATCCGGCGGAAATGCGGCTCCCCGGGTCAGACTCCACCGCGGTCACGCCCAAATTCGCGTTCGGATAATAGGCCGATCGCGCTTCGCGAACGAATTCCCGCGCTTCCAGCGCGCGCAACTTCCCCACGGTAATATTCGGGTTCCTTCGCAGTGCGATGGCTTCCGCTTCCCGGATGGTGAGTGGCCGCGCCGTCGGTTTTCCGCTCGCCGCGCTCTGTGGAGCGCTCTGCCCAGCGCCGGGATTCGGTGCCGCAATCGCCAATAGCAAGCACAACGCCATCCGCCTCATCCCGCCACCTCGGGCGTCTCTTCTTTCCGGTGCACCAATAAATACGCGGCCGGCACTAGATATACTGTCACCACTACCGACACCAGCAAGCCCCCGATGATTGCCCTTGCCAGCGGTGCGTACGCCTCGCTGCCCGCTTCGATTCCCAGCGCCATCGGGATTAATCCCAACAACGTGGCCAGCGATGTCATAAGTATGGGCCTCAACCTCAATCGGGACGCCGTCGATACCGCCTCTTTCAGCCCTTTTCCTTCGTGGTGCAAATGCCGCGCGAACTCTACGATCAGAATACTGTTCGACACGACAATCCCCACCATCATCACCACGCCCATCAGCGACATTACATTCAGTGTCGTTCCCGTTGCCAACAGAAACAGCAACACCCCCGCCAGCCCCGGCGGCACTGCCAGCAAAATGACGAACGGGTCCGTCCACGACGAGAACTGCGCTACCAGCACCAGGTACACCAACACCACAGAAAGAATTAGCCCGATCCCAAAGCTCTGGAACGATGCGCGCATTCCCTGTACCGACCCTCGCAACTTTACCCGCACGCCTTCAGGTAATTTCGTCTTCGCAATGATGTCGTCAATCTGATTGGCCACTTTCCCCAGGTCTTCCTTCTTCGGCGCCACGTACACGTCCATCACTCGTGCCAACTGATAATGGTCCACCTCCGTCGGCGCGGAGATGTTCCGGATCGTCACCACCGAATCCAGGAAGGTCGGCCGCTGGAGTTTCGCTCCTCGCAGGGGAATCTGCTTCAGATCCGTCAGCGTCTCCACCGCGTCTTCCGGATACTGCACCGTCAGCAGGTACGGGTTGCCGCTCCTCGGATCTACCCAGTAATTTGGCGCGATCATCCCATTGGAAGTCAGCGCGGTAATCACGTTGTCCACCACTTCTTTTTGCGAAAGTCCCAACTGCGCGGCTTTCTCGCGATCCACATTCAGTTCCAGCGAGGGATAATCGACGTCTTGTGGAATCAAAACGTCGCTCACGCCCGGCAGTAATTTCGCCTTCGCTCCGATCTCCGCCGCCACCTCGTGCGCCGCATTCATGTCGTTTCCCGACACTTGAACGTCGATCGGCGCGGGTAGTCCTAGGTTCAGCACCGCATCTACCAGTCCGCCCGACTGAAAATAGGTGGTTACTTCAGGCAGTTGTTTGGCAATCTCCACCCGCACGCGCTTCATATATTCGTAACTTCCTACTTCATGTCCCTCTTTCAGGCTCGTCTGCACGAACGCTGTGTGCGGTGCGGAATTCGAGGTGTAAATCACGGAGAAATCCGGCGTAATTCCAATGTTCGACACGATCATCTGCAGATCCCGTTTCGGCACCACTTGACGAATGATTCCTTCGATTTCCTTCACGTACTCCTCCGTCAGCTCTACGCGTGTTCCTGACGGCGCTTTCAGGTTGATCACAAACTGCCCGGCATCTGTGCGTGGAAAGAACGCCACTCCCAACAGCGGGTACAGCCCTAGCGAAAGAAGGGAAATGCCTACCAACCCAATCAGTGTCGCTGCGGGTCTCAGTAATGCCTTGCTCAGACTCTGGTCATACCGGTGCAGCATCGATTCAAAGTAGTAGTCGAATCTTTTCGAGATGACTCCGAACCGGGCTCCAATCGAACCTTCTCCCACTTCTTCGTCCGCCTGCGTTTTCTTAATCAGTTTCGCGCAGAACAGCGGTACCACCGTCATCGCCACCACGTACGACGCGAACAACGACAGAACCACCGCCGTTGCCAGTGCCATGAACAAAAATCGGCTCACTCCATACAGAAATACGACCGGAAAGAAAACGATGGCCGTCGTAATCGTGGCGGCCAACACCGCCAGCGCCACTTCCTGTCCGCCTTTTTCGGCCGCCACTTCCGGCGCCTCACCCTTTTCGATGTGCCGGAAGATGTTTTCCAGAACGATGACCGAGTTATCGATCAATCGCGAAAACGCCAACGCCAGACCCCCTAGAACCATCGTGTTCACCGTTCCTCCGCCCGCGTCGATCGCCAAAAATGCCGCAAGCGCTGACAGCGGGATGGACAGGAACACCGCCGCGGTGGCCCGCATGCTGCCGAGGAACAACAGGATCATCAATCCCGTCAGAACCAGCCCAATCGCTCCTTCGTTGATCAGGTTATGAATCGCGGTCTTCACGAATACTGACTGGTCGAATACCACGCGGGTAATCAGCGTCTTCGGAATATCCACCAGGTGTTTGAGCGCATCGCGTATCCCGTCCACCACCGCAATCGTGTTCGTATCTCCGCCTTGTTTCAGGATTGGCAAATACACGGATGGCTGCCCGTCCACTCTCACGATATTCGTTTGAATCGCCTGCGCATCGATGGCTTTTCCGACATCCGCCACCATCACCGACGACTGTCCCACCGTTTTCAACGGCATCGTGTTCATTGAGTTAGCGCTCGGCGCCTGCGCATTCGAATACAGGTTGTAATCGAACGGCCCGATCTTCACGTCCCCGGCCGGCAGAATCAGGTTGTTTTCGTTCATCTGCCGCACCACATCCATCGGGCTCAGTTGGTGCGCCTCCAGCTTTAACGGGTCCACGTACACCATGATTTGCCGGTATTTCCCGCCAAACGGTTGCGGCACAGAAGCTCCCGGCACGTTCGCAATCTGATTTCGCACATTGAACTGCCCCAGATCGTGCAGTTGTGTCTCGTCGAGACCCTCGCCCTTCAGCGTCACCAAGCATACCGGCAAGCTCGACGCGTCGAATTTCAGTACCACTGGCGGAAGCGTTCCTTGCGGCAACCTTCGCAGTTGCGCCATCGCCAGGTTTGCAATCGTGCTGACGTCCGAATCTGCGTTGCTTCCGGGTTGAAAGTAGATTTTCACCAGGCTCACACCCGGCAACGAGCGCGATTCGATATGATCTACTCCGCTCGCCAGCGTGAAAAATCGTTCGAATGGGTTCGTGATGCTCGCCTCGATCTGCTGCGGCGGCATCCCGGAGTAAAACGTCGCCACGACTACCACTGGAATATTTATCGGTGGAAACAGGTCCACCGGCATTCGCACCAGAGTCACCGTTCCCACAATCGCCACGATTAGGCAGCACACCACGATGAAATACGGATTTCGAATGGCGAACCCGGTCATTAGCTCGCCCCTCCTGCTTCCAGCGAAGGCAGCGTCGTTTCCTTGGGCGTGACCTTCTCTCCCTTCTGAAACTGGCTCTGATTCCCCACGATCACGCGGTCTCCTTCCGCCAGTCCGCTCAGCACTTCCACTTGTTTCCTGCCCTGCAAGCCGAGTTTCACGGCGCGATCTTCCACCACGTTCTGCGCATTCACCGCCAGCACATGAGTTTCGCCCTGCTTCTGGCTCAACGCTTCTAGCGGCACCAGCAACGCGCTTTTCCGTCCGCTTGTCCGCAACACCGTCTCGGCATACATCCCCGGGTACAACTTCTCGCTCTTATTCTCGAAGTCGATTTCCGTCTCCATCGTTCGTGTCTGCAAATCCAGCGCGCTCGCGAATCGCGACACTCTCCCCACGATGTCCTCGTTCAATGCCTGCACATGAACCTTTACCGGATCGCCCAGCCGGATTTGCGCCGCAAGCGACTCCGGTATCGGCAGCACCAGCCTCAATTTTGAGATTTCGGCCAGCCGCACCACCGGCATCGACTGCGTGCTCGACGACGTCCCTGCCGCGATCAGCGCTCCCGTGTCCGCGTATCGCACCGTGATCACTCCCGCAAACGGCGCCGTGATCTGCGCGTATCCGGAGAGTGCGCTGTATTGCTTCTGTGTCGCTTCCGATACCGCCAACGCTTGCTCCGCCGCGCTCAGCGATGCCTTCGCACTCGATACCTGCGCTTCCGATTCCAAATCCTTCGCCCGCGCATCGTCCACTTCCTGTTGCGCCACCAGCCCGGCTCTTTGCTGCGCTGCCTGGCTCAGTCGTTCGTACATCGCGTGTGCCGCAATGTGCGCCGATTTTGTTCGTTCCACGTCGCCCTGCGCGCGATTGATTTCTTCTTTCGATCTCCTTACCGCCGCGTCCGCGCCGGCTAGTTCCGCCTGCAGTTCCGGCACTTCCAACACTGCCAGAGTCTGCCCCGTTTTCACGTGATCGCCCACATCCACGTAAATCGTCCTGATATATCCCGCCACCTTCGCGTGAACGTCTACTTCCTGATACGGTTTGAACTCCCCCGAGATCGTCAACGAATTTTCGATCGACCCGCGCTCGACCCGCACCACCGCTGCAATCACCTCTGCCCCGCCTCCGGCGGGTGTTCCACCATCTTCGGCCTCCGCCTTTCCGTGGCGCGCCAACACCGCCCAGCCTACGATGATCGCTACAAGCAATCCGCCCGCTATATACGCTTTTGTTTTCATTTCCTGTTCCTGAAATACTTCGCTCACCAGCGAGTGCGTACTTCGCCAAAGAAGGACTTGCCGGACTGCTCCGGCGGTTCTTACCGGTAAGGAGTTAAATGCGCGGTGACTTTACAGCGAAGGAGGGGGCTTGTTCCAGAACTGCGCGAAAAATTCGCTTTGCGGCGAAAATACTTCCTGCACATCCGGGCGCAACAGTTCTTCACACACGATCTGCAGCAAACCCGTCGAGGGTAAGTCTACATCCAATTCCGACTGCGCCCCGGCGTTCGAGACTGGGCTGAAATGTTGAAGTTCCGAGGCTCCTACCGTCGCCCGATTTCTCGCCAGCCGATCATAGCACACACCGTCATTCGAACCCCACAGCCCCAGGAACGGGTTGTAGAGCATCAACGCAACAAGCGCGAAACACAAAAATGCCTGCCAATGAGACAGGCTTTCCCCTCGTCTTGGGACGGTTCGCTTCATCTGCTTCCCACTCTAGACATTAATTGGACTCATTGAACCGGTCAAGGGGATGCCCCGTCGCTTGTGCTCACCTGGAGGCCCTTTGCCGTGTGAAGCGGCGAGGAGATGGGGACCGGTGCCAGGGGTGCGCCGGTCCCCAGGTAGGACGTGGAGTGAAGATCAAACGCGCTGAGTCTCGCATCCGGGCGTCACGTCCAAATGAAGCCCGTGTGAATTCTCCGTAACCTCACCCGCTTCCGGTTCCCTGCGGTTCTCGGGTTCGGCTTGTACCGTCAACCCGCGCCCATGCCGGACATCCAAGCCGCGCACCCAGAAAATGATGTCCTCGGCAATGTTGGTCGCATGGTCCGCGATGCGCTCCAGATGCCGCGTGGCCAACACAAACTGCAGCCCCGGACTCACCAGGCTGACGTCCTGCGTCATGTTCTGCAGCAGATTCTCGAAGATTTGGTCACGATACTGGTCGACGATATCGTCGCTTTCCAACACTTGCCCGGCCATTTCCGCATTCCGGAAGATCAAGGCTCCCAGGCTCCGGCTTACCATCGAACGGACCGCTTCGGCCATCGGTGTCAGTTCTTCCGGCATCTTCGCGCCTGGCATCTCGCGCAGTGTAATCACACGCTCCGCCAGGTTCACCGCGATATCGCCAATTCGCTCGAGATCGTTGGTGATCTTCAATGCGGCAACGATCAGTCGCATCTCGTCGTCAGTGAACATTCCGCGTCTTAGCAGCCGGATGGCGTGCTCGTCGATCATGATCTCCATTTCGTTGATTCGCGGCTCCAACAGAAATACTTCTCCCGGCAATCCAGCGGTGCGGGGACTGTCGTATCCGACGATCGCGTCGAGCGCGCGGTTCATCGCACTTTCCACAGTGCGTGCCATCGACACCAGGTAGTTCACCAATGCGTCGTACAGCACCACTTCGGTTAGTCCTGCCGTGGGTGTGGCCATCCGTCCCTCCGCAAGCGCGACGTGTGGAACACACTTCCGCTCGCTACCGTTAAACCTACGAAGGATTTGTTACTTGCCAGTAATAATTGTGTGAATAGGCAAACAGATTTCGTAATAGCTCTAAACGATTGGCGTTCCGCCACGCAGCCGGCTCGTGCTGCTGGTGCCCACGCTCGCACGCGCCGCCGCGCGTTCTACATCGAAGACCGGAATCGAAAAATGGAATTTCGATCCCACCCCAAGCTCGCTGTCCACCCAAATTCGTCCGCCGTGGGCTTCCACCAGGTGCCGCGCAATCGATAGACCCAGTCCCGTTCCTCCTGCTTCTCGCGACCGCGCCACGTCCACCCTGTAGAACCGCTCGAATATCCTCGGCTGATCCGCTTGTGGAATCCCGATTCCGGTGTCGGCAACCGTGAAAATCACTTCGTCGTTGCGCGCTTCCGCGCTCAGCACGATCTTCCCGCCAGGCAAGGTGTACTGCGTCGCGTTGTCCAGCAGATTCTGCAACACTTCCTGGATGCGCCGGCTGTCTGCCGCTACATCCGGCAATTGACTTTGCAGATTCACCGATAACGCCAGCTCTTTTTCCGTGGCCCGTCGCTGCGCCGTCTCAAAGCAGGACTCCACCAGCTGTGCCACGCTGACCGACCGGATTTCCAACTCCAGCTTCTCCGCATCCATCTGCGAAAGCTTCAGCAAGTCTTCCGTCAGCCTCGCCAGCCGGCGTGCATGCTCCAGGATGATCCCCAAAAATCTCCCGCGGTTCTGCGGGTCATCGATCGCTCCGCCTAGCAACGTCTCCGAAAAGCCCTGGATCGCCGTCAGCGGCGTGCGGAATTCGTGCGACACATTGGCCACGAAGTCCCGCCGGATTCGCTCCAGCCTCCGCAGCGTCGTGATATCGTGCAGCACGATCACCGCTCCAGAAGTCTCGCCCGCTCGCACCGACGCGACTGTCGCCGCGAAGAAATGCTGCCGCAGCGTTCCTGTCGCGATTTCTGCTTCCACGCGCGGCTCTCCCGCCAGCACACGCCGCACCGCCTCGATCAGTTCGGTCTGCCGCACTACTTCCAGCAGCGAACTCCCCGAAACCGGAGGCAAGTCCAGTCCTAGAATTCCCGCGAATCCGGGATTGGTGAACACCAAGCGCTCCGCTCCGTTCACCACCGCTACGCCTTCCACCATCGATCCCAGGATCGCCGCCGACAAATTCCGCTCTTCCGTTAAAGTCCGGATCGTCCGGTCCAGCCGTACCGCCGTCTGGTTCAGCGAAGTGCGAAGAGCTTCCAGCGTATCTCCCTTGCCGTCCGACGGCAGCGGCCGAAAATCTCCCTCCGCCACTCTTCGCGAGAATTCCCTCAGACGCTCGATGCGTTCGGTATACGACCGCGACATCCACATCGCAAAGGCGCCTGCTACCGTGAAAATCAGCAGCGACCACAGCCACAAATTCCGGCGGAACACTCCTAACGGCTCGCGGAATCCCTGCATCGGCAACGCCAATCGCACCACTACCGGCACGCCTCCCGGCAAGTACTCGCGGACCGCGTAATACAGCAATTGTTCCTTCACCGAGACGCTACTGCGCACCGATCGCCCTTCGCCTTTCTGCAATGCATCCTTGACCTCCGGCCGGTCTGCGTGGCTCTCCATTGTCGCCGTCTCTGATTGCGAGTCCGCCAGCACGCGCCCGTCCGCGGAAATCACCGTGACGCGCACGCCGGTCGCCGCATTGGCGGCTACCCAGGTGTTCAGCGCCGCGATTTCCTCCGGAGTTTGTGGGGAACTGCTCGTCAGCGGCAGCGGATTCAGGCGCATTGCCCGCGCCAGTGCTTTCATTTGTTGAAACTGGTCGGCCTCGTAATTTTCCCGCAGCGCGCGCTCGGCAAGGAAATCCACGGCGAGCAGCACGCTCACCAGTAGCGCCAGGAACGACAGCGCGAGTTTCCAAAAGAATCTACGTTGCACGGGTTTCGAATAAATAGCCGGCGCCACGCACCGTTTTCAAGTGAAGCGGATTTTCGGGATCGGCTTCGATC
>Ga0335077_10000328_pt1 | contig 51324 bp, 42 predicted proteins | sample Lox_Sample_31_FD_207151 | JGI IMG/M metagenome (GOLD analysis project Ga0335077, IMG submission 207151) | Soil microbial communities from Loxahatchee National Wildlife Refuge, Florida, United States - Lox_Sample_3.1 | ecosystem: Environmental > Terrestrial > Soil > Wetlands | place: USA... | reverse complement strand
CTTCCATATTTCGCCATCACTCCCACGATCAGCCCGCCAATCACCGGCACCAGAATGACCCACCAGCCAAGATGGTGCCCGCCCACGCTCCGAAAGCTCGTGGAGAACTCATGAAAGAAGGAGATGTGGGTGAAAAGGCCGATGAGTTTATACAGAATGTGGGCGACAATGCCCGCCAGCAACCCAACCCCGGCGGCAAGAAACGAGATCAGTACAATGCGAAAAGGAGCCGGAGCAGCCGCTGCCAACCGAGAAATACCTGACGCGGCCAGCGGCTCCATCGCGCTCAGTGGCGAGTTATGGTTGTGATTGCTGTTCATCGGTTACACACTCTTCAAACTTGTTTGCAGAATTGTCATCCTGAGCGGTGCCAGATGCAGAGCCTAGCGAGGCATCTCGCGAAGTCGAAGGATCCCTACCTCCAAACGAACCTCTGACTTCTGCATTCCAGGGAACCGGCCCTCAACTCTCCTTCTTCCCCTTCATGATCCCTCGCAAGGCCGTGACCAATCGCGGTGCCGCCGACTGCAGTTCTTCGTGATGATGCAGCGCCAATTCCGCCAGCACCTTCTCACCCTTGGGCGTTAAAGCCAGCAAGACCTCTCTGCGATCATCCTCGCCCCGCTCTCGGCGCACATACCCTCCAGCCTCAAGTCGGTTGATCAGTTCCACCGCGCTGTTGTGCTGCACGCGCAGGCGGTTGGCCAAGTCACGAATTCGGGGCCGCATGCCCTCCGGTATACCCTTGATGGCCAGCATCAACTGGTACTGTCCCCGTTCCAGGCCCGCGGCCTGCACAGCCTTGTCGCTGAACGACAGAAACTCCCGAATCTGATAGCGGAATTCCGCCAGCGCCCGATAATCGGCCAACGATAGTTTCCTCATGCCGACGATTCTATCGTGCCGCGATAGTCTTAATTGATTATATCGCAATACGATATAATTCGACCACCGACAGCCCCACGTCTGCTCCAAAGTCAGCACGCGAGGTGGGGCTTTGCCTTTCCGCCCTCCAGATTCGTCACGGAACGCCTGGAAGTGACCTGGATCTCTGGTCTCCGGTGTTCCTCCGTACGGTCGGGGGTGAGGAAAGCCCTCTCCAGTGGCGGACCCCGCCCGACCGATTTAGAATCCTCTGTCCACATCGGACAGGAGCCCGAACGTGATTCCCCGCTATACGCGCCCCGAACTTGCACGAATCTGGAGTGATGAGAATCGTTTCCGCACGTGGCTTGCCGTCGAAGTCGCCGCCACCGAAACCTTGGCCGAAGCAGGCCTCGTGCCCAAAGAAGCCGCCAGGGCCATCAAAGAACGCGCCGACTTTCGCGTCGAACGCATTCACGAGATCGAAGCCGAAGTGCGTCACGACGTAATCGCGTTCACTACGGCCGTGGCCGAAATCGTCGGCTCCCACGCGCGCTGGTTTCACTATGGGCTGACTTCCAACGATGTCGTCGACACCGCCCAGGCGTTGCTGATCCGGCAGGCATCGGAGGTGATTGCACAGGACCTTCAACGGCTGGCCGATGTGCTCGAACGTCGCGCCTGGGAATTCAAGGCGACTCCCATGATCGGGCGCACGCACGGCATCCATGCTGAGCCCATCACCTTCGGATTTAAAACCGCCAACTGGTATTCGGAAACCCAGCGCAACATCGCTCGTTTTATGGCCGCAGCCGAAGACATGCGCGTCGGCAAATTTTCAGGTGCGGTCGGTATCTTTGCTCACCTGACACCAGAGCTCGAGGAGAAGATCTGCGCCCGTCTGGGGCTGAAGGCCGCGGCAGTTTCGTCGCAAGTAATCCAGCGCGACCGCCACGCAAATTATCTGGCGACCCTCGCGGTGATCGCATCCACGCTCGACAAGATCGCCACCGAGATTCGCCATCTGCAGCGCACCGAAGTTCGTGAGGCTGAGGAGTTCTTCAGCGAAAAGCAAAAAGGATCGTCGGCCATGCCGCACAAGCGCAATCCGGTGACCCTCGAGCAGATCAGCGGATTGGCGCGCGTTGTGCGCGCCAACGCGCAGGCCGGATTCGAAAACGTGGCGCTGTGGCACGAGCGCGATATCTCCCACTCATCGGTCGAGCGTGTGATCCTGCCCGATTCCACGACCCTGATGGACTACATGCTGCACAAGACGACCAACATTCTCGACACCATGTTCGTCTATCCGGAACGTATGCGGGCCAATCTGGAATCGACGCATGGGCTGATCTTCAGCGGCCAGCTTCTGCTCGACCTGGTCGAACACGGCATGACTCGCGAGGATGCCTATCGGCTTGTGCAGGGGCACGCGATGCGGGCGTGGAAAGAAGGCCTGAACTTCCGCGAAGAAATCCTCGCGGACAAAGAAATTACATCCAAAGTTCCGCGCAAGCAGGTCGAATACGCATTTGACCTGCAACGCCAGTTAAAGAATGTCGATAAGATTTTCGCGCGTGTTTTCGGCAACAGCCAGCCGGCAAAAGTTGCAAGTACGAAAAAGTCGGCAAAGAAGCGCAAGAAATGAGTGTTTCTCGGCAAGAGTTCGGCAACGTGTAATGGTTGCTCAGCGCTCCACGGCGTTGTTCCCTAATCCAGCAAAGGCCGCGCTCCGCCTCCCAGCAGCGAAGAATTCATGTTGAAAATATTGTGATGTCCTTCTGATCCACCCCAGGCGAACATCATCTGCACCATGGGGAAGCCGCCAGCTCGCAATGTCAGTCCGGCGGCAAAGCTGTGCTTCAGGTGGCTGAAGCCAACGTCGCTGCGCCCCACGGCTACGCGTCCCTGGTCGGCCATAAACTTCACGCCGAATGGGCCCCAGATCGAGTGCTCGAAAGTTTCCTGCAGCAAAAGATAGTTGGGTGCGCGAAAGCGGTAGTCCTGATAACTGCTGAGTGACAGGAAGCTGTTGATGTCCTGCCCGCCGAGCGTGGGCTGGAAGTAGAACGGCACCTTGAACGCGGAGTTCATGGTCTCCGATAACAGGAATCGCACGCCGATCGAGCCATTCAGATTCCGCGAGCGCGAAATCTCAGGGCATTTCTGGCCGGAAGGCGCGCACTCGTTAGGGCCGGTCATGTTGGTCGTCTTCGGTCCGGATTCGGTAAAGCCATACAGATAGAAAGTGTGATCCAGGTCGACCATCCAGCGCTCGAACGTATCCTGCGAACTGGAAGGCGCGACAAACTCTTGGAGACTTCCGGAATAGTTCAGCTCGAGATGATCACCGATCACCGGCTTGATGCGGACTCCCTGGCCGAATTGCACAAATCCCGGTTGGCTGCTCAGGCCGGGGGCGGTGGCGTCGTTATAGATTGTCTCGATGGAGGGAGCAGACTGGCCGTGTTCGTCCCGAAGGCTGACGAATCGTCCATTCATCTCCGCAAATAGTGACAGGTTCAGCTTGCTGAGAGCGGGTACCTCGAAAACGGGCTTGGTCACGTTGCCGCCGACGATGGTTTGCGTCATTCCGAACACCGATGCGCCGGCCAGGGACGTGTCGTTGCCGAGCCCGAAGTAGTTCACTGTGTTGAGCGAGATGGCTTGGGCATACAGGTTGAAAACGGTGAAAGGATGGACTCGCACTTCGTGCTTCTTTGGCTTGGTTGGCTGCTCTCCCGGGGTGGTGGAACTCGGCATGCTCACGTGAATCGGCTGAACGGGAGTGTGAATCAGCGTCAGGTATCCTCCGGCGCGCCACGATGCGCTGGTGGCGCCAACCGCATCGACACTCCAGCTCAGGCGCCAGTTCTCCGTATTACGCGTCGCCACGTACGCCAGTCCCAGCCCGAACCCATTTTGCGGCGGCATGCTCCCGACCGCGATGTGCATTGGATGATCGGTCAACAAGGGATAGGCGCAATAAGCCACACTCATGAAACTGTACATCTTGCACGCATCGCGGATCCGTTCGCCTTCACGGCGAAAGTCTGCATGCACCCAGCTTTCCTGGGCGACGGCCGCCGTCGAAACCAACCATAAAAGAACCGTAACGGTCCTGCGCATCAAATGACCTCCTGCTACTTCTTCCTTGAATTGCGCCCGTCGCGCTTTTTGGATGTTTTGGCGCGCCGTGTGCGCGCGTTCTTCTGTTCCCGCTCCGCGCGCTCGTCGGCCACGGCGGCAATCTCGATCACGCGTTTGCCTTCACGTGCACGCTTTTTGGGAACGCGTGCGCTCTGGGCCTCTTCATGCGCCTGGTGAATGGCATCGGTGACCGCGCGAATGTAGCGCGCGGCTTCCCCTTCGGTCCTGACCGCCTTAACGTAGGTCTCGATTTCGAGGCGGTAGCGCAAGGGGAGCTTGCTTTCCGCTTCCCGCAAATGTTCGATTTGCGCCCTTAGCAGCGATCCCATCGGACGATCCGGGTTGTAAGCGTCTTTTGGCCTCGGCACGTGGATAAGAGCCATATTTGGAAACTCCTTCTCTGCGGCACCTTGCCGCGCCTTCTCCGTACGCTGACGTCTACGCGTCGAAGTCCGGACAGTCGGTCCGCATCGTGTCCTCCGACAGCACGTTCCTGTCGGGATCGACGTTTGCTCCCTGCGGCTCGATGAAAATGTCGGCGGAGGTTTCTCGCGGAGACAGATCCCCGGCATAGGTGCCGAGGAAAAATTTCGTCACCGTGGCCGGAATCGATGCGTGATCAAATACCCGGTTTACCACTGTGCCCTTTGGAATCCATGGCGAGACCAGAATCGTGGGCACACGGACGCCAAGGCGATCGAAGAGGAACTCGGCGCCCGTTCCCGTGGCATTGCTATCCGCTTTGAACTTGTCTTTCACGCATCTCGGCGGCGGGACATGATCGAAGATACCTCCGTGTTCGTCGTAGGTGATCAACAACGCTGTGCTCTCCCACAATTCCGGATTGTTCTTGATCGCTTGATAGACCGAGGCGATAAATACTTCGCCCTGTTGCACGTGATGGTCAGGATGCTGGTCGTTGGCGACTTCCTCGCCGCTGTCGCCCTGGTGGTCGTTGTAGTTGGGCTCAATGAACGAATAGTCGGGCAGATTTCCCTTGTCGCAATCGTCGAGGAACTGGCTGTAGGTCCCGAACAGCTCCGGTTCGTTTTGCAATAGGTTCGCCACTTCCATTGTCGAGCTGGTTTTGTCGTAGTAGTAGATCTTCGCCGTGCGTTTCGGATTGGCAGTGATCAGCCGCGTGTAAACGCTTTTGATGCTCTCGGGCGGATAGATCGGGTTGAGATCGACGCGTCCAAAGGAAGTGCCATAGTGCGCGAAGGCGCGATTGCAGATGGTCGGACCAGGGATGGAAGCGAACCAGCGATTGTACACAGCGAACTCGAGCGCCAGCGTGTTCAGTACCGGCAGCTTCTCTTTCGGAAAGTAGTACAGGATCATCTGCGAGTGCTTCAGGTCCTGCTGCTGGTGGTAATAGCTCAACACGAAGCCCTGATTGTTCGGCTCGCGGGTAACATCTTTCGGGTCGGTGCCTTTGCCGTAGAGTTGCAGGTCGACCGCAGGGAAGTGATGATCCGGATCCGGCTGCAACTGGGCCTGATATGCGGCCTGTGGCTGCGGCTTTACCGGATTCCCGTTCGCATCCGGGTTGGTAAATGCATCTCCGTCGACATATCCGTCGATCTTGGGATTCACTGCTTTCAGCGATCCCAGCATGTGATCGAAAGAACGGTTTTCCATCATCAGCACAACAATGTGCTGGAGTCTGTCCAGGCCAGGTGGCATCACACACGCTCCACTAAGGATGAATAGTGCGGCCAGGGCCGATTGCGTTTCTGAAACGCCGCACTGTAGGGGGGAACTTGAGACGAGAGTGTGAACCAAGTTCTGTTTTTATGCAAGAGAGGTATGGCAGAAGCGGAACACAAAAGGGCACGGGGCGCAGAACAAAACGGCCGATCTCGAGTTAGCGGGTGAAAAAGCGAATGTCATCGCTTGTGCCATCAACGCTTGAACCAATACAGCAGAATTCCGTATCCGACGCCGGCGGGATCGGTGGTGCGTGCGGTCTGGAAAGCCATGAAGCGGCCATCGGTCGAAATGACTGGGTTCGACGCTTTTCCGCCTTCGAAGTCATTGAAATGCGTGATGCGAGTGAAATCTTTTCCCGTTCCATCGAGTCTCAGCTTCCAGATGTCGATGTTGCCTGATCCGCGCTGACCGCCGAGTTGTTCGCACTGGCGATCTGCTTCGACTGCAGTGTAAAGACCGTCGGGAAAGATTCCCTCGGGTTCATTGTAAGTGCCGGGAGCTTTCGAAAAGTTCGTTACCTCTCCGGTTTGCAAATCAATGCCCATCACCGATGCGCGGCCCTCGAGCTCATAGCAGGTGAATGTCATCTTGCGGTCGTCATCGAAAAAATCCTGGGCTTCAAGGGTGCAGCTTCGATCCTTGCTTTCGTAGACGGTTTTCTTGTTGATCAGGTGCGGAGCGCCGGAGAGGTCCAGATCGGCGACGATCAGTCTGGACGCCTCGGGCGCAAGATCCGGTGCCTGGGCTGCGGTCTGTGAGAACGCGATCTTCAGGCTCTTCTTGGAAATGGCCGCGCCTTCGCTCATCTTCTGACCAAGTTTGACGGGCTTCGAACCGCGCTGCTTGCCGAGGTACCAAAGTTCGTTATCCCGCGTGCGGCTAGTGTGGATATCTTCAAAGTGGTCGGGTCCGATCAGGATGTAGTCTCCCGTCTCCAGATGCATTACCCGAAGGAAAACTGCCGCAGGCACGTTGCAGGTGAGGCACTGGATCACACGCGACTTCAGGTTGATCACCATGGCATCGCCGAAGCTCTTCGCCATGAAAGCCACACGCTGGTTGTCGGGTGAGATATCGGCGCGCTCGCCAAAATGCGTGAGCACCTCGATGTTGGCAGGCAAGTGCTGCAGCGGATCCTCGGACGATCTTTGTCCCAGAGGAAGCATCAGGCAAGAAATCAGAATGACGCTAACGCTTCGCATCGCGAGATCGTAACACCGAATCACTGCCCGTCTTTTGCGTTCTTCGCAATCGGTGCCGATAGGAGCTCCTTTTCTACGGCTTCGTTGCAGGCCTGGTCAGTTCGGATAGTTCTTTGCGGATCATGTCGGTGATTTTTCGCGGACTTCGGCGCGGCTGGTGGCAACAGGTTCTTCTCGGCTTGCGCTGGGACAGCGATCCCCGGCTGTTCGGCTGCGGCCTCGGCAGCCGGCCCTCGCCCGCACCGCCAATGGCGGCTGTGACCACAGGTTCTGTCGCGTCCGGCCTGGGCCGCTGGACTACGGAGAGGCGTCCGTCTTCACGAGAAGCCACTCTAAAGTCGCAAAGGACGCGATCTTAATGGGGCAGCCATCCAAGAATGGGAGTCCGCGCGCGCCGGAGAGGGACCGCATTTCGATTAATCCCAATCGATGTGGAATCAACGAACTAGTGAATCGCGGGTTGATTACGGTCCCTGCCAAGGGAACGTGATCCTTAGATCTCGCAAGCGATGTACGAGAGATTGTTGATGGAGGACTCGTTGAGCCTTGAAGTTTGCCTGCCCTGATTGCGCGAGGAGAAGGTCATGAAATATGCGGCTGTGGTTGGCGTGCTCGTTCTCGCCTTTGGTTTACATTATGCGGCCGCCTCGTGGGTCGGATTCGTGCATCAAACGGTAACGGCGCACGATTCCGCGGGATTCGCTACGCCGCAGGGGTGGCGAAAGTGTTGCCGGACTGGGCCGTTGCTCTGTTTCCCCTCACTATTCTTTTTATAGCGACGGCGTTGGGTATCCTGGTCCGCATTTTGTGGGAGCCCGATGAAGGACGTTCTGGACGAAGCTTTGGCGTGGGATCAAGGCACTACTGCTGACGCCGCTTGTCCTTTATCCCGCCTTCAGTATGGCTACGCAAAATCCTGATGCTGTAGTCGCTACGCTGTTCGCTTTCCAGAACGGGTTTTTCTGGCAGAGCATCCTGCAGGGACGCTCGTTCTCTCCTGACGGGAAGAAGTGATGCCTCGGCGGCAGATCATCGCGATGTGCCTGCTGCTGGGAGTGGTCGCGCTTGCTCTGGCCTACCGCCTGTACCAGTACAAAACCAAGCCATTCGACCCGATTGCGTTCGCCAGCCTGGCCGTCGCGAAAGGCTACGTGGTGAATTACGATCCACAGATCCACGATTCCTCGACTGTGGTGCACATCAATCAACCTTACCGTGCGCCCGAACACTTCCGCGAGGCGTATGCCTATTTACACAGGAATCGACCGCTTCCGATCACACCCTGTAAGTCGCGGTTGTGATACAAAATTCTGTGGTCTTCATACTTCCGACCGAAAGTTCCTTTCCTTGTTCGACAAACCAATTCTTTTGGGGGTGGCAGGAACTCCATGTTGAGGACCTTCTTCGTCCATCTTTCTGAGAACCGCTCCTTGCGCAGTTTCGCTGAGAGGTCATCCATTGGCCAGCGGGTCTCGGGCCGTTTCGTGGCTGGGACGGAAATCGCAGATGCCGTGCGTGTGACTCAGGCAGTGAATCGCTCGGGCATGAGCGTCAGCATCGATAATCTGGGCGAGAACGTTACGAATCCCGACGAGGCGAAGCACAGCGCTCGACTTTATCAGCAGATTCTTGATGCGATCGCATCGAACGGGTTGAATGCCAACATCAGCCTCAAGCTCACGCACATGGGACTCGATGTTGATGAGGCTCTGGCACGCGAACTGGTGAGCGGACTGGTAGCGGGAGCGGCGTCGATGAATCCGCCGGGATTCGTACGCGTGGACATGGAAGGTTCTCCGTACACACAGCGGACGCTGGATTTCGTGCATGAGTTGCACCGCACGCCGGGCCATGCGAGTAGCGTCGGAACCGTGATACAGGCGTACCTGAAGCGATCGGAAGCAGATGTCGAACAGTTGCTCTCGGAGAGGATTCGAATTCGATTGTGCAAGGGGGCTTATAAAGAGCCCGCAAGCATTGCGTTCGAGAGCAAAGCGGATGTAGACGCCAACTACATCAAACTGATGAAGATCTTGATGAAGAGCGGGGTTTATCACGGGCTGGCAACCCATGACGAGCACATCATTCGAGAGGCGCAGTCGTTCGCGGACAGGGAGAAGGTCTCGCGGGATTCGTTCGAGTTTCAGATGCTTTACGGTATTCGGCGCGACCTGCAGCAGAGGCTGGTACGAGATGGCTGGCGAATGCGGGTCTACGTGCCGTTCGGGACGGAGTGGTACCCGTATTTCATGCGGCGCCTGGGAGAACGGCCGGCGAATGTATTCTTTATCGCGCGGAATTTGCTGCGAAGGTAAGTTGGCATCAGGAGTGAGACATCAGACAGAACCTGGCTCCTCAAGATCACACACGCTTCTACTCTGGTGGTTGCCCGGGCTCTGGTGGATGTACAGGCTGGTCCCCACTATCGGGCGGAGCCAAAGGCAAGCGGGTTGCATCCCGCATCAGTTGCCGCTCCTGATCTGAGAACATCCCTTTGAAGCGATCGGAACTGATCACGTTTTCGCGCTGATCGGGCGGCATCATCCGCAAATCGTCAATGGCGGTATGCACCATCCGACGGCGATCGGGTGGGAGTTGCCGCATCTGGCCGAACACCTGCCAAGCCTCCTGTTTCTGCTCGGGGGTCAGATGCTCCCAGGTCTCCATGCGGTTGAGGATCCTAAGTTGTCGCTGTGGAGGCAGGCTGGAGAAATGCTGCAGCCTTTGACGCAATATCTGCTGCCTGGCTGGAGGAAGCTTTAGAAAAGCAGGGTCGTTCTTCAATGCCTGTTCCTGTTCATCGGGGGGAAGATCCTTATAGCGCCGCAACCAATCTCCGACGTGGCCCTGCGGTTTGGGAAGGGCGCGTCCCTGTGCTGGTGCTGCGGGCGGGCGGGACATATGTTGTTGCGGCACGGGCGCCGGACGTGGCGTTGCTTTTTGCGCCATTGAGAGCCCGGCGTGGAATGTGCTCAACGCCAGAACCGCGACGGCCAAATATCCCGTGATGTGTATTCCCCCTGGCATGATCCTCGCGGTGACTGCTGCAACGGGTGCGTGACTCTCAGTTGTCCGCGGTATTGTCCGCGTTCTGGGGGCTCGGTACGACATTCTGCTGCAGATCCAGGTCGTCAAGCAAATCAAACTCGGCGTACAGATCATTGTTCTTGTCGAGGGTCTGAAGATCGCTTACCGCAGTTCCGATCTCAGCCGTCTGGGGTTTCGCGGAAGGTCCGTTATCGTGGGTTAAGAACAGCCCGATGCCAATACCCATGATCACGGTAAGTGCCGCGGCGAGCACGGGGCGACGAAACCAGTGCAACCATCCTGCTTGTGGCCGGGCCATTTCCTCGCGCAATCGGGCTTGAAGGCGTACGTCAAAATAGGGGGACGGCTCGGGAGCACGCCACTCGTCGAGCAGCGACATCGTGGCACGCATATCTTTCAACTGCTCCACACATAAAGTGCAAGAGGCCAGATGATTCTGTTCGTCCGTAGTCAGCTCGCTGAAGCCAGCGGCCACCTCGGGCATCCTTTCGCGAATCTCCTCGCATTTCATACTTACTTCCCCTTCACAATCTTCGCCAATGTCTCTTCACCTGCAATGATCTTGCTAAATAAATTCTTTTAACTGTTCCCGCAAAGTCTCATAGGCACGGAAGAGCAGCGACTTGGTAGCCGACTCGCTCTTCTTCAATACATCAGCAATCTGCTTGTAGTCCATCTGCTGGTACTTATGCATGATGACGGCAAGCCGCTGCTGTTCGGGCAGCGCCTCGACCTTCTTGCGGATGGCCATCAGGCGTTCCCGGCGCACCATCTGCTGCTCAACGTTTAAGGATGCGTCGGGCAGTTCCAGAGTCGTGCCGCTTTCCTCGTCCGGCTCGTCGAGGCTGACCTGAACCTCGGGACGCTCATGGCGCGTATCGCGTGCATGATTTACCGCGAGGTTCGTCGCAATACGATACAGCCAGGTCGAGAACTTGGCACTCGGTTCATAAGTCTCGCGCGAACGATACACACGGAGAAAAACTTCCTGGGCCAAATCCTCGGCCACGGTAGCATTTCGCGCCATCCGGTACATGAAACTTATCATCGGCCGGCGATACTTCTGGACCAGGTATTCAAAAGCCGATTGGTCGCCCGCTTTGACCCGGAGCATGATATCGGCATCGGACTGCGCTTCCGCGCCCCCGAGGGCGGAATAGACTGGGGGCATCGGCGTCGCAGCAGCAGATAGCAGAGCCCGATCAAGCGCGGCCGTGCTCATACCATTTTCAACCCCATCGGAAGCCAAAAGTTGCGCCTCGGGCGTCTGCTCTGAGCCGGAAGAACCCATTTTGCCTGAATTAGATAGAGGCGTAGGGGCCGGCTTGGGATCGTACGTCATGAAAGGCTTGAGAACTTACGCGGAGGCCGTCTCCTCAGCGGCGTTTAGCCTCGCCCGAATAGGCTATCACGCACGAAGCGCCTCCTCCCAACCGCAATGGTGCAGGTAGATTTACAGGTGAACAGAAGCCAGTAAGACCATTGTGTGAAGGGATGTCAGGAATCGACAAACTGCTCTTTGAGCTTGTGGCACAAGTACTTATGGCGGAGCCCTCTCGGGAGCGAGTCCGAATCCTTGACAATAGAGGGCTATCCGCCTAGCATCGCTGGCCAGACGGAAAACTTGGCCGCGACGCACGGATTCCCAGCGGGCGGTAAAGCGCAGCGCAAATTTCCCCCATTGATCAGGTGAAGCGGCATGAAGTTGCTGTCGAGAGTAGTGTGGGCGGAGGGGATGTACCTGGCGCCACACCATTTTCAGGCGCAGAACCGGTATTTTGAGGAAGCCGTCCACTTTGCCACCTCCAGCTTGTGGAGAGACGCCTATGGACTGGCGGCCTGCCAACTGGATACGGATGCTTTGCGCAACGGCACCGTAAGTTTGTTGCACGCTCGGGGGATCTTCCAGGACGGGTTGCCGTTTGATATTCCGGAGTGCGATCCGCGCCCTGATTCCTACAACATTGTTGAGAAGTTCCTTCCGACCACCGATAGCCTGACCGTTGCGCTGGCCGTTCCGCGCTGGATCGCGGGACAGCAGAATTGCGATCTCGACCCATTTACCGCCGGAAAGGCACGCTATCTCAGCACGACGGAGATGGTGCATGACGAAAACACCGGGCTTGAACCCAAACCAGTGCAGATGGGGCGAAAGAATATTCGCCTGGTGGTCTTGCCTGCTGGCGACGAGAGCTTGCTCACCTTGTCCATCGCCCGGGTGATGCGCGACCAGTCTGGGCATTTCGTTTATGACCCGACTTTTGTTCCCCCTTGCCTGCGTGTTAGTGCGAGTGAGCGGTTATCTTCGATGCTGCAACGGTTGGTACAGATTCTGGAGGAGAAGAGCGCAGTCGTAACGGAAGAGCAGAAGTCAGGAGAGAAGTTCCAGACTGGCATGTCGGCGCGGCAGGTTGCGCAGTTCTGGTTTCTGCATGCGATCAATTCCAGCCTGACGCCTCTGCGGCATATTCTGCTGGCGAAGCATCGGCATCCGGAGGACTTGTTCCGCGAGATGTCGCGGCTGGGGGGAGCGCTGTGCACATTCAGTCTGGATTCCAATCCTCGAACGTTGCCAGCATATGATCATGCGGATCCGGGACCTGGCTTTGCAGCGCTGGAGGAGCACATCTTGCGTCATCTGGAGATCATTGTTCCGGCGCAAGCGATTGTGATCCCGTTGAAGCCGACGACGCGATATTTCTATGAAGGGGAACTGCGCGATCAACGCTGCCTGGGGCCATCGCGGTGGATGCTGGGAATCCGCGCTCCAGTGGGTGAAGCGGATTTGATTTCAAAGACACTACAACTGGTGAAGGTGTGTTCTGCTCAATTCGTGCCCGAGTTGGTTAAGCGCGCTTTGCCGGGGCTGAAGCTGGATCATAGACAGGTGCCGCCCGCGGCAGTCTCTGCCAAGGTCGACAATCAGTACTTCGTGATCGCGCGGAGCGGTCCCTGCTGGGAGCACATTATGCGCACGCGAAATGTGGGCGTCTATGTTCCCGGCGAACTACCCTCCCCTGACCTTGAACTAATTGTTTTGCTAGAGAGTTGAAATGAGTTCCACACAAGTCACACCGTTAGGGAGTTATCGCGGGTCGAGTCCGGCGATGGACCGGCGTGGCTGGAATCTTGCTCTCGGATTTCAGGAAGTATTCACGGCTGTGGTGCGCTTGAGATATCACCGGCAGGCGGTGTCGGATGCGGAGACCTTCCGCGCCCAGATGCGACAAGCTTTGCGCGTGGCTGAACAAGAGGCACGCAGCCGCGGTTGCAGCGCCGAGGACGTGAAGCAAGTCATTTTTGCCGTGGTGGCGTTTCTGGATGAGTCGGTGCTGACGTCGAGAAATCCCGTCTTCGTGAACTGGCCGCGCCTGCCCCTGCAGGCTGAATTGTTCGGGCATCAACTGGCCGGCGAAATTTTCTTCCAGGAATTGCAGAAATCCCTGAACCGCAGCGATTCGCAGGAGACCGCCGATCTGCTGGAAGTGTATTACCTCTGTATGCTGCTGGGCTTTAAGGGAAGGTACGCGGCGGGCGGAGACCTGCGCTCGATTATGGCGGCGACACAGGAGAAGATCCGGCGCATTCGGGGGCCGATTGGAGCGTTGTCACCGCGCGGCGCCATTCCTGCGGACGCGGTTCGGATGGTGCAAACGGACCGCGTGAGCCGGATGCTCGGCCGGGTTGCCCTGATCACGGCCGGCATTGTTGTGGTTCTCTTTGTTCTCTACAAGTTTGTGCTGATGTCCGGGGAGTCGTCGCTGTCGGCCTTGGCGTCTGAGTTGTTGAAATAGGGGGAAGGGATGTACTGGGTAACCGGCGTAATTCTGCTGATCTATCTGGTGCTGGTGTATCTGCTCGGCAGATGGTTACCTTTGCATGGCTCCGATGTGTGGATTATGCGCGGTGTTCTGGCGTTGCTTGGACTCATCGGCGCAGCCGTTGCATTCTGGTATCAGTACAAATTGAAGAAAGCAAAGGAAGCATCCGGCGAAGAAGAGTCGCCGGATAGCTCGACCAGCGACCTGGATGCGCTGGTTCGCGAAGCCATACGGCGTCTGAAACAGTCCACATTGGGGCGGGGCACTGATTTCAGTAGCCTGCCAATTGTTTTTGTGGTAGGGGATTCGGGTGCGACCAAGACAACGGCCTTGATTCACTCGGCGCTCGATCCGGAATTACTGGCCGGCCAGGTGTATCGTGATAATGAGGTGCTCCCCACTTCCACCGCGAATCTTTGGTACACGCGTCCCGCAATCTTTGTGGATCCGGCCGGGGCGATGATGGGGCAGCGGGAACGCTGGAGACGTCTTGTAAAACTGCTGCAGCCGGCGCGCTTCTCGGCAGCGGTGGGGAAGAAGGCGCAGGCTCCGAGGGCCGCGATCGTTTGCTTCGACAGCGAGACGTTCTTGCAACCGGGAGCGAGCGAGGCCACCGTCTCAGCAGCGCGGAGATTATCGGCGAGGCTACAGGAGGTCTCACAGCTTCTGGGCATCAGCTTCCCGGTTTATGTATTGTTCACCAAGGTCGACCGGATTTCATTTTTCACAGAGTTTGTGCGTGGGATGAGCAAGGATGAAGTTGCCGAAGTGCTCGGCACAACGCTGCCCATGCGGTCGTTGAGCGCGGGCGTCTATGCAGACCAGGAAACACAGCGGCTGACCAAGGCGTTTGACGAAATTTTTTACTCGCTGGCCGAGCGCCGCATCGTGCTCCTTCCGCGCGAAAACGACAGCGATAAGTTGCCTGCGATTTATGAGTTTCCCCGGGAACTCAGAAAGCTCCGGACGCTGCTGGTGCAGTTTCTCGTGGATCTGCTCCGTCCCACGCAACTGGGAACGAATCCGTTCTTGCGCGGCTTCTATTTCACCGGGGTACGGCCCGTGGTTGTGGATGACGTGGTCGCGGCGCCCGTTCGCGTGGCAGAGACAGCCGAGGAGTCTCTCAATTCGGGCGCGACACAGATCTTTCGCGGCGCGGGATCGCAAGTCGCATCGGCCCCAGCGATACGAGGCGGCGGTCCACGGCGGATGCCACAGTGGGTGTTTCTCACGAGTCTTTTCAATGACATTCTCGTGAAGGATCGGGTAGCGCTGGCGGCCAGCGGATCGAGTTCTCATGTCAATCTGCTTCGCCGCATCGGGTTGGGCTGCGCCCTTTTGTTGGGCCTCATTTTTCTGACCGGCTTCACGATTTCCTTTTTCCAAAATCGTGCGCTGGAGAGCCGTGTGCGCGACGAGGTCACGGATCTGAGGACGATCCAGATGCCCACCGAGCAGCGACAGCCAGCCTCGATAGCTGATCTGCAGAAGCTAGACCGCCTGCGCGCGGATCTGGTCGACCTCACGGATTGGGAAGAGAACGGTGCACCGTGGAGCATGCGGTGGGGGCTCTATTCGGGACACGAGGTCTATCAAAACGCAAGACCGGTTTATTTTGATCGCTTTCGCCGCTTACTGTTTGGCGAGACGCAGAAACGGATCGTCGACAATCTGCTGGCCCTACCGGACGCCCCGCCCGCCAATGCGCCAAACGACGCTTACGAGAAGGCTTATAGCGAGCTGAAAGCTTATCTGATCACGACTTCCTATCACGACAAGAGCACCAAGGAATTCCTGACTCCGGTCTTGATGAGTCACTGGGTGGCCGACCGAGATATCGACAAAGACCGCAAGGACCTTGCGTCGGCACAGTTCGATTGCTACAGCACCGAACTCGCCAAGGAGAATCCGTTTTCGAGTAGCAATTCTCCGTCCATGATCGTGCATACCCAGGCATACCTGAACGGTTTTGCCGGAATTGATCGCTACTACGTGCAACTGCTGGGACGGGCCTCGCAAAACAACCGCGACGTCAGTTTCAATGAGGAGTATCCGGAGTCAGTCGGAGTCATTGTGAGCACGCACAAGGTGAAAGGTGCATTTACGCGCGGCGGATATCAGTTCGCGCAAGATGCGCTGAAGAATCCCTCGTTGTATATGGGAGGAGAGGAGTGGGTACTAGGTAAGAGCGTTGCCCAAGGTCTGGATCCCGCAGTCGTTCGTCAGAAGCTGACCGAGCGGTACCACCAGGATTTCGTGAACGAATGGAATGCGGTTCTGAAGACCTCCTCGGTGCCTCCGTACAGCGGATTCCCAGATGCAGATCGAAAGCTGATGAAGATAACAGATACAAAATCTCCTCTGATGCTGCTGTTCTACTTTGTCTCGCACAATGTTGACCCCGCTCCAGCCGAGATAAAGTCCCCGTTTGCTCCCGTGCAGGCGATTGAGCCCCCAGGACCGCCGGACAAACCTCCAGACGTGCTGATCACATCGAAGATGCAGGATTACATGAAGGCTCTGGGGACGCTTGATGCATCGATTCACGCGCTTGCGCAAAGTCCGGGTGCGCCGGATCCGACCTTGATGGCCCAGGCGGCGGGGGCGCAGACCTCTGCGTCCAGCGCTGTGACGGCTGTGATTAGTGGTATTCCCGTGGACAATTCACAGCCGGTCGGCAACGAAAAGGAGATCCGACGGCTGTTGGAACAGCCGATTACGGCGCTCGATGCGGCGGTAAAAGCTGGCCCCGCGAAGGTTGCCGGGGCGGCCGCGGCGGGATTCTGTTCTCAGATGAGGGGCTTATATCCTTTTGATCCGACTTCGCAAAAGGAGATGCCGCTGGACCAGTTCTACTCCTTATTGGCGGGCGATGAGTGGAAAAAGCTCAATGAAGCCGTGAAACCATTTGTGCAGAGGGCTAGCTCGGGTTACGTGCCCAATCCAGAGGCTACGGCGAAGCCTTCCGCGGAATTCCTGCGCTTCCTAAGCAAGATGTCGGCTCTCGGTGATGTGATGTTTCCCAACGGGTCTGCGCCGCCGCATTTCTCGTACACGCTGAAACAGCTTCCCAGTAATCTCGAAGGCGTGGAAGTAACGATCGGGACAGAAAAGCTCAGTGGCGCAGGCGCGCAAAAGACGTTCGTGTGGACTGGCGCTCCCGAAAATATTGATGTCTCCAAGAATGGAGACACGCTGGACTCAGCGAGCGGGCCATGGGCGCCTTTCCGCTTCGTAGCGCGCGCGCGTCACCTGACCTATAACAACCTGGAGTGGGTTATCGAGAACAATGGACAGCCCGTGAAGCTGCCCAACGGCAAGATCAAATCGTACGATTATCAATTGCAGGTGGCGGGAGCAGCCAATCCGTTTTTCGACATGCCCGGGCTTAGGTGCGTGAGTCAGGTGGCGGGAAAGTAATCACCGACGGGCGAAGGCGCACATACAATCAGAACCTTCGTATGTTGCGGCGGTCATTCTCAGGTAGAGCTCTTCTGCCCTGACTGGCCGGAGAGCCTGCCAAAGAACCGATCTTTCCATGATGGGGGCGTGGCCCGGATCAACAAACAAGTGATGTTGTCGTCGCTGCCGCCGCCCTTGGCGGCTTCAATCAAATCGCTGCATGCTTTCTCCAGGGACTCCTGATTTAGTGCTTCGGCCATCTTCTCTTCCGTCACGTGGCGGGAGAGACCGTCGCTGCAGAGCAGGAGGACATCTTCGGAGCTCAGTTCGTGATCTGCGAGGTCAGGTTCGACTGTGTCGTCGGTCCCCAGGGCACGCACAATCACGTTCTGCATCCTGGAATTTTCTGCCTCCTCCAGGGTCATGAGTCCGCGGCGCACCTGCTCCATGACCAGAGAGTGGTCTTGGGTAAGTTGCGCGACTTCATGTTTGCGGATGAGGTAAATGCGGCTATCACCGACGTTGGCGATCGAAAACTGATTTCCTTCCACCACGACGCCCACGATGGTTGATCCCATGCCGGCAACGTTGACGTCTCTAGCTCCAGCTTCGTGAATGGCCTGGTTCGCGAGCTGAATGGCCGCGGCAAGATCGGCTGCCCGTTGCGAGACGCCATGAAATCGGGGCACTCCGTCGGAGGTGGTATCGGGTCTTTCGCGATAGTAACCAAGAACGGTATCTACAGCGATCTTGCTCGCCAGCTCGCCGGCCTGCTGTCCACCCATGCCATCGCAGACGATGAAGATGCCGTGGCGCAAGTCGTATCCAAAATTATCCTCGTTGTTTTTACGTACGAGGCCGATATCGGTCAGGCCGGCGGCTTGAATTACGTAACTCATGCAGGGTCAGGGAATCGTAACTTATTGGCCCGTTACCGTAAACACTCAGACGACGACAGAAACAGAAAAGGTTAGTTTTCTTGTGGAAAACGATGGGAGCCCAAATACCGCCATTCTGCTTCCATGCGCTCGGACTAACGCCGGGCCCTGCCGGCCTTTTTGCTGAGCGTTTGCCATTCGTTCTGCAGTTCCTTGCTGGCATATTCGGCGAAGGCGACGACGGCATCCAGGGCGCTTGCAGCTTGCTGCTTGTCTCCTGCGTTGAACGCCGCGCGCGCCCGGTCGATCCCGGAGGACAGCTGTCGATCTGCGACCTTTTTGCGGCGTGACACGAAGGTTGGAACCAGTCGGGTGAGCAGAGGAGACCTGTCGTCCTCGCACAACGAGTTTTTGTTGCCATCGCCATGATCGAGATAAGCGTATGCAATGCCAACTGCCTTAAGGGCGCTGGCTTCACTAGCGCTGGCTTCGCGCAGGGTCGCGACTGCTTTCTGTACGGTCGCATTCTGCAGGACAGAAGGCGGCTGCGACTCCAATACCTGGACAGCTTCCAAGTACTGTTCGTGGACGCGGAGTGTCTCGGCGGCCTGCAGGGCGGATTGAATCATTCGCTCAAGGGATTGCAGGCGGGTCTTGGCATCTTCCAGGACAAACATCAGTGATGCCGTTTCTGGTTCCGGCTTGATGTGACCAAGCAGGTCGACCACTTGCGCATATGCATCACGGGCCATGAGGTCCTGCGCCTGTCGCAGCAGATTCTGGATGTGAGCATTCTTCAGGCCGCGATCGGCCTCCTGCCGGGCGAAGTCCAGCAGTTCCGTAATCTCGGGGGCAACGATGCCTTCTTTCTGGCAAGCTTCCAGAAGGCGCAGTGCTTCGGAGTAGCTTCCAGCGCTCAGAGCTTCGTGGGCTTTCTGCAAATACTCCGCGCGAGCCCGCTCCTGCGTGCGCTCGGAGATACGGCCAACGATAGTGGATTGCAGCGCGAGTAGGCGTTCATTTCCCGGAGCCTCATGGAGCAGTTGATGCACGAGCTTCAATGCTTCTTCCGGCGAAGTTTCAATCAGACTACGGCAACGCAGGGCGATCTCGTCAACGCGTTGGCGGACTTCCTCGTCGCGGAGTTTTCGTGCCAGCGCGCTCTTCAGCTTGATCAAGCTGGGCTCGCTGGGAAGCCGGTCGAGCGCTTGCTCAACCAGTTTGGCGGCGTGCGACAACTCTTCGACAGTCGAGGCAACCGAAACTTCGCGTTCCAGTTGTTCGAGGATGCGACGTCGCTGCTCCTGCTCGCGGCCTTGCCTGGCGGCGGATTGCAGCTTGATCAATTCAGGATTGGCGGGATCAATTTTTTCAATTTCTGCAAGAAGTTCGTTTGCTTCGGTGAAGCGGCGCGCCCCAATCTGGCTGCGCGCGTTCTCAAGGAGTTTTTTCGTCTTGGCGTGGCGCTCGGCTTCTTCAATCAGGCGTGTCAGTATTACATGAGCAGCTCGTACTCGCGAATCGTCCCGATCGAGCTCGAGAGCTTTGGCGATGACTGCATTCGCGGCCTCGAGGTCGCCACGGTCGCGGGCGGTATCGGCTTCACGGAGATAGCGGTCGATAGAATCCCGGCGTCGCTTCTTCTGACGGGTCGTTTCTAACAGACTTGAAAGTGCCGAGCTCGATGGGTCGAGTCCGCAGGCCTGTTCGAGGCAATGAATCGCGCTGTCGTAACGCTTGTCGGCAGATGCTTCCTCGGCCTGCGCTTTCAGCTGGCGAATCTGGTCGGTGCGCGCGCGGAGGCTCAAGCTCTGGCGAACTTGCGCGATCATTTGCCGAGCTGTGGTGTGCTGGCTGTCGACCTTCAAGACCTCGAGCAGAACGTCACGAGCGGTCGTAAATTCTTCCTTCTGAACCAACTTTTCAGCCTTCTCAATCCAGTCGGCGACTTGCTCCTTTCTCAGGTCTCGTTCAATCGACTCGATATCGGCCGCCATTTCGTCGGCCGTGGAGTAGCGGTCGTCAGGGTTCTTGGCAAGCGCATGATCGATGATGCCATCCAGGGCGACGGGGTATTTTCCAAGATACTGGCTAAGTGGAGGGTGCATCTCGGTCAGTATCTTGTGCACGATTGCGTAGTCGCCCGTGAACGGGAGCTGGCCCGTCAAGAGCTGAAACATCATTACGCCGACGGAAAAGAGGTCGGACCGGCCATCGAAGGGAGCATTCCGCAGGCGCTCAGGGGCCATGTACTGCAGCGTACCGATGACTGCGCCAGTGCGGGTGAGACGGCTTTCGGCATTTTCCTGACGCGCAATACCGAAATCGAGCAGCTTCACCATGCCGTCGGGTTGCACGATGACATTGGCGGGCTTGACATCGCGATGGATGACGTCGTTACGGTGCGCGTATCCCAAGGCGTAGCAGACCTGTTCCAGGATCTTCAGCTTGTAGGCGAGCGGCTGCGTCCTGCCAGACTGGATCAGGCGATCCAGAGGATCGCCCGACAAATACTCCATGACGATATAAGGAAAGCCGTCCTGCTCGCCCATATCGTAAACGGTGACGATGTTCGGATGTCTGAGTGCACCGGTCTTGGCCGCTTCCTGATAGAAGCGCTTCAGCATCTCCTGATCGCCTGTAAGTCCTTCGGTGACGGTCTTGATCGCGACCTCACGATTGAGTTGGCGATCAAGGGCGCGATAGACAAGACCCATGCCGCCGCGACCGAGAAGATCGATTACTTCGTACTTGCCGATGCGCTTTATGTTCGGAGCGGTCACAGAAATAGTCGCTTATCAGGGTGAAGCGACAACCCAGGGAAGGGGCCGCCAGCCGCTGGCTATTTTCCTGCCAGCCAGGGGATTCCAACGGCCCTAGGATCATACAGCGCAAAAGCGTTTTGTGCTAGGCGGCACTGCCTGGCCAAACCATGTTGAACTGATCGTGCAGGAACTTCTTGGCTTCTTCCCGTTCGGGGGTTTGGGCATCGGGAGTTGAGTTTAAATACAGAATGTAGGCCTCGGCGCTCCCGTCTGTGTCCCCGTCCGTGAAGCGTTTGCGCGCCTGCGCCAGAATCTTGCTCGGGAGCGTTTGGACCTTCTCCTTCACCTCTTTGATTAGATCGCTGCGGGCCTCGATTTCGACGTCGCCGAGGAATTGATTTTCATCAGGGAGGGTCCCCGTCGGTTTGACACCTTTCGTATCCTCGGGCTTTACGTTCTCCAGTACGATGAATTGCTTCTCGGATTGTTTCCTGATCGACGGATTGGATGCGATGACAGTTCCGCTGGCATCGGTGATGCGGAATCCAAGTTCCACCACGGCGCTGAGGTCGATCGTTCTCTTCGTGTAGGTGTAGGGCTTGGCTACATCGAACATCTTGGTCTTGGGGATGGAGTCGAGCTGGCGACCTAAAGCGTCTGCGTTCTTCTGGGCGTCATCGACAGCCTGCTTGGCAGCGGTAATCTCCTTTTTCTTGTTGTGGAGATTTGCAGCGTCCAGCAGCTTCTGGGCTTTCTGAACCTCTTGGTTAGCGGCCTCATATTCCCGGTTAGCCCTGTTCCATTCCTCGTTCGGTATATCCCTTGTGCCCACCAGGTATTCGGAATCGAGGGACTCGATACTCGGCTTTGCGATGGGACGATGTTCCAGCACATCACCGATAAGTTGGAAATTGGGATCGATGGGCGTCGGGTCGGCGGCGCGAATGATCCTGACAGGGAGAGCTGTAGTCTCCAGGCCGGTCGCGATGGCATCCGAAAGCTGGTCCGCAAAGCCGGAACTCTCTCGGCGTGAGGTCTGGTCGCGGAACACGACCTTGATCGAAAGCGTGGAACGAATATTGTGCACGGTGGAATATTTCGTGCGCTCGTCGCGAATATCATCGCGATTGGGCTGATATCGCTGCGCTTGCTGCAAATACAGCCAGGCGATACCGACGCCGGATCCAAGAGGCTTTTCGAGATAGATCTTCGCCCGGGCGACGTAGTAGTCGCTCAGCGTTTGCGAGGCGAGGTCGCGACGAAGCTTGAGGTTCTGATTTTCGGGGTCCAGGTTGCATGCGCGTTGCAGATATGTGTATGCCTGTTGTACGCCGATTTCGTCCGCCCGTCCTTGAATCGGGTTATGTGCGTCCATCAGGCGCTTGGCCTCGTCGGACGCGGCTTTCACGTATGCGGGTTCAAGTGCCGCAACGCGATCCTTCACCAACGTCCGCTGGGAATCGGGGAGATCGGCTACCACCTCGTAAGCCTCGATAATCTTTTTGTCCTGCTCGAACGCGTTGCTCTGCTGCAGCGCGTTGTCGGCGGCAGACCGATCATTGGATGACTGCAGGCTGGCTTGCGCTTGCTTGAGAGCGGTCGTGGCTGCGCTCGTTGGCTTTACGGAAACGGCTCTCTGGTAGTCCTGGACAGCCTCATTCCACTTTTGTGCGGCGGTGTCGGCCTGCCCCTGTTCGACGCGATAGTTGTAAGCCTTATCGAGAATCGCGGAGATGCGCGGTTCCTCGTCGGCGAAGGAGCGGAAGTCGGAAACCGCGGCGACTGCCTCGTCGTAATGGTTGGCGGCAATATTCGATTCGCCGCTTCTGAGTGCCGCTTCGACACGGTTAGTCTCAGTCGCGACTGAATTCACCAGCGTGAGCCCCTGATCAAAATGCGGATCAACCCCAAGCACTTGTTCGGTCAGCTCTCGGCTAGTGGCGAGGTGTGAATATCCCGTTGTGTGATTGGCCAGTGCCTGCCGATAGGCTTCGAGTTCGGCACGAATCTTACCGGCAATCAGCACAAGTTCGGCATGGACGGCTTCCCGCAGCTTGGAGGCATCGTCATTCACCGGAAGAAGTTCGTGAGCCTGATCGGCGCGCAGGAATGCAGTTCGTAGCTGGGCATAGGCAGGCGTATTGGAGGCGACGGAATTGCGATAAGCAGCCAGACCATCGTTCCCATCTTTGATGAGTAAGGCCGCGAGGTTTTCCTTGCTTGTATCCGTGTGGGGAGCCTTGGGATATCGGCTGAGATAATCTTGCCACTGAGCGATGGAATGGGCGCGATTCGCTCGAAGGTATTCGGCAAGCTCGGTGTCCGGAGCCTGCACGAAAACGATCTTCACGGTGGGCTTGAACGCCGGTAATGTTGTCACGCCCTGGATCGACGAACTCAACACCTGGCCGCTGAGCGCGGCACGGTCGGCGACTTGCGCGGGAGTGAGCGTCTCGTCTTTTTCAAACTTGAGGTTTGTGGGCACCACGCATTCCGATTCGCTGCCCCGTATGAGGAGCATCGTGCCTTTTTCATCCCGTTCTATTGAGGTCACCGGTGGAACGAGCGTAATCTTTGGCAGTTTCCCGTAGTTCGATTTGTTGATCTGCGTGACACCGGTGCAGCCGCGCACCTCGGCTTTGCCGTTAATGAGCAAGCCGGTGAGTTGAACAAAAGCGGCGCCGTTCGGCCCGTCGTAGAGTTCAATTGCGGTGATCGGTACATCTTTCGAGTAAGCCGATGGAACCGCTGAAAAAGTCAGGAGGAGTGTAAGACAGATTCTCGTCAGAAAAGGCCAAAGACAGAGAACGGCATTAAACTTCCAACGTCGTGGCATAAAATCCCCGGGGTGACGGCAAACGTCATATAAGTTCGCCCCTACGTAGGTGCCCGTATCATACTCACTGTTGAATTGAAGTCAAGCATGCCTGGGGGATATGAGCAGCAGAATCGTGGATGGGAATTTCGCGCGAAATGTTTGCCACGCATACTAATTTGGCGTAACCTACTTTCCCGGACACTTCTCCCTTCCCCCCGAAGTCCCCCGAGTTTTATGGCGCCTTTCGAACCAAAAACCGACAGCAAAGAGTTCGAGATCGCGAATCTTGAGCCGGGCTCAATCGGGGAGGCCGCGGATTTGACGATCCGCATTTGGCGGCAAAATGCGAGCAGCCGCACTGCAGAACTGACCTGGAGTAGCGAAAGTGTCCTTGTCTACATGATTGCCGACCTGGTTGCGGCAAGCCATGGCCGCATAGCGATTGAGACTCCAACAGTGATGTCTGCCCACTTCGATACTTCGCTTCAGGCGCTGGTCGCGGCAAAGCGTATCCAGACGGCGATCCTGGAATTTGTTACCTGCCGTCCGGGCGATTATACGGGTGCTGCGATTTTGGTCCATCCGGCAACGGGATTCAGTCAGGGGACGGCGGAGAGCGCACTGGGGCTGACACAGCCCGGTCAAATCATTCTTTCTCAGGAAGTCGCCAAGCGGTTGAAAGAGCTTCCCAGGATCGAACTTCGTGCGGTGCCGGCGCTAACGACCGGCGGAGCCGAACATGTCGGACTCGCCGAGTTGGTATGGACTTCGGCGGAGAGGCTGGCGACTTTCCGCGATTCTGTTCCCCCAACTGCCAATATTGCTTTGCCCTTTGGGGCCACGATGATCGTGGACGAGCCGTTGGCAGGTCCTCAGAGTGACGTGGCCAGCGCCTCTCGCAAGCCGCTTGCACACTCCGCAATGAAGGGCATCGCTCACGAATGGCGAGCGCGAGACGGGTCCTTCGAGGAAGGACTCACAGAATTCGGGGAGCAGCACTCGTTCCTGACACGATCGAGGATGATCGTTGGGGGAGTTCTCCTTGTATTGTTGGTTGCCGGGCTGATGCTGTTTCACCCGTGGTCGGGATCTTCGGTGAAGCCGAAATCGACATCGCACGAGCCACCGACGGATGCAACAGCCCCGCTTACCGAACCTGCGAACAGCGTCCCGCAGCCACCAATTGTTGCGCCTCCTCCCCAAGATGTGCCGACAAACTCGCAGCCTGCAGCGGCGAAGCCCCCTGTTATCAATAGCCCTTCCCCGGACAAGACAGCGAAGGACAAAGGCAAAAGGAGGCAGGAAGGTATGCCTATTCAGGGATTCGAGGGTAATAGTACGTACGATGGCATGACCCAAAGAGACATTCCGCGGTTGTTGCAATGGGCGCGGTCGGATGCCGGCAACGGGAATTACCTGAAGGCGGCACAGGAATATCGCGTGATCCTGCAATTGCAACCAAACAATTCCGAGGCTCGGGAAGGATTGCGCAAGATTCAAGTAGCTCAGGGGCGGGATCCATAGCGCACAGCTGGGACTCGTCCGAGATTTCTGACTGAGTTCGCGTGGGGAGTCTCGATGTCCAATCGATTTGATTTTGGCGGCGTCAACCTGCGGGCAGAGGAGACGGGGGCGGACTCGCGGCCTTCTTCGGACGCTCCCTTTTGCATCGCGATTCTCGGAGATTTCAGCGGCCGATCGAATCGGCGAATCTCGGACCCGAAGACAGTCGGAGAACGGCGTCCGTACCTGATCGACCGGGACAACTTCGATGAGGTTCTTTCGAGACTCCGGCCTGAGTTGCACCTGCCTGCCGAGATCGGGTGTCCACTGGTATTTCGTTTTTCGGAGCTGGACGATTTTCATCCAGACCGTCTTTTTCACAACGAAGCCTTTCAAAAACTCAAAGGTTTGCGCGAACGGCTTCAAGATCCATCAACCTTCAAGGATGCGGCTGAGCAGCTCGGGATACAGCCGTCAGCCCCGTCTGCTCCGGATATAGAGAGCTCAAGGAGTACCACGCCCAATCCGGTGCGACTGGCATCTGGCAGTTTGCTAGACGAGATGATCGAGCAAACGGAATCTCGGATCGCGCTCGAGCCCATGCGACGGACCGATGAAGTGCACGAATTTGCGCGGCAGCTGGCGGCGAAGTATGCCGTAAATGCTCCGGATGCCCGGCAGGCAGAAGTGATCGCGTCCGTAGATCGTGCCATTAGCGACACGATGCGTGCCGTTCTGCACCATCCGGATTTTCAAGCTCTTGAAGCGATCTGGCGGGCAACGTTTCTCCTGGTTCGGCAGCTGGAGACGGGTCCGCGACTGAAGCTCTACCTCCTCGATATCTCCAGGCAGGAACTGGCCGTGGACCTGATGGCGTCGGATGATCTCCGCAACTCAGGAGTTTTTCGCCTGCTTGTTGAAAAAACAGTTGAAACGCCTGGTGCGGATCCTTTCACAATCCTCATAGGGGCATTCAGATTCGGGTCCGAAAGCGAAGACATTGGCTTGGTGGACAAATTGGCGGCGATTGCACGGAGCGCAGGCGCGGTATTGCTGGCTGAGGCAGATCCGATGCTGCTTGGCTGTTCATCGCTGGAGGAGTCGCCGAATCCACGCGATTGGAAGCGCTCGGATTTGCAAAGTTCGTGGAGCCGGGTTCGCTCTCAGCCGCAATCCACATCTGTCGGACTGGCTCTGCCAAGGTTTCTGGTGCGATTGCCATACGGCAAGGAAACATCGCCACTGGATTCTTTTGATTTCGAGGAATTTTACGGACCGCCCATCCACAGTGAATATCTATGGGGGAATCCGGCGTTTTTTGTCGCTTTAATGGTAGGACGGACTTTTGAGGAAACGGGATGGCAGATGCAGAACAGTAGTCAGTCTCAGATTGAGAACTTGCCTTTGCACACGTTTCGAGTAGATGGGGAGTTGCAGGCAAAGCCCTGCGCCGAGGTACTGCTTACGGAAGAGGCAGTCGAGCGCATTCTCGATCACGGACTGATGCCATTAGTTTCGTACAAAGGTCGCGGCGAGGTTCGTATAGGTAGGGTTCAGTCTATTGCTGAGCCGCATAGCCCGCTGGAGGGCCGATGGGAGGGGTAAAGGAAAGCCAGAACTTGAAATCAAGGGTCGGGAATTTGCCCAAAACCCAGTTGCTGTGCCGTTTTTACGCCTTAATCCTTGACTGGCGTTTGGGCTTGTGATAAACCCTTGTCCCACGGCCCCTAGAGGCCCGTGGCATCTGGCCTAATTTCCTGTGAGGTTGGGCCGCCTCAACCGCTTCCCCGGCGATTGCAAATTTACCAGTGTTCTTATAAGGCACTTCTCCGAAAACTCGAAGAGGTAGGGAGCTAATATGGCAAAACCGAGCACTCAGCATAAGTTGGACCGCGTACGTCCGCCCAGAGTTCAGATTACTTACGATGTGGAGACCGGAGGCGCGATTGAGATTAAGGAACTGCCCTTTGTGGTGGGCGTTCTGGGAGACTTTAGCGGTCAACCTGAACAACCTCTGCCGAAGTTGAAAGAGCGACGCTTTGTCGAAGTTACACCCGATAACTTTGACTCGGTGCTGGAAAGCATGAAACCGCACCTGGCGTTTGCGGTGGAGAACAAGCTCAGCGAAGACTCCAACGCAGGACAAATCAAAGTCGATTTGAAGTTCAAGAGCTTGGAAGATTTCGAACCCGAGCAGGTGGCGCGTCAGGTAAAGCCACTGAAAGAGTTGCTGGATTTGCGTACGCGCCTTAATGATCTGAAGGGCACGTTGCAGACTAACGAGAAGCTTGATGAGGCGCTTCTCGACGCCGTGAGCAAGACCGACAAACTCGACAAGCTGAAGGCCGAAGTCGGCCAGAAGGGGGAACCCAATGCCTGAGACCCAGAAACAAGCCGGTGGTTCCGCCGTAGTGGAACAGGCGGCAGAATCGAATCTTCTCGATCAGATCGTAGAGCAGGGCCGGTTTGCTGATCCTGCGGCTCGCGAGCGGGGCAAGAACCTGATCAAGGAGTTCGTCGCCCAGGTTCTCGAGGGCTCGATGACTCTGGGCCGCGATGCCGACCAGATGATTTCGGCCCGCGTGGCGCAGATCGATCACCTTGTGTCGATTCAGTTGAACGAAATCCTGCACAACGCCCAGTTCCAGAAGCTGGAAGGGACATGGCGCGGCCTCAAGTACCTGCTCGACCAGTCCGAGACGGGCTCGCAGTTGAAGGTCCGCATTCTCAATGCCTCGAAAAAAGATCTTCTCCGCGACCTGCAGCGCGCACCTGAGTTTGATCAGAGCGCGATGTTCAAGAAGGTGTACGAGGAAGAATACGGAATCTTCGGTGGAGAGCCTTTTGGGGCGCTGGTTGGCGACTATGAATTCAGCAGGCATCCGGAAGATCTGGAACTGCTGGAAAAGGTGTCGCAAGTTGCGGCGGCAGCACATGCTCCATTCCTGTCGGCAGCGTCGTCAGAACTGCTCAACATGGAGAGCTACACGAATCTCGATCAGCCCCGCGATATCGGCAAGATCTTCGACAGCACCGAGTACGCAAAGTGGAAAGGATTCCGTGAGAGCGAGGACTCGAAATATGTCGCGCTGACATGCCCGCGAATACTTATGCGGCTCCCTTATGGCCGCGACACAGCTCCGGTGGAAGGGTTCAATTTCGAGGAAGGCGTCGATGGCACCGATCACTCCAGATACCTCTGGGGAAATGCGGCCTACGCGCTGGCTTCGAAGATGACGCAGGCGTTCACGAGTTACGGCTGGTGTGTGGCGATTCGCGGCGTGGAGGGCGGTGGTCTGGTGGATGGCCTGCCATCGCACACGTTCCGTACCGACGAAGGCGACGTTGCGCTGAAGTGTCCGACGGAGATTGCGATTACCGATCGTCGTGAGAAGGAACTTGCGGATCAGGGTCTAGTGCCGCTGGTTCACTGCAAGGGGACCGACAAGGCTGCGTTCTTCAGCATCCAGTCGTGCAACAAGCCGAAACTTTACGACTCTGACGCCGCCACGGCAAATGCGCGAATTTCAGCGCAGCTGCCGTACATGATGGCGACCTGCCGGTTTGCGCATTACCTGAAAGCCATGATGCGCGACAAGATCGGAGGCTTCATGTCCCGCGACGACTGCTGGCGGTATCTGAATCGATGGATGGGGCAGTACGTCACGCAAGATGACAAGGCCAGTCAAACTGATAAGGCAAAGTGCCCCCTGCGAGAAGCACGTGTGGATGTGGAGGAAGTTAAAGGCAAGCCCGGGGTGTACCGCGCGGTGGCGTATCTGCGGCCACACTTCCAGCTGGATGAACTCAACGTTTCGCTGCGTCTGGTGGCTGAGCTGCCGGCTGCGGCGAAAGCATAACCCGGTTGTACCGGCAGTAGATCGTTTTCAAACAAGGCCCGCATGGCGCCTTGAAATCGTTCGTGTATGAGGAGGATTTGCAATGGCAAGTGATGCGTATCTTTTGATCGACGGCATAACCGGGGAATCCCAGGCGGAAGGGATGACCAACAACATTGAGCTCGACAGCTTTTCGTTTGGCGCGTCGAATCCGGCCGATGTGGGTGGCAAGGGTCTCTCAGCGGGCAAGTGCTCGCTCTCGGACTTCTCCTGCACCTTTGGGGTGGATCAGGCCAGCTATCAGATTCTGAAGAATCTGTATAACGGCGTGCACATACCGACCTGCACGTTCTCTCTTCGCGAGTCTGGCGGCGGCACGAGCCCATATGTCTATATGCAAGTCATCATGACCAACTGCTACATCACCAGCGACAGCATTGGTGGAGGATCGTCAGGGAAACCCTCGCAGAGCATGAGTATTGCCTACGAGAAGATCGAATACGACTATTTCACGCAGGACACCTCGACCGGCTCGGTGACGAAGGCGGGTGCGGCGACCTACGATATCACCAAGGTTCAGCAGACCTAGTGATGGCTCGTTGAACCTAAGCAAGAGTTGGGAGGCTCTACCGACGATGTGAGAACGTCTGGGTCGGGGGCCTCCTAACACTGTTTCGAGGAGACGAGTTTTGTTCGAGGCATTTGTTGAACACTCAACCGGGCCGATCCTCCAAAGCGGGGGGTAGCGGAATGAATCCACAAGAGCTATACCGGGCTGGACGCTTAAGCGATGCCATCAAGGCGCTGAGCGCTGAACTGCGCGACAATCCGACAGACTCGCGCCGACGCACGTTCCTGTTTGAACTACTATGTTTCGCCGGACAATATGAGCGCGCCGACAAGCAACTGGAGGTTCTAGCGCAGGCGGGGCCACAAAGTGAAATGGGCGTGCTGCTCTATCGCAGTGCGCTATATGCCGAGCGTCAACGACAAGATGTATTTGAGCGCAGAGAGTTTCCGAGCGCTCAGTCGGACGATGAGTCGCCGGACCGTGGCGGCACCGCAAATGGGAAATCCTTCAGCTATTTCTCTGATGCCGATCCCAGAATCGGTGCGAAGCTGGAGATCTTCGCGGCCGGGAATTATTTGTTATTGCCACTGGAGCATGTCGCTTCGATTGACATCCCGCCTCCGCAAAGACTCCGTGACCTGATTTGGACTCCGGCGGTAGTCCGCACGACCCCTGCCTTCAAAGGCACCGAGCTTGGGGAAGTTCTATTGCCCGTGCTCGCGCCTTTTTCATGGCGTCATCCCGAGGAAGAAGTGCGGCTTGGACGCATGACGGTATGGGAGAAATCCGAAGGCAGCGAATACCAAATTCCGTTTGGCCAAAAGACGTGGCTTGTGGATGACGAGGAAGTCCCGTTCCTGGAGTTGCGGGCGCTCGAGTTCAATCCCGCATCTGTGGCCGCCTGATCGAACATGCCCTTTCCTGACGATCTACTGAATCCCATTGAGGGCCCCAATCCGAGTGGGGCCAATCTCCGTTATGATCCCGTCTACGACAAAATCAAGGAAGCACGACGCGAAGAGGCTCAGCCCCCGCCGGGAATGACCGAGCAGGATCGCAAGGTCTCAGACAATGCACAGGTAATCAAGCTCACCACCGACCTGCTAACCAACAAAACCAAAGACCTGCAATTGGCTGCCTGGCTCACCGAGGGGTTGCTGAAGCAGCGTGGTTTTGTAGGGCTGAAAGATGGTCTGGTTCTGTGCTGCGGGCTGGTCGAAAAATTCTGGGATACCGTTTATCCGGAGATCGAGGACGGTGACGCAGAATCGCGCGGAGCTCCGCTGGGTTTCATCGGAGTGAAGCTCGACATTCCGCTCAAACTCGTGCCTGTCGTCGAGAAAGCCAAATACGGTTTGCTGGATTACCAGCAATCGCGAGAGGTTGGTTACGAAGATCAGATCAAAGGCGACGAGGCCAAGAAAAAGCGGGCCGCGCTTATCAAGGAAGGGAAACTCGCTCCGGAACTTTTCGACAGGGCCTTTGAAGAGACCCAGAAGAAGTTCTATGCGCAGGCCGAGAAGGATCTCGATGCGAGCCTGGAAAACCTCGCTCGCCTGAAAAAAAATTGTGACGAGAAGTTTGGCGACGACGGGCCGACGTTTGGTCCGTTGCAATCGGCTCTTGAGGCCAGCCGGCATCTGATCCACGGCTTCCTTCAAAAGAAGCGCGAGAAGGAACCCGATCCGGTGGAGGAGGTTGGGGCCGCCGAGACCCCGGCTGGTGCAGAGGGCGAGGCTGGCGCCACGGGGCCGGGTCCAGTTCGTACTGGGATTTTAATTACAGTGGAAGGCTCCTCCGAGCCGCCAGATCGTGTCGAGGCGATCAAGAAAGTGGCTGAGGCGGCAGCATATCTCCGGCGTCGTGAGCCTCAAAGCCCGGCTTCTTATCTGATGTTGCGCGGCCTCCGGTGGGGAGAACTGCGAGCCGCCATTGAACAGGCAGATCCTACGAAGCTGGAAGCTCCGCCGACAGAACTGCGCCGGCATTTGAAGAAGCTTCTACTGGACAAAAAGTACGATGAACTTCTCGATGCTGCAGAAAATGCCATGGCTCTTCCATGCAGCAGAGCATGGCTCGATATGCAGCGTTTTGTGGTTGAAGCGTGTGATGCACTGGGCAGTGGATACGAAGCGATCGCGCGCGCGATCCGATCGGAACTGAAAGCGCTCGTCACCGACATTCCGCAGTTGCTCGATGCCACCTTGATGGACGAAACTCCCGCGGCAAATGCTGAGACGCGGGCATGGCTGGTCACACTGGGTCAGGCGCCGGCACCCGCACCAGCGGCAGAGGGAGCAGCAGCAAAGGCGATCTCTTCCAATGGCCTTGGATCTCGATGGCCAGGGCAGCCAACGGACGCTTATGTCGCGGCTCTGCAGGCACTTCGGGAAGGGCAGGAGCGAAAGGCGTTCGAGATCCTGCAACAGGACATCGCCCGAAGGCGCTCCGGGCGCGAACGCTTCCGACGCCGAATGCAACTGGTCGAAATCTGCGCCTCCACGAACAAAACCAATGTGGCCCAGCCCATCCTCGATGATCTTGCCGCCGCTATTGAGAACCACAAACTGGACGATTGGGAAGATCCCGGACTGGTGGCCAGTGCTTTGGCGACGCTGATGAAGATGAGTGTCAAGATCCAGGCAGACAAAGCTGCGCAGCAAAAACTTTTTGAGAGGATCTGCCGTCTCGATCCAGCACAAGCGCTGGGAGACGCAAAATAGGCCATGCCCCGGCGAGATGCTAGCGGACCAGTGACGCTCTCGGTGCTCGATCGCCTGATCGACCGCGATCCGAAGACGCGCTCAGAGGTTCCACCATCGCGGGCTCAGTCGTTGCGCGAACTGAAGTTTGCGCTGAAGCGTGATCTGGAGTGGCTGCTCAATACCCGTCGAACGATCGATCCCGCCCCTGACTCAGCACGTGAGACGACGCGTTCGGTGTATCACTACGGCTTCGCAGACGTGTCATCGAAGTCCGTTCTGTCCACCCGGGATCATGCGGATCTGGTGCGCGACATGGAGGCTGCAATCGCCGCATTTGAACCCAGGTTGAAGCGTGCACGCGTGCGCATGGAACCGGTGGAGGGCGCCTATCGCACGCTGAAGTTCGTCATTGAGGGGCTGTTGTGCATGGATCCCGCACCGGAAGCCGTCCGCTTTGACACGGTTCTCGAGTTGGGCAAGGGCGAGTACGAAGTGAAGGGAGCCGACCTTGCGAAATGAGCTGAGAGATTACTACGAGAGCGAACTTACGTTCCTGCGCCAGGTGGGAGCGGAGTTTGCCGACAAGTATCCGAAGATCGCATCCCGCCTGCTGCTGGAATCCGATCGCTGTGAAGACCCTCACGTCGAACGCATGCTGGAGGCGTTCGCGCTGCTCGCGGCTCGCGTTCACCTTCGCATCGACGACGATTTTCCGCAGATCACTGAAGCGCTGTTGAACATTCTTTACCCCCACTACCTCCGACCGGTGCCTTCGATGACGGTGGCGCAGTTTCACAGTGACCCCGAGAGCGGGAAGCTGACCAGCGCTCTAAAGATTCCGAAGGGAACGGTTCTCTATTCGCGGCCGGTCGAAGGCGTTCCGTGTAAGTTCCGGACTTCGTACGACACGACTCTCTGGCCATTCAAGGTCGCGCAGGCGCAGTGGATGACCCCAGATCGGGTCCGTCCTGCCCTGCGCGCTTCTGAAGCCGCGGTACTGCGGGTTGAGATGGAATGCTTTCCCGACGTGTCTTTCGAGAAGCTGGAACTCGAGACACTCTCGTTTTACTTGAACGGCGAGAGTTCGGTGGTGCACGCGCTCTATGAACTGCTGTGCCGGAACTGCGTACGCATCCTGGTGCGCGATCCGGCCAAGCCGAAAGCACCAGTGCGGGAGATACCAGTAAGGAATCTTGAGCCCCTGGGCTTTGGAGAGAACGAAGATGTTCTGCCGTATCCTCGGCGGTCGTTCATGGGATACAGGCTGCTGCAGGAGTACTTTGCCTTCCCGGAAAAATTCTTCTTCATGAGCCTGAAGGGGCTATCACTATTGCGGCAGGCAGGCTTTACCTCCAAAGCTGAGCTGCTGTTCATGATTTCTCCCTTTGAGCAGGATGGGCGGCATCAGCGCCTTGAAGTGGCCGTCAACGAACGCACGCTACGGCTGGGGTGTGCGCCCATCATCAATCTGTTTTCACAGGTCGCCGAGCCCATCCTGGTCGATCAAACTCGGTACCAGTATCCAATCGTGCCCGATGCCCGGCGTCGTCAAACGATGGAGATTTACTCCGTCGACGGAGTGGTCAGCACCGATGCGGAGACCCACGAGACGGTCGCTTATCATCCGCTGTACTCCGAGCGCCATGTGGTGCAGGGAACGAGTCCAGCGTACTGGTACATTACTCGATCGGTCTCCAACCGCAAGGGTGATGAAGGGACCGACGTGTTTCTCTCGCTTGTCGATCTTTCCGCACGGCCGATGCAGGTGGATTACGACACGGTGACCGTCCGTTGCACGTGTACGAATCGTGATCTCGTCGCGCGGCTCCCGTTCGGCAGTGAAGCGGGAGATTTCGAAATGACGGGTGGTGCCGCGATAAAACGGATCGTCGCCCTGCACAAGCCGACGCGCACTCTGCGTCCTCCGCTGGATGGCAAGACCTTATGGTCCCTGATTTCCCACCTGTCGCTGAACTACCTTTCCATCGTCGACGACGGGAAAGAGGCGCTGCAGAAAATTCTTGAGCTCTACGACTTCTCCGACTCGGCGGACATTAAGAAGCAGATCAGCGGAATTGTCGCGGTCAGTTCACGGCGGCACTTCACGCGCGTTGCATCGGACTACGGCGTCGGTTTTGCACGGGGGACGCGTGTCGAAATCGAATTCGACGAGGAGCAGTTCAGCGGCAGCGGAGCATACTTGTTCGCCAGCGTGCTGGAGAATTTCTTTGGCTTGTACACCTCGATGAACAGTTTTACGCAATTAGTCGCTCGTAGTCGTCAGCGAAGGGAGGCGCTTGAGGAGTGGGCACCGAGAGCGGGACAGTCAATCCTGATCTGACGAATTCTAAGAATCCGGCAACCACGGAAGTGTGTCTGGATTCCGAAGTCGAGCAGAAGCTCCGCCGTGAGCCGCATTGCTTCGATTTCTTTCAGGCTCTACGCCTCCTCGAGAGATTTCGTCCGGAGAGGAAGCCAGTCGGGCAATTTACTCATCCGGAGACAGAAGTCGCGCACTTCCGCGCGCATCCTTCTCTTTCCTTTCCCGCCAGCCAGATCCAGAAGGCCGAGTGGCCCGAAGACGGACCTGTCGAATTGACTGTCAACTTCATGGGGCTGATCGGGCCGGAGGGGGTTCTACCCAATCCATACACCTCGTTGATCATCGAACGGCAGCGCGAAGGCGACAACTCGCTCCGCGATTTTCTCGACATTTTCAATCACCGGATGATCTCGCTCTTCTACCGGGCCTGGCGAAAATATCGCTTCGACGTGGCGTCTGAACGCGATGAGCGCGATCGATTTTCACGGCAGCTGCTAAGCCTGCTCGGCCTCGGCACCGATGGCCTGTGCGATCGCCAGATTGTGTCCGATGATTCCTTGATTTATTACTCGGGCTTGCTATCGCAGCATCCGCGTTCCGCGCAGGCCCTGCAGCAAATTCTTGCGGACTACTTTGACGTTCCGGTGGCGATCGAGCAGTTCTCGGGTGGGTGGTATCGTCTGGACCGTGACACGCAATGCCGTTTGTCGGAAGAGCGCTTGGATAGCGGGGAACTGGGATTTGGAGCCGTTGTCGGTGACGAGATGTGGAACCAGCAGTCGCGCGTGCAAATCGTGCTCGGGCCGCTGAGTCTAGACCGCTACTCGGACTTCTTGCCCGAAGGGAAGTCTTTCAAGCCACTCCAAGGCTGGGTCCGGTTCTTTTCCAATGACGAGTGGGATTTCGAAGTGAAACTGATTCTCGATCGCGAGCAGGTGCCAGCCTGCACGCTGGGCATGGAAGGCATTTCGGGACCGCAACTGGGGTGGGTGTCGTGGGTAAAATCTGCACCGTTCGGACGTGACCCGGGTGACACGGTGCTGGCGCTCGAATCAACAAAGGGGGAGCGATATGAATCTCAAGTCTCTGATCGGTAAGCTGAACGACTCGACCCGAGGGACGCTGGAAGCCGCGGCAGGACTATGCCTGGCCCGGACCCACTATGACATCGAAGTGGAGCACTACCTGACCAAGCTGCTCGACTCCACCGACAACGATGCTGCGGCCATCTTTAAGCATTTCGAAATTGACACTTCGAGACTTTCTGGCGAACTGGCACGGGCTCTGGATAAGCTGAAATCCGGGAATGCCCGCACGCCCGCTCTCAGCCCCAGCTTGATGCGGATGCTGGTAGAGGCATGGACGATCGCCTCCATCGACTACAACGCAGGACAAGTGCGCACTGGTTTCACAATTCTCGCGCTGGCCACCCACGATGAGTTGTCCCGGCTCATGCGCGATATCAGCCGGGAGTTTCAGAAGATCCAGGCGGATGTTCTGAAGAAAGATTTCGCTTCCATCATTTCGAGTTCGGGAGAGGAGATGCAGGCGGCTGCAACGCCGACTGCTGCCGGTCCCGGCGCTCCCACTGCGGGTCCGAAGGCGGGGGGGAAGACTCCTAATCTCGACCAATTCACAATCAATCTGACCGAGAAAGCAAAGACAGGAAAGATCGACCCAGTCTTGGGGAGAGACTTCGAAATTCGTCAGGTAGTCGACATCCTGATGCGCCGCCGCCAGAATAACCCAATTCTAACGGGCGAGGCCGGTGTCGGAAAGACAGCTGTTGTGGAAGGATTCGCGCTCCGTGTCGCCCAAGGCGATGTGCCTCCACCGCTACGCAATGTCATCGTCCGTACGCTTGATCTTGCTTTGCTGCAAGCAGGCGCCGGCATTAAAGGTGAGTTCGAAAACCGGTTGAAGGGACTGATCGAAGAAGTCAAGGCCTCACCAATTCCGATCATTCTCTTCATCGACGAAGCGCATACGATGATCGGGGCTGGCGGACAGGCGGGCCAAGGGGATGCAGCGAACCTGTTGAAGCCAGCTCTCGCTCGTGGCGAATTGCGGACCATCGCAGCGACCACGTGGTCCGAGTACAAAAAATATTTCGAGAAAGATCCCGCTCTGGCTCGCCGTTTCCAGGTCGTGAAGGTGGAAGAACCCGTGGAGACGCAGTGCATGACAATGCTGCGCGGTATCGTGCCTTCACTCGAGAAGCATCACAAAGTCCGTATTCTCGACGAAGGGCTCACCGCCGCTGTTCATCTTTCGCATCGTTATCTGGCGGGGCGTCAGCTGCCCGACAAAGCAGTCAGCATACTCGACACTGCATGCGCGCGTTTGGCTTTGGGGCAGAGTGCCACTCCGCCAGCGATTGAAGACGCCGTTCGCCAACTGGATGACCTTGCCGTGCAGCAGCGCATTCTCGAACGGGAGACGGCTACCGGTGCCGATCATCGCGAGCGATTGCAGGACATCGCTACTAAAAGCGCAAACATCCAGTCGCGGCTCTCCAGTCTGCGGACTCGTTTCGAAAAGGAGCGCGATCTCGTGACCACCATCCGCGAACTGCGCTCCCAACTCGAAGGCGCTGTAGCGTCCCAGAACGGAAAGGGCAGCATCGGTGCGGCAGCGCCGGAGATTCCCGGTGTTGCCGCTGATGCATCCGCAGCCAGCGCCGCAGTAGCGGCTGAAACGTCGTCCGCCACGGCCACGGCTGTCGAAGAGGCTCCCAAGACTGTCGACCCTGCGGAATTGCGCGCCAAGTTGGTGCAGGCCGAGGCAGATCTGGCGGTGCTTCAAGGTGAGACTCCGATGATTCGCGTCGCAGTGGATTCGCAGATCGTTGGCGAAGTCATCTCGGCGTGGACAGGGATTCCGGTCGGCAAGATGATGAAGGACGAGATCTCGACCGTGCTTGCGCTGCCGACGTTCCTCGGCCAACGGGTCATCGGACAGAATCACGCGCTCGACATCATCAGCCAGAGAATTTCGACGGCGCGGGCCCGGCTTGACGACCCTAATAAACCCATAGGGGTGTTCATGCTGGTCGGGCCCAGCGGAGTCGGCAAAACCGAGACTGCTCTAGCTCTTTCCGACCTTCTTTACGGCGGCGAGCGGAACCTGATCACGATCAATATGTCGGAGTTCCAGGAGTCGCACACCGTGTCAACACTGAAAGGCTCCCCCCCAGGCTATGTGGGCTACGGCGAGGGCGGCGTGCTGACCGAGGCGGTCCGCCGTCGTCCCTACTCGGTGGTCTTGCTGGACGAAGTCGAGAAGGCGCATCCCGATGTCCTCGAACTCTTCTATCAGGTGTTCGATAAGGGCATGATGGAAGACGGGGAAGGTCGTGAAATCGATTTCAAAAACACGATCATCATTCTTACTACGAACGCCGGAACCGATACCATGGCGAAACTCTGCGCCGATCCGGAGACCATGCCCGGTCCCGAAGGTTTGGTGAAGGCGCTCAAACCGGAACTGAACAAAATCTTCAAGCCGGCGTTCCTGGGCCGAATGGTGATGATTCCTTATATGCCCATCCGCGATGAGAATTTGAAGCAGATCATCCGTTTGAAGATGGGAAAGATTCAGCGCCGAATTCAGGAGAATCACAAGATAGACCTGACCTACGATGGGGCGTTGATCGAGGAAGTGGCGAAGCGCTGCACCGAAGTCGAAAGTGGCGCCCGGAATGTCGACAACATATTGACGAATACGCTTTTGCCGGATATCTCGCGGCAGTTGTTGAGCAGCATGGCTGCGGGGGAATCGGTTTCGCGAATCAATGTGGCCATTGGCGACGATGGCGGCTTTGTGTACCAGAATTGAGTTGCTTCGGCGAATTGCGCACCCCGAGCCGTGCCGAAGTGTTTTCTGCAGTCCAGTAATTCAGAACGAAGGGCGGGATTGTGCCAGACTACACGCAAGATCACCGGCTGCTTGCGATCGATACTCCGTTGGGCAAAGATGTGCTGCTTCTGCAGGAGATTACCGGCTTTGAAGGAATCTCACGCCTATTCAGCTACGATCTCGATCTACTGGCCTATGACAACGATTCGATCTCTTTCAAGGACGTTGTCGGACAGAAGGTATCGATCAAATTACAATTGCCCGACGGCTCTCCGCGCTACGTCAGCGGATATGTAAGCCGGTTCACGCAGGGCGAAACAGACGAACGCCTGTTCACGCACTACCATGCGCAGGTTGTGCCTTGGCTGTGGTTTCTCACAAGGCAGGCGGATTGCCGCATCTTTCAGAACCAGGCTGTGCCCGACATTATCAGCAAGATCTTCGACCCGTTCGGATTCAAAGACTTCAAGCTCAGCCTGAAAACTACCTATCCCAAGCTGGAGTATTGCGTTCAATATCGCGAGACTTCATTCAACTTTGTTTCGCGGTTGATGGAAGAGGCCGGAATTTTCTACTACTTCGATCACACGACACAGGGCAAACACACAATGGTGCTCGCCGATCAGTCGAGCAACTTGCCCGCATGTCCGGGTTCTCCCATCAGCTACGACACCGAGGTAGGAGGTCTCGAGGATCCCCAGGTCATCAACAATTGGCACGTGGGACAGGAAGTGAAGACTGGGAAATACTCGGTCACCGATTACAACTTCATTACCCCTTCCACCAGCCTTGTGGCCAATGAACCCACGGTGGTGAGCCTGTCCGCAAGCCAGCCTCTGGAGTTGTATGACTATCCGGGACTGTACACCACCAAAGAACAAGGCGACACGATCGCCAAGGTCCGCATGCAGGAAGAAGAGACAGGGTTCATGGTTGTGTCGGCAGCGGGAAACTGCCGTGGGCTGATGTCTGGATTTTCATTTCAATTGAAGAATCATTACCGCTCCGACCAGAACACGAATCATGTCGCGACTGAAGTGCGGCACTTCGGCTCGGCTGGGCAGAGTTATACGACAGCTGGCACCGCCGGTGGCGAAACCTATTCCAACCATTTCGTCTGTATCCCGGCATCGGTCCCCTTTCGGCCGTTACGCGTCACCCCAAAGCCATTCGTGCAAGGCCCACAACCCGCCTTGGTGGTAGGCAAGTCGGGAGAAGAGATCTGGGTCGACAAGTACGGACGCGTTGTCGTGCAGTTCTACTGGGACCGCCTGGGGCAAAAGAACGAAAACAGTTCCTGTTGGATCCGCGTTTCGCAGCCCTGGGCCGGGGGCAATTGGGGGGCGATGTGGATTCCCCGCATTGGCCAGGAAGTGCTGGTCAGCTTCCTGGAGGGCGATCCCGACCGACCCGTGATCACAGGAAGGGTTTATAACGCTGACCAGATGCCGCCCTACGAGCTGAACAAATATCAGACACGCAGCACGTTCATGTCGCGCAGCTCCAAGGGTGGAAGCTCTTCCAACTACAACGAACTCCGTTTCGAAGATCTAAAAGGCCAAGAGCAGATCTTCATGAACGCGGAAAAGGATATGGACTTGCGTGTCGAGAACGACTCGCGGGAATACATCGGGGCCAATCGGCATCTGATCGTTACGGCAGACCAACAGGAAAAGATCAACGCCGACAAACATCTCCAGGTTGTAGGCGATCACAACGAAAAGATCAGCGGCAACATGTCTCTTCAGGTGACCGGTAATCAGATGGAGAAGGTCACCGGGAACAAGTCTCTTTCCGTTACGGGCAACCAGAGCGAAAGCATTACAGGTAATGTTTCGCTCTCGGTGACTGGAGGGAAGAACGAGTCCATTACCATGGGATACGCCATGACAGCGATGAGTATCCATCTAACTGCGAACGCGGGCATAGTGATTGAATGTCCGGCGGGAATCACGCTGAAGTCGGGTGGCAGTTCTGTGGACGTTAGTCCCGGGGGGGTGTTCATCACCGGTACTCCTATGGCTTTCATTAACAGCGGCAGTATGCCGGCGATGACCATGGATCCTAGCAGTGGCAGCCCGGATTCTCCGCAGGACCCGAAGGATCCTGATACTGCAGATGATGGCAGCAAAGGAACCAAGTTGAACTAGGAGAAGGCTCAGGGCGGGTCGTTAGGGCACCATCACCGTGAACTCACCCGGTGTAACGAACGTGATGACCCCCGCCCACATGCACATCAGTGTGGATATGTTGTCGAGCGTCGGCATGTTGCCGAGCAGGACTGTTGGCGCTCCGGGGACCCAGGGCGCCGGGGTGTTGGGAATGCAAGGCATAGGAGTAAGGACTCCCATTGCCGCAGCAGTAGCTGCGGCTACCATCGGGTTTGCGGGGGACATGCACATGCCAAACGGCATGATGTTGAGCAGCGGGACGTGATCCATGATGTTGGCGTCGGGGACCTCGTCAGTCAAGACGCGGTTGATGGGAAGAACGACCAGGGAGCTTGGGGCCATGCCCATGGTACACATCATGGTCGCTCCCATACAGACTTGCATTGGCATATGAATACTCCCCGGGTAGGCTGGGGGGCATTCTAGCAGAGGTGGAGTCGAAAGCTGCCCGGTAACCGTAGGAAATTTGATCGTTTTGTTTTGGGAAATTTGTAGGTGTGTTCCCTTGGAGGTTCTGTGCTGGGGCAAACCAACAATGTTGGTCGTGGTCCATTGGGTGTCCCAACGAACAGCCCCGTCAACGATCCGGGTACCTCCCCTCGCATTCAGAATCGGCCCAATGTTCCGATCGGGACAGCCGCTACACAGCTGGACAGTCGCAAACTGACCGCACGGCTGGGTGGAAACAGGGAGCAAGGCACTGACCGTTTTCCCGTGCTTAAGTTAGGTTCTCGCGGGGACGACGTACGGCGTCTGCAGCGGCTGCTGAATCTGCATCTCGACGCCGACGAGCAACTCAAAGTTGACGGGAATTTCGGACCAAAAACGCGCGAAGCTGTGCTCGACTTTCAGAAGGGAGAGGGCCTCAAGCCCGACGGCGTAGTCGGTCGCGACACTTGGTTCTCGCTGATCTCCGCCGGGACTCAGGAGGCGAGTTGGAAAGCGAAGCCTCCAGCGGCGCCCACGAAGGTGGTCGCGGCTGCTTCCACAACTGCCACCAAGAAAACGGTCGGCCAGTGGACGTTGACGGAACGATTCGAATACGTCCTACAGCACTGCGGACCCTACATGGGCTCGGATATCCGCGCCCAGTTCACGGCGCTGCTCACGCCAACAAATCTCGGCATCATGGTTGGCAGCCTAGTGGTGTGGGCGGCCGGGCACTTTTTTGGAGTCAGCGAAATCGCCGACGCTTTCCTATTGGGGTTCGGTTTGGTCTTTCTCGGGAAAGCGGCGATCGATGCGGCTCGGCTGCTGAAGAACGTCATCGAGATCACCTGCTGGGCGTCCACGGAAGCGGAGCTGGAGGATGCCGCCAAAGACTTGGCAGAAGCGATCGCCATCATTGGAGTGATGACCTTCTTCGCGCTGCTGGCGAAGGTGGGGCGGGCGATCGGAAATAAGCTGAAAGCAGCGAAGGCAGCGAAGGCGGCGGAGGTTGAGAAGAGTACTGACTCAGCTCAGGTACCGAAGAAGAGCGTCCAGCCTGAAGGCTCCGATATTAAAACGGAGACACCGAAACCGGAACCCGCTGGTCCTAGCTTCAAACACGGACAGAGTGATGGTGGACCGGGCGTGTGGGGTAAGCCGACGACTCCACGAAGCAGTGCTACTACTCAAAGAAGTGCTGCATATCAGCAAAAGGTGACCGGAGCGCCACCAGGTACCGAATACAAAGTTCCGCTGAAGAGTCGCAAAAGTGGATACGTTGATTTTGACGGCTATGACCCCAAGCGCAATACGCTACTTGATGCTAAGGACTACACTGATTGGCCACCGCCATCACCCCCAAAGCCCGCCTTTTTAAGGCAGGAAGCTATCAAGGGTATTGTGAAGGAAGCTCGAGCACAGGTTGCAGCAGCCAATGGAACCCCGATTGAGTGGCATGTTCCGACCGAAGCGAAAGCGGAGGAACTTACGGACATCCTTGCCGATAACGATATTGTTGGTATTAGAGTGGTAGAAACGCCCAAGTGAGAATTAATATGGAGCATTTCTTGTTGGGGGCCTACTGGCAGAATAGGACGTATACTGCCCGCCAGTTCATCGAAGCAGTCTATGCCTTTCTTTCTGAACTCAGGAAAGTTTCTCCTTTATTTTCAAATTTGTGTGTCACGTCCGAAAGCGGGCCCTTACCTATCCCAGACGACTTGCCATCCTTCGTCCAGACTATGATGACGACGCTTGAAGACCCGGAAAGTTCGTACACAAATCCTGACCCGTCAAACCATTCATTTGGAGAAGAATCCACGCTTGCAGAAGGATTTGTCGCTTCCTTATCCGGCTGCGATATCAATGCCACTGACGAGACAGCAATCTCCATCCTTATCAGCGCAGGAGCACACGGCCACGCAAATGCTACTGGGAGTTCAGTTGTAAAATTGCCCCCAACGGCATCTGCATTAGTCAGTGACTCGGTGCGATTGTTTGCGCTTCTAACACCGGCGATTCATGCTTGGTCGCCAGAATTCGCTACGATTACGTCTAGGGAACTGCTGAAGGCCATGGATCCGCGAAGAAGATATCGACGCCCTTTTGGTTCGATAATGTACTACAGTAATCCAGGCGGCCAGAGGCTCATAACCGAAATTCCGAATGCGAAAATCGTTCACCAGAAAGAGGGTAACGGAACCGTCGTATCGTTCGACGTATCTCTACCTTGGAAAGAGTCGTCGGACATTCTCAAACCTGCCTTCAACAAGTTGAGCGAGACTGGTCTGCTACTGCTGACGAACCGTTGACGTGCGTGTACGTTACTGATTCAGTAACGTGCAATCTGCGCTCCTGCAGCCCTCTTCATGCTAAGCGGCTCGAAACTGGCAGTACCCCTCCCGTTAACCCCTAAAAACCTTAGTAACCTTGAACGGTTACCATTCATCCAAGAAAATAGCCGATAAGAACTTGTAGAAGGGAGCCCCTTCTGGAAAGCAGTGGTATGGCAAAAAGTAGAGTGACCTCAGGGATGTGGCGGATCGATCCGCAGAAGTTATCGCGAGTCGTTGACAGGTGTGGGCAGCCGGTGGCGTCGGTAGACGCAGAGGTAGAGGCTAATGCTAACGCCAGCCTCATTGCGGCTGCGCCCGATATGTTTGAATTGCTCGAAAGCCTTGAGGCTAATGCCTCGATTCCCGATGATGTAGTTGAGGAGATCAGGATCGTCCTGCGCCGCGCCCGCGGCGACTTCGGTGTCGCGCTGTTTTCGCGCAGCGCGCGGCAAATCTTTCGGGCCCGCTCGCAAGACTGGATGAAGTTCATGGATGGCCTCTGGAACTCTGACCAGAACTCCAAACAGTAGCTCTCGCCTTATCGCCAGATCTCGTTCGCCGGATTTTCGCCTGTTTGCCTTTGCTTCCTTCCTCAAGAATTGTTATCGTGGGCAGCCGTGTAAAAATGGTCTGACGCCGTTTCTCATGTCTAGGGCGGCACGCCGGATCTCGATCGAATGAAGCAACTCAAACCAGTTCTCTGGACCAAGGGCACTTTTCTGACACCGCAGCACCTGCAGGTGCAGGATCGTTTTCTTGAGGACACGCTCAATTTCCGCTTGCAGGCGCTGAAGTTCTGTCCTTGGGGATTTCGAGAGCTGGAGATCAATGCAGAGCTTCTGGCCGAGGGGCAGTTCGCGGTGACGCGGGCGGCCGGCATTTTTCCCGACGGGCTGCTCTTCGAAATTCCCGAGGCCGATCCTCCGCCACCATCGAAGTCGCTGGAGGAATTTTTTGATCCCGGCACCAAGAATCTCGATATTTATTTGGCGGTTCCGGACTACAGGCAGCGCGGACTTAACGTGTCCAATGGTACAGAAAGTGGCACGCGCTATCTGGCGGAGGTCACGTCATTTCGCGACGAGAACACTGGGGTAAGCGAGAAGCCGATCCAGGTCGCGCGGAAAAATATGCGGCTGCTGGCGGACTCAGAAAACCGCGAAGGGTCCTCCGTGCTGCGTATTGCGAACGTGGAGCGGACTACTGCAGGCACGTATCAGCTCAATCCCCGCTTTGTCCCTCCGCTGATCGAGATTGGAGCCAACGAATATTTGGTGGGACTGTTGCGCGGGCTGGTGGAACTGCTCTCAGCTCGAAGTACACAACTTTCCGCGGGGCGGCGCCAGAAGAATCAGAGCCTGGCTGATTTTACCGCCTCCGACATCGCAAATTTCTGGTTGCTGTACACCGTGAATTCGAATTTCCCGGTTTTTTCTCATCTTTACGAGAGCAAACAGGGCCATCCAGAAGAACTCTATGCGGCCATGGTTTCGCTTGCCGGATCGCTGACTACCTTCTCGCAGAAGTTGCGACCCCGCGATCTGCCCGCGTATGTGCATGATTCTCTCGGACCGATATTCGCTGAACTCGATGAAAAGTTGCGCGCACTCCTCGAAACTGTTGTGCCCACCAATGTGATCTCACTGCCATTGAAACTTCAGCCTGGCTCCAATTCAATTTACGCAACAGCCATCGACCAGGACAAATATCTAGCGAATACGCGGATGTATCTGGCCGTGAGTGCCGAGACCACCGAGGAAAATGTAATTCAGAGAGTACCGCAACTGGTGAAGGCCTGCTCTGCGACGCACATTGAGCACCTGGTGCGGCAAGCTTTGCCAGGCATTCAACTCCGACACTTGACCAACCCTCCCAGCGCCATTCCTGTGAAACTTAAATATCAGTACTTTGCGTTGAATCAGTCGGGTGCCGCGTGGGAGGCCGTCAATCGAGCGCGCAACTTCGCCGCATATGTTCCCGGAGAGCTGCCGAATCCCACACTCGAGCTGCTGATCCTCCTTCCCCAAACCAGCTGAGGTTTGCGGAATTATCTCGGACGCAACCGAGGACGAACAACCCTAGTGTCTCAGCACGAAAAACAGGACCAAAATCACCGCAAGAAAGAAAAGCACGGTGAGCGTTATGATCAACGGCCATATGGACACGGGCGGTGGCGCTGGTGCATCGACTCTGGGAAGCTTCGGAACCGCTGGTGCCTTCATTTTAGGGACAGGAGGGGGTGCAATCCTCGGAGGAGGCGGCATCTTGGGTATTGGTGGCGGCGCAGCGGCGGGAATTCTGGGCAGCGGCGGAGCCGCAAACGGACTCGCACCCGCCGCAGGGCTTTGCCCCGTTGGAACCTCCTCGGTCTCGACGTGCTGCGGGCGCGAGATGATCTGCGTGTAAGGACTCGGCCCACTCTGCGGTTCGACTGGGACTGCAGGTTTGGCAGGGACACGCATGAAGGCACCGGTTGCGCCGTCTCCATGCCTGGGTGCCGAGCCTGGAGGAGCCGACCTTTCGACCGTTAAACTCGGCGAAGGGGTAGGCGTTGGAACAGGAGTCACAACGGGCGTTGGCGTCGGCGCGACGAAGACCGGATCCGACAGCGGAGTCGCATCCACCGGAGGTGCAGCCGGTAAAGGCTGTGGTGCCGCCGGAATTACTTCGCCCGGCACCCGTGCTGGCGTTTTGAAGGTCGATTGCGGCGTCCCCATATCCTGGAAGATCGACGTAAAACTGGGTTCGGAGGTGGTGGCGGGTACGGCTGACTCCGGAGCAGGAGACGAAGATTGGCCGAACACAGCGGTAAATTCTCCAACGGTCTTTCTTGGAGGCTCGATCGGCTGTGACGAAAACGACGGCATGTCCGCAGACCTGTCCCCTTGAAATGGGCCTTGGAAAAAGCTGGTGAATTCACCGGGCTTGGAAGTTTCCCTACCGACAGAAGGCGGCGATTCGATGGAGACAGGTTTACGGGGCACCGGAGGTGGGGTGAATGGTGGTTCACTCGATAGACCTCCGGACTTTGCACCCGCCGCATCCCAGAGATTTGCCGTATGCGGCCCGGTCTCTCCCGGCAGATTGGTGGAGGGGGCAGATTTGGTAGCTGGCAAATCCATCGATCTGGCCGCCTCAGATCTCTTGGATTTATCTAGCGAATCGAATTCGCGAAGCAGCTGTGTCATCGATCCGGAAGCTTGCAGAGGTTGTGTTGAGACCACAGGCGACGCGATGGGTGCTCCAGCAGCAACTTTCACTTCGGTTTTCGGCCCGTGCACCGTCGTTTCTTTCGTCTCTTCTGCCTGGAGTTCGTATCGCCGAACCCATGCCTTTACAGCATTCTCGTCGGCGGGTTTGACGACAACATACCCGTATTTTGGGCTGCTGTATTTCCCGGTCTCGAGAACGGGCCCTGGAGGTTCCGGAGCCTCTTTCCGGAACGAGTCAAGCACCCACTCGGCAGTCGTCTGGTCTGGCTTTTGAGGGGCACACTCCACAATGTGCACGAGGACGCGTTCGCCTCGGACTTTGTCATTGGCGACAAAAGTTTCGACAGCGCCCGTGGTCAGCGTTTCTAAAAGTTCGTACTTTTCGCTGAATTTCATCCCGCGGTGGTTGGTCCCTTCATCGTTGGTAGGGGGTTTGGGGGAAACGAATACCCTTGACGCAGGATTATACCCCGCCTCTGCCACGGACAGCCGCATGGATTCACTATGCCCCAAGGCCAGTCTTGACTTGTTTTCCCGGACAGGACGAGAATTTCATGGCCGACGCGCCATTGACCGAACAACTTTCCACTTCTGGTGCTTGGCTCGTAGTTTGTCCCCGGGGGCGGCGCAGGCGAAGGTCACCCGAAATTCGTATGTTGAAGTTGGGGCTCAGAAATAGCAATCTCCTTCGGATGGCCACCTGACTGGTACACAATACTGAGAAGGAGGTATTGATCGATGGGAGAACTCCAGTTCGTGTCTCCGACCGATGGGACCACGTTCGACATAGCACCCGGCACGGCCGTGACTGGTCCGCAGATGCCTGTGATTCAGGCAGAAGTCTGCTTCACCGGACTTGATCCCGATCCGACTGCTACCGCCACGTTCCAGTGGGTTGTCAGCATCGAATTTCAGTGTTCAGACTGCAGGAACGGTCGAGCCAGAGAGATTAACGATCAATTCGGTTTCACGACCATTGGCGGGAAAGCCGCTATCAATTTTCCTAGAGTGCGCGGAGGTCAGTTGGCGATTGCGGCTTCGGTTGACCTTCCTGCGCAGTCTTTCAGCGTTCAGAGCAACGGACTGCACATTCGCGGAGTGAACCCACCTCACGACGAGGTAAATGCGGCTTGTCAGAAGCAAATCGTGCAGCAGATTGCAATGCACGAAAGCGGGTGCCGCCAGTTCAATGCGCCTCGCGATGGGGGCGTCTCCGAGTGTCCTCTATTCAGCGGTGACCGTTTGGGTGGTGTGGGGCTGTTCCAAATCACGAACCCACCCCCGGCTCCAGAGGATCACTGGGACTGGCTGGCGAATGTCAATCATGGTCTCCAGATTCTTGCTCAAAAACGGACTAGTGCCAGCAACTACCCGGCGCGAGTGCGGAATTCAGCGGCCTTCCAAGCCCTGGTGCAACAGCTTAATGTGGGCCGTAATCCTCCGTCTGACATCGTGCTACCGGACTTCACTCCCGAACAACTGGACCTCGACGCCGCCCGCGGCTATAACGGCTGGGCTGGGCATGATGCGTTCGGGAACGTCCTGCACGAGTTTCGTGTACCTTGTGACGATGCTGGCAACCTTATGGTGAATGTCGGCCCTGACAACCGCGGAGTGATTGAATGGGAACAGGTGCCCGGCGCAGACCGGCCCCAAAACACGGGCGATCCGAACTATGTAGCCCACGTCGTCGCGCAGCAGCCATGAGGCACCCGCACCTGCTGGCTATCGCTTTGACGCTGATTGGAGCGCTCACAGGATCGACCCAGGCACAAAGCCCGCCGAAAACCAACTGGGACGAGGCAAAAGCGCGCGAAGCGGCGCTTGCCATCTCAAAAACCTGGAAGTTTTCTCCAGGAGAGTTTGAGGGCGGCGCAGCAAAGGATTTGCAGCACGATGTCTACGCTGTACTTCCATTCGATCTCCCGGGGAAGCCGCGCTGGATCCTCTTAGTAGCGACCGCACCTCCAGAGAACTACTGCCACGCCTGCTCTCCCGTCAGTGGCGCCGTGATTTTTGCGCTTAAAGGCGATTCGTGGCAATCCGTCTATAACCAGCCGAATGTCAGTGACTTGGGCGCTTTTGGAAAACCTCCAAACGCTCACGTCCAGAGTCTCGGCCCGGCAACGCCAGCCATCGAGTTCGAGCTAAGTTCGATGGCACAGGGATATGTAGGCACCAATGTGACTTTCGTGGCCGAGGTGAACCAGAAACTACGGGAAGTCCTGTCTGTCCTGTCGGCTGAATCGAATGAAGCCGCCGACATGCCGTCCGATCAGACCTTCAGCTGGCACGCAACCGTGGAGATGTCTAGCTCGATTCATGAGGGATTCGCGGACATCGTGGTCAAGTCCAGCGGCACAAAGCCTGCCGGGAAGGGAGAGGATATCCGTCCATATTCCGAGACCGCGACCTACCGCTTCAACGGGGAGGTGTACAAGAAAGTGGAGTAGGGAACGCACTTACGCGTAAAGGTCCAATTCGATTGCATCGATTAACGGAACAAGCCACGCTAGGAGCGCTTGATGTGCCGGATGCATAAAGTACGCTTCCAGGGAAGCCTGATCCTTGAACTGCATGATGCCCCCAAACGTATAGCCCCTCCCTCGCGGGGAGATATTTGGGCCAACATGGGTCTGGAGAAGTCCGGGAATCACCCCCTGGAAAGCACCAATATCTTTCCGGGCTCTTTCCTTCTGAACGTCCGATATTCCTCGCTTCCATTGAAAGGCGAATACGTGGAAAACTCCAATGGATCCGTTTTGTGCTTTCGCTACTTTGGGGAATTTGAGAGACAAGAGGCTTCCCCCGACTGCAGCCCAGCATCGTCCGATTAGCGTACGGCGTGTTGAATTCGCCATTGGGGTTCCTTTCACGCGGATGGAATGAGCAATTGTACGGCGCAACCGCCCGGATTAATTTGCCCGTTTTCCCAAATCAGGACTGCCGAGATTTTTTCAGCTGCTTTTGTGCGACGGGTCATAGTCGGAAGGCTATCAGGCACAGTAGGATCCGAAGCTTACCCATGCCTGCGCGCATCACACGAATTGCAATCCGTGCACTGGACCGCCTTGCAGATCGGTTGCTGGAGGACGATGCGGATAGGATCACGAGGCGAAGAGGATGCCTACTTTCAATTGCGGAAGTTCGGGTATGTGATAGTGGCACGCAATTTTCGTTACGTGCGATGTCACGGAGAGATCGATCTGATCGGATGGGATGGCGATGTGCTCTGCTTTATTGAGGTCAAGACACGGGCTACGCACGACGTCAAGACGGCGGAGGCAGCTGTGGACCGTCATAAAAGACGGGAAGTGGCTAAAGTGATTCGAGAGTACGTGAGAGCAGTGCCACGATTGTGCCAGTGGCGGTTCGATATTGTGAGCGTATACTATGACGGTTGTAATCCCCACCCACAGATTGAGATATTCCGAAACGCCTCCTTGGCGTCGTAGAATGTACAGTTTGCGCGATATTCCGTGGAAAGGACATAGGAGTGCCGGAGCTTAGAAAAGATCCCATCGTGGGCCGATGGGTAATTATTTCGACGGACCGGGCGAAGCGTCCCACCGATTTCGTCCGCGAGAACATGAAGATTAAGGGGGGATTCTGTCCCTTCTGTTATGGAAACGAGAGCAAGACGCCGCCAGAGATCCAGGCTTACCGCCCGAATCCGAATGGAGGGCCCGGACCGCAGCGGGATACCCCCGGTTGGACGGTCCGCGTGGTGCCCAACAAGTTTCCCGCGTTGGGGATTGAGGGCAACCTAAACCGCCAAGCGGAGGGGATGTTCGATCGAATGAACGGAATCGGGGCACACGAGGTAATTATCGAAACGCCCGATCATGCTGCGACGCTGGCGAGCTTGCCTCCCAAGAGAATTGAAGACGTGCTGTGGACGTTCCGGGATCGGATTCTCGATCTGAAAAAGGACCGGCGGTTCAAGTACATCTTGATTTTCAAGAATCATGGCGAGGCGGCGGGGGCGTCGCTGGAACATTCGCACTCGCAACTCATTGCTTTGCCCATTCTTCCGATCAACGTCGTGCAGGAACTCGAGGGAGCCAAGCAGTACTTCTTGTATAAGGAGCGCTGCGTGTTCTGCGACATTATTGCGCAGGAAATGGATGGCGGATCGCGCGTTGTCGCGGAGAATGATAAGTTTGTGACACTCGCACCATATGCGCCACGGTTTCCGTTTGAGACGTGGATTCTGCCCAAGCAGCACGAGTCGGCTTTTGAGAACTCATCGTCTGGGATGTTCGAGAACCTGGCACGGGCGTTGAAGAACCTGCTGGTTCGGGCGGACCGCGTGCTCGACAATCCACCGTACAACCTGGTGATTCATAGTTCGCCGGTGCAGGACCCAACCAACGATCACTATCACTGGCACATAGAGTTCATGCCCAAGCTCACCAAGACGGCGGGATTCGAGTGGGGGACTGGGTTCTACATCAATCCGACTCCGCCGGAAGAGGCGGCAAAGTTTCTCCGCGAAGCGAATGTTGAGGAAAGCGCAGCAGTTCCAATGGGCTGACAATGTTCATCGCGAAAAAAGAAGGGCACGGCAATGACCGTGCCCTTTCCATTTGGCCGGAGAGAGAGGGGCTCTGTGTGAGCCCGATTGCTACAAGGATAGGCCGAGAATTGCGAGAGCGATGTCATGAAGTTGTAAAAAGATTGTACAGAGCTGAGTGCCGGAAGGGGATGTATATG
>Ga0335077_10000327_pt1 | contig 51374 bp, 46 predicted proteins | sample Lox_Sample_31_FD_207151 | JGI IMG/M metagenome (GOLD analysis project Ga0335077, IMG submission 207151) | Soil microbial communities from Loxahatchee National Wildlife Refuge, Florida, United States - Lox_Sample_3.1 | ecosystem: Environmental > Terrestrial > Soil > Wetlands | place: USA... | reverse complement strand
GCTGGCCCTCCGGTTTGAAAGTTCGCGTTGTTACCGGAGAGACCTACAACGCTTTAGCCGCTGCGGATGCGGCGATTGTGTCTAGCGGCACCGCCACCGTTGAAGCTGCTTTGCTCGATGCCCCCATCACGGTGGTCTACCGCGTCTCTCCTCTGACCGCCGCGCTCGCCAAGCCTCTGCTCCGCACTCCCTACTACGCCATGGTCAATCTCATCGCCGAAAAACGGGTCGTCCCCGAACTCGTGCAGGACGATTTCACACCACAAAATCTCGCTGTCGAAAGCCTTCGCCTCCTCCAGGACCCCAATGCCCGAGCGGCTCTTCGCGCGGGTCTCGCCGAGGTTCGTAGCCGTCTCGGTCCTCCGGGTGCCGTCGACCGCGCCGCTGATGCCATTGCCTGTCTCCTCTCCCCGACTGGCAACGCTTCCTGACCCATTGCTATCCTATATAGGTTCCTTGAGAACCTCGGGAAAGGACATCGATGATCCGTCGCCAATGGACCTGGGCTCCTCTAGCGCTACCCGCACTTTTGTTATCCGCCATCATCTTAAGCGCTCCGGCCCGGCCCGCTGCTCAAGCTCCAGAGCTCCGGACTTCCACTTTTCTCGCGGACAAATACGAAGTCTCGGCGTACGTTGATACCGTAGCGCAAGGCATCAACGCCGTCGCTAAAGTACAGTTGCGCGCCCAGGAAGTCTCCCAAAACGTTCGCGTCGAATTGCACGAGAACCTCGAAGTTCGTGAAGTCAAAGGGCCCGACGGCAAAGCTCTCAGCTTCCAGCGCGAAAACGAAAATCCTCTTTTTCTCGATATCACCCTGCCGGCCCCGGTGGCCGCCGGCCAAGCGGTTAGCCTCACCTTCAGCTATGGCGGCTTGCTCGCGAACGAAGAAAACAGTCCCGTCCCGAATGTTCGAATGGCTTCCGTCAACAAGGACTGGTCTTATCTTCTATTACCCGCTCGGTGGTTTCCGCTGACCAATTTCCCTGCGAATCGCTATACCGGCACGTTCAAGCTGAATGTGCCTGACACTGTCGCGGCCGCTGGCACCGGCAAAGCGGAATCTCCTCAACCGCTGGCTGGCCGTTCTCCCGCGGAAGGTGGCCGCCTGATGTACACCTTCCACTGCGAGACTCCTGAGCCACATGGCTCCTTTGTGATTGGCCCGCTTCAGTTCAATCCCAAACAGGCCGAAGGCATCAATGTCGCCGTCTATGCTCCCGCGGCGCAGTCGGGCAAAGCCCAGGAGTTCGCGAACGCCGTCGCGCACCAGGAAGTTATTTTCTCCGACATGTTCGGTGAACTGCCTGACCCGGATCTCACCGTGATTCAACTGCCCGACGGTACCGTCCGCGACTTTGCTGCTCCGGGTGTTGTCATGCTCAGTCACCGCATCTGGGATCCGAAGACCAGCGACCGCACCATGAGCCGCCTGGTCGCTTCCCAGTGGTGGGGCATTCAAGTTCTGCCCGCGACTCCCGCCGATGTCTGGATCAGCGATGGCCTCGCCCGCTATTCCGAGGAACTCTACGCTGAGCAAGCCATCGGAAAGGAAGCCGGTCTCCGCGCCATCGACGAATTCGCCGTCGGTGCCTTGATGTATGACGACGCCGCTCCGATTGCTCAGGAAGCGCGCCTCGTTCCTTACTCCGGCGCTTACCGTTCCGTGGTCATGAACAAAGGCGCCATGCTCTTTCACATGCTTCGAGCGATGATGGGCGATATTCGTTTTAAGTCGTTACTCCACCAGTTCTACACCACCTATCAGGGCAAAACCGCCACCATCGACGATTTTGAAAAGCTCGCGATCGCGCAAGCCGACGCCGGCGCGAGACCCGGCGCCCCTGCTCCCAATCTTGCTGGCTTCTTTGCTCAGTGGCTCAACTCCACCGGTATTCCCGAATTCACCACCGAGTACGTCGTTTACCGTACTCGCAAGGGTTTTCGTATTGTCGGCAAAGTCAAGCAGCCCATCGACACGTTCAGTATGCCCGTCCAGCTTCGCATCGATACCGAAGGCAATCCGGAAGTGAAGACTCTTGACGTGTCCGGACTCGAATCCGATTTCATGGTCGAAACGTTCGGCCGCCCCAAACCCGGCGGCATTCGCGTTGATCCCAACAATCTCATCCTCAAGAGCACGCCCAATCTCCGCGCGCGCGCCGCTATCGCCCGCGGTGAGGAACTCGCTGAAGTTGGCAAATATTACGACGCCGTTCAGCAATACCAGCGCGCCCTAGCCATTCAGCCCGCTCGCTCACTGGCCAACTTCCGTATGGGCGAGGCCTTCTTCTACCAGAAGAACTACCAGGCTTCCGCCAACGCTTTCCGTGAAGCGCTGCAGACCGTCCCCGAGCCCTCCGAGAAGTGGACCGAAGTTTGGAGCCACATTTATCTCGGCAAAATCTTCGACCTCCTCGGTCAGCGCGAGCGCGCTCTGAACGAATACAACAAGGCGCGCCAGACCAACGACAACACTGGCGGCGCCCAGGAAGTTGTTGAGGCTTTGATCAAGAAACCCTATACCGAAGGCGCCACCACCGCCACGGCGACTCCCGGTGACACCGCTGCGACACCCGCCAAACCGACTGGCAAACAAGCGGATGTCCCTCCCCCAGCTTCCGGCGACAAGCCCACTTTCAAAAAGCCCTGATTCGCCGGGAACTTCCCCTCCCCGCTGCGCGTATTAGCAACTGAAGATAGGGGTGCGTCCGCATGACCCGCACTCCTTTCTCTCGTCTAACTGACGGGTGGGGTGAAATGATGCGCGTTCTTCGTTCACAGCTTTGTCTAGCGATTGCTGTTGCTGCACTGCCCCTATCTCTGCTCGCCCAGTCTACGCTTCCAACCCAACCCGCCCCACTCAAGAAGCCCGGTCCCTCCACTATCGACGCCCTCGAACACCGCGTTCCCGAGCTTATGAAAAACGCCAACATTCCCGGCGTCTCCATCGCTCTCATCCGCGACGGCAAAATTTACTGGCTCCACGAATTCGGAGTGCGCAACACCAAGTCCAACGCGCCCGTGGCGTCCGACACCATCTTCGAAGCCGCTTCCCTCAGCAAGCCAGTCTTTGCGTACGGGGTCCTCAAGCTCGTCGATCAAGGCAAACTCGATCTCGATACGCCGCTCTCCAAATACCTTCCGCAGCCCTACATCGAAGGCGACCCAGGCATCGACAAGATCACCGCGCGGTTCGTTCTCAGCCACCGCACCGGCTTCCGAAACTGGCGTGGCGATGGCAACCCACTTCAGATCTACTTCACTCCTGGCGAGCGTTTCAGCTATTCCGGCGAAGGTTTCGTCTACCTTCAGAAGGTCGTCGAGCATATCACCGGCAGGTCCCTCAACGACTACATGTCCGAAGCCGTCTTTACGCCTCTCGGCATGACCAGCAGTAGCTATGTCTGGCGCGGCGGCTACGACTCAAGCACTGCCACCGGCCACGACGTCGACCAGCAACCCCGCGATAAATCCAAACCTAAGGAACCCAATGCGGCCGCCAGTCTCCAAACCACCGCCCGCGACTACGCCACCTTCCTCGACGCCTTGCTCAACGGCAAAGGTCTCAAACCGGCGACTCTCCACGAAATGGAAAAACCGCAGATCGCTGTCGATCCCGAATGCACCAACTGCACCGACCGCGCTCCCAACGAACTTTCCAAATCCGTCTTCTGGGGACTGGGTATTGGGATTCAGGAGACCTCTCAGGGCGCAAGTGCTATACCGTCATCTACCCCAAACAGAAAATCGGTGTCGTCTATTTCGCAAACAGTGAAAACGGTCTGGCCATTACCGGGGACGTGATCCAAGCAGCGATTGGCGGCGATCAGCCCGCTCTCCGTTGGATCAAGTACGATACCTACACTTCTCCGGCGTTTCAGTTCGCCAAGGCTGTCCGCGAGCAGGGCGCCGCCGCTGCCATCTCAGAATTCCGGTCGGCTCTCCTCCGCGGCGATATTTCCGAGGAGTCCATCAACTCCACCGGTTATTGGCTTTTCTGGCAAAAACAACTTGCCGACGCTATTCTCGTCTTTCAGCTCAATGTCGAGCTGCACCCCAAATCCTCGAACGCCTACGATTCCCTCGGCGAAGCTCTCATGGCCAACAACGAGAAGGACCTGGCCATCCAGAACTATCAGAAATCTCTCGAGCTCAATCCCAAGAACCAAAACGCCGTCGACATGCTGAAGAAGCTCCGGCAACCCTGACCTCCCCGCCGCCCGCCATTTGTTTCAGTTAAACTGATACACGTATGCCCGGCACTTCCGATCCTCCAAACAACCACACCCGTATTCCGGCAATCGTCTGGCTATTCCTTGGGGGGATTCTCTCCGTGGCCATCGTTGCCGCCGCCATTTGGCTGGCCACTGGTATCGGCCCGTTTCGCCTCTTCAACGGCACCCGCGACGGCCGCATCGTCATTCAGGCCGACCAGCCTACGGTCGTGCGTCAGATTCAACAACTCCAGCGCTTGGAAACTGTCCGCTATACCATGGACAAAATCATTTCCGGCGAACACCAAAACGCCTACCTTCCCAAGTTCCTTGCTGGCGACCGCTTGCTCCTGATCGTCCACGGAGAAGTCATCGGCGGTGTCGATCTCACCAAACTCCAGCCGGGTGATGTTTCCGTTCATGGCCGGAGAGTCGCTCTCCGCCTTCCGCCGCCCGAGATCCTAGTCGTTCATCTCGATAATTCGAAAACGCGCGTCTATTCCCGCGATACTGGCCTCTTTTCTTCTCCCGATCCCAACCTGGAATCCGAGGTTCGCGAAGAGGCCGAAAAGCAGCTCCAGCTGGCCGCCCAGCAGGACGGTATTCTGAAATCCGCGGAACAAAATGCCCGCGACGCCCTCAGGGTCATCCTCAAAGGCCTGGGTTTCGAACAGGTCGATTTTTCTTGAACGCGGCCGCCTAGCCTTCGGCTATTGCACCAACTTCCCTTCCGTGTCGCGGATCTCCATCTTGCCCAGATTCAGCTTTTTCATGTCCGCTTCGATCTTCGCGCGGTCTCCTACCGCCAGCACCGTAATCTGATTCAGTTGGATGTATTTCTGCGCTGCAGCCTGCGTCTGCTCCGCCGTCACCGCGTTAATCTTTTCCGGCAACAGCGTGAAATAGTCCAGCGGCAGCCCGTATACGTTAATCTCCGCAAACGTTCCCGCCGCTTCGGACCCTTGTTCGAATCGCCCCGGCAATGATTGCGCGATCGAATCCTTAGCCAATTTCAATTCCTCGGCACTCATGGGCGCATCCCGCATCCGGTTCAATTCCTTGAACACTTCTTTTACTGCCGGCGCCGTCGCATCGGTCCGCACGTCCGAATACACGATGAACGGCCCGGGTGCCACGTGATAGCTGAAGAACGAGCCCGCCCCGTACGTGTATCCATGCTCCTCGCGTAAATTCATGTTGATCCGGCTGGAAAACAGCCCACCCAGATCCGCGTTCATCACTTCGAGCGGCACATATTCCGGTGTCGACCGCGCTGGCCCCAGCGAGAAAAACACCAGTGTGGTCTGTGGCGCGTCGGGCCGGTCCACCAGAATCACCTTGGCGTCCGAACGCTCCGGCGTCCCCCGGTTTACTGTCGGCGCCTCACCCGCCTTCCACTCGCCAAAACCCTTCTCCAGCAGTGTTTTCAAGTCGTCCCGTTTAATATTTCCGGTCACGATAATCGCTGTATCGCTTGGCGAATAGTTCTCCTTCCAAAACTTCTCCAGGTCCTCGCGGGTGATCGCCTTCAGCGATTCACTAGTCCCGATGTCCGGATAACCGTATGTGTACTTCGGTCCGTACAGCGCTGCCGAATACACTCTCGTCGCCACCGCAAACGGCTCGTCCCTCTCCTGGACCAGCGCCGCCTGGCGTTCCGATTTCACGCGATTAATTTCCTTCTCCGGAAAACTCGGGTGTAACAGGAGGTCGCCCATCAATTCCAGCACGTCCGGGAAGTTCCGCGTCAGAGATTCCGATCCGATTCGCGAGGAATCCATCGACGCCCGTGTCCCGACGGTCGTACCCAAATCGGCGGCTCGATCCGCAATCTCCAGTGCCGAACGCGTCGCTGTTCCCTGCTGCAGCATCCGCGATGTGAAACTCGCCAGCCCAGGCCTATCCAGAGGATTCGCCCCGCTGCCCCGGCGGACCACCAGGCTCGCCGCCACCAGTGGCAATCCGGGCCGCTCGCTGAACAGCACGGTCAGCCCATTCGAAAGCTTAAACTCCTCCGGCACTGGCAAATGCAGCGGCCGCGCGGGCCCAGGCGTTGGCGGCTTCTCTCTCCACGACGCATCCGCGTTCACAGCCTCACCGCCAGAAGCTGCCGCCCCTTTCGCTTCTGCCTTCGGCGTCGCCACTTGCGGCCCTAGGTCTGGCTTTCCCGGCACCGCATACACCACCACCCGTTCATTCGGCTTCAACTGTTCCTGAGAGAAGGCCTGCACCGCTTCCGGCGTTGCGTTTTCGTACCGCGCTATATCCGCTGCTAGAAAATCCGGTGTACCCAGGTAGTGGTTGTAGCTGTTCAGTAAATTTGCCACGCCATTCAATACTTCCAGCCCGGAAATCGTCCGCGTCTCAATTCCATTCCGCGCCCGCTTCATCTCATCCAATGTTGGGCCCGACTTGCGGAACGCTTCCAACTCCTCGTTGATCGCTTTCTCCAAATCTTCCGCCTTCACACCCGGCCGGGCCGTCGCGCTGATCTGGAACACCGACCGCAGCGTCAGCGATTGCTGGTAGGCTTCCACATCAAGCGCCATCTGTTTCTCGTAAACCAGCTTCTTGTATAAACGGCTGGACTTGCCTCCGCCCAACGCGCTCCCCGCAATGTCCGCCTCTGCATCTCCCGGCTTGAATATCGGCGATGTCAACCACGCCATGTAAACGCGTGGCAATTGCACGTTGTCCTGCACCGTCTTTCGCCGTTCCGATGTGATAGGAGGTGTGCTCACCTGCACCCGTGGAACCGAGGCGCCGGCCTTCAGAGACCCAAAGTATTTCTCCACCAGATCCTTCGTCTTTGCTGGATCGAAATCACCGACGATCGCCAGGCTTGCGTTGTTCGGCGCGTAATACAGCTTGAAGAAGTTCCGCACATCCTCGAGCTTCGCCGCCTGAATGTCGGCGTGCGATCCAATCACCATCGGGTAATACGGATGATCCTTCGGAAATAGCTCGTGAAATACCGCTTCTTCCGCCAAGCCGTAAGGCACATTTTCCGTGCTCTGCCGCCGTTCGTTTCGCACCACGTCCTGCTGGTTCGACAAGTTCGCCTGGTCCAGCTTGTCCGGCAAATACCCCATGCGGTCCGACTCGAGCCACAGCGCCAGCTCCAGTTGATTCGACGGCAGCGTCTCGTAGTAATTCGTGCGGTCGAAATCCGTCGTGCCGTTGAAGTCCGTGGCCCCCGCGGCTTCCAGGTAGTGCGCGTGCGCGCTGCTCGCCACGTGCTTCGACCCTTCGAACATCATGTGTTCGAACAGGTGTGCGAAACCCGTTCGCCCCGCCGTCTCATTCGCCGGGCCTACGTGATACCACAAATTCACCGATACCAGCGGCAAACGGTGATCTTCCGAAAGAATCACCTCCAGCCCATTTGCCAGCTTGTATCGCTCAAATTTCAGCTCGGGAATCTGCAACGGCGCCGGATTCGAAGCCTGGGCCTGAGCCGGCGTGGGTGCTTGCGCTTGAAGAGTCGGAATCGCGGCAAAACACAGGAATGCTAGTGTGGCAAGAAAGCGCGTCGTTATTTTCATGCCCCAAATTATCTCAGAAACTCGCCGATGGAGGGTACTTCCCGGTCGCACATTCAAGCCGGTTCCCTTAAATCCCGCTCAGCCCCGTCAGTCCACATTCGCCCACATTCTTAGACTGCACCATCACATGAAACCGCTCGCCCATGCCTTCCGGAAAAATCAGCGTCTTCAACTGCAGTCGCGCCTTCACTCGTTCGGCTTCGCCCATACTCTCGTCATACAAATCCGCGAAATCATTACCCTGCCCCAGCGCCAGCAAAAACGCCGTCTGCGAGACCAGTCCCAACGTTTTCAGCCCGCTTCGCTCTCCCCACATCTGCAGCGCCGTGAAATTCACGTGCGCGGTCAAATCCTGCTGCCCCGCCGCTGCATAGAACTCCTCGCTTGCGCGATGTTTTCCGTACGCCAGCACCGTACCGGCCATATGATGCGCATCAAAAAGATCGCCCGCTTCGTGCCCATAATCGATCGTCAGCACGAATCCTCGCCCGAGTCGCCGCCCCACCTCGGTGATCCAGTCGCAGGCCTCAAGCCCCGCCTCCGCCTGTTGCCCTTCCACCAAAGAGACTCGCTGCGCCCTAAAATATTCCGCAATCGCGCAAGTCGAAAGTGCCCCTCGCGTTTCCCCGAACACCTCGCCATCGTGCGTTACGATCACTTCCCGCAGCACACCGTTCTCTTGCACAACGCGGTGTACCGGGAGCGCGTCCAGAAGTTCATTCGAAAAAACGCATCCGGTCTCTATCTTCGCCGGAATTTCCAGCTCAACTCGGCATCGGCCTTGTTCCACGTACGTCGCCAGCCGCCCCCTCATCTGCTCGCATCGCGCCGGCGATCGTTCCACGGCGACGTACCGCGCCGCCCCATAAAATTCCGGCAATTTCCTTTGCGCAAATTCCAGAATCTGCCCCGTCAGCCGGCCCGTGCCCGCCGCGGCTTCCACCAACAGAAATTCCCGTGGCCGCCCCAACTTGTCCCACATCTCGGCAAACTGCCGCGCCAGTAGCCGCCCGAAAATGGGGTTTACATCCACGCTCGTGTAATAATCCGCAAATTTCCGCGCTTCTGGCTGGCTGTAGTATCCGTGGATCGGGTGGTACAGGCATTCCCGCATGCATTCGGCGAACGTGATTGGCCCAAAGCGCCGGATTCGCGCCGCCAGTATTTCTTCCAGTGGTGTCAAGCCCCGGCTGCTCCCTCCGCCAGCTCGCTCTTCATCTTTTCCCAGGTCCTCGCAAACGTGTTGCGTGTCGCTTCGTCGAACAATACGAAGTAGATCGTCTCCAGCTGACTGTCGCTCTTCAAGTGCTGTATCGCTTCGCCGAGCATGATCTGCGCACACTCGTCCACGGGAAATCCCGAAACGCCCGTGCCCACCGCTGGAAACGCGATGGTCCTCAACTTCCGTTCCGCCGCAATTCGCAAGCTGTGTGCCGTCGACGTCTTCAGCGACTTCGCCGTGGTGCGCTCCCCGCCCAGCCCCATGCTCGCCGCATGAATCACGTACCGCGCTTTCAGATTTCCTCCACGGGTGATCGCCGCGTATCCCACAGGAATACTGCCGATTTCGTTGCACTCTTCCTGAATCGATGGTCCACCCTTCCGGTGAATCGCTCCGGCTACTCCTGCTCCGAGGATCAAATCGTTATTCGCCGCGTTCACGATCGTGTCGACGTCCATATCCGTGATGTCGCCCTGCTGAATCTGGATTCGTTGTTCAATTCCGCTCATGCCCTGGGATTCCCCTTCTGGCTAGGGCTTTCCTTGTCTTCCATCATGATGCGAATAATCATACACGCCGCGGCCGGTTTTCCGGCCCAGTCTTCCTTCTTGCACATACCTCCTGAGCAGCGGACTCGGCCGATATTTTTCGCCCAGCGTCTCGTGTAGATACTCCAGGATTTTCAGCCGCACATCCAATCCCACCAGATCTACCATCTCAAACGGCCCCATCGGGTGATTCAGCCCCAATTTGATCGCCTTGTCGATATCAGCCGCCGACGCCGTCCCGGCCTCCAGCATCGCAAACGCCTCATTCCCGATGAGCGCGTTGATTCGCGACGTAATGAAACCCGGCGCCTCATTCACGATCACTGTTTCTTTGTGCATCCGGTGCACCACGGCCAAGCACGTCGCCACCGTCTCGTCGGATGTGTGCTTCGTCCGCACAATCTCCACCAATCTCATCTTCGGCACCGGATTGAAAAAATGCATCCCGATACACCGCTCCCGCCCGCTCACCTCGCCCGTGAAATCCGTAATCGACAGCGACGACGTGTTGCTCGCAAAGATCGCGCCGGTCTTCCCCAGCTGATCCAGTGTTCGGAACAACTCTTTCTTCATCTCCACATCTTCTGGCACGGCCTCAATCACCAATTCCGCGTCGCGAATTGCCTCTTCCACCGACCCTGACGCTGAAATCCGCGCCATCGCCGCTTCCTTCACCGCGGCTTCCACCTTTCCTCGCTGTACCCCTTCCTCAAATGCCTCCCCAATCCACGTCACAGCTTTCGCCAGCACGGCGTCGCTCACATCTTCCAATACTGTCTGGAATCCCCCGAGCGCCGACGCATACGCGATGCCGCGGCCCATCGTGCCCGCACCGATCACGGCAATGGTTTTCACTTCCATGAAGCTCCCCTCGAATTGTGGCGGGCACTGTTATACAGTAGGTCTACAGCTTGCGGTATGCCTCTTCGTCAAATCCTAAAATGATCTGCGGGCCTTTGATCACAATCGGCCGCCGGATCAGGTTTGGTTCCTTCGCCATCAGCCTGATCGCCTCTGCGCGCGATGGCGGCAGCTCATTCATTTTTCGTTCGCGGTACAGTGCGTTCCGCGTATTCAGGAATTCCTTGTAATCTCGTTTACCAATCAACTGGTCCAGTTCGGCCTCGCTCAATCTTTGTTTATCCAAGTCCCGCGACTCAAATTCCACCTTCTCCTCGAGCAAGAGACCTCTTGCTTTCCGGCAAGTCGTTCAAGTTGGCTTCTGATAGAACTCGATTTTCTGCGCCATGCGTTCCTTTCCGCTAGTACCGCGGCACGCTCGGATCAATCTCGATTGACCACCGGTCGATTCCGCCCGTCATCGACTTCGCGCCGTTCACGCCCTTGCTGCGCAGCCAATTCGCCACATCCAGGCTCCGCATCCCGTGATGGCAGTAGCAGATGACGTCCTCGTCCACATCCAGTTTTTGCAAATTTGCCGGGATCATTCCCATCGGAACCAGCGTAGCCCCCTCAATCCGGCAAATCGCATATTCCTGAGGCTCCCGCACATCCACCAGCAGCAACTTCTCTCCACGGTCCAGCCGTTCTTTCACTTCTTTTGGCGCAATCTCCATATCTTTCATAGGGCTTTCGATCACTCTCCCCCGGAAAGCAGTCCACCCAAAATTGCGAACATCATGAACAGCATCACCCCAACTACCAGACACCCAAATGCCAGCCCGATTATTTTCCCTGGTTTCGATCGAGCCATAAACACCTGCTTCGGCGAACGCTCACCGCCCTCGAAAATTCGGCTGCCTCTTCTCCAGAAACGCCCGAATCCCTTCCGCACAATCTTCTGAATGGAAGCACTTCAACTGCTCCTCAACTTCCCGCTCCAGGGCCTCCGTCATCGCCTTTTCTTCTCGCGCGAAAATCGTTCGCTTGACCGCACGGATCGCTAATTGCGGGCCATTGGCAATCTTGTCCGCCAACTTCCGCACCTCACCGGCCAGCGCGTCGGCGCTTACCACGTGATTCACGACTCCCAGCCGCAGCGCCGTCTTCGCGTCAATCATCTCGCCGGTATAAAACATCTCCGCTGCAAGCGACGGCCCTAGCAACTGCGGCAGAAAATACGTCCCGCCATAATCCGGAAACAGCCCCACTTTCGCGAAATTCTGCCCGAACGCTGCCTCCTCTGCGGCCACGCGAATGTCCGCTGCCAGCGCCAGGTTCATTCCCGCGCCCGCTGCCGCTCCATTCACTGCGGCAATCACTGGCTGCGGCATCGTCCGCATCCTGAGAACCGCCTGCATCCCCGCGCGCAGAATCGGCGCCAGTTCGCTTGCGTCTCCCTTGGCCCGCCCCGCCCCAATCGCGCCGAGGTCTCCACCCGCGCAAAAGGCACGCCCCATTCCCGTCAGCACTACCACGTGCACGCTGGAGTCTGCCCCCAATCTCCCCAGCGCCTCATTCAACGCGGTCGACAACTCATTGTTCAGCGCGTTCATCCGCTCTGGCCGATTCATCGCCAGAGTCGCCACCGCCCCGTCCCGCTTCTCCAACAGCACCGGCGCCGCAGCCGTTTGACTCGCCTCGCTCATCCTTTCTGCTCCGTCCTAAGCTCTCTGCAGGTCTTTCACCTTCGTCGTGCGATCTACCAACCGCGCCAAATTCCGGAAATGCTTCACACGTTCCGCTTTCCCGTCGGTAACCTGACCGCTCGTCGCCGGCAACACGTACACCTGCGCGCCGTATAACAACCCTTTTTGCAATCCGTACTTGCATTTTCTTTGTGCGAACTGCTCATACGACAGTTTCCCGTTGAACGCGATCACTCTCGGCGAAAACTCTACCAGCTTCTGCGCCAGCACGATCCGCCCTTCCGCAAAATCTTCCCGCTTCAGTTCCTCCACGGTCTTTGTCGGTCGCTTTACCAGGTCAGTCAACCCGACCCCGAACTCAATCACCCTCCGGTCATCTGGATAATCGAACGGTTCCGGCACCACGCCGCTTTCAAACAGCGTCGGCCAGAAAGCATTTCCACGGCCCGCATAATAGTGCCCTGCGCGCACCGAGGACTCCGTCGGATTGCAGCCGACAATTACCAGCTTCATTCCTTTTCGCAGATAATCCGGCAGTGTTTTCATTCTTTGCTTTCGTTCCTGTTCTAGTCCTTGTCTTTAGTTGCCTTTGGCGAACAATGGTAATTCTCTCCCTAAACCCTTCTCCATGGCCAGTATATACACCCTGATCGCCACCGCCAGATCCCACGATGCGATCCCGTTCGACTTGAACAGCGTCACCTGCGAATCGTTCGCCCTACCCGGCACTTTGCCCGACACCAGGTCCGCTAGTTCCTTCACCTCGGCCCAGCGCTGCGGCTGCTTCGCGAACGGGATGATCAGGTCCCCGGCCTCCTGGTTCGATTGCGCCAACGAGTCCACAAAAATCACGTTCGCCTTTCCTACCACGGTCTCGTCCAATTCCTGTTTGTGCGCGTGATTCGCGCCAATCGCGTTGATGTGCACTCCGCCAGGCAGATCCTTTCCGTAAAGAACGGGGTGTGCCGCCGTCGTCGCCGTGCAAATCACCTCCGCGTGTTCGACCGCCGCCGCGGTAGACTCCATGGGATACACATTGATTCCGAGCTTCTCTCCCATTTCGTCACAGAAGCGGTTCCGCCGGTCCTTGTCCCGCCCGTGCACGTACACCGCATCCAGCATCCGCACATTGTGGATCGCTTCCAGCTGCGTTCTGGCCTGCCCACCCGTCCCGATAATCGCTGCGGACTTCGCCAGTTTCCGGGCCAGATACTTGGTCGCCACCCCCGAAGCCGCTCCGGTGCGCAATTGCCCCATATAATCCGCTTCGATCAGCGCCACCAGTTCCCCGGTCGCCACCGAGTACAGTGTCACCAGAAACACCAGCTTGCCCTTCACATACGTGTACTGCTTCATCCCCACATAGCCCGCGCTCGTGTCCAGTGCCGCCATGTAGTGAAAAAAACCCTTGTCCGGCAATTCGAATCGCCTTCGCGGATGCACCATCACCGTCGCTTCCGCCTGGCCCTTCGACACCTCTTCCACCGCCGCAATCGCCATCGGCATGGTCAACGACTCGCGCACTTCCGCTTCATTGATGTGCAGTGTCATGGCTTCGTTCCCTGTCCGTTCGCATTCCCCGTTGCGGGATGATATTCCACCAACTGCAACTCCGTGTCTGCCATTGACCCGTGATGATGATATTGATAGCTGACCAGCCCAATTCCCGGTACCAATTCCATGCTCGTATCGTCTGGATTGCTGACATACCTCAGCTCAAACACGTCCCGCTCTTCCGTCGACACTCCTTTCACCGTATCGAGTTTCCTCTTTTCCTCTTTCGCTACATACCAGCAGTACATCATGTCGTCGCGATTCTGCTCTTCCGCGCTGCAGAATTTTGCCCCTTTCTTCAGCGGCCATTCGAACAGCAGCGTGTCTTCTACCAGAAACTTGTCAAAGCCCTGATTCCCCTTCTCGTACTTCGTGAAGTCGAAATCCGGGCCTAAATTCACGTAGTGAACCTGGTGCTTCGCATCCTCCAGAATCAGCCACTGCTTCGCTTCCGCGGTTCCCCCGGACCAGTCCAGATCCGCGGGAAATCCTGTTACCACCGTCGCCACCAGCCCGTCGCGGTGAATCACTTTGTCCACCGTCATTCGCCACGACACCCTCTCCGTCGCCGGCGCGTCCTTCTCGGGGTCATGCCAACTCACCGTTCCCTCATACACCCAGTAGGTCCCCACTTTCATGGGGAAAAACTCAGCAGGCGCCGTGTCGTGGGCGTTCAACCCTGCTCCCATGCAAAGTGCGCACACCAGCGCGATCACACTCTTTTTCATGGTGAAAGATTACTCCTATTTGCCTCGGGAATGCCCCAACCTTCTGTTACTCGCTTGCCGCGCTTATCGTGTTGCTTTGCCAGACTTCTTCTTCCCGCTCCCCGCAGCTCTTGTCCCTTCTTCCCTCACTCGCCGGACGACCGTCTGTGTCAGGTGGTACACGCGCTCCTCTTTTCCTGGATCCATCACGTGAAATCGAAACTCCGGCTCCCCTTTTGGCCCCTTGCCTACATGAATCGGCAACGCGCCGCACAAATCGTTTTCAATATACGCCGTTTCATATCGCGTCTTCTTTGTATTCCATGTAAACAGCCGCAACGTCGTGAAATCGCACGGCTGTCCTTCCGGACTTCTCGTGCCTGCCACGAGATACTGGGGATGCTCGCCTTCATCGTCGTTCACGCGATTCAGTTCGAACCATGCTATCGTCCGCACATTCGCCGAGCTCATCCCATCTCGCACCGGATCCGGTAAATCCAGCGACACAAATCGCGCCACCACCCATCCCGCGATCGGGATCGACTGGTCCCCGGGTTGCGTCGTGTTCATTACCGCCGAATTCCTCACTGATCCCTCTCCCGGCGGTCGCGTCGCTATCCCTCTTACCAGATACCAATCCTCTTTTTTGTTGTCTTTGTTCGTTTCGCTGTCCCCGCCGTTTTCCTTCTCGTCGGACACCTGCGCCCAGTCCGCCACCGTCCGCCCAAAAATCTCCACTTCCGTGCCCCGCGTGAACTGGTACACCCGCGGTTCCGTTCGGCCCGGCTCCACTCGCAGGTTAGTCGTCACTTTCGTCCGGCCCCGTGCCTGCACGCCCATCGTCTTGGTCTGTTCCAACAGCTTGGCGCTGCGTTCCCATAACTCAGGGGCCATCAAATATCGGGCGTCCATCCATCCCACCACGCCTGTCGCTGTGCGCACCTTTACGTTGTCGTTCCGCCGCGTCATCACCTCCACACGGTCGCCGTAGTTCAGCACGCCCAACTGCTCCCGCACCTGGGCAATACTGCTCCACAGCGTTACCGTGCGTTCGCTCACGTACGCCTGGCCAACGACTTCATGTTTGGGCCGGAATATCCAGGCCAGCACCACTACCATGCACAGTAGCGGTATTGCCACCAGAAGCTTTCGCTTCATCTACCATCCCCGAAGGTCGCTCCCACGGCTCGCGCGGCTCGCACGATTTCGCAGTCCGGATCGATGTACTTCATTTTCTCTAACGCCTCGTCAAGCGACACCGAATCCATTTTGCCAGCTTTTAGGCAAACCATGCGGCCAAACTGTTGCTTTGCTACCAGGTCGGTAGCAGCCACCCCAAACCTCGTCCCCAGGATCCGGTCGAACGGTGTAGGCGACCCGCCTCGCTGCACGTGCCCCAGCACCGTCACTCGCGTCTCCTTCTGCAGCATCTCGCGCAACGTATATCCAATCGTGTTCGCGACGCTTCCCGGCCCCGCCACAGGAATCGGTTTCCCTGTGGGGTCTGTGGCCGGCAGTTTTACGCCTTCTGCCACCACGATCAGGCTGAACCGCCTCCCTCTTAGCTCGCGCGCCCGGATCGCATCGCATACATTATCAAACGTAAACGGAATCTCCGGTACCAAGATGATGTGCGCTCCTCCCGCTATTCCCGCATGTAACGCGATCCATCCCGCATCCCGCCCCATCACTTCGATCAACATCACGCGATGATGGCTTTCCGCCGTCGTATGCAGCCGGTCCACCGCTTCCGTGGCGATCACCAGCGCCGTGTCGAATCCAAACGTCACTTCCGTCGCGTCCAGGTCATTGTCGATCGTCTTCGGCACTCCCACGATGTTTACGCCCTTGTTCGCAAAATCTCGCCCAATGTGTTGCGTTCCGTCGCCGCCAATCACAATCATCGCGTCAATACCCAATCGCCGAGCGTTATCCATGCACAACGCAGAATAGTCATGCACCACTTCCACCCCATTTTCCATCGATTTGTACGCGAACGGATTCCCGCGATTCGTGGTGCCAAGAATCGTCCCTCCCCGCGGCAGAATTCCGCTGACGCTCTCTTCGTTCATCTCCTTCGCGCCTTCCGGCCAGATCAGTCCGTCAAACCCATTCAAGATTCCCACCACGCGCATTCGGTGCTCATTGATCGCTGAACGCACGATCGCCCGAATCACAGGATTCAATCCCGGCGCGTCCCCGCCCCCATTCACGATGCCAATCGTCCGTATCGGTTTCATAGACCCTCGCAATCCACACTCCCCTGAAGTTTATCCAATCGGTGTCTTAGCCGAAGTGATACAGAGCACGTAGCTTCTTCTGGATTCCATTTCGGCACACCGGTATCTTCTTTCTCGGGGGACTCTCCCATGAAATTCCTGCGCTCTTTTCAACCGCTTTCTCTGCTGGTTTTACGCCTGGCCTTGGCGCTGATCTTCATCTACCACGGCTACCCCAAACTGGTACACCCCACCGACCAGATGCGCGAGTTCTTCACTTCCCACGGTTTTCCAGCCTATTTTGTGGGCTTGGGCGGAATTATTGAATCTTTCGGCGCATTGCTGCTCGCCATTGGCCTGTTTACCCGCCCGGCAGCTCTCGTCCTCGTCGGGGAAATGGCCGTGGCCATCGCAAAGGTTCACAGTGTGCACGGGCTTATATCGGTGAGGGACTACGAATTTCCGCTGGCAGTCGCGGCGGGCTGTTTCGCCCTCGCCACCATCGGTGCAGGATTCATCTCTGCCGACCACCTGGTCTTCGGCGAAGACGCCAAAAAGCGTCGCGCCGCGAGAAGCAGTAAGGACTGACCGCGTTCTCAAACGTGGGTGGTTGTCGGCACACTGACTGCAGGCGCGTTTGCGGGCGCCAGTGGCAACACGATCCACAGCACCACGTATACCAGGAATCCCGTGCCCGCAAAAAAGATCGCCAGCAACCACACCACGCGCACGATCGTCGGATCGAGATCAAAATAATCCGCCAACCCTGCGCACACGCCGCCAATCTTCTTGTCCCGGCTCGAGCGCATCAATTTCTTCGACGCCACATACGCTGGTGGCGGCGTGGCCGGCGGTGCTCCGGCAGCGTCTCCTGCCAGTTTCGCTCCGCAGTTGTAACAAAACTTCGATCCATCGGCGATATCTTTCTGGCAATTTGGACAAATCATGGTCGCCCCCCGAACATACTTTCACCTGCGATTCTAAACTTAGTTACGAGAGAATCGCACCAAAAGTTTCCGCCACCCCATCGGCACCATGCAGGGACCGCCTTCTGAGGCGTTCCGCTCGGCAGGACACTCGCAAATGACAAGCCACTATGACCAAGCCCGTCATTCCGAGCGTAGCGAGGAATCTCTCGTCCTCTGGGGCGCCACATACATCGACACCCATAGCTACCAGCAATTCTTCCATCGCAATTTGTTCTAGGAAATTCCCACCTAATACTCGAGCAACTGCCGCACCGCGGCCGTAATATCATCCGTCTGCGGCAAGATCTCATCTTCCAGTTTCGGCTGGTACGCACAGAACGTGTCCAGTGCCGCCACGCGCCTCACCGGCGCATCCAGCTCGTCAAACAACTGTTCGCCAATCCTCGCCGCAATCTCCGCGCCATAGCCCCAGCTCAACATGTCCTCATACGCCACGATCACGCGGTGGTTCTTCCGCACCGTCGCCGCAATCGCTTCCCAGTCATAGGGCGAGAGTGACCGCAAATCCACGATCTCCACCGAAATCCCTTCGCGCTCCAACGCCGCCGCTGCCACTTCCGCCCGGTGCACCACCGCCCCATACGTAATGATGCTCGCCTGACTGCCTTCCTTCACCACTTTCGCTTTCCCGAGCGGGATCGTGAAGTCAGGCCCGGGATACTCGGAACGGTTATACGGCTGTCTGTACAGATGCTTGTGTTCCAGGAACATCACCGGATCGTCGCAGCGAATCGCCGTGCGCAGCAATCCCGCCACGTCCAGCGCCGTTGATGGCATAACCACCCGCAATCCCGGGCAATGCGTAAAAATCGATTCGCCGCTCTGGCTGTGATACACCGCTCCGCCCGTCAGGTACCCGCCAATCGCCACGCGTAGCACCGCCGGCGCCTTGAACGTCCCATTCGAACGCCACCGCAGCACGCACAGCTCATCGCGAATCTGCATCATCGCCGGCCAGATGTAGTCGAAGAACTGAATCTCCGCCACAGGCTTCAACCCGCGCGCGGCCATCCCGATCGCGCGCCCTACAATGCTCGCTTCTGCCAGCGGCGTATTGAACACGCGGTCCGCGCCATATTTTCTCTGTAACCCCGCGGTCGCCTTGAACACGCCGCCTTTGCCCTTCACTTCCCGCAGCGTCTCCTCGCGGCTCGCATCCGCCACATCTTCGCCAAAAACGGTAACTCGCTCGTCGCGCGACATCTCATCCATTAGCGTCGCCGCCACCATCTCCACCATGGTCTTCGGCGCTCCGTTCGGGCGTGGCTCCGCCGCGAACGCCGCCGATGTGGGATCCACGTCCGGCGAATACACATTCATCATGATCGACGGCACTTCTGGTGGCTCTGCCGCCAGCGCCTGGTCCGCCGCTTCTCTCACTTCGCGGTCGACCTCGCCCTCAAGTGCCTCAATCTCCTTCTGGTCCATCAATCCTTCGCGCACCAGGAACAGGGAAAACTTCGACAGGGGATCACGCCGCGCTTCCGCTTCCCGCTCTTCCGGCGTCTTGTACAGCTTCTCGTCATCCGATAGTGAGTGCGAATACGGCCGCGTCACCTTCGCATGCACCAACGACGGCCCGCGCCGCTCGCGCACATACTGAATCGCTTCCTTGCAAACCGCGTAGCTCTCCAGCGGATCGGTCCCGTCACAATCCGCAATGTGCAGTCCCGGGAAGCCCTTCACCAGCCGCGCAATGCTCCCGCCTGCGGTCTGCACTTCCACCGGCACGGAAATAGCGTAGCCGTTGTCCTCGATCAGGTAGAACATCGGCAGTTTTTTCGCGCACGCCACATTCAGCGATTCAAAGAACTCGCCTTCACTCGTGGCGCCGTCGCCCGACGACACGTACACAATCTCGTCCGCCTCATGCGAAACAAACTCGCCCAGCGGCGCCTTACGCGCCTGTGCCAGCGCTTTCGAATGCCGTTCGTAATACAGCGTCGCTTCCGCCGCCCCCACCGCCTGCACGAACTGCGTGCCCGTGCACGACGACCGGTTCACGATATTCCACTTATTGTGTCCCCAGTGCGACGGCATCTGCCGTCCACCGGAACTCGGATCATCTTTTGCGCCGACGGCTTGCAGGAGGGTTTCCAGCGGGGTCACGCCGAGCATGAGGCACAGCGCCCGGTCGCGGTAATAGGGGTAGATCCAGTCTACCCCCGGACGTAAGAGCAAGGCCGTAGCCGCGGTCACCGCTTCGTGCCCTGCACTCGAAATCTGAAAATAGATCTTGTTTTGCCGCTTAAGCTGGATTTCCCGATCGTCCAGCCGCCGCGAAAGGTACATCGTCCGATACAGCCGGATCAGCGTGTCCCGGTCGAGCCCCTGGTATTTCTGCCCTTCCGCTTTCGCCACTTTCACGCGCGTCTGCACCGCCATCTGGTTGACCTCGCTCGAGAAATGGAAGTGTTTTACCGGCCGTGAACTCAAATTATACCGCACCACTCCTCTTGTCGGCCTACAGAACCCCCGGTGACGTTGTGCAAAACTCCAGTACTACCCCGCCAAAATGGACCATGTAGCTCAGGCCTTCAAGCCTGAGGTTTTCCCGTCCGTATTTGGGGCCGTCTCGCGTAGCGGCGGGCTTCAGACCCGCGTCTAGCCCGCGTAGCGCTGGCCTTCATGCCAGCGCCTTGCCAATCCAGCGAACTTGCCCAATTGTCCTTGGGGCAACCGAAGGCTGGTTTTTCCTCGCTTCGTCACTTCCTACTCCAACTCCTCGAACTTCTTCTCCACATCCTCAAATCCCGCCGTGCCACCCTTCATCACCTTGGGCGACGCACCCACAAACGGCTCCTCCACCGGAATCCTCTGCACCCACCGCTGCTCCGTCAATTTCTCGTGCCCGGAAAACGCCAATCGCACCAGCAATTTCAAATCTGCGCTCGGCTCGACCTTCTTCGTCTCCGCCTCACCCGCTTTCGCTTTACCCTTACCCTTCGTCGGCTTCTCGTCCTTCACCGCGGCTTTTCCATCTCCGTCCCCGGCCGTAGCTTCGATTCTCTCCAATTTGTACAACAGCTTCTTATCCAGCCGGAACGCCTGCTTCCACCCCTCCAGCTTGTGCCGCGCCAGCTGCAACTTCTCTTCGTCCTTCGCAAAATCAAACACCATGTAAATGTGTGCCATATCCGCAGTTTGCGTCCCGCCCCACCCCCAAGTCAAGAATCCGGGCACTGCATTCCTGGAATCACCCGTTCGACTTTCATCTGGCGAGCGCCGTGAGGATACGTTATTCTTATGCTCTAAAATCGATGCGACCTTCGCTCCACCTTCCTATCGCTCCGGGAAAGAAAATCGCTGCATCCGTCTGCCTCCTGGCCGTTCTTCTCCTCTGGGCCCCCGCGGGGGCCGCTGCCTTCCAATCCCACCAAATGGACTGCTGCGCTGACGGTCTCTGCGCCGCCCACGGCCACCATTACAAATCCAGCGGTCGCACCTCGCACCCCACACAAGCTCCCCTAGACTGCGACCAGCACCACAGTAGCTCGACAAATTTCGACCTCGCCTCCTGCTCCCTGTCCTGCTGCCACGATTCCGATCACCCCACCACGGCAGCAGCCATCTTCGTTCTTCCCGCACCAACGCAAATCGCTGAACCTGCACTGACGCTCTCAGTGCCGCCACTCCTCGCACTAACGAACTTTGCTCACATCTCCGACCCTCTCGCTCCCCCTCCTAGGGCCTAGCCTCCTCTCTGTAGCTCCCTCACGTTTCGCAAACTCAATCTCGTTCCGGGTACGCCAGCCCGGCCGCGGACCTCGTTCCGCCATTCGCTCGGAGAAAACTCATGTTCCATCGCATCTGGCCAACATTGGCCGTCGCTCTACTGGCAGCCACCGCCGCCTTCGCTACTGTATTCGGCAACGTGCGCGGAGTCGTCCACGATCCGCAGCACCGCCCGATTACCAACGCCCATGCCGTGCTCCAAGCCGCCAACTCCGCCTACAAGCAGGAAGCCGCCACCAATGCCGAAGGCGTCTTCGAATTCCAGGCCGTCCCCATCGGCCAATACACGGTCACTCTCGATGCGACCGGCTTCGTCACGCAAACGCAAACCGTTCTCGTCGCGTCCAACAGCTCCCCCGTCCTTCACTACCAGCTTGTTGTCGCTTCCACCGCCGAAAAAGTAATCGTTACTTCCCAAGTGGAAGATCTCAATCCCGACTCCCCGCGCCGCGACATCTTCATCGACCAAGACCAAATCTCCAAATACGCCGGCGTCGACTCCAGCACCAGCTTCAAAATGATCACCGGTTTCGTCCCCGGCTCCTACATGGTCCACGATCAACTCCACGTTCGCGGCGGCCACCAGGTCACCTGGGCCATCGACGGCGTCCCCGTCCCCAACACCAACATCGCCTCCAATGTCGGCCCACAATTCAATCCCAAAGACATGTCCTATCTCGAAGCGGAAACTGGAAGCTACGCCGCTGAATACGGCGATCGCATCTACGGCGTCTTCAACGTCGCCCCCAAGAACGGTTTCGAGCGCGACAAGCAAGCTGAACTCCTGCTCTCCTACGGCAGCTACAACAACACCGACGACTGGCTCAGCTTTGGCGATCACACCTCCAAGTTCGCTTATTACGCCAGCGTCAGCGGTAATAGCACCGACTGGGGCCTCGAACCTCCCACGCTCGTTAACACCCACAATCAGGCCATGGGGGGCGGCGGATTCACTTCGATCCTCTACAATCCCACGGTAAACGACCAAATCCGTTTCGCCGGTGGCGCCCGCCTCGACTACTACCAGGTCCCCAACGATCCGGAGCAAACCACCGTCGGCTACAACGATCGCCAGCGCGAACAGGATTTCTTCGCTACTGGCACCTGGGTCCACACTTTCAACTCCGAGTGGCTCGCGGTCCTCTCGCCCTTCTACCACTTCAATCGCGCCGTCTATCAAGGTGGACCCACCAACATTCCCACCGCCGCCGATAATCGCGGCTCCAACTACGAAGGCGGGCAGGCCACCGCCTCCTGGAACAAGTCTAGGAACATCCTTCGCGCTGGGCTTTACGCTTTTGCGCAGCAAGACAACTCCTTCTTCTCCCTTTACGCCAACGACGGCTCCGGCGACTACTTCTCCGAGCGTGTCCAGCCCACCGGTAACATGGAAGCGCTCTTTGTCGAAGACCAGCTGAAGCCGACTTCCTGGCTCAGCCTCAGCGGCGGTCTCCGCTTCACTCACTTCAGCGGCGAAATCAGTGAGAACGCCACCGACCCTCGTATCGGCGCCTCCATCCAAATTCCCAAACTCAAATGGGTCCTCCGCGCTGCGTACTCCTACTTTTATCAACCTCCTCCGCTCGATACCGTCTCCGGATCACTCATCAACGGCGCGGGTTGCACAGATTGTGCCTTCCTCCCGCTTTACGGCGAACGCGATATCCAGCAGGAATACGGCATCACCATTCCCATCAAGAACTGGACTGTTTCCGAGACCTACTTCCACACGTCAGCGCGCAATTTCTTTGACCACGACGCTCTCGGAAATTCCAACATCTTCCTCCCTCTCACCATCCAGGGCGGCATCATCAGCGGCTACGAAACCACGTTGCGCTCTCCGCTTCTCATGCGCCACTATCGCGCTCATCTTGTCTATTCCAATCAGAAAGCCTACGGCGTTGGCGCGGTTACCGGCGGGCTCACTGATTTCACTCCTCCGGACGAAGGCAACTTCTATCTCGACCACGACCAGCGCAACACTCTCTCCGCCGGCGTCGAAGGCGATCTTCCCTGGCGCAGTTTTGCTTCTCTAGCCATCAACTACGGTTCCGGCTTCCTGAACGGCGACGGCCCCAGCCATCTTCCCAGCTATTACACACTGGACCTCTCCGTCGGCAAGAATTTCGGCGAGAGCTTCACCGTCCGCTTCGCCGGCACCAACATCACCAACCAAAGGTATATGCTGGACACCAGCAACACCTTCGGCGGCTCGCACTACGCCGACCCGCGCGAACTCGCCGTCCAGGTCCGCTGGCGCTTCCACTACTAAAGGGAAAATATGGCCGGTCAAGGTACTTGCAAAAGACACGTTTTTCCGAACGAAGTCTACGGAGCGAGGAACTCTGTGCCATCACGCGTTCTTCGCGCGATAAATCGCTCTTTGTTCGATCGCGTCACGCTCGCGTGTGCCAACGTCGCGTTATTGGTTGGCGTTCTCACGATCACCGCCTGCCACCCCGCCCCTGCAAAACGTTACCCGCTCCTCGCCGAGGTCATCTCCGTTGACGCCCCTCGCAAGCTTATCGTCGTCAAACACGGCGAGATCCCGGGCCTCATGCCCGCCATGACCATGTCCTACGCCGTCCTCAATTCCAAGGACATCGAACCACTCCACCCCGGCGACAAGATCTCCGCAGAACTCGTTGTCGCCGACAACATGGGTCATCTCGAAAAAATCGTCCTCGTCACAAAAGCCTCCGACATTCCTCCGGCCCCGCCCGCCAAATGAAAATCATTCAAGAATCCGAACACGTTTATCGCCTTTCACGCCTCGGCCTCGTCAATTGCTTTCTTGTCGAGCACGATGGCGCCTGCACTCTCATCGACACAAATCTCCCGGGCTCCGCTAATTCCATCCTCGAATCATCAAACCGACTCAACCTGCCGATCCGTCGCATTCTTCTCACTCATGCTCATTTTGATCACGTCGCTTCCCTCGACGCCCTCGCCGCGCAATTGCCGGGACCGCTCGAAATCGCTATTGGTGCACGTGAATCCCGTTTCCTGACGGGCGATCTTTCCCTCGACTCCAACGAGCAGGGTAAACCTCTGTTCGGTTTCATGCGTTGCAAGACAAAGCCGACAACTACGCTCAATGACGGCGCCTCGATCGGCACTTTCCTCGCCCTCAGCTGCCCTGGCCACACTCCCGGTCATTTCGCTTTCCTCGACCAGCGCGACAATTCCCTTTTCGCCGGCGACGCCTTCACCACACAGAACGGTCTCCTCGTCGCTGGCGTCTTCCAGCTCACCTTCCCTTTCCCAGCGCTCTTCTCCTGGAATGCGCAGCTCTCCGCCCAAAGCGGCGCTAAGCTCGGTGACGCCCGCCCTTCTCGCCTCTGCGTCGGTCACGGCAAAACGCTCGAGAATCCCGCCACCGCTCTCGATCAGGCCGTCGCACGTGCGCTCCAGGAGCACCCTCCTTCAATTCAGTCCTGACGAGACTGCACGCCTGGAATCGCAACAGGGGCCAGAGCTTCAGCTCCGACATTGAGCCTGCAAACAAAAAGGGCTTTAGCCCCTGAGGAAACTTCTGCTACTCCACCGGTTGCTTGTAAGTCATCTCAAACGCTAAACTGTTTTCGAAATCACCAAGGGCGATGGAGTTCGCCTTCAACCGCTTCAGTTCTTTACGCTGAATGCTGATGACTCCTGGCTGCCTCGTGGCTCCAGGAGTTTTTTTGTAGCCTCCCAAGGCTGCTGGATTGGAGAAATTTTGCGTCTCTTCCTTATCGCCGTCTTCGGCGCTGCCGGCACTCTGGCCCGCTACGGCCTCCAGGGTGTAGTCCAGATCAGAATGGCCAGCACTTTTCCCTACGGCACGTTGCTCATCAATCTCACCGGCTGCTTCTTCCTCGGCCTCATCGGCCAGCTCACTCTCAATCGCATACTCGTTCCGCCCGAATGGCGCATGGCTATCGCCATTGGTTTCTTCGGCGGCTACACCACGTTCTCCAGCTTCGGCTGGGAATCGGCCAAGATGTTTGAAGCCGGCGAATGGCTCCGCGCTTCCACCTATGTCCTCGCCAGTGTCATACTCGGCCTGCTGCTTTCCGCCGCCGGTATCCGCCTGGCCAACCGCTTGTAAGGAGCGCGCCATGACCCACCAGAAATTCGAAGGCGAACGTACCCTGATGCGCATCCACATCGGCGAATCCGACAAGTGGCACGGCAGGCCACTCCACGAAGCCATAGTCGAAATCCTACGTAAACAAGGCTTCAGCGGTGCCACCGTTCTTCGCGGCGTCGGCGGTTTCGGCGGTTCCAGCGTCTACCACACCGACAAACTTCTCCGCCTATCGCAGGATCTCCCCATCGTCCTCGAAGTCATCGAGACTCAGGAACGCATCGACGCCATCCTCCCCCGCCTAGACGAAATGGTCGACGGTGGCCTCATCACTCTGGAAAAAGTCCGCGTCATCCTCTACCGCGCGGGCCGCTCCTGACGCGCACACGCTCCCAGTTTGGCATTGACAGGATTGCTCCTGCCCCTTACTTTGAGCTTAACGGCGAAGGAGTTCGCCTCTAACCGCTGTTCCTGAAGTGCCGGGACAGATGATGACTCCTGACAAGGTTCTTGTCGCGGAGCCATGTCCCCGGCAAGCACCCGATCACAACGGCACGTTGTCCCTTTAGCGTGCCTTCGATTCTTTCGGGAGGTGTCATGACCTTGCACCCATTTCACGCGAGAAGTCTCGCTTCGACCCTTACCCTCGCCGACGCTTCCGTCCGGCGCATACAGAGATTGTTGGCCAACGGAGGCGAGGATGGCCTGATCCGTTCGATCACCAACTCCTTCTCTGCCGACGAGCGCGCCGTACTTCTTCGCGACGTTCGCTCACTCCAGCAGATGCTTGCCGAAATGGCTTCTGCCTTCTCGCTTCCTCGCAGTGATCTCGACCTTCGCCGCGTACTCGATGGAGAGCTTTCTGGTTTATGGGTCCTGTTCGAGGATTGCCGTCCGCGTCGCATGCAGGGCTACGGGCAGGAATTTTCGGGGGACGACGAAACTCGCCTCGAAAACACCGTGAATCACTTGACCGACTTGGTTCGCTCCATCATCGCCCGCTTGGACCGGATCGTCGAACCGCGATGCTGATCGGACGCAGACACGAATTATTCGCACTCCGCGAAGCCATCCTGGCTCGCCAGAGCCTACTCGTTTATGGCGATCCCGGTGCCGGCAAAACGGCGTTGCTCACCGAAGTGCTTTCGGATTTGCCGCCCTACATCCGGCGCAACTGCTTGCTTTGCTCGGTTCACGAAAGCCCTTGCGCCATTTGGCGGTCTCTCACGCGCTCGCTCGCGCAAGTGGACGATCCCGAGGTTCGCTCGCGCATGAATCGAGAATACGACTGCTCTGCCGCCACGGACCGTTGGCTTCGTCGGCAAACCAGCCTTCGCCTCCGTGGAATCCTCCGTCGTGCCATGAGCGAGAATCCCTACTGTGTTCTCTTTGACACCGCCTGCCGCCTCCCCGACGCTGTCTATCCGCTTCTCCAGGAATGGGTCTGGTCCCAGCGAACTCCTGTCATCCTCCTCGCTCGCGGCTCCTCCGAACGCGAACTTGGCCGAGTTGCACGACTGTACTGGCACGGCGCCATGAGGCTCGAATTGGCCGCCATGGCGCTTCTGGATCTCGAGGCGTTCCTCGACCAGTCGATTCTTCGATGGAATCTCGGTCGCGTCGCCGACAGAGAGTTCCGCAGGTTTGTGCTTCAGCAGGCCCATGGCCTGCCGGGCGCAATCGCTCAGCTATGCGAATTAGCAACCCAAACGGCTTACCATTCCTCTGGCCGCCTCAAACTGCACACTCTCGCCGTTGATTTTCGGCTCTATCGCTACACTCCTAACTCCTCACTCGAACGGACGAAAAATCATGCCTGAAGCGGATGCTACGCCCGTAAGCCTGCTCTCTTACCTCAATCAATTGGTGAGCCAATATTGCCTGCATGATCTTCAGCCTATGCTTGACGCTACTGGGCGATTGCTGACCAATCAGCACCTGAACGTCGCCGTTCTCGGCCGCTTCAACGCGGGGAAAAGCAGTTTCCTGAATGACCTCCTCGGCAGGCCGCTTCTCCCCGTGGGGGTAATTCCTGTAACGTCGGTGGTAACCGAAATTGTTCATGGCCCAAGCGAATCCGCTCAAGTCATCTACAAAAATGGTCGCCCTCCTCAACAAATAGCGATCCAGGAGATCGACTCCTACGTCTCCGAGTTGGGCAATCCGGAGAATGTTTTGGGTGTCGCGCGGGTCAAACTGCTGCTCCCAGAAATGCATCACTACCCGTCGCTGCGCTTGGTCGACACGCCGGGGTTGGAGAGCACCCTCTTGCACAACAGTGAAGCGGCCCTTTCCTGGTCTCCCAACACCGACTTGGCTTTGGTTGCTGTCGCCGTCGACCCGCCCTTGACGCATCATGACCTCTCCCTGATTGAACAACTCCTGCAGTTCACTCCGAACGTCTCCGTGCTTCTGACAAAAATGGACCTGCTCGATTCCGCCGGCCAGAGCGAAATCTTGGCCTTCGTGACCTCTCAACTCCGCAAGAAATTCGGCGACGCGATTACTGCCTTCCCCTACTCCATGAAGGCCGGGTGCGAGGATCTGAACGGGTCTTCGATCAAGCGGTGGCTCCTCGAATTTCAGGACTCGTTCCACCTAGCGCATTCCGCGGCAATGTCCCGCAAGCTCTCTACACTTCTCACCTCCGCTCGCGACTACCTCCGTTTTGCCATGAAATCCGCCCAGGCGACCGAGGAGGATTGTCAGCGGCTTCGTTCCTCCGTTCTCGATTCGGGGCAGTCTGCCGCCGACCTCCACCTCCAGCTTCACTTGGTTGCCGCGCGCGCATTCACCGCGTCCCGCCCGAACATCGAACGTCTCCTCTGTGACAACGTTTCTTCCGACCTCACTCGAAAACTGGCGAATCGGCTTGCCGAAAAATTCTCGGAATGGCACGGAAGCTGCTCCGCCGTGTTGTGCGAATTTCGTCGCTGGCTGGCCCGCGAGATGCAAGACGAACTCGCCGCCATATCCGCTCGCGACCATCAGCGCTTTCTGCAGCCCCATCAAGACGCCCAGCGGCTTTCTCGCACCGTCATCCAGTCCTTCCGTGATCGCCTGTCCGACCAGGTCCACCGCGTCTTCGGCATCACTGTCCATACCACCGAAACCGAGATTGACCTCGCGCCACCAGCGGCGCCTGACGTCAGCATCGGTAAGATGTTCAATCATGATTGGCGCTGGCTTTTTTCCATCGTGCCCGCTTCTCTCATTCGTTCCACGTTGCAGTCGAACCTTTCACAAAAACTGGAGGATGAGGTCCACAAGAATCTCTCCCGCTTCACAACGCAATGGGAAGTCGTTGTCTGCGACGCCACTCGTGCTACCGAAAAAGAAGCCCATCGCCGCGTCGACGATCTGATCGCCACCGTTCAGCAATTGCTCTCCTCCAACCCCCAACGGCCAGTGAACGAAATTCAAGCCGATCTTCAGCGCCTGCATCTGGAAATCGACCGCCTCGCCTCCTCCGAATAATCTTCCCATCGTCCTTGAAGTGATCGAGATTCAGGAGCGCATCGAAGCCATCCTTCCCCGCCTCGACGAAATGGTCGATGGCGGCCTCATGACTCTCGAAAAAGTGCACGTCATCCTTTACCGCGCCGCCAAGAAATGATTTCTTGAGGCACTGAATCCACAGATTCTTCCGGGCCCCCGTCCTTGTTTTAAGGTTCTGCAATTGACTATCAAGCTGTTGACAAGCAAAAAAGCGTAGTACGTTGCTAATCAGTTTGCATCGGAGTAACCGAGGAGGGTCCATGAAATATCTGTCGGCTCTTCTAGCAGTATTTCTCACGCTTTGCACATTTGCGCCATCGACTAAAGCACAAGGGGGATGCAGTCGCGGTTATCCCTACTACGCGAACCACTATTGCTATGCGCTTTTTTGCCAAGGAAGAACAGCGGTTACACACTGTTCACAGAACAATCCTCACAATTCATGCATCAGGTGTGTCGAAGGTGCGGTTGAGCTTCCCTGTTGCCCAGAATCACCTGCCTACTCGGCGTGGTTAGGTGGCGATTGCAATATCTCGGGGGCGTCGCTGCACAATCCCGCCGACCTATATGCGAGAGGATTCTCCCAATCCTGCGATGGCACATTGCGGCCCACGGTAGTGCATTGTCCCATCCGAGTTCCGCGGCCTACCGTCAACGTTCGCAGTAGCGGGGAGGGCAACAATGTGGAGAACGAGCGTTGCCGTTGGCTTCGCGCTGCTCGGAGCTTTTCTCGCGTCGGCTCAGTCGAGTCCATACCCAATTCCACAGATCCAGTTACGGGCTGGTGACAGGATCTCGGTGCCTAGCCTACCCATCTCGGGTGGTGGCACCGGACCAATACGGTGTGATATGCGCGGAAATGTCTATATGCGCCAGTTTCACCCAAAGCCAACGGGCTCCTGGCGCCCGTGGTTCGTATTTCCCCGGACGGTCAAACAACCACAGTCTTCGACGCCTCACCGGTCTCCGAGGTCAAGGCGGCATCCGTGTATGAGATCTATGATTTTGCCGTCAGAAAAGATGGCGCCGTTCTGCAACTCGTCGCTATGACCAGCAAAGACGAGCAAGCTATTGTCGCGATAATCGAAATGGATGGCGAGGACAAGTCCTCGTCGTTTGTCTCAGTCGATTCACAGCTCGCGCCTCGCCAAATAGGTTCCTTGCCCTCCGGAATGTTTCTCATTTCCGGACTTCGGCGCCCAACCCGTTCAGAAGGTGGGCGCACCCTGCAGAGTTCGACGCCCTTCGTAGCAATCTTCGACTCACGAGGAAAGCTGGTTCGAGAATTGCACCTCGCTGAGGACGTAAAGGTGCCCGATATAGATACAGCAAAGCCAGACAATCCCGACACTAGCGGAATGCGAGCGGTCGATTTGAGCCAATTGGTCGTGTCGGACGATGGGACCGCTTACTTCCTACGAGCCGGGAAGCCTCCCAGAATCTTTGCGATTTCCTCCACCGGCGAAGTGATCAGCAGTTATCTTGTGCCTGTCCCTTCGGAAGATGCCTCCACTCCCTCTATCATGTACGCCAGCGGCCGCCTGGCGTTCGATTTTTTCGTTCCAGCAGGTGCGGATGATCCGCGCATGAATCTGACTATCAGGGTTGTCGATGCGCAGACTGGGCAAGTCCTTTGGGACTATGTGCCCGCAAAAGAAATCTACGGCATCCCCGCGTGTTACAGCGGGCAGGACTTTACATTCCTTCAAGGCACCGCCGACCGACGTTTGGCGTTCCTGAAAGTCTCACCACGATAGCGCTTTGAAACATACACCGCTCGATGATGACCTCGGGACAATCGCGTGGTCTTTCGTGGTGCCACACAAAATGTCGGCGCGCCGCCATTTAAAGTAATACTTGAAGTATCAGCGAATATTTCTTCGAATAGAAAAAGAATCAGTGCAGATTATCGGAATATTTTCCGGCGACCCACTTTGGAACGCGTGTAAACTCCCGGCATGGTGGAACGCGCTAAAAACAAGCACTGGCTCAACCGCACCGTCCTCGGTGTCGGCCTCACCAGCCTGTTCTCCGACTGGAGCCACGAAATCGCCACCGCTATTCTCCCCGCCTTCCTCGCTCTTATCGGCGCTGGCCCGGCCTGGCTCGGCGCCATCGAGGGCATCGCCGACGGCCTCTCCAGCTTCGCCAAACTCGCCTCCGGCCATTTCACCGACCGTCTCAAACGCCGCAAGCCACTCGCCGTCTTCGGCTATGCCGTCACCGCCTTCGCCACTGCGTCCTTCGCTATCGCCACCCACGCTTACCACGTCCTTTTCGGTCGTGCGTTGGCCTGGCTTGGCCGCGGCGTGCGTTCCCCCGCGAAAAAAGCCCTCCTCGCCGCCGATGTTCCTCCCGACGCTTATGGCCGTGCCTTCGGCCTTGAACGTCTTATGGACACCGTCGGCGCGATCGCCGGACCGCTCACCGCCCTGTGGCTACTGCAAGTCACCAATCACAATTACCGTACCGTTCTCCTCTGGACACTTCTCCCGGGCTTGATCGCCGTCGCTTCTTTCTGGCTTCTCGTCCGCGAACGCCCCATCGAATCGCGCAAGAAACTCTCCTTCTTCCATGGCCTGCGCGCGCTCCCGCCCGTCTTCCGCCGTTTTCTCTGCGGCGTCGGCGTATTCGGCGCGGGAGATTTCTCCCATACTCTCCTTATCCTCTATGCTTCGCGCATGCTCGCTCCCGCGCACGGCAGCGCCCGCGCGGCCAGCCTCGCCATCGTCCTCTACACCATCCACAATATTTTCTATGCGGGTTCCGCTTACCTGAGCGGGTGGATCAGCGACCTCATTCCGCACCGCAAGTTGGTTCTTGGGGCAGGCTATGCCCTGGCAGGCATCACCGCGATCCTTCTCACCACCGCGCCATTCGGTCTCCCGCAGCTCGCGATTATTTTTGTTCTGGCAGGACTTTATGTCGGCACCGAAGAGGCTCTCGAAGACTCGCTCGCCGCGGAAATCATTCCCAGCGAGCAGCACGGCATGGCCTTTGGCACCCTTGCCGCCGTCAACGCCGCCGGCGACTTTCTATCAAGTCTCGTCGTCGGCTTCCTCTGGTCCGCCGTTTCCATCCGCGCCGCCTTCTCGTTCTCCGCCGTCCTCTTTTTCCTCGGCGCGTTCCTCATCCTTCGCTTGCGGCGCTGATTCGTCGTGCGGCACGGCCTTCATCCGCTCCGCATGCCGCTGTGAAACCAGCATACGCCGCCGCACCTCTGCCTGAAGATACTTCCGCAGATTCTCTGCCACGATCCCCGGTGCGACGAGTTCTCGCAGATCGTTCACCGTCAGCTCCGGCAAAAATCCCAACACGATCGAAATCGGCGACGCCGGATGCCGCACCAGCGCCAGCCGCACATTGTAGAATTGCGACCATTTCGCATGTCGCGCCAGCGCCTGCACCACGTTCGTCGACACCTTGTCCCGAGCCAGCGCCTTCAGCACCTGCGCTTCCGTCAGATACGGATTATCCAGCGCGATCGGCAGCACGTTCTGATGGCCTTCCGCCACCAGCGCTCCCGCCACGCGCGCCGGCCCGCGCCGCGCCAACGTAATTTTCTGTCCCAGTGGCAACTGTGGCATCCGCGCCACCACCTGCCCTTCCGCGTAGCGCTTCAACTCCGCCGACACCGCCGGCGACAAAGCAAACTGCACCAGGTCCATCAGGTACAGATCCTTTAACAGCCGCAACGCCACCAATCGCGGCGCCTTCGGATGAAACAGCAGTGCCTTCTTCACCGCATAGCTCTTCATTAGCGCCTTACGCGCCCCAACCTCTTCCAGAATCTCTCCAGGAATGTCCTTGCGAGCCAAGAGCAGTCCTAACTTCGTTTCATCAAACGCGGGATTGTCTAGTAACGCCGCCAGCACTACCGCCGCGGGATGATAAATCAGCGCGCTTAATTCCTCCCCGGCCGCAGCCCGGGCGCGCTCCACCTCTTTTTCGAATCCCCCTGGCACTTACCTTCCCTCATCAGCCGCCAGCATTAACCGCAGCGCTAATCGTGCCGCGGCCTCCGCCGCACTCATCACCAATTCCCCAAACTCCGCTTGCGGCGCCGCAATTTTCAATCTCTCGTTCAGCAACCGGTCAAAATATTCTGACCGCCCTACCATGCCTCCGCTCTTCACCAGCAATAGCCTTTGTCCTTTCAATTCCAGTCGCTCTACAAGGTCCGCTACCAATCCCGCCAACTCCGTCGCGGCACCTTCCAACAAAGCCTGCGCCTCGGCATCCCCTTCATCCGCCGCAGTGGCCACCACCGGGAAGATCCTTGGAAACACATCGTCCGGCACACTGTAAACCCGCATGTGCAGGTCTTCCCAGTCGCTGATTCGCAGATCATGCAAGATTCGTGCCGCTAATGGTGAATCCTTGCTCCCCCGGTCTGACGCCCGCAGGGCTGCGATTATGGCGCGCCTCCCGATGTCGTACGCACTGCCTTCATCGCCCAGCAACGGCCCATGTCCGCCAACGCGAACCACTCGGCCACTCAGGTCGCGCCCCACCGCAAACGTGCCGGTTCCGACGTTCAGCACGATCGCACGCCCTTCGCCCGTCGCTTCCAGCTTCAAATCCACGTCTGTGCACACCTTCACGATTTGCGTCGGGAATTCCTCCGTGAGTAACTTCTTCATCTTGCGTTGCGATTCGGGTTGCGCGGCTCCGGCCAGTCCCGCACACACCACGCTGATGTCGTCCAGCGAAAGCTTCGCGTTGGAGATTGCGCTCCGGGCAGCTTCGCATGCCGCCGCCAACGCCCCGCCAAATCCCACGCGCATCGGATTCGATGGTCCGCTTCTTGCGGTCGCGCACACCCTGCCCAGCTCGTCCATCAGCGCACATTCTGTTTTTGTCCCGCCCCCATCAAGTCCCAACACGTAGCGCATACCCAAAGCATACGCGACCCTGCCCCGCCCCGCGTAGCCGTCCTTCGTTTCGTGCCGTAACTTTCCACCCCCGCTTGACGCTCCCTTCCTCCGCCACTATCCTCACTCTTCGCCTTTCTATCGGAGCCTGATGCGCATTCATCCGCTCGACTTGGCCATCGTCGTTGCCTATCTCCTCGGCGTTACTCTTCTCGGCCTCCGCTTTCGCGCGCAACAGCACGACGTCAAAGACTACTTCCTGGGTGGCCGCTCGGCTCCCTGGTGGGCCCTCGCCTTCTCCATCGTCGCCACCGAAACCTCTACGCTCACCATCATCGGCACTCCCGCCATTGCCTACTCCACTAATCTGACCTTCCTGCAGCTCGTATTCGGCTATATCGTCGGCCGCGCGCTCATCTCGGTCATTTTTCTTCCCGGTTACTTCCGCGGTGAATACCTCACCGCCTACGCGCTCATCGAAAAACGCTTTGGCGCCAGGATGCGCTCCGTTGCCGCTCTCACCTTCCTGGCCACGCGTACTCTTGCCGAAGGCATCCGCGTCTCCGCCATCGCGCTCGTCGTCAGCGTCGCTCTTGGCACTTCCGAGCGCCTCGCCGTTGTCATCGTCATCGCCCTCACCATCCTCTACACGTTCGAAGGCGGCATGAAAGCCGTCATTTGGACCGATGTCGCGCAGTTCCTTCTCTACCTTACCGGCAGTCTTGTCACCTTGTTTTTTGTGCTCCACCTCATTCCTGGCGGGTGGAACGAAGTCACGCAAGTTGCTGCTGCCAACGGCCACAAGCTCCGGTTCCTCGATTTTTCTTGGAACATCGCCACGAAATACACCTTTTGGTCCAGCGTCATTGGCGGCGCCTTTCTCACCATGGCCACTCATGGCACCGATCAGACCATCGTGCAACGCCTTCTGGCCGCTCGCTCCCAATCCGACAGCCGCCGCGCGCTCCTCGCCAGCGGCTTCATCGTGCTTTTCCAATTCACCGTATTCCTGCTCGTTGGCATCCTCTTATTCGTCTTCTCCCAACACACACAGCTTCTTTCCGCCAGTGATCGCACTGACAGCATCCTCCCCCTCTTCCTCGTCCGCGAAATGCCCACCGGCATCGCGGGACTCATGCTCGCTTCCATCCTCGCCGTCGCCATGTCCAACGCCAGCGGCTCCCTCAACTCCCTCGCTGCCTCGAGTGTCATGGATTTCCAGTCCGTTCGCGGCCGGCCACTTGATTCCGCCAAATTCCTGCAACTCTCCCGCCGCATGACCCTCGTCTGGGGCCTCGTTCTCCTTTGCTTCGGTCTGGTCCGCTACACGCATCTTCTCGAAACCGGCCTCACCGTCGCCTCACTGCCCTTCGGCAGCCTCCTCGGGCTCTTCTTACTCGGCACGTTCGATTCCCGCGCTAACGCGGCTGGCGCGCTGACCGGCATGTTCGCCGGCCTCGCTGCCGTCTTGGCTGTCTATCGCTTCACGCCGATCGCCTTTACCTGGTACGTCCTCATCGGTTCCTGCACCACGTTCGTGGTAGGCGCTCTCATCAGCCGTGTCATTCCCGCAAAAGGCGTGACAACCTGACATGGACCGTCCGCCCCATACGCTACACTCAGACTCACCACCACCCATGGCAGAAAAACGCCTCGAACTCGTCCGCGGTCTCGGCCCTTGGGCTTCCGCCGCTATTGTCGTCGGCACCATGATCGGCACCGGGATCTTCCTCAAGCCCGCCGAAATGGCCCGCGAAGGCCGCTTCGTCTCCGTCGTCTTCACCGCCTGGATCGTGGGAGCCGTCCTCTCCATCTTCGGCGCTCTCTCCTACGCTGAACTCGGCGCGGCTATTCCTGAAGCTGGTGGCGAATACGCCTACCTCCGCCGCGGCTTCTCTCCCGTTTGGGGATTTCTCTTTGGCTGGATGCACTCCATCGTCGGCCGCCCCTCCTCCGCCGCTTCCATTGCCGCCGGTATGATGCGCTTCCTCAGTTTCTTTTTACCCACAATCGCCACGCCGCTTTTCACCGTCCACATCGCGATTCCCGGCCTTACGCACTGGATTCCGCCCTACGATTTTCAATTCACCTGGGCGCAGCCCTTCGCGGTCTTCTGGCTCGTCGTCATCACCGGCATTAACTATCTCGGCGTGCGCCTCGGCGGCGGCGTGCAAGTTTTTCTCACCACCATCAAAATCATCAGCATCGCCCTCATCATCGGCGTTGCATTTTTTCTTCCCAGTCCGGCGTCGCATCCAGCCGATCCCGTTTGGCCCGCTGCTTCCGAATCCGGTCTGCTCACCGCTTTTCTCGCCGCACTCGCCGCCGCTCTCTGGGCCTACGATGGCTGGGAAGACCTCAACCTCGTCGGCTCCGAAGTCAAAGACCCGCACCGCAATTTTCCCCGCGCTCTGGTCGGTGGAGTCTCTTTCGTCGCCCTCATCTATCTCCTCTTCAGCGCCGCGTGCCTGAAAGTGCTTCCGTTCGGTGCCGTCGCCAACTCGGCTCACGTCGCTTCCGACGTCGTCGATCGCGTCCTCGGCCACGGTTTCGCCGGATGGATCACTCTTGCCATGGTCATCTCCGCTCTCGGCTCTATGAACTCCTCGATCCTCAGCGGCGCCCGCGTCCCTTACGCCATGGCCCGCGATCACGCCTTCTTCCGGGTCGCCGACGGCATCCACCCCCAATACCGCACTCCTGGCCGCGCCCTGATCTTTCAGGGCGTTCTCGCCAGCGTCATGGCCCTCTCCGGCACCTTCGAAGAACTCACCAACCTCTTCATCTTCGCCGGATGGATTTTCTATGGCCTCGCTGTCGTCGCCCTCTTTCGTCTTCGCAAACTCGAGCCTGATTTCCCGCGCCCCTACCGATGCTGGGGCTACCCGTGGGTTCCCGGAGTCTTCGTCCTCGGAGCTCTCGCTCTCACCATCAATCTCTGGCTCGTCCGCCCAGGGCGCTCCACCATTGGCCTCCTCCTCATCCTCGCCGGTCTCCCTTTCTACAACCGCTGGCAGCACGCCCATAAAGCAAAAATGGCGCAGCCTCAATAAGCCGCGCCAGTCTCTCCCAACCTTAAACCTTAAACTTAAACCTTTTTTCTTAAACGGCTTCTTCCAACTTCCGATCGGAACAACTCTTGGGCTCTTTCCCAGCACCCGCTCGCTGAAATTGTCATCCTGAGCGAAGCGAAGTATCTCAACTCACAACTCATCACAAAATGGAAATCGGGGCACAGAACGAATTCCGAAATTCCGAATTTCCGTTTTCCATGTTCGAATTTCAGTTCTCACTTCCCACCACTGCCCCGCGCGCCACCGCACTCGGTTCTATCACCCGCAGGATCGCTGCTTCCGCTTTCCCCCTCACCTGCATCTCCGGATGCATGCACTTCGCCATCGCTTCAATCCCGGTCACCAGCCGTCCCGCCGGCCGCGACACATACGCGTTCGCATCCAATGCGAACACGCGTCCATCCCTTACCGCCGGCACCATCTGCCATTCCCGTGGCCACTTCATCGACAAGTATTCCTTCCGCGCCTTCTCCGCGTCGTACCCGCACGGTGCTATAAACATCACCTCCGGCGCCACCGCAATAATGTCCTGCATCGTCACGCGCCGCGACGGCTTCTTCGCCTTACCCAGCACCTCCACTCCCCCCGCCGCCGTCACCATCTCCGGCACCCAGTGTCCTCCCACATAGAACGGATCCAGCCACTCCAGCACTACCGCCTTCGGCTGACTCCGGAACGACGCCGCATCGGCCTCGATCTGCGCCAGATGCGCTCCTATGTTCTCCACAAACTCCTGCGCCCGCTCGCGCCTTCCGGTCGTCTCTCCAACCCACAGAATGTCGCGCCATACATCCCCCAAATCCAGCGGGTCCAGGCTCAACACTGCCGGCTGCACCGAAATCTGCGCCAGCACTGCCCCCAACTCCTCTGGCGTAGCGGCGCACACGTGACACAAATCCTGCGTCACGACCAAATCCGGCTTCAACTCTTCCAGCAGATCTTTATCGACCGCATAAATCGACTTCCCACGTTCCACATGTTCCCGCACAATGCGGTCGATTTCCGCGGGTGCCGCATCTTTCGGAATCCGCGATGCCACCACCCGTGTCTTCGTCAATGCTTCCGCTGGATAATCGCACTCGTGGCTCACGCCCACGATTTCATCATGAAATCCCAGCGCAAACAGCGTTTCCGTAGCCGAAGGCAATAGCGACACAATCCGCATAACCCTGGAATGTAGCATATTCCCGTTGGTGGAATCGCTATATTCGTTGGATGAATCTGTAGGCACGACCTTCTAAGGCCGCCCGCCATCCACGCGTGATCTTCGCTTTGCTTCGCGCCGCGCCCTGCCCGGCATTAAACCCGAGGCAGTCTTTCTTTCTGGTGTGATCCTCGCAATCCTTCGAGCGCAGCACCAATCACCAACGCCACTCCTGGCAACAGCACCCAGCTCACAATCCCCGTCGCGAATCCGAGCAGTTGAAAATCCGGTGCCACGTGCCTGTCCACAACCAGCGCCCACGGCAGAATCAGCACGAACAATAACGCCGTTGCCACTGCCGGAAACGCTCCGGCAGCATAAACCCGCCAGCCACTCGCGTTCGCTCGTCGCACCAGATACGCCCCCGCAGCACCCACCGGCGGCAGCACCACCAGCCACGGCACATACATAATCAATCCTCGCGGCTCAGCGGGATGTGTCATCCACGGCTGCACACCCGCGCAAATCAAGATCGTCAGGACGCCCCACGCCGCCACCAGCGTCACCAGGCTCGGTATCCAGAATTTCGCCACTCGCTCGTTCATCGCTCCCTCCTGTCTCGCTGCCGTAATGCCTTGCTGCAATTCCAGCCAGTTTCCCACGTGACTCGGTGTTCGCCGCAGCGCTTCTTGCTGCGTCATTCCCGACGCGCGCAACCCGGTGTACAAGTCCTCCAGATGCTCCGCCAGTCCTCGCACCACGCCCTCATCCATGCCGCCACCTTCGCCCGCTTCCGCCAGTCGTTCCCGCACGTAGCTCCGCCAATCACGCATGTGTCACCTTCGCCACCTGTCGTAGCGCTCGAAACAAGTCCGCCCACTCGGCCCGCATCGGCGCCAGCATCTTTTTCCCTTTCGCCGTTAGCCGATAACATCGCCGCCTCTTTCCGTTCTCTCCCGTCTCCCACTCCGCCTTAAGCCACCCGTGGTGTTCCATGCGGTACAACAACGGATACAGCGCGGCCAGCGTGTACCGCAGCGCGCCGTTCGTTCGTTCCTCGATCCGCCGCCCGATCTCATACCCATGCAACGGACCTTGTTCCAGCACGCTGAGGATCGCCAGCGCCGCCGTGCCCCGCTTCAATTCTGTACGGATCATTACGCACCTCAGCCTCTTACATGTAAGAGTCTTATATAATAGCGGCGCGATGTCAATAGTACTGGAATGCAGGTCGTTTATTTGACTCTTGTCATCCTGAGCGAAGGATCTCAACCGCGACTCGTGCGCCTTTGTGTAGGGACGGCCTTCTCAGGCCGTCCGCTCTCGTGCCGCCCTACCCGACTTACTTGTACAAAAAATATTTTCGCCGCACCGCATCAAACGCCGCCAAATTCGCGCTCCACCCCGCAATGATCTTTTCCGGCGCTACTTCTGCCTTCAACTCCTCCACCGTCTTCTCGTTCCCGATCAGCAGTAGCGTCTTGGTGACGTCAAAGTGTTCCGGATACTTTTTCTGCAGCAGCGTAGCAATCTCCAGTCCCACGCGCATCGAGCGGACCGCCGCGCGATCCGTCACGCGAATCCCCACGCCTCCGCATCTTTGCCCCGCGTATAGCCCGCTCACCGGAATAAACGGCTCGTTCGCAAACCGTACACCCGGCAGATTCAGCGCATTCATTGCCGCCGCCACTTCCTCCCCATCGATCCACGGTGCGCCAAACTCTTCGAATGGTGTCGGTGTCCCGCGACCCACCGATACGCCCGCGCTCTGCAGCACCTCCAGCCCCGGATACAGCACCGCTCCCTTCATCGTCCGCAGGTTGGGCGATGGTGGGATCCATCGCAGCCCGGTGTTCTCGTAAAAAAAATTCCGGTGCCAGTTCTTCATCGCAATCACATGCAGTTCGCATTTGATGTGATTCTCCGTGTTGTACAGCTGCGCCAGCTCCCCGATGGTCAATCCGTACCGCACCGGCACCGGAAAGTACGCCACAAACGCGGTCTTATCCGAATCCAGCATCGGCCCCTCTACGATGTCTCCGCTGATCGGGTTCGGGCGATCCAACACGTAGAACGCAATTCCCGCCTTCGCCGCCTCCTCCATGCAGTACCCCATCGTCGTCGTGTACGTGTAGAACCGTACGCCCGCGTCCTGCACATCAAACACCAGCGCGTCCAGCCCTTTCAGCATTTCCGCCGTTGGCCGCTTGTTCTCGCCGTACAAACTGTAAATCGGCAATCCCGTCGATGCATCCTTCGACGACACCACGTTATCGTCCGAGTGCCCCGCGATCCCGTGCTCAGGACTGAACAACGCAACCAACTCCACTCCCGGCGCATGCGCCAGCAGTTCAATGGCAGACTTGCCATTGAAGTCCACGCCTGTATGGTTCGTGATTAGCCCGATCTTCTTCCCCTTTAGCGCCGCGAACTTCTGCGCCTCCAGCACGTCCAGTCCCGGCTGCACGCGGCCCACACGCCCGCTGCCTCCCTTGGACCCTTTCTTTTGCGCCCCATGCACCGGCGCTTGCGCAGCAATCCACAACGCCGCACACGCCAACGCCGTTCCGATTCGCGCCGTTCTGCGCAACGTCTCCAACCTCTGCATTGGTTTCATAGTCCCCAATGATATTCTGGAACGCGCCGTTCGCACCTTCATTGTGAGAGCCAAGTGCGCGTGCTATATACAGTCAACGTGGGGGTGTGCGGCCAGGGGAACTCCGATAATGAACAGGCGTTACGCCGCAATCTTACTTCTGCCCATCGTGTTTCTATCCTATATGACCGCTAAAGCTCGCAGCAGACACCGTCCCAAAAATCCTAATCGCCCCGCCGCGCAATCCACTGCGCCGGACGCCAACGCCACTTTGCCTCTCGTTCCTCTGACTCCCGAGCAATCCAAGTGGGTCGACTCCTCCCTCCGCTCCATGTCCCTCGAAGAAAAAGTAGGTCAACTCCTTTTCACCACCTATCACGGTAGCTTCACGTCCTCCGATTCCGACGCCTTTGCCCAGATGATGCACGATATCAACGACCTCCACGTCGGCGGCTTCATCACCATCACTCATGGTTCGCCTCTCGGTATCGTCAAGGATCAGGCTTATCCCACGGCCGTCCTTGCTAACATGCTGCAATCCAAATCCAAGCTTCCGCTGTTGATCGGCGCCGATTATGAACGCGGCACCGCCATGCGTCAGGACGAAGGCACCTCCTTCCCCACCGCGATGGCTCTCGCTGCCGCTGGCGAGCCCAAAGACGCCTACACCATGGGCAAAATCACTGCGTTCGAAGCCCGCGCCGTGGGTGTTCAATGGGTCTACGCGCCTGTCTGTGACGTCAACAACAATCCCGGCAATCCCATCATCAACACGCGTTCCTTCGGCGAAAACCCCCAGCGCGTCTCCGATTTCGTTACTGAATTTATCCGTGGCGTCCAGGAAAATGGCGCCCTCGCCACCGCCAAGCATTTCCCCGGCCACGGCGACACCGCCACCGATTCGCACATCGATCTCCCCATCATCAAAGCCGATCGCGATGGCATGGAGCATCTCGAACTCGTTCCCTTCCGCGCCGCCATTTCTGCTGGTGTCGGCAGCGTCATGACCGGCCATCTCAACGTCCCCGCCTTCGAACCCGATCCCGCCATCCCCGCAACTCTTTCTTCGAATATCCTCACCGACCTGCTTCGCAAGCAACTCGGCTTTCAGGGCCTCGTCGTCACCGATGCGATGGACATGGGTGGCATCACCGTGCGTTACGCACCGGGTGACGCTGCCGTTCGCGCTTTCCTCGCGGGTGCCGACGCCCTCTTGATGCCGCCGGTTCCCGATGCCGCCTATCAAGCGCTCCTCGCCGCCGCGCAATCTGGCCGCATCTCGAAAGATCGCCTCGATGCTTCCGTCCGCCGACTGCTCGAAGCCAAAGCCCGTCTCGGCCTCAATCAAAACCGCCTTGTCGACATCACCACCCTCAACGAAAAATTCGGCGGCACCGGCTGGCAGGCCATAGCTCAGGAAATTTCCGATCGCGGCGTCACCCTGCTTCGCGACAAACAGCATCTCCTCCCACTCGATGGCACCAAGCCCTCGCGCGCACTGCTCGTTTCTCTCTACGCCGATCCTGAGCCCTATCCCGGCGTAGATCTCGAAGCCCAACTCCGCAGCCGTTTCGACTCCCTCATCGCTCTTCGTGCTGACACCAAGTTTGCCCGCGCCGACTCTCTCAAACTCCCGCCGCCTTCTGACTACGACATCGTTATCCTTGCCCTCTTCGTTCGTGTCAGCGATCGCAAGGGCGATATCGACGTGCCCGCTGATCAGATCCCGGTGATCAACCAGATCTACAAGTCCGGCAAGCCCGTCATCACCCTTGGTCTCGGCAGCCCCTATCTCATTGAACGTTTCCCGCAAGCCGATACCTGGCTTTCCGCTTTCGGCATCAGCGACGTCGCGCAAATCTCTCTCTCGCGCGCGCTCTTCGGCGAGATTCCCGTCCGCGGCCAGCTACCCGTCACCATTCCCGGACTCAACCTGAAGCCCGGCTTTGGCATTGAAGTTTCCGCCGACCCCATGACCCTTCAGCCCATGGATGTTCGTAGCGAAGCGCTGCTCCAACCCGCCTTCAAGGTTGTCGGAGACGCCATCGCCGATAAAGCCTTTCCCGGTGCCACACTCGCTGTCGGCTATCGCGGCAAAGTCTCCTATCATGCGTTCGGCAAGCTCAGCTACGACGCCGGTTCTCCCGCCGTCAAGATCGACACGATGTACGATCTCGCTTCTCTGACCAAGGTCGTCGTCACCACCACCCTCGTTGAAAAACTAGCCGAAGGCGATGTTGGCCAGCCCCTCAATCTCGATACGCCTATCGAGCACTATCTCCCCGAGTGGCTCAGCAGCGGCAATCAACTCGAATGGCGCCACATGGTCACCATTCGCCATCTGATGACCCACACCTCCGGCCTTCCGCCCTTCAAGGAATACTGGCGCACTTCCACGGGCAAGCAGGACACGCTCAGCCGCATTTTCGCCGAGCCGCTCGAATACGAACCCGGCACCAAGATGATCTATTCCGACCTCGGCATCATTCTCATGGCCGAAATCATTCAACGCCTCACCGGAAAGCCACTCGACGTCCTCGCTAACGAGAACATCTTTGACCCTGTTGGCATGACGAAGTCCATGTACAACCCGCCAAAGAAACTCTGGCCCGAAATCGCTCCCACAGAGGTCGACAATCAACTCCGCCATCGCCTCGTGCAGGGGGAAGTTCACGACGAAAACGCCTATACCATTGGCGGCGTGTCCGGTCACGCCGGAGTCTTCAGCACCTCACCCGATCTCTCCCATTTTTGCCAGATGCTCCTGAACGGCGGCGTGTACGCCCACAAACGCATCCTCAAGCGCGCCACCATCGTGGAATTCACCGTGCCTCAAGCAATCTCAAAGAACGAGCGCACCCTCGGCTGGGTCGTCCCCACCGAAGGCAGTTCCAGCGGCCACTATTTCTCCGCGCACAGCTATGGCCACACTGGCTTTACAGGCACTAGTATCTGGATCGATCCCGACCGCCAACTTTTCGTTGTTTTACTGACGAACCGCGTGAACCCCACGCGCGAAAACATGAAGATCGCCCAAGCCCGCCCGGCCGTCCACGACGCCATCATGAAAGCCCTCGGCCTGGCCTCCGAACCCATCCACTAGCACACCCGATCAACGTTCTCCTGCAGCTCAGGCCTTCCAGGCCTGAGGCTCCCGCTCCGTTCACCACTTAATGAAACGCTGTACCCCGAGCGGAAATCTCAATTCGATTGAAATGTTTTGTCATTCCGACCGGAGGCCCGCGGCTTTTGCGGCTGAAGCGGAGGAACCTTGGCGGGATGCAAACGTGCCCTCAATCGCTCAAAACATGAACGCCTACACAAACAGCTTCTTCCGCCAATCGTCTTCCGCCTGCTGCAGCTCGCTTAACTTCCCCAAATCCCTCCAGTAATACTCATCCGCGCGAAAACCGAAAATCTTCTCCCCCACTCCGGCCAGCCGTAAATACGTCGGAATGATCGAGAACACCCCCTCCTCCGTCATCATTCCGATCATCCTCGGCGAAATCACATGAATCCCAGTGAACGCCAGCGCCTGCGTCTCCGGCGCATGCCGCACCATCTCCGCTTCTCCATCGCGTCCCACACGCCTGCCACACAACTGCATGCGCTCGTCGAACAACAGATACCGCGCAGTTTCTCGTTCCTGCACCGCCATCGTGCTCAACGCTCCGCGCTGCTTGTGCCGCTCCACCATCCGCTCCAGATCGATCGCGCTGATCACATCCACGTTGTGCAGAATAAACGGCTCGTCGGTCCCACCCTCAGTAAAAAACCAGCCCGCCTTCTTCAGCCCGCCGCCGGTGTCCAGCAACACCTCTTCCCGCGAAATCTCGATCCGCATTCCGAAATTGTTGTTGATTCGCAAATAATGAAGAATCATCTCTGCGAAGTGATGTACGTTGATGATCACTTCGCTCACGCCCGCCGCGCGCAAGCGGCCCAACGTGATATCCAGCAGCGTCCGTCCCCCAACTTCCACCAGCGCCTTTGGCTGGTGATCCGTCAGCGGCCGCAAGCGAGTCCCCAACCCGGCCGCCAGCACCATGGCCCTCATTCCGCCGCCTTCTCCAACTCCACGTGTCGCACCACCACATCCACGCCATTCCTGCCGCGCAATCGCTTCGCCAACTGCTCCGCCAGGTACACTGACCGGTGCTGCCCGCCTGTGCATCCAAACGACACCATCAAATTCTTGAACCCGCGCTGCTTGTAATTTTCAATGCTCGCATCCACCAGAGTCAGCACGCTCGCCAGATACTGGTGGACACTCTCCTGCTGGTTCAAATACTCGATCACCGGCGCATCCTTCCCCGTGATCGCCTTGAACCTCTCTTCGCGCCCGGGATTTGGCAAACTCCGCCCATCAAACACAAATCCCCCGCCATTCCCCGTTTCGTCCTGAGGCATCCCCCGATGAAACGAAAAACTGAAGATCCGCACCATCAGGTTTTGTGCGTCCGATGCCAATCCCAACAGCTTTTCCGATCCCAGCATGCTCTGAAACGCCTCGATCAGCGTGGGCATTTCAATCGGCAATTTCACGTTGTGCAGCAGCCAGCGCAGATTTTTCAATGCGTACGGTACGCTCTGCAAAAAGTGCACTTTGCGTTCGAAGAACCCCCGATACCCGTACGCTCCCAACGCCTGCAGAATCCGTACGTACACAAACGCGTAGTAGTGCTGCAGAAACTCTTCCCGGTCCAGCTTCACATACTTCCCCAGCGCCGCCAGGTAATCATCCAGAAGCTTTAGCCGAAATTCCGCCGGCAAGTCCGCCTTCGCATCATATAGCAACGATGCAACGTCATATTGCAACGCGCCCTGGCGCCCGCCCTGATAATCCACGAACCACGGCTCGCCGTTGCGCATCATTACGTTCCGCGACTGAAAATCGCGATACAGAAAGTAATCACTTGGCGCCGTCAGCAGGTAATCCGTCAGCCGCCCGAAATCGTCCTCCAATTCCTGCTCGTTGAACGGAATCCCTGCCAGCCGCAAAAAGTAATATTTGAAATAGTTCAGGTCCCACGATATCGATTGCCGGTCGAAACTCGCCCGCGGATAGCACACCTTGTAATTCAGGTCCCGCCCCGCCTCCACCTGAAACCGTGGGAGCACCGCCACTACCTTCCTGTACGCCTCCACAACCACCGGCGCAACCGCATCTGCGCTGCGATTCTTTGTCAGCAGCTCAAACAGTGTTGTATCGCCCAAATCCTCTTCCAGGTACGCGCCATGGCTCAAATCTTCGCCATAAATCTCCGGCACCGGCAGTCCATGCTTCCGGAAATGCCGCGAAAACTCCAGAAACGCCACATTCTCTTCCCGCACGCCATACAGCACGCCAATCGCGCTGACCCCGCCAGCCTTGAGCCGCATAATCTTCCGCCCCGATGCGCTCAAGTCCCCCTGCAGCGGCCAAATCGCCTCCGCCGCCCGCCCGAAATGCTCCTCAAACAGTCGTTTCAAAATGTCCATGAAGATGTCCGCAACCACCTGTAGCTCAGGCCTTCCAGGCCCGAGGCTTGTTCGCTCCACCCAATTTCCGGGATCGGGGCTGCCAACCAAAATGTCCCGCGTACTTGTGAACCTCATTCAGTTCTATCACACCTCCCCACCCATGGCCGATTTCGTCGCGATTAAGTTGCCCTATTCGCCGCCAATTTCCTAACACCCCCTCCCCACAGTTATAATTTAGTGATGCTCTCATCGAAAAAATCTCCGCCGCGCGATCGCCGCCGGACCGAGCAGCGCAATCTCGCTTCCCGCGATCTGGACCACATGTCTTCACTCGAAATCGTTCGCGTCATGAATCGAGAAGACCGCCGCGTCGCTCTCGCCATCGCCCGCGAACTTCCTGCCATTTCCCGCGCCGTCGACGGCATCGTCGACCACATCCGCCGCGGTGGACGCCTCCTCTACATCGGCGCCGGCACCAGCGGCCGCCTCGGCGTCCTCGACGCCTCCGAGTGTCCGCCCACCTTCGGTGTCTCTCGAAAAATCGTGCGCGCCCTCATTGCTGGCGGTCCCAGAGCCGTCCATTTCCCTGTCGAAGGCGCTGAAGACAATCGCGCCCAAGCTCGCCGCGAACTTCGCAAGATCGGCTTCACCAAAAATGACGCCCTCGTCGGCCTCGCCGCCAGCGGCACTACCCCCTACGTTCTTTCTGGCATCACCTACGCCAAACAAAAAGGTGCCCTCACCATCGGTGTTACCGCCAATCGCGATTCCCCCCTCGCTCGCGCTGCAAAAATCGCCATCGCTCCCAACGTTGGCCCCGAAGTCCTAACCGGCTCCACGCGGCTTAAGGCCGGGACCGCACAGAAAATGGTCCTCAACATGCTCTCCACTGCATCGATGGTTCGTCTCGGGCACGCTTACGACAACCTCATGATCGACTTGACCCGGACGAATAAGAAACTTAAGGATCGCGCCGGCCGCATTCTCAGCGAAGCCAGCGGAAGGGAACTGTCGGCTGTAGAACACGCTCTGCGTCAGTCCGAACACAATCTCCGTGTCGCGCTCATCATGCTCAAACGCGGTTTTTCAGCGGAACTGGCCCGCAAAGCTCTCCACGAAGCCGGCGGCAACCTCCGCCGCGCTCTCGCGGAATAACTGGACTGGCAACGAAATGGATAAATTCTGCATTCGAGGTGGCAAGCCTCTTCACGGCCGAGTCGAAATCGGCGGCGCGAAAAACTCTGCTCTCCCGCTGATGGCCGCCGCCCTCCTCACACGCGAACCTGTCACCCTCCACAATATCCCTCAGGTTCGCGACATCATCACCATGGGCAAGCTTCTCGCCTTCATGTCGGCCCATGTCACCACGCCTGCCTTTCCTTCCACCACCTTCACCATCGAATCCGAATCCCTCACCCACGCTGTGGCGCCCTACGAACTCGTCAAAACCATGCGCGCTTCCATCCTCACTCTCGGCCCCGCTATCGCGCGTTCCGGTGAGGCCCACGTCTCTCTTCCCGGCGGCTGCGCCATCGGTGCGCGTCCCGTCGATCTGCATCTCTCGGCCCTGGAAAAAATGGGCGCCGCCATCACCACGGAACACGGCTATATTCAGGCCAAAGTTCCCAATAACGGGCGCCTCAAGGCTGCCCACATCGTGTTCGAAAAAATCACCGTTACCGGTACTGAAAACCTTCTGATGGCTGCCGCGCTCGCTGAAGGCACCACCATTCTCGAGAACGCCGCTCGCGAACCGGAAATTACCGACCTCGTCCATCTCCTCCGCAAAATGGGCGCGCACATCGAAGGCGACGACACCTCCACTTTGAAGATTCACGGCGTCGAAAAGCTCCACGGCGCCACCCACTCCATCATTCCCGATCGCATCGAGGCTGGCACGTTCCTCATCGCTGGAGCCGTCACCAATGGCGACGTCGCCATCGCCAACTGCAATCCCTCCCACCTCGGCGCCATCATCGCCAAGCTGCAATCCGTCGGCGTTCCCGTCGACATTCGTGACCATTCCACCATCCGCGTTCACGACGGCCACAAACTCATCGCCGCCGACGTCACCACCGAGGAATACCCCGGCTTCGCCACCGACATGCAGGCCCAATACATGGCCCTCGCCACGCAAGCCAACGGAACCTCCGTCATCACCGAAACTATTTTTGAGAACCGTTTCCTCCACGCCAGCGAAATGATGCGCATGGGTGCGCATATCTCCATCGACGGCCGCCGCGCCATCGTTCGTGGCCCCTCTCCCCTCTCCGGCTCCATCGTCCAGGCCTCCGACCTCCGCGCCAGCGCTGGTCTCGTCCTCGCGGGACTTATCGCTTCCGGTGAAACCATCATCGATCGCGTCTATCACATCGACCGCGGCTACGAGCGCATCGTCGAAAAACTCTCCGCCCTCGGCGCCGATATCACTCGCCTCCACGCCAAGGAATCCTAACTCCTGCATTTGCAACGCGAATTCCCTCCCTTCGTACAAGCACCCTCTCCAACATCGGTAATATTTCGATTCACCGCCTGTTCTCACGCACTTTTCTTCTCAATCTCTGCTACAATCCCTCCCGCTCAACTGCAGACCGGCGGCTGGCCTAGGTCATGCCGCGCAAGACCGAATCGGGAGGGACCCTACTATGCAGAGCTCCGCACTCTTGCAGAAAATTGACGCCGTGATTGCAGAAAAAAGCCTTCTGAAGCATCCGTTCTATCAGGATTGGCAAATGGGCAGGCTTTCCCGCGAAGCCCTGCAACTCTATGCTGCGCAGTATTACCGCCACGTCGAAGCGTTCCCGAAGCACCTCCGCGTCCTCGCTGCCCGTACCGAAGGTCCCATTCGCGACATTGTTCTTGAAAATCTTGCGGAAGAAGAAAATCCGACGAGCCCGCATCCCAAACTCTGGCGCGATTTCGCTGCCACACTCGGCGTCAACGAGGAAGATATCACCTGCTGCCCCTCCCTCCCCGGCACGCAGGCTGTGGTCGAAACTTTCCGGGAGATTGTCGGTGATCGGTCCGTGGCCGAAGCAGTCGCGGCTCTCTACGCCTACGAAGCGCAGGTGCCAGAAATCGCCACCACCAAAATTGACGGCCTGAAAAAGTTCTACGGCGTCACGTCCGCTAAGGGTCTGGCCTACTTCGCCGTCCACGAAGAAGCCGACAAGGCTCACCGCGCGGCATGGCGCAACTGGCTCGAAGAACACGCCCACGGTGAAGACCAAGAAATCCTCGCTACCACCAATGAGGCCCTCGACGCCCTCTGGGGTGCCCTCGACGCCGTCCACTGCGCCCACGTGTAGTTGCTTCGACAGCCCTGCAGCTCAGGCCTTCGAGGCCTGAGGCTTTTCCTCCGTGTCCGGCAACGATTCTCGATTCTCTGTTTCTCGAGTTTTGTAGGGCCCGCCTTCTGAGGCGAACCACTTCGAGTGCGCGCAAATAAACGATTGTCATCCCGACCGGAGCGCCGCGCTTTTTGCGGGTCGGAACGGAGGGACCGTGGCAACACGAATCCTACATCGCGAAGCGCAGTGAGGGTCTACAACTTCCCGTCTTACTTCCCTTTCACCCGGTTGATAAACATCGCCAAAAACCGCGGCGCATCCGATGCCACGCACACCTTCGCATTCACCGCCAGTTTGTCATACCCCTCAATCTCGTAATGTTCCCCGTGCAGCACGTTCTTCTCGTTCTCCAGGTTTCGGTTCGGCACGGTCTCCCCGCGCGTGAACTCCCCTCGCGTCTCCACATCAATGTGCATGTCCTTCGTGGTCACCAGCGTCGGATCAAACGCCACCGCCACCGCCAGTGGGTCATACATCGCCGCGCCGTCCCACCCATTCTTCTCTGACCGCTCGATGTAAAACCGCGCTATTTTCGTCACCACATCGTTCACAGGTCCGTGCCCCGCTTCCAGCTCCGTCAACTCCTTCCGCCTCATCAACGTCTGCTCTCCCACATCCGACCCCACCATCGTTACCGTCCATCCCGCCTTGAACACAATCTCCGCCGCCTCCGGGTCGCCAAAAATATTCGCTTCCGCCACGCCCGTCGTATTCCCGCCCGAAATTGAGCCACCCATAATCACAATGTTCTTCGTCAGTCCCACAATCGAAGGGTCCTTCGACACGGCCAACGCAATATTCGTCAGTGGCCCCACCGGAATCAGCGTGATTTCATGCGGGTATTTGTGAATCAGCTCAATAATCAGGTCCGGCGCGAACCGCGGGTCCACCTTACACTTCGATGGCGGCAGCTCAATATCCGCAATCCCGTTCTTCCCGTGCCAATATCCCGCCGTGTACACCTTCTGCATCAGCGGGTGCTGCGCTCCCGCCGCCACCGGTACATCGCAGCGTCCCGCCACGCTCAGCAGCTTCAGCGCGTTATCCAGCCCCTGCTCAGCCACAACGTTCCCGGGCACTACCGTGAACGCCTCCACCTTCAACTCCGGCGAATTCAGCGCCAGGTAAATCGCCAACGCGTCATCCGTCCCCGGATCCGTATCGATGATCACCCGCTGCTGCCCCCACGCCACGTCAGCCAGGACCACCATCAAAACTGCGCACACCACGCCACCCCATCCGCTCATCAGCTTTCTCCAGCAACTGGATTTGATTCTGCGCAACTCCATTCACTATATCCCCTCCCCCAAGTTCCGTCATTTCGGCTGGAGCGAGAAATCTCTTTTCGATCCGCGTTATCTCAACAAGAAAAAGGCCCCCGAATTTCGGAGGCCTCTCTGAAACGAATTCGCGTGCCCCACCCTCGCTTTTTTTTGAGGTGGGTCTTGGGTTGATTCCCTTTGTCCTAATTACCTTCGGGCGTTCCTGCGGGCGCTGGCTGCTGTTCCTTCTTCTGCACCTGCTTCTCGCGCGCTTCCTTGATCAACGCCTTGCGCGATAGCCGGATCTTGTTGCCCTCGATGGCCAGCACTTTCACCAGCACTTGGTCACCCAGCTTCAGTTCGTCGCGCACGTCGCGGATCCGGTGCTCGGAAATCTCACTGATGTGCAGCAATCCATCCGTGCCCGGGAACAATTCCACGAACGCCCCGAACTCCGCCAGCCGCACTACTTTGCCGAGATAGGTCTTGCCGATTTCCGCGCTCGCGGTCACGTCCCGCACCATCTGCAGTGCCTGGTCGCCCCCCGCTCCGCTCGTCGAGAAAATGTGCACCGTTCCGTCTTCCATCACGTCGATCTTCACGCCGGTCTGCTCGATGATGGACTTGATCTTTTTCCCGCCCGGCCCGATCAGGTCGCGGATCTTGTCCGTTGGGATGCTCAGCTTGTACAACCGCGGCGCATATGCCGAAATCGCCTCACGGTGCTTGCTCAGCGTTCCTTCCATGGTCGCCAGAATC
>Ga0335077_10000325_pt1 | contig 51475 bp, 38 predicted proteins | sample Lox_Sample_31_FD_207151 | JGI IMG/M metagenome (GOLD analysis project Ga0335077, IMG submission 207151) | Soil microbial communities from Loxahatchee National Wildlife Refuge, Florida, United States - Lox_Sample_3.1 | ecosystem: Environmental > Terrestrial > Soil > Wetlands | place: USA... | reverse complement strand
GGTATGTTATCGACGGTGTCTCCCAGCAGCGCCATGTAGTCCACGACCTTTTCGGCCGGCACGCCAAGCAGTTCCTGGACCTTCGCCTCGTCCACAATGACGTCGCTCTTCGCCCCACCTGACGCGGTCTTCAGCGTCCGGACATTTTTGCCCACAAGCTGCATCATGTCCTTATCGTTGCTGACAATCAGGACCTGGAATCCGTTCTTCGCCGCTTGCGTTGCGATGGTCCCGATCACATCGTCCGCTTCGTAGCCTCTCTCTTCCAGGATCGGCAAGCGCATGGCTTCGCACAGCCGGCGCACCAGCGGAATCTGCACCTTCATATCGTCTGGCATCGGCGGCCGTTGCGCCTTGTACTGCTCGAACAGCTTGTCGCGAAACGTGGCTCCCGGCGGGTCGAACACAATGCCGATGTATTTCGGTTGATAGTCGTTGATCAAGCGCTTGAGAATATTCCCGAACAGGAAGGGAACGTTGGTCGGGGTGCCGTTCGGTGCGGTCAGCCGCTGTGGCATGGGCGCAAAGAACGCCCGGTAGATATGCGCCATCGCATCGACCAGAAACAACTTTTTCGTATTTTCCTCTTTCGCGGCCATCGTGCGAGTATAGCAGGTGCGTGGGCTCGCCCTCTTGGTTCTTAGCTGACGATCCCGAGCTCTTTTCCCACTTCCGCTAGCGTGTCGGCGGCTTTCAACAGGTGTTCGCGCTTATGCGCAGCGCTCACAATCGCGCGCAACCGCGCTTTCCCTTCCGCCACCGTCGGATATCCCACCGCGGGTGCGAACACACCCGCATCGAACAGCTTCCTCGAGAACTCAAACGCCTTCGCCGCGTCGCCCACGTGAATCGGTATAATGGGCGTCTCGCTGGCCTTGAATTCAAAGCCGCGCTTCTTCAACTCTCTCTTGAAGAACTTGGTATGGGTCCACAATTTCTTCACCAGCTTTTCGCCTTCCGCGGAATCCAGCAGCGCGAACGCCGCCTGGCATGCCGCCGCAGTTGCTGGCGGGTGCGACGTGGAGAACAAAAACGGCCGCGCCCGCAAGTACAAATAGTCGATCAGGTCGCGCGAGCCGCACACATATCCGCCCATCGATCCAATGGCCTTGCTCAGCGTTCCCACCTGAACATGCACGCGCCCGTGGCAATCGAAGTGATCCACCGACCCGCGCCCGCTACGGCCCAGCACCCCGCTGGCATGCGCGTCGTCCACCATCATGATGCAGCCATACTTTTCCGCCAGGTCGCATAGCTTTGGCAACGGCGCGATGTCGCCGTCCATCGAAAATACGCCGTCGGTAATAACCAGTTTCTTGCCCGGAAAATTCGCGTGCTCCTGCAAAATTCGTTCGCAGTCCGCCACATCTTTATGCTTGAAAACTCTGATCGTCGCCTTCGATAGCCGCGCTCCATCAATAATCGACGCGTGATTTAATTCATCCGAGATGATCAGATCGTCTTTCCCCAGAATTGCGGAAACTGTCCCCGCATTCGCGGTAAATCCCGACTGAAACACCACGCACGCCTCGACGTGCTTGAACTTCGCGATCTGCTCTTCCAGATCCATATGCAGTTTCATGGTTCCGGCAATCGTGCGCACTGCTCCCGCGCCCACGCCCAGTTTCCGTACCGCCTCGATTGAGGCCTTCCGCAAAGCCCTGTGCGACGTCAGTCCCAGGTAGTTGTTGGAAGCCAGGTTGATGACCTCGCGCCCGTCGAAAATACAGATCGGCTTCTGCTCTCCCTCCAATACGCGCAGTTTTGGCGCCACGCCTTTGGCGCGCAGGTCTTGCAGCGTCTCTGTCACATATTGCAGCGGATTCACTCTTGTGGTTTGGGTTCCGGGTTCGCTCATTGTTTTTCTCCTGCCGTCGCGGCAGACTCTCTTGCTACTTCTTCATGCCGTTCGGGTACATCAAGATTTTTCCTGCCAGTCCCTCGCGTAATTTCGCAAACGCTGCTTCGAAATTCTCCAGCTCCATCCGCTCGCCGAACAACGGCTCCAGGTTCACCCGCCCCGCTTTCAGCAAGGCTGTCATCTGCACCCACGTTTCATACATCCGGCGCCCGTAAATTCCCTGCACGGTTGCACCTTTGAAAATGACGTCCTGCACCAGGTCCAGCGGTACATTTTCCGTGGGAATGCCCAGCAACGACGCCCTTCCGCCCGCGCGCAGTGCTTTGAATCCTTGCTGAATCGCCGCCGGATTCCCGCTCATTTCCAACAGGGCATCGACCCCTGTCCCTCCGGTCGCCGCGAAAATTTTCTTCACGGGATCTTCGCTCGCGGGATTCAGGACGAAATCCGCGCCCATCTCTTTCGCCAGCGTCCGCCGGTGCTCATTCGTTTCCGTCGCAAAAACCGTGGAACTTCCGCAAGCCTTTGCTAGCGCAATGGACATCAACCCGATCGGCCCGCACCCCGTCACCAGCACGGTCTGCCCGGCGATCGGTCCCGCCAGCACCGTGTGTACGGCGTTGCCTAGCGGATCCAGAATCGCGCCGTAGTGTTCCGGGATTGCCGGATCGAGTTTCCAGATATTGGTCGCCGGAATTTTCACGAACTCCGCGAAGGCTCCATCGATATCGATCCCGATAATCCGCAGATTCTGGCAAATATGCGCTTGCCCCAGGCGGCACTGGTGGCAGTGTCCGCAGTTCAGGTGCATTTCGGCGCTGACGAAGTCTCCGGCCTTGACCGCAGTCACTTCTTCGCCGGAGCGTTCCACCACGCCACAAAATTCATGACCCAGCGTCACCGGCGGTTTGATGCGTCCCTGGGACCAGCGGTCCCATCCATAGATGTGCAGGTCCGTACCGCAGATCGAAGTAGCTTTTACGCGGACAAGCACATCCGTGGGTCCAATGGCTGGGACCGGAACTTTTTCCAACTGTAAACCTTTTCCCGCTTGCGTTTTCCGCAACGCCTTCATGGTCGCAGGCATTCAGGTAGGCTCCTTGCCCAGGCAGGTCGCTCTTGCGCAGGCTTCCATGCTAGCACAGCCACAGCGCTCCATTCAGTGAGCCCCACCCAAACACGTCGCGCGCCGCATCAAAACAGTTCTGAAAGATTCCGCGGTCTTCCGACGTATCATTGTTGAGTCTATGGCCGACACACTGCCCTCCATCCAGTTGGATCACGTTTCGCGGCACTACCACATGGGAGAAACCAGCGTTCGCGCGGTGGACGATGTTTCTCTCAGCATCGCTCGCGGCGAGTTTCTGGCTCTGCTGGGATCCTCCGGTTCCGGCAAATCCACGCTTCTGAATCTGATCGCAGGCCTGGATCGTCCCACGGCCGGTTCCATCGTGGCCGACGGCGCGGACCTGGCAGCACTTCCCCCGCTGCAATTGGCGCGTTATCGCCGCAATACCGTCGGGATGATCTTTCAGTCGTTCAATCTTCTGCCACGCATGACCCTGGAAGAAAATGTGGAGCTTCCGTTGCGATTGGCGGAGGTCGAGCATGGCGAACGGGCAGGGCGCGTACGCGAAGCGCTGGAACGCGTGCAACTTACGCATCGCATCGGTCATCGCCCGCCACAGCTTTCAGGCGGCGAGCAGCAACGCGTGGCGATTGCCCGTGCGCTGGCGAACCGGCCGAAGATCCTGCTGGCCGACGAGCCGACCGGCAACCTCGATTCTGCAACCGGTGAAGCAATTTTGAATCTTCTGCGCGACGTGCAATCGCAGCTTGCCATGACCGTCGTGATGGTCACCCACGAACGGCCATTGGCTGAGCGATTCGCCGATCGCCTCGCCACCATGGGCGACGGCAAATTGCTGGCCACCTCTCCCGCACCGAAGGTGGTCGCCCAATGAAAGCTCGCGACCTGACCGACCTCGCTCTCCGAAACTTGCGGGAAGCGATTCTGCGCAATGCGTTGACCACCCTCGGTATCGCTGTGGGCGTGGCGTCGCTGGTGGCCATGCTTTCCCTTGGCGTAGGCCTCCAACAACTTGCCTCGAAACGCTTATCGCAGAGTGGGCTCTTCGACACCATCTTCGTCACGCCCAAAAACAGTTTTCGCGGCATGGGCCGGCCAAAACCGCGCGACTCCGAGCCCGACAAACCGCCTCGGCCGCTCGACGAAGGCGCGCGCAAGCAACTCGAGACGCTGCCCAACGTGATCGAGGTCTATCCCCAGATTCGTTTCTTCACTGAAGTACGCTTCAACAATAAGCCTTATGCCACGGTGGTTGCTGGCATGCCGGATTCTTCCCGCAATTCCGGCGCCTTTGACGGCATGCAGGGCAGTTTCTTCTCTTCGACGTCCGCCGACGAGGCGATATTGCAGATTGAATTTGCCAAAGACCTCTCCGAGAAACCGGCTTCGCTGGTCGGCCAGGACCTGATCCTCCGTTACGCCGAGCGACAGACCAATCCTGTTGCCGATGGTGGTGATGTATCGTCCGCGGCGGGAGGGTTCTCCGTCGTACCTAAAGAGTTGAAGCTAAGAATCATCGGTATCGTGGAAACCGAGCCGGCTGCCGGTTACGGCGGTTACGGAAATGCTCGCCTGCTCATTCCCCTGCAGACTGCAACCACTCTCCGCGCGGCGCAAGTCAACGACCTTCGCGACATCGTGCGCGGCGATACCTCCGACAAACTTACCTATTCCTCGCTGTCTGTCCGGGCGAAATCTCCTTCGCAGGTGGAAGCCCTGGAAGCTTCCATCAAGAACATGGGTTTCAACGCCTTTTCGTTGCTCGATGCCTCCAAATCGCTCCGCACTTTCTTCTCCGTTTTCGACCTCCTGTTGGGAATCTTCGGCAGCCTCGCGCTCGCGGTCGCGACTCTAGGTATCATCAACACGTTGGTCATGGCCATTCTCGAACGCCGCCGCGAAATCGGTGTGCTGAAGGCTCTGGGCGCCGCCGATTCCGACGTCCAGCAGTTGTTCTTCGTGGAAGCCGGCGTTATGGGCTTCCTCGGAGGGATTTTCGGCGTGACCTTTGGTTGGCTGCTCGGCCGTGCCATCACGTTCGGCACCAACGTCTATCTCAAGCGGCAGAATCTCAATCCTATCGATTTGTCGTCGGTGCCCTGGTGGCTGGTCATCTCGGCACTCGTCTTCGCAGTGCTTGTCAGCCTTGGCGCCGGCCTCTATCCTGCTTCCCGTGCCGCCAAGCTCAATCCGGTCGACGCTCTGCGATATGAATAAACCCCGCCTCGGCGTACTCTGTGCCGCGATTCTCACCGCCATTCTCCCTGCCTGCGCTACACCGGGTCGCGTCGAATGCAACGCTGTCTCCAGCAAGATCCTCGCGCGTTCGGTTTCCTATTGCATCGTCCTTCCTGCCTCTTTCGATGTGGACAAATCCCGGCAATTCCCGATTCTCTATTTCCTCCACGGGCTCGGTGACAACGAGCAATCCTTCATCCACTCCGGGTTGTGGAATCTCGTTGAAGACATGCGCGAACAACACGAACTCACCGATTTCCTGATCGCTACCCCCGATGGTGGCGCCAGCTTCTACATCAATTCCAAGGACGGAAAGACGCGCTACGAGGATTTTTTGCTCCAGGAGTTCTTTCCCTCCATCGAAAAACGCTATCGCGTGGCACCCGGCCGCGGCCACAGGGCCATCGCTGGAATTTCCATGGGCGGTTACGGCGCGCTACACATTGCTTTCTCACATCCGCAACTGTTCAGTTCCGTAGGCGCTCACAGTGCGGCCCTCATCGAAAAGCTTCCAGAATTTCTCGGGCCCACGCCGAATTCGCCGCGCTCTCGCGTTCTCGGCCAGGTGTTTGGCGCTCCTCCCGATCCCGCTTTTTGGAATCGCAACAGCCCCATCACCATTGCGCGCACTGCCAAACTCGCCGGCCTGAAAATCTACTTCGACTGCGGCGATCATGACGACTACGGCTTTGAGGTTGGCGCTGCTACGCTCGACAAAATCCTTACTTCGCGCCTCCTCCCGCACGTGTATCATCTCTATCCCGGCCGGCACGATCCCACATATTTCGCGGAGCATCTCCCCGCGTCTCTTCGTTTCGCGTCACAGTCGTTCTCGAAGTAATACTGCAGCCTCGATTCGGGTGTAATATTTCCGGCACCCAGCTTCGGGATAACCGGAGGATGGAGGATTTTGATGCGCCTCATTGTTGCCGCCCTCGTTATGATCACGCTCTCCGCGGGAATTGCGCCTTTCGCTCAAGAAAAGCCCCCTGCCTCGTCTACCGTCCCAACCGCAGGCGCAAGGCTGGAATTTCTTGATGAAGTCTCCTATTACGAGCAACGATTCATCCGCCTTGCCGAAGCCATTCCCGCCGAAAAATACAGCTGGCGCCCCGCGGAAGGCGTTCGTTCCGTCGGCGAAGTCTATATGCACGTCGTCAGCGGCAACTACGGTTTCGCGCGCATGATCGGCACTCCTGTTCCCGCGGGTGTGGACACCAAAGCCATGATGGCTTTCTCCAGTGACAAGACAAAAGTCGTTCAGGCGCTGAAAGATTCCTTCGCACACTTCCGCAACGCCGTTCTCGCCATAAGGGATTCTGAGCTCGAAAAGGAGATTAAGACTCCGCGCGGCCAGTCCACGATTCGCGGCGCGTTTTTCTTGATCACCGGTCACTACGGCGAACACCTTGGCCAGGCCATCGCCTATGCCCGCGCCGTCGGCGTCGTCCCGCCCTGGACCGAAGAGCGCCAGCGCCGGGAAGCCGAAAAGTCGAAGCCGTCTTCTCTCAGGTCCCCCAGCAAGGAGCCTTGCATGGAAAAAGTCACTGGCACCGGTGGGGTCTTCTTCCGGGCAAGCAACCCAAGAACTCTTGCCGAATGGTATCGCGTGAATCTTGGCATTGATCGTGTTCCCAACGACTACGACGACGCGCCGTGGCAGCAACAGGCTGTCCCTACCGCTTTTAGTCCGTTCAAGGAAGATACAAATTATTTCGGGAATTGGCCGCTTTGCGCACCTTCATGATCCGGAAGGCAATCCCATCGAGCTCTGGCAGCCGCTGACTCCAAGTGGGACAGAGCCGTAGTTTGACTCGCCGGATCGCCCCAGCGGAAACCGGCTGTCTTTGATAGTATCCACACACGCGTCACACGGAGGGGGCATGCCTTTTGCTCAGCGGCTCGAAGAAGTGCGCCACGGCTTCGAGCGATCCTTCTGGGTTGCCAACATCAGCGAGTTATTTGAACGCCTCTCCTACTACGCGGCTTTTGCTGTGCTTGCGCGATACCTCCACGAATCTTTGAGTTTTCCCACCGAGCGCGCTGCCGCCCTCTCCGGATTGTTCGGCGGCCTGGTGTGGTTCCTGGCAATCTTTGGCGGAGCCATCGCAGACCGCCTGGGCTTCCGCCGCGCTCTCTCGCTCGCTTACCTGATCCTCGCCGTAGCTTATTTCCTGATGGGCTCTCTGGGCGCAAATTGGCTTGCGCCGGTGCGGACCGTCGTTCCCCTCTTCACCCTGGTCGCTTTTGTCCTTATGCTCCCCGCGCTGGGCGTGTCCATGGTCAAGCCCTGCGTTGTTGGCACGACCGCCCGCGCCTCGCACGAAAATGTGCGCTCCCTCGGCTACTCCATCTACTACACGCTCGTGAACATCGGCGGCTTCTTTGGCCCGATCATGGCTTCGCGCGTGAAGCAGCACCTGAGCCCCGAAAACGTATTCCGCGCGTCAGCTGTAAGCGTCCTGCTGATGTTCTTCGCGGTGCTGCTCTTCTTCCGCGAGCCGAGCAAATCCGGAGAAGTCCGCACCGAGAGTCTTGCCGTCACCCTGCGCAACTTCTGGCAGGTAGCCACCAATCCAAAATTCATGATCTTCCTGCTCATCTTCACTGGCTACTGGATTGTCTACTGGCAGGAATTCATCACCTTGCCGCTGTACGTCCATGACTACGTCGACGCAAAGGCCGATACCGAGAGCATGCTCTCCACGGGCCCGCTGGTGGTGATTGCCTTCACCGTGGTGTTCAGCGTGCTGACGCAAAAGATGACCGCCTTTCGCGCGGTGATCGTTGGCACGCTGATCGCCATGCTGGCGTTCGCGATTCTCGCGGTGCACTCCACCATTTACGCCGTGTACGCCACCCTCGTGGTCATTGCCATTGGCGAATTGATCCAATCGCCACGCTACTACGACTACATTTCGCGCCTGGCCCCTGCCGGGCAACAGGGCACCTACATGGGCTTTGCCTTCTTGCCGCTGGGTATCGGGTCATTTATCGGCGGACCGATCGGCGGCGCCTTGCTCCACCACTACGGCGAAGTGCAACACCGGCCGCAGCTGTTCCTGTGGGCGCTTACCGCCCTTGGGTTGGCAACAACGTTACTTTTGTGGATTTACGACCGAGTGGTCAAACCGTCGGAAGTAGAAACAAAATCCGCCAACTAACCTAATTCACCATACGGCGCAGCGATTCCAGCGCCTGGCGCGCTAGCGAGTACCGCGGTTCCACATTCAGCGCTTCCTGGAAACAGCGCATCGCTTGACCGTACATCTCTTTCCCTAAATACGCGCGGCCTAGATTGTAGTGTGGGAAATGGCGCGGCTCGTACCGGCGCGCTTCCACGGCCTGCTGTAGCCAAGAAATGGCCTCGTCAAACTGCCCGAGCTCGATCAAGTAGGCGCCAATGTCGTTGTAGGGATTACCGAAGTCCGGGTCCAGTTCGATCGCTCGCTTGCACTCGGCGATGGCGTCGAGCAGCTTGCCCTGAAAGTGATAGGTCCAGCCCAAAAACGTGTGCGCTTCCGCCGTGGGATGCAGTTCGAGGGACGACTGATAGAGTTCGACCGCCCGATCATAATCGCCTTCCATTTGTGCTTGATAGGCGTCTTGCAACACTTCCCACGCGCGAGTCAGGGTCTCCTGATTCATGGCCATATTGTGAATGGCAAATCTCAGTGCGGTCAAAGGTACGAAGGTTCTATCTGTGCAAAAGGCGCAACCTGTCCTTCCTGACGGGCATCAAGTGGAAAATAGGGCAGAGAATGGAGACAATAGGAAGCATAAATTGATTGGCAACGGAAGATTGGGGGAATAGAAAAGTGAATCGATTGCTCAGAATCGTCAGTCTGGTCGGTTTTTGCGGCGCGCTAGCGCTTGCCGCTTCAGTTCTGGCGCAGACTTCCAACAAGAAATCTACGGGGAGCAACTCCGCCGCCGTGGCGCGTGGCAAATCGCTCTTCCAACAGAAGTGCTCGATCTGCCATTACGACACCAGCGACCAGAAGAAGATTGGCCCAGGCTTGAAGGGCATTTCTAAGCGCGGAACGTTCACGGTCAACGGCAATAAGATTTCGGACGAAAGCCTGAAGACCTGGATCGACAACGGCGACCAGTTGATGCCGCCATTCAAGGACGTACTGGAAGAGACGCAAGTGAAAGACGTAATCGCGTACGTGAAGACCCTGTAGTCAAGACCGTTCGATCGATTCCTGGCTGCGCTCGGAATCCCGGATTTCTTGGCCTAGAGAATTTTCGATACGAAAGAAAATCCCCCGGCCACCTGAGTAGTCAGGCCACCGAGGGATTTCTGTTTTTTCTCAAGGAGAAAAATCTACTTCAGAACGGCATCCTTCAGGACCTTAGCCGGACGCAGGCGAACGACAGTCTTGGCCTTGATCTTGATCTGTTCGCCGGTCTGGGGATTACGACCGAGGCGCGCCTTGCGGTGCGCCTTCACAACGCGGCCGATTCCGGGAATCACGAATTTGCCCGCGCTGCCCTTGGCTTCCTTGACGGCAAGCTTGTGAAGTTCTTCAAAGAATGTTGCCACCGTCTTCTTCGACGTGCCGATCTTCTCGGCGATGTGTGCAACGATTTTGGTTTTGCTCAGTGGCTTGGCTGCCATTTAGTCTGCTTATCCTCCTGATTTTTCTATCCACCCCGAACTGCTCGAGGCCGGCACGAGCGAAAACACCTATTTCTCGACGAATAACTCGGGCCGTTTTGCACTATAACCAAGGCAAAACCGCAATGCAAGGTCAAAACCGCTAAAAATCAAGGAAAAATGGCGCTTTTTTTGGAGGCATGTGCAAAACTCCAGCGTTTATGCGGTGATTCCCATTTCCGAGAAGACTTGCGATTGGCGCCGCTCGTGCTATCCTTCCTGGCCCGTAGCAACGAGGAGCGAGTTTGCCATGAGCGCAAGCTGGAGTGGTCAGGAAAATGAACAAAAGTTCGCAAATGTGATTGCCGCAGGGAAACATCCGGTCTCCGTCACATTCCTCGACGCTCCCCCAGCGGGCGTGCAGAAGTTCGAGGGCTCCGAGCCTTCCGGCTGTTCCTTTTGGCGACTGGCCGCGGCCGGGCGAACCTTCTATACGGTTCCGGAGAACCATTTCCATTGCGCTGTGGGTGCTTACACCCACAACATCGCGCTGTCTCCGGAGCGCGAGAAGGAAACCGAGCAGACTCTGAAGATGATGTTCGACCTCGGCTACGTGAGACCGGAGGAAGTGCCGCAGATCCCGCGGCTGGCTAAGACGCCGAAAGCCATCCTGTATTCGCCGCTTGGCGAAGCGGCCAGCGTTCCGGACGTAGTGCTGTTTGCCGTGAAGCCCGCCGGGGCGATGCTGCTGAACGAGGCTATTAACCGCGCCGGGGTGGGTGCAGGAATGCCTGTGCTTGGCAGGCCGACGTGTATGGCACTGCCCGCGGCGCTGGAGCACGGGTCCATCACGAGCTTGGGGTGCATCGGCAACCGGGTGTATACCGGTCTGGGCGAAGATGAGCTGTACGTCGTTGTGCGCGGATCGGATCTGGGGCGAGTCGCGGAGTCGCTGGCGACCATCACGGGTGCCAACGCGGCTTTGAGAGACTATGCCCAGGATCGGCGCAGGCAACTGTCGACGATCTAGGGGCAGTGGCGAGTGAAGGGTGGCGAGTGGCGAGCGAGCACCCGAAGCGTTTGCAATCTCGCTACTCCCCCTCCCCCTCCCTGTATTTCGGTACGAACATCGGAAGTGATAGAGGCAAAGCAGCTTGGCGAAAGTGCGCGTACCGTACAGTACGGGATTGTACTGGATGCAAATGCATCAGCCTCACATCAGACAAGTGAGCAAATCACATAGGACTTACACGAGAATATCGCGGATGTAATGGAAACAAAAGGGGTTAGCAACCTTCACGAGATGCGTTCAGGGCGAATGATTCAGTTGTCAAAGAGCGTTGGGTCAAAAAGAGCACGACCCCTATGACCAGCATGGTGGCCATATAAATAACTTCTAATATTACCATAGGATAATCACTGGGTCAAGAATATCCGACATTCAAGTCGTTGAATGTCCAGTCTATCCACGTTTCCTACCGGTGAAGTAGGTACTGGATCGAACCTTTCGACAGAGTCAGGCGACTTGGTCTAGGAGCGTTCGACCTTGGGCGTCGACTGCGCTCCTAGCGGTTCGCGGAAAGGATCCATCGGAATCGGCGCGTACTCGACCTCGATGATCTCAAGGTGCTCCGTCTTTGCTGGCGCGCGCAGGTCCACACGGTCGCCGGGGCTCGCTTTCATCAGGGCTTTAGCGAGAGGCGAGCGCCAACTGATGTAGCCGCGGTCGAGGTCCACCTCGTCGGTGCCTACGATCGAGACGGCGTGTTCGAGGCCGCCGGAGTCCTTGTAGGTCACGGTTGCGCCGAAGAAAACGCGCGAAGCGGCGGACCCTGGCCGCGGAGCGGCGGGATCGACGACCAGGGCCGCGTCAATGCGTTTCGTGAGAAAGCGAATCCGCGAATCGATCTGGCCTAACCGCCGTTTGCCGTAGAGGTAGTCGGCGTTTTCACTGCGGTCCCCGTTGCCAGCAGCCCAGGCTACGACCTCCACCACCGCTGGCCGCTCGCGACTCAGTAGGAACAGATGCTCGTCCTTTAGTCGCTGCAAGCCGGCGGGCGTGATGTAATTTTTGACTGTCGGCTCCGCGTCCTCGCGCACCGGTCCTCGGAGCGGCCGCTTTTTTCGCATTTGCCAATCTGCCATAGTCGTGTACTTGTAGGTGACCCAATCTCGGAAGGTCCGCGCCGCGGTCCCGATAATTCCTCGTACGGTGGACGTGACGTAACTGGGCTAGATGTCGAATGATACATCGGTCTTTCCTCTGGCACTAGAAAATGCGGTGACCGGTGCGATGGTCCGATTACATATCAGGGCGAAGAAGTGCGCGGTTCATCTACTCACGCTAACAGTTCTGCGGATGGGATCGTGAGGGAAGCCATACCTCCTGATTGACGCGGACAAATTGGTCCCCGTACCCCGGTGCTCGCCGATTCATGCCGGATGACTACTTCCGGTTAGTCGCCGTTTGCCCGCCGCTCGACTCAAGCGTCAGAGCGAGCCGCCATCACCAGCCAATTACAGCAATTTTGTACGTGAGCAGAATGACTACCGCGACCAGCGCGATCCGGCCGGACAGCGTGTAGCGTCGGAAGAAGTACAAAGTCACGCCTGCCCAGCAGAAGCATGCGGCTATTAAGGCGCCACCAATATATGGCGCAGCGACCACTGCCGAGAAGCTCGCGCCATAAAGATGCCTGAGGCGGAAGAACTCACCAAGCGTCCTTACCACGATGAGGAATTGAACCGTGATTGCTGTCTGAGCCCAGCGTTCTCTAGTCACGGAGGTATCCTAGCTTGTCCGAGCATTTCTTGGATATAGCGGGTTTCCGCACCACCTTCGAGCATTAACGCCGCGATGGTGTGGCGAAAATAGGGATCCGACGCGGCTTCAGACTCCAAGATGAAAGAGCGTTGGATACGCTTCATCAGCGCTTGGGGTAAGTCGAAAATCAATTCGGCCCAAAAGTGTTACCCATGTCTTAGGTACGGAGTGTTACCCACGTGTCCGGGCCGGACCCTCTAAATATGGCGGAGGAGGAGGGATTCGAACCCCCGAGACCCTTTCGAGCCTAACGGTTTTCAAGACCGCCGGTTTCAACCGCTCACCCACTCCTCCGTTTTTAAGTATAACGTGCAACCACGCTTAGCCGAGAAGTGGGTGACATTTTTGACCCTTGATGCTGCATTTTGGTGCAGGTGTCACTAAATTGTCACCAAAAGCGTCGAGCTTCGGGACCGCATTCCGTTTCGATTCGAGATTTGCATGCATTATACGCACGGTCACAACGACACCCGCAACGGTTGGACTGTCAATATATTCGCTCCGTGATTCATCCTACGGGGAGGTTGGAAATGGCAAGGTGCTGAGATAGTCTCGAGCCAACCACTCGGGAGGGCCGAATGAAGTCTTATGCCAACAGGAACCTCAAAGATGGTGCCCAGTGCAAAGTCATCGATGGCACCCATTCCGGCAAGTCAGGGATCGTCAAGGATATCAAGACGAGTAAGACGGGTCACCTCACGATTACAGTGTTGCAAGCGAACGGCAAAAGATTCAAAACCCTCGCAAAAAACGTCGAACTGATCTGAGACTGAGCGCCATGGCGCAAGGTAAACATCACATCAGTCAATATCTAACTTCGCTTCGGCAGGGCTAGGAGACTGGGGCCGCGAGTTCTCACTTCCGCGTGTCAGATAAAATTGGAACGGAGTAATCTCAAACGGTTTCATTTCGTCCCCGGTGACGGCAGCGACTGGCTCGGCCTTAAGGATCGTCAGTTGATCATTCCAAGGGTCGACCTTGATGCGGCCGCCGAGGGGCAGCGCAGCAGCGACGCGGGTCGGCGACTTTATATCGGACTGCGTTGCCGGGAAGACCTTGGAACCGGCGATCCAGCTGTCGCCGAGATGCGGGCTTACGAGATTGGGAATTTCCTTCGAGCGGTTTCTGAGAGCTTGGAGGAAGACGGGCGCGGTACCAGATTGCTCCTCGTATGGCGAGTTCTTCAACAGTTCGATCCCTTTCTGACTCGCCGCCTGTTCCTCTTGCGCAGTCCGCGCAAAGGCAAAGTGGCGGAACGTCTTCTTTTCGTTGAAGCGCAAGTTGCTCAGAAATGCAAATTGCGTGTCCATGCGATGCCTGAGCACGACGTGACCAAGCTCGTGCGACAGGATGGCGGCGAGGCTGGCCTCGTCGGGGAGTACGTCGATTAGCCCGCGGCTCAATACGATGGTGTGGCCGATAGTAAACGACTCAAGCGTAGAGGTCATCAGAACACGGCAGCGAACTTCCGGCTGGATATCGAGATTATTGGTCACCTCTATGTTGTTCACAACCGTCTCAAGAACCTTATCCACGGCCCCGGCAGGCGCCAACAAGCCCTGGCGTTGGAGATAGTCAACGACGTTTTCTTCGGCCTTGCGGTCCCAGAGGCGCTCGGCTTGAAGCGGTGAATAGTCGTTGGCGGTTTCAGATTGATCTTTTACTGACCCCGGGATCTCCACAAAAACTTTACTCAACTCTTGTTCTCTTTGAACGCGGCCTTGATCGTAGCCCCACAAACGGGTCTGCGCCCGGAAAGCCTTGAACCCCAAGTTCCTTGCTTTTGCATCGTGGACACTGGGTCCTTCGCTGTAGATAAAGGCCGGGAGCCACAGGCTTGATCCGACGTTCATTCGCCAGCTCTCAAAATTGAGGTAATTGCTGGTTAAGGAAGCTCCTCCGTAAGTGCCGTTGAAACGCACTATGTGGTAGTCGTGATCCTCCACCCAGATGCGGCCAACAAATCGTCCTTTGCCGGACTTTGGCAAAGGAGTGACGTCAAAAACCAGGCAGCGAACCTCGCCCAGAAACTCGCGCCCGAGGTACTCAATCGCGTAATGTTGGCGGTCGAAGCCATCCATATCCAAATAAATCATCTGTAGAAAACCGCGTGGCATCAGTTCCACGGAGAAGAATTCTCCCAAGCCTCCGAAAACCTTTTGCTTGGTGCCCGCGTCGCGACTGAGCGCCTCAAGCTGCACACCGTGCGCCAACTCAGCGCGGCCAAGGAAATATTTGTCGCCGTCAGGCACATCGCCCAGTTGCTTATCCAGCCGCAGATACTGGACGTACGTCTCCACCAGCGGTGAATACTGGCGAAGCAATCGCATCTCCACCTGTTCCTGCGAGAAGATCCGGTCCACCACTTCGGTCATGGTCGTCGGTTGCTGGGCGGCCGCGGCCAGCGGCAACGCACCCATTGAAATCGCAAAAAAAAGGTACTTGAGGCTGCGCATCATGGCCTCCAAACTTGGACTTTGGGAATTGGGCTGTGGCTCAGGAAACTACGCCTTGGAAAAGGAGATGCCAGCTGTCCAGAGGAGCAGTTTAAGGACAATGGCCTTCCGGCGATCCCCGCAGTGCAAAAACGACTCCGCGCTTTCGCAAAGGGGGGCGAATACAGAGCAAATCCCGAAACTAGAACCACCCCTATTTCGAAGCTGGCAAAGAGGATTTGGCCGCCCGCTCCAACCACCTCAACCATATTTCTCCTGTAACCTCCCTGCAACCCAGCGGTGCGATCATCCGTCCTACGCTACGTACCCGCCTGCGTCTGCGACGATCTGCAACCTCGAAAGGGCTTGCAGCGCGCACTCCTGAGCAATAGAAATATGGTTCGAGCGAGGGAACTACGATGAGCACAGGCAGCCTGCCAGTCCTTTCCAAATCCACAAGCGAGTCGTTGGCCAAGCTGGCTTCGCAATACGGCATCGCTCCCAGCGAATTTTCCAACATTCTCCACGGCCTGTACGAGCGGCACCTGCTCTTCGATAACGGTCTCGATCCCGCGGTCACCAATGCCCGCGAGCATTACGAAGCCTTCGCCCGTTCCGTGCGCGATCTTCTCTCTCAGCGTTGGGTCGTCACGCACAAGACCTATCACAACGCCAATCCCAAGCGTATTTACTACCTGTCGATGGAATTTCTGATTGGCCGCTCGCTCGCCAATAACGTCACCAACCTCATGCTCGACCCTCTTCTCGAAGGCGTCATCGACCAGAAGGATCTCGATTGGCTTGCCCTCCTGCAGAAAGAGCCCGACGCTGGTTTGGGCAACGGTGGCTTGGGGCGGCTCGCGGCCTGTTTCCTCGATTCCATGGCCACGCTGCAGCTGCCGGCCATGGGTTACGGCCTACGCTACGAGTACGGCATGTTCAAGCAAGCCATCCAGGATGGCTGGCAACACGAACTGCCCGACAACTGGCTACGTCATCCCGATCCATGGGAAGTGGCACGCCCCTACGCCCGTGTGGCCGTGAAGCTCAACTGCTCCTTCATTCTCCGCGACGGTACGCTTCGAGCCATCGCCGGCCGCGACTCCTATCTCTACGGCATGCCCTACGACCGGCCCGTCGTTGGCTACGGTGGCCATAACATCAACACACTGCGCCTCTGGTCCGCTGCCGCTCCCGATTATTTTGACTTTCAGGAATTCAGTAGCGGCGATTTTGTCGGCGCATTGGCAGAAACCCTCGCCGCCGAGTCCATCACCCGTGTTCTCTATCCCGACGATTCCACCAGCATCGGCCAGGCGCTGCGCTTCGTTCAAGAATATTTCCTCGTGGCTTGCTCCCTTGCAGACCTGGTTCGCCGCTTTCGCCACGTGAATGAAGACTGGAACGCTTTCCCCGACAAAGTCGCCATCCAGCTCAACGACACACATCCCACCATGGCGGTTCCTGAATTGATGCGTATCCTTCTAGACGACGCGCATCTCGGCTGGGACCAGGCTTGGGACATCACCCAGAAAACCCTCGCCTATACCAATCACACCCTACTCCCGGAAGCCCTCGAAAAATGGCCCGTCGATTGGTTTACCACCGTCGCTCCGCGCCTTCTCGAAATCATCTATGAAATCAACCGGCGCTTCCTCGACGACGTGCGCCGAAAGCATCCGGGCGATGAAGACTTCATCCGCAGCGTAAGCCTCATCGAAGAAGGCCCCGCGCGCAAGGTTCGCATGGCGAATCTCGCCATCGTCGGCTCTCATAGCACCAACGGCGTCGCGGCCATTCACTCACAACTTCTGCGCACCACTACCGTCAAAGATCTCGCCAATCTTTTCCCGGAGCGTTTCAACAATAAAACCAATGGCGTCACGCCCCGTCGCTGGCTTCGCCTGTGCAATCAGCCGCTGGCGCGCGTCATTTCCGGCGCCATCGGGGAAGCCTGGATCACCGACCTCAGCCAGCTATCCCGTCTCAAACCCCTTGCCGACGATTCTAGCTTCCGCTCGGCTGTCCTGCAGGCCCAGCACGAATGCAAAACTCAATTCGCGGGCTGGCTGCAGGCCACGCAGAACATCACCGTCGATCCCAGCGCCATGTTTGATTCCCAGGTCAAACGCATTCACGAATACAAGCGCCAGCTCCTCAACGCTCTGCGCATCATCGTTCTCTACAACCGCATTCGCGAAAATCCCAACCTCGAAATGCCGCCGCGTACCTTCTTTTTTGCCGGCAAGGCCGCGCCCGCCTATCAGCTCGCCAAACTCATCATCAAGTTCATCAATAATCTCGCCGGCACCATCGACGGCGATCCCGCGGTCCGCGGCCGCCTTCGCGTGCTCTTCCTCCCTGACTATCGGGTGACCCTCGCCGAACATCTCATTCCCGCCAGCGACGTTTCCAATCAAATCTCCACCGCCGGTTACGAAGCCAGCGGCACCAGCAACATGAAATTCATGATGAATGGCGCGCTGACTATCGGCACTCGCGATGGCGCCACCATCGAAATGGCTGAAGCAGCCGGTGAAGACAATCTCTTCCTCTTCGGTCTTACCGCGCAAGAGGTGGCCGACAGTCGCGCCTGGTACAACCCCTTCTGGCATTACGAGCACGATCCCGAAACGCGCGCTGCCCTCGATCTCATTTCTTCCGACTATTTCTCCCGCAACGAGCCTGGCGTTTTTGCTCCCATCCGCGATACCCTTCTTGCTCACGGAGACTTCTACATGCATCTCGCGGACCTGAGGTCATATCTCGACGCCGACGCCCGTCTCTGCGAGCTTTGGGCCAATCCTCACGCCTGGGCCCGTAAAGTCATCCTCAATATCGCCAGCTCCGGACAGTTCTCCAGCGATCGCACCATCAGCGAATACGCGTCGCAGATCTGGAATGTCGCACCCTGTCCGGTGCCCTGATTTACCGGAGGTTCGATGGCATCTGCCGGCAATCAACCCAGCGGCCTTTCACCTCTTGCAGGAAAGCCTGCCACAAAAGACATGCTGATCGACGTGGCGGAACTCGAGCGCGACTATTTCGAGCGCCGGCCCGAGGTCAACGACCCCACGCAGCTCGTCAGCTTCGGCACCAGCGGCCACCGCGGCACACCATTTCTATCCACGTTCACGGAAGCGCACATCCTCGCCATCACGCAAGCCATCTGCGAATATCGCCACGCCCACGGCATCGATGGCCCGCTTTTCATGGGCAAAGACACGCACGCCATCTCCGCGCCCGCGCAGCGCACCGCGCTAGGAGTGCTTGCCGCCAACAACGTTGAAACCGTCATCCAGTCCGGCGATGGCGTCACTCCGACGCCAGTAGTCTCCCGCGAAATCCTGGTTCACAACCGCGGCCGCAACGACCATCTCGCCGACGGCATCGTCATCACTCCCTCGCACAACCCTCCGCGCGATGGCGGATTCAAATACAATCCGCCGAACGGCGGCCCTGCCGACACCGACATCACTGGCTGGATTCAGAGGCGCGCCAATGATTTACTGCGCGCCGGGAACCGCGAAGTAAAGCGCGTCGCGTACGACTCCGCGCTCAAGGCCAGCACGACCCACCAGAAGGATTTCGTCCAACCTTACGTGGAAGACCTCCGCAACGTCGTCCGCATGGACACCATCCGTGACGCTCATCTGAAACTCGCCGTCGATCCCCTCGGCGGTGCCGCCCGGCCCTACTGGGAGCCCATCAATTCCGCCTATGGCCTCGATATCGTGGTCGTCAATCCGGTGATCGATCCGACTTTTTCCTTCATGACCGTTGATCACGACGGCGTCATTCGCATGGACTGCTCCAGCCCCTACGCCATGGCGCGCCTGGTCGGCCTCAAAAACGATTACCAGGTCGCGTTCGCCAACGATCCCGATTCCGACCGCCACGGCATCGTCACGCCTTCTTCCGGGCTGATGAATCCCAACCACTTTCTCGCTGTCGCCATTCAATATCTCCTCACGCATCGCCCGCGGTGGTCGCCGAATCTGATCGTCGGCAAGACCCTGGTCAGCAGCGGCCTGATCGATCGAGTGGCGCAAAAGCTCGGCCGCAAACTCTCCGAAGTTCCCGTCGGCTTCAAATGGTTCGTCCCTGGCCTGTTCGATGGCTCGGTCTGTTTTGGCGGTGAAGAAAGCGCCGGCGCCAGTTTCCTTCGTCTCGACGGCACCTGCTGGTCTACCGATAAAGACGGCCCGATCATGGATCTTCTCGCCGCGGAAATCACCGCAGTCACCGGCAAGGATCCCGGCCAGCATTTCCGCGAACTGGTCGCCGAATTCGGCATGCCCTATTACACGCGCATCGATGCCCCCGCCACCCCGGAGCAAAAGGCCCGGCTCCAAAAACTCTCTCCCGCCAACGTCAAGGAGTCCGAGCTTGCCGGTGAGGCCATTCTGTCCAAGCTCACCGCCGCTCCCGGTAACGGCGCTTCCATCGGTGGACTGAAAGTGGTCAGTAAGTCCGGCTGGTTCGCTGCTCGTCCCTCCGGCACCGAGAACATCTACAAGATCTACGCCGAGAGTTTCCAGAGCGAGGCCCATCTCGATGCCATCGTCAGCGAAGCCCGGCAAATCGTGAACAACGCCCTCGCGTAACTTAGCTACTTACCCAGCAGATTCTGCCATTTCGACCGAAGGGGCAGTTTCCTTTGCGGTCCTAGAGCGGAGAAATCTCTCTTCAATTTCGAATATTCAAGTTCAATTGGAGTTCGACTACTTGCGAGAGTTTGCCAAGAAATGGGGAGAAAGCAGGATGAGTTCTAGTGCGAAAGCAGCTGGCCGGCGAAATCGATGCCCCAGAAATGGGGCGCCGGCGTCAGGAACTCTACTCCAACACGAATGCCCCGATCGCCCGTATCTCCCAGGTACACGATCCGGCATTCCTGTTCTTCCTGGGTTTCCGGGCTGACCAGCACAAGGATTTCGCCCTGCACGACTTCGTGGCGGAGGACCAGCAGCCCGCCGTGGGCGCTCACGACCACCGTTTCGCAGATCTCGCGAAACTTGCGCCCTTCGTGGCTACGCCCCAGCGCTTGCAGTTTGGTTTTATGGAAGATGCGCTGGCTGCGACGGTCCCCGGTTTTGATCAATTCAGCCATGGGGTCATCATGGAAGCAGGCCGAAATCCGGTCAATTGCCCGAAAGGACAGGTGTTCCCGGTCCGCTATCCCAACCAGACTTTCGCGCCAACTTGTGCCTCCATTCGCCCGGCCTTAGAATAAACGTAGCGGCTAGGGCAAACCGATTTTTGCTCCGCAGCCATTCCGCCGCGTCTTACTCGGAAATGATAAGTTTCATAGCGGAAACCGAACTGTTGTGCCTGAGGGCGTCCTATGAATCTGAGTCAGTTTATTGAAGGCCGGCGGGAGCAGCACCTTTCCGAACTCTTCGAATTTCTTCGCATTCCTTCGATCAGCGCCAAGAGCGAGCACAAGCCCGATATCGGACGAGCCGCCGGCTGGGTAGCCGATCATCTCCGATCCGCGGGCTTCAAAGCTGTCGAAATCATCCCCACCAAACTTCATCCCCTCGTCTACGCCGAATCGCTGGAAGCTCCCGGCAAGCCCACCGTCCTTTTTTATGGTCATTATGATGTCCAGCCCGCCGAGCCGCTCGATCTTTGGACCTCCCCGGCGTTCGAGCCCAGCGTCCGGGACGGCAACGTCTTCGGCCGCGGCACCGCCGACGACAAGGGACAGGTGCACATCCATCTCAAGGCCCTCGAATCCCTCCACGAGCTCAACGGCAAATTTCCCATCAATATTAAGGTCCTGATCGAGGGCGAGGAGGAAGTTGGCAGCGTCAGCCTTTGGGATTACGTTCAGGCCAACAAGGAAAAGCTGCAGGCCGACGCGCTCATCGTTTCCGACACCGGAATGCTCGCCAAAGGCGTTCCCTCTATCACTTACGGCCTGCGCGGCATGAACTACTACCAGGTCGAGCTGACCGGGCCGGAGCGCGACCTCCACTCCGGCGTGTACGGGGGAGCAGTGCCGAATCCACTGACCATCCTCTCCGAGCTCTTCGCCAAGCTCCACGACAAGAAATTCCGCGTCACCATTCCCGGCTTCTACGACGATGTCGCTACAGTCACCCGCGCCGAACGCAAAGATCTGCGGAAATTGCCGTGGAACAAGAAAGCGTTTGAACGCGCGGTTGGTGCTCCCGGCTATTTCGGCGAGCAAGGCTACACCACTGTCGAGCGCCTGTGGATCCGTCCGACTCTCGAACTCAACGGCATCTGGGGCGGCTATCAGGGGGAAGGCGCAAAGACCGTGATTCCTTCAAAGGCCTACGCGAAGTTTTCCACGCGCCTCGTGCCCAATCAGAATCCCGCGAAAATCGCGAGGCTCGTCGAAAAGCACATCCGCAAGCTGCTTCCGAAGACAGTGCACTGTAAATTTGAATTGCTCAGCACCGGCAAATCCTGGGTCGCACCCTATCACGACCCGATATTCCACGTGGCTCAAGGGGCTTTGCAGAAGGGCTTCGGGAAGAAAGCCGTATTCATCCGCGAGGGCGGTTCCATCCCCTTCGTCACCCAGATGCACGACACCTTCAAGGTGCCCTGCGTGTTGATCGGTTTCGGCCTGCCCGACGAAAATGCGCACGCCCCCGACGAGCACCTCTCGCTGGAAAACTACTACGGGGGCATCAAGGCCATCGCGCACTTCTACGAAGATCTCGCCAATCTGTAGCGCCGCGGCTTCAGCCCGGGATCTTGGGGTAGTCTGTCTCGCGTAACGGTGGGTCTTTAGACCTGCGCCTTGGAGTCGCTACTACCGCTAGCGCGTCTTCGCGTGCGCGGGAATGCCCTCGCGATACGCTTTTACATTGTCTTTGTTCACCACGATGGTGCCTGTATCCACAAACACCGGCATCGGCGGCGCCAGCGCTGTCCGCCAATCCTTGAATTGGTGCACCGCGCCGTGGTGCAGATCGTCGAGCAGCTTCAATCCGTAGTAGCTCATCACGTACGGCTTTTGCGCGATGGTCGCAGCAATCACGCCTCGGTCAATCAGATCCAGGGTTTCCGGATCGCCGTCAAACGCCACGATCGCCACTTTCCCTTCCATGTTCAGCGAGTGCAGTGCCGCTGCCGCACCCGAACCCCCCGCCGCTTCCAGGCAGATAATCCCGTCAATCTTCTCTTTCTTCTGCAGCAGCTCCGTAAGCACGTCCGACGCCACCTTCGCATCGCCCTTGTCATCCAGAATGTGCGTGACCTTCACGGCGGGATAATTCGCTAGTGCATCCGCAACGCCGGCCACTCGGTCGTCCAGGTTCATTTGGCCCGGAATCGTCAGCACCACAACATTGCCTCCGCCCGAGAGCAACTTCGCCATCTGCTTCACGCTCTCGCGGCCCGCCCGGTTGTTATCCGTTCCCACATATGTCAGCCGTTTCGAATTCGGCGAATCCGCATCCACGCAGATCACCGGCACGCCTTCGGCAATGGCTTTGTCGATTTGCGCCTGAAAGATCTCCGGCCGCGCCGCCGAGAGGCAAATTCCCGTCGGGTGCTCTTCGACCAGTTGACGGAACATCACCAGTTCCGCGTTCGGCTGGTATCCTTTCGGGCCGATCAGCTCACCTTTCACACCGAGCTCTTTGGCCGCGTCCAGGAAGCCTGCCTTGGCCTCTTGCCAGTACGGCAGATCTATATTTGTCGTCACAAAAACATATCGCTCGGTTTGCGTGTGGTAGGGTTTCGCGCAGGATCCAATCAATATCGCCCCGGCAATCACGCAGACCAGGATCAACCCATTTCTTTTCATGGAAGTCTCCTTCCCACTTCGGGTCGCGGATGCGCGGCGACTGCTCGCTCCCTCGAGAGGTTCTCGGGCTGTTCATCTTGGCTGCATTGCGGGAACGAACAGGCGGGCCACCTCCCATCGCACGTTTCTTCTCACGTGCACGCGCCGGGCTTCAACGCCAGAAACCGGCGTCTCTCCCCACCTGCACCATAGTGCGCGCCTCCTCCCCCGTCAAGTACCCACCCTGCCATCTGGCGCTGCATCTCTGCAATGCCAACCTCCGTCTGCCAAACATTATCTTGAAGTTTGTGTTTCAAATGAAATGGCGTGTCTTCAGCCCGCGCTTTTTTCTGGGAGCGCCACTCTCCAGAGTAGTCGGCAATCACACCATGCTTTGCTTCCAGTCGACGGCGTCGACTTTGCTCCTATAACGGTGACCTACCGCCGGTCGCCTCGCTTCCATAATTAGAATGGCCGGTCTTAAGGTACTCAAGTGTGCATGGACTGGTTTATTAGATCGGGTAAGTTGAGTTATATTGCGCTACTCCCTAGCTGCTCGCTTCCAGGAGGAATCGTTCCATGAGTAACCATTTCCATCCATGCGCCCCGGTCAACCTGCTTCTCTTACTTAGTGCCGGCCTTTCGGCCTCCGTTTGGGCTCAGCAAGTCCCACAGCAATTGCAGCCGCCCACCAATGAACAACTGTTGCTCCAAGTCCATGCCAAGGGCGACCAGATCTACACCTGTAAGAGCGACGGCGCGCAGTTGGCTTGGACGCTGAAGGCTCCTGACGCACAGCTCTTCGACAAGGATGGCAAACCGTTCGGTAAACACTTTGCCGGACCTTCTTGGGAAGCGAACGACGGCAGCCGCGTTACCGGAAAGGCCGTTGCCAATGCACCTTCGCCGGACCCCGATTCTGTTCCGTGGCTTCTCGTCCACATCATCAGCCGCGACGGCAGCGGCGTGCTCTCTCGCGCCACAACAATTCAACGTCTCAATACCAAAGGCGGTAAACCGTCAGCGTCGGGCTGCGACGCTTCGCACGTCGGCCAGGAAGTCCGCGTGCCGTATTCCGCCGACTACCTGTTCTATGCGCCGAAATGAAGCTTTCCTTCGCCTAGAGAAATTCCAGAATCTTCGCTTCAAACGCAACCTACGGTTTGACGGGCACAGCGGGGGTTATGGTGAAGCTGTCGGTTCTGATGGATCGGTTCGCGTGCGCATAACAAGGAAGGGCCCACCTAGCGATCTCACGACCCCTGATTAATGCCGACGGGACCAGTTCAATCTCTTCCGCTCTCCGGCACGTTCGTCGTCAAACCCTTCGACAGGAATTCACGGATCAAATTTGTACCCAATCGTCCGGCTACCCCGAGGGCCGCATTGGTGAAGACCAGGCCGGCTCCACGATTTGCCTGTGGATAGTACAGATTCGACAGTGCCGCTGCGCTCAGGTTGCCAAGCAAATAGGAGTAGTTCGGCTCTGTACGCCCGGTATCGCCGCGGGTGACAAACGCGGAGCCGAGCGCATGTCCAAGGCGCGACCTAAACGTGCCGTACCCCTGATAGTAGTAGCGCGGATCCTGGCGAAACAGCGCGGGAAACACGGCGTGAGTCAGGAAGTCACTGCTGCGTCCGTCGATGAACTTTGCGGCATACCGTTTGCTGTATCCAGCGGCGCCTTGCCCATATCCCGGATAAGTGTCATTCGCCTGCTCGATCGCGGCAGCCAGGCCGACGCCGATCACAGCCGCCGGATCGAACGTGCCCCGCGTGGCGAGCGAGAATTTCTGTTTCCAGGTAAGCGGGGCGGCGTCATAGATGTAACTTGTATAGAAGTTTGGGATGATGCCCAGCAAGCGCTGCTTCTCGGCGGCTTTTATCTGCCCTGCGGCGATCAGATCGGGAGGACGGACTGTCACCTCCATGCTTACCGTTGCAACAGATAACGAGATGACCGGAACTTCATAGCCCTGCTGTACCGCAACAACAAATTCATCCGACAGATAGGGCGCGAAGCCGTTGGCGTTGACGACTACGAGGTACGGACCGGGAGGGATCCTTCTGAAACTGAATTCGCCGTCAGCCGCAGACACCATGGTGTGCGATTCTGTTCCGTCCTTATGCGTCAAGGTCACCTCTGCACCGGGAACGCCGGCCCCGGTTACGTCGAGCACCGTGCCTGCGACGCTGGCTGTCCCTTCTGCAGCCGACGTTTGATCAGCCGAATTCAGCGGCGCGGCCTTCGCTAGAGGCGCATCTGGCAGGGAATGGTTGCTATCGTCGCGCTCGGCAATTTGTTGCTGAGGGTATGCTCGCGTCGTCGGAAGCATGCATAGCAAAAGTGAAGCGCTGGCCAGAACCGCGTAACGACAGACGCACAGGATTCTATGCAGAGGGCGCCTGCAAGGCAGTGAGGAAGCCACCGTGCCAGGCTCCGTCAGGTCCAAAAGGCTCTCTGAAACCATTTGCTCACCACCAAGCGGGTGCTTTCCGACGTCCCGCCTAGGAAGTGTGCGTTACCTTAGGATGGTGTGCGCGATCGATGCGCCTTACTCTGTCGATTGATAACCTGTCCGTAAGGGCAGCGATTACCGCCCACGATTGGCCCGATTGCAGCGCTGACCTGGGCGCTGGAGGGCACGATCCCTCCTTCCCGCCATACAGATTCGCCATTTCTCCGAGCGTTGCTTAGGCGGACCTCGAAGGGATTTACTTTTTCGGTTTTGCGGTTCCTCTTACGGCGACGAGCGAGACCTGCTCCAACGTCGGATAATGCCCTTCTTCGTCGGCCTTTCGGTCGCCGGGCAGGAGTTGCTGGACGAAGGTCTGCGCGGGCAAAGCACCCACGAAATATTTCTTGTAGACATTTGCAAAGCTGGCGGTGTCGCCCAAATCATCGAGGTAAATCGTGGCCGAAACTACCTGATCGAAGGTCATCCCCGCTTCCTCTAAATTGTCGAGCAGATTGCGCATCGTCTGCCGGGTCTGGTCGGCCGGCGAAGCAGCATAGACGCCACCGTTTGGCCCCGGGATGAATCCGCTCTTCGCCGAGCAGTACAAGATATCGCCGGCAAATACACAGGGGCTCGCCGTGGGACTTGGCGGCATATTCTTTGGCCGAATTGCCTGGCGGCGGCTAAGGTCGCGAACAGCGATGCCGGTGTAGGCAATGTGCGCGCCATCGGGAAGGCTCGACACTTCAATGGTGGCGCGGCCCGGAGTATTTCCGAATTCGAAGCGCTTGGCATATTGCTCATTCATGACTCGCGGCGGAATGTCGGTCGTCATGTAGGGATTCACAAAAACCATGTGAGCCATGGTGAGGCCCGCCGCTTGAACAACAGACTTGACCCCGTCGAGCGCCAGGTTCACCTGCTGCGCCGGATCTCGGGGAATCGTGCCTGTAGCAGGATCGCGGCCCTGCATCGTGGAGACAAAGAGTTGGTCGTGTGTGAGCATTCCCGACGAGAACGCCTTGTTAGGTTTCAACGCGGGCACCGACACTGCTTGCTTCCCTTGAAGATCGCGCACAGCAATGGCATTGATCTGGACGGGACCATCAGGGACTTTGGCCACGCCTAACACCGCACGAGCCGGGGGATCTTTCGCAAAGTAGCTGGCGAAGATCTCATCCAGTTCGCGGATGTGCTGGACATTTTCGAGATACACCTGCACGTACACAACATGGTCGGTAGTAACTCCAGAGGACTGCAGCGCGCTCTTCACATTTTCCAGCGACTGACGGACTTGATCGGAAAAACTGTCCGGCAGGCTGCCATCAGCGCGGCGTGGACCCTGGCCGGAGACGAACACGTAGCCTGCGGCTTCCACGGCCTTAGGCACAGGCTTATCGATGGAGGGCGGTACTGTTTGGGACGGAGTGGCCGCCTGGAAGGCAAAAACCGAAACAGCGAGTGTGGCCGCTCCGAATGCGCGCAGGCTGCCGCGGTTCATGCGGCCTTCCCCTTTCGCGCATCATTGAGGATTTCTCGCAAGCGTTGTCCGACAATCATCTCTTCACCGGGCTGGATGGTCATCGAAACCAACTCGATGTGATTCTGTTCCTTCAGTTCCTTGGGATTCGGCTTGGGCTTTTCGACGCCTTCGTGGACGGCGGAAACGAGACTTGGGTTATCTATGCCAAGGACTTCGATGACCGGATCGCCATCGCGGAGCTTCTTCACGCAATCGGCAATTGTGAAGGCCCACGCCGATTGGTCCCAGGAAACGCGCAGTGTTGGGTAGCGGTTGCCGTCGTCGGGAATATAAATTTCGGTTTTGACGCCGGGAACGGTTTCGACAAGCTTGGCGATGCGATCCGCGCGTTCGTTCCATTCCGCGTAAAGCTTCTTGGAGTCGATCGTCAGCCACGTTTCGATGGCGGTGAGCAGGCCGATGACTTCTTCCTTGCCGACCTTCATGGGGCGGCACACCGATCCTTCATAAGGGCAGGAATTCCGCATGGCAGCATCGATCAAATCTTTCCGGCCAAGGAGCACGCCACTGCACTGAGGTCCGCGCAATCCCTTTCCGCCGGAAAAAGTGTACAGGTCGAGCTTCATCTTGGCGTACAGCTTGATGTTGTCGATGGGAGGAATGCCAGCCGCATCGTCCAATAGCATTGGCACCTTGTGCTGCTTGGCGATGGAGTCTTCGCGCTCGAGCTTTTCCCCGAGGTGCGTGGTGTAAATCATGGCGGTATTGTCGTTGATCGCGTTAGCGATGTCGTCGGGCTTTTCGACCAAAACCAACTTGGCTCCCGCGAGCCGGATAGCGCTGTCAAACGCGCTGCGCCCACCCACCATAATCACTTCATGCTTGAGTCCGGTGGTGTCGGGAAGCTGCCAGATTTTTTTGGGATCGTTGCCGGCCATGCAAGCCGCCGTCGCCGCAGCCATGGCGCCCGCCGCTCCCGAAGTGATCAAACCCGATTCCGCGCCGGTCAACTCAGCGAGCTTGCGACCGACGGCCTGATGCAGCTCCACCATATTCACGAAGTAACGGCCGGCCTCTTCCTGGGCCTGGCGCGCTTCCGGCAGTTGCAGCGAGCCGCTGAGATACGTCCAGGTGCCGCGGCAGTTGATGACGGTTTTGACGCCAAGCCGACTGTACACATTCGCGCGAGTGTCAATGCCAAAGGCGGCGGCTGATTTAGCGTACAGATTCTGCGCGCTGATCTGCGCGAGCAGAGGCGACGCCACCAACAACTTCATGAAACCACGACGGCTCGATCCTTGTTCAACGGGCATAGGATGCCTCCCAAAGGCTATTTAGCGAAAATCATGGTTCCGAAATGTTCCGGCACATGGTTGGGGTCGCGATTGACGACGCAGGTCGGTTGCCAACACATGAAATGGCGTTGCGGGTCGGCTCCCAATCCATCGATGCGATATAAGTTCACGCGCCACTTTGTGCCCTCTTTGACTTTTATGTCGCTCACCGAACCGAGCGGCACGCGAGCCGCGGCATACCAGATGTGATTCTTTTCATCGATCCGGCCTTGGCGCTGCCAGCCGGAATTCCATTCCGCGCCATAGGAATCGTGATCGAGATCGATCGCCAGGTCGACCCAGTCGCCGGTTGGCGCGATTTCAAATTCGCGATAGTGGCGGATATTGATCCAGTCGTCGCCCAGGAAAAACTCGACCACGTCGCGGTCCCAAAGCTTGAGGCGGTCTTTGCTGTTGTCGGGCGGCAGCCACAGATTCAGCTCGGTGTAGGGGCAGACGAAGAGGATGTAGAGGTCGGAATCGGTCCAGAAGGCGCGGACTTGGGTTTTCAGTTTCGGGTAGTCAAACTGTTTCGAACAGTCTTTTACGATGGAGGCCGACGCGGAGCGCGCCCAGGTCGGCGAAGTTGGATCCGTGTTCAACTCTGGCGCATGAGCAACATAGGGAATCGAGAAAGAAGCCCCGGGCGACTGGAATTCGCAGGATTTCGAGGCAGAATCGTTTTGCCGGGGAGCGCTGGGTGTCTGAGCCGATGCCGTATGCCAACACGCCGGCGCATTGCAGAGCGCGGCGGTCAGAGCGAACAGGCATAGCAAGAAGAGCCGAGTCCTCATATCTAAGGGTGAGACGCGTTTCGTAATTCCGGGGAAATTTCGATAGCTTTCTCGAATTCCGCGCGCGACTCCGCCTCCTTTCCCTGTTGTTTGAGAGCCAAGGCCAAATTGAAATGAGCTTCGGCGTAGCGCGGCTTGAGGCGAATCGCCTCGTTGAATTCCGCACGGGCGGCCGAGACATTACCCATTTGCAGCAAGACCAATCCGAGGTTGTTGTGTGCTTCGGCGAAGTTTGGCTCGCGGTGAAGCAGTTCGCGAAACACGCTGGCGGCGCCGGCCAGGTCGTTTTTTTGGCTCAGCACGAGCCCCAATTGAACTCGTGCGTCTGTATATCGCGGGTCAAGACTGATCGCTTCGTTCAACTCTCGGACCGCCGCATCGAATTGGCCCGACTGTGCCAGCGCGAGGCCGTAGTTGTAGTGCGCCTCCGGCAGATCGGAGTCCGACATGACCGCGGCGTGCAATTCGTCGAGCGCGCGCACCTGCTCCTTCATGCGCCAATACAGGAGCCCGAGGCTGGTGTGCGCTTGCGCGTAATCCGGCTTCAGTTCGAGCGCCTTCTCATACTGTTGCTTTGCGGTTACGTAGTCCTGTTTCCGTTCGAATGTAACGCCCAGGTAGTAATAGCCGGTAGGAAGCTCGGGGCTGCGTTCGATAGCCTGCTGGAAGAGGTCCTGGGCCTGGTCCAGCTGCCCCTGTTTCAGAGCGTCCACTCCCTGGAGAGTTAACAGCTTTGCTTGCGCGAGGCGCGAGCGGAATTTCTTCAAATCGCTCAGCTCATTCAGTTCTTTATGAGCGGCTTCGGTGTTGCCTTGAGACCGTAACGCGATCCCCAGATTGTAATGCGCTTGCTCGAAATCCGGCTTCAGATCAATGGCTTTTCGGAATGCGGCAATCGCTCCCGCGTTGTCGCCGTCAGCTCTTAATTCTTTGCCAAGATTGAACTGTGCGTTCGGATCGTTGGGATCCAGTGCGACGGCTACTCGGAATTCCGCCAGCGCGCCCTGGTGATTGCCCTCGCGCCGAAAGACGATTCCAAGCATAACGTGCGCCCGCGCCAGCTTCGGATTGAGGTGCAGAGCTTTCCGGTATTGGACGGCTGCCGCATCCAGCTTGCCGAGTTGGCCCTCAACCTGGCCGAGCTCGAAAAAGAGTTCGGCCGAGGGCTTTGCGGCGACTGCGCGGTTCAGTTCTGGCAAAGCCGAAGAAAAATCGTTTTGATCGACATAGATGTGAGCCAGCAGCTGATGCGCTTCGGCATTCGATGGCGCAAGTTGAACGGACTTACGCAGCTCCTTCAAGGCGGAGGCCAGATCGCGGAGTTGGTAGTAGGTTGCGCCCAGAGCGTAATGGGCTTGCGCGAATGCAGGCTTGAGTCGCACCGCGGTTTCGAATTCGTCGACGGCCTGCCGGGCCGCGCCGGTTTTGGTTAACGCGATCCCCAAGTCGTAATGCGTCTGGGGGTCATTGGGAACAAGCAGCAGGGCTTTGCGGTAAGCGGCAATGGCTTGGTCCCAGGATTTGGAACGCGCCAGCTCGTCAGCCTGTTGGCGGAAAGCTTGCGCCGATTGAGCAAAAGCTGGCGCAAAAGACGCGAAACTCAAGAGAAGCGCAGACGCCATAGGCAAAGCCCTATTGAAGTGAAGAAGCGAAATCCGCCAGCGGCGTTTCATCGATCCAGACTAGCACGCGTGGAAAACCCGGGCGAGGCGCGGGGGCTCCGCGCCTTTTTCTGCCCGGTCAAATTGACTACCAGTAGAATTTCGCGCTGACCTGCCCAATGCGCGGATCGCGCGCCTGCGTCACAATTCCGAAGCTCCCAGAGTCGCTGATATTTCCACCGGGATTTTCAAACTGAGCGTGGTTGAAAATGTTGAAAAATTCGAAGCGAATATCGAACGCGTAGTTTTCCTTGATTTGCGTTCGCTTCAAGATGCCGAAATCCGTGTTGTTGAATCCGGGACCATGAAAGAATCTCCGATTTGCAGTTCCAAAGGCCCCCGGAGTCGTACTCACCGCGAAGGCGCTCGGGAGGAAATAACATCCCGAGCCAGATCCGGGGATAGTCGGGTCATACGTCGGACAAGCTGTATTCACCTTCCGTGGGTCGACAATTTGCACCGGGCCCACGCGGTTCGGCATGTCTGTCCCACCACTGCCGTAGAGGGAATAATCAACGTCGGATTGGTTCATCTGAACGGGGAAACCAGTCGAGAATCGCGTGATTCCCTGAATCTGCCACCCTTGTGTCAATCGCTTAGGCCCATTCGGGAAAAGCCGGTCAAATGGCAAGGCCCAAATGTAGCTGGCCACGAAATTGTGGGTGACGTCCGTTGACGACAGCCCTCGACTCAATTTCGGATTAATGAAATTTACGGAGTCGCCGAACGCCGAAGAATTGTCCAGGGCTCTCGAGAAGGTGTAAGCCAACAGAAATGATATGTCGTTGGCTTTACGTTCCACGGTGATTTGTCCCGCGTTGTAGATCGAATTGGTATTGAGAACTGTATTCGTATTGCCGTATCCGATACACACGAGGGTTGCCGTACCGGGGCAGTAATTGGAGGTTTGGATCGCGTATGGAAACGAGGTACTTCGGAGGCGGGTGCCGTAAACGCAACCTGTCTGGGGCGTCGGCGTTCCTTGCGAACAGTCTGTTCCAGCCGGAGCCGTCGGAAGCTGGAAAACGTCATTTTCATTACCAGGTCCGCAGCCCTGAGTTTGTGCGGTGACGTCAAACGCCCCATCTGCCGCGAGTTGCTGGCACAGAGCCGGGTTGCCAGCGTTGGCTTCCTGCGAAGCGATAAGGCGGTGCCCCTCGGTCCCGACATACGCGAGCGTCAGCACCATAGACTTGGTCAATTCGCGCTGGATATTCAAGTTGAAGTGCTCCGCGTAGGGCAATCTGTTGTGAATGTTGTAGCCAGGAAAATAATTGAGTGGCTCGTAAACGGAGAAGTCGAGGTTCTGGTTCGAGGCAGCTCCCGGAATCGGCGGGGTGAAAGGAAAGCGTTGTCCCAATGATTGCCCACTGGAGCGAATCACGAATGGTTGGTCAAACAGCACCGACGCGGGAGATTGCCAATATAGGCCGAACGGCGCGTCGGCCACCTCATAGAAGAGGTTCAGGTCTTCCACCGAAGTGTAGTAAATGCCGTAAGCTGCGCGGATGCTGGTCTTCCCCTGCCCGCCGAAGATCTTGCCCAGAACTCCATCGGAAAAGCTCGGAGAATAAGCCAGGCCGATTCGAGGCCCAAAATTGTCGTAGGTGGTCGGCGCCAGCGTTTTGGGAATGCCCTTGTCTCCCGGGAATACTAGCCCTATCGGGGCCAGAGGGAACACCGTGGATTGTTGCCCCGGGTTCCAGGTTTGAATTTTTCCTTGTGTGTCGTACCACGGCGTGCTCACTTCCCAACGCAAACCGAGATTGAGTGTGAGATTCGGAGTCACCTTCCAGGTGTCCTGCACAAACGCCCCTCCATACTTCGTGCGGGAATCCAGCAACTGTTGGGCAGCCTGGACGTAAGCGGCGCCACAAGCAACGCAGGTTGCCCCCAAGAGGAAGTCCGCCACGTCAGATCCGGTCACCGAACCGTCAAAGGTGAATTGCCCGTTGGGACTGGCGTAGTTCCTTTCGTTCACCTGGAGGTAGCGGAATTCACCTCCCGCCTTCCACGTATGTCTGCCGGTGGTCTTGGAAAACACATCACTCACCGTGTAAGTAGTGTTGGGCTGGTAGGTATTTAGCGTCGGCACACCCAGATTTAGGCCAATCTGGGTAAAAGAGACCTGCGGAACATATTGCTTATATCCTGGCTGCGGGACAATGCCCAGGGTGCCTTCACCCGTCACAAAACCGAGCGAAGACACGTCGGTGAAACTTCCCGCAGGGTTGTCCTTGTGCAGCACATTGCGGAAGACGGTGGCACGCGCTTCGTTAACCGCCGTGCTTCCTATCGTCTTCGTATTGCTCACCACAAACTGTTGCGACCGCGCAGGCGTATCTGTGGGGAATCCCGGCACACTCGGAAATCCGCCGGGGGGGAGCGCGTTGTCAACCGTTGCGCTGTCGAAACTGTAGTAAAACGACCAGTTTCCGGTCTTTTTGTTGTTGAAGTCCACCCGTTCCCCAATTTTGTCGTCGTTGGCTACGTTTCTTTCGCTGTTATTCGAATAGTTGTTCTTGCCGCCGGGAAGGGTAGGGTTAGGAATATATGGCAGGTAGTGAGCGGATGGCGGTGCCCAGGCACCTTGCGGAATTACCCCACCCGGAAATAGGCATTGGGCCGGGTTCGTACAGGGGGCAAGGCTGAATCCCCACGGTTTACTAGAATCGGGAACCTCGATCATTGAGTACGCATCGCCAACATTTACCGGCTGCCCGAGCCGGGTTGAAAGTACTTGCGCCCAGCCCGGTCCGTCGACTGTGGTGGGAATTGGCACATTGTCGTACGTCTGTCCGTTGACCGTCACGGTGCCTGTCGTTTGAAACAGGGTGGGATCAAAATTGCCTGACCGCTGATCCACGGTGGGCACGGTAACGTTGCCGGTTTCGGCGCCTTGCACTTGCCGCGTGCCCTGGTAATCCGAAAAGAAAAATAGATGGTCTTTCCAGATGGGCCCGCCCGCCGCGTAACCGAACTGATTCCGCCGCAGCTCGGATTTTGAGGACGTAAAATAGTTCTTGGCATCGAAAGCGTCGTTTCGCAGAAACTCGAATACATCTCCGTGGAACCCGTTGGTTCCGGATTTGGTGATGGCGTTCATCACTGCGCCGCTGAACTTTCCGTATTCCGCGTCGAAGCTGTTGGTGATCAAGCGAAATTCTTCCACCGAGTCCAGGTTCGGCACCGAGCCGGCACCGAGGTTGCGCCCCTCACTCACATCGCCACCGTTCACTAGAAATGCGTTGGCCGTTTCGCGCTGGCCATTTACTGAGATGTTGCCCGCGTTCAGAATCCCAGAAACTGGCCGAGTGCCACCGCCTTCGATGGTTCCGGCCGACGCGGGTGCCACGCCTGCCTGCAGGCCCAAAAGATCGATATAGCTGCGGCCGTTGAGAGGCAAGGCGAGCATTTTCTTCGAGTCGATGACATCGCCGAGCTGTGTGCTCTCTGTCTGCACCTGTACGGCGTTGGCCATCACCTCGATTTGTTCCGTCGTGCTGCCCACATCGAGGGTGACATCGTAGCGCAGCTTGTCATTCACCTTCACGACGATGTTGGTTTCGGCAAACGGGCGGAATCCTTTTGCGGTTACGGTGAGCTTGTAGGTACCGGCAGGAAGCGCGAGGAGACTGAACGAACCGTCGGCGCCGGAAACGACCTGGTGCTGACTGTTGGTTTCGACGTTGACGGCGACCACCTGGGCGCCGACAACCGCAGCGTCGGAACGGTCTTTCACCACACCCTGAATCGAGCCTGTAACGTCCGCGTATAGGATGTTTGCACTTACAAGGATAGTTAAAACGATTAAAAGCAGGCGAACAACGCATCGAGTCGACATAGTCCCCCCCCCAACTTGGTGGCGGAGTTTAGGACAAACGGTCGATTTCGTCAAGAAAGGAAACGAAGAGAAAGAAAACAATTTGCATGCTTCGGCTTGGCAGGCGATGACGGTATCAGTCAGGCAACGCAAAGGTGAAAACATCGCTTCCCGCGGCAATCGCGACGTATTGTTTCGTTCCCACGGCGTAGCTCATGGGAGACGCGGCAATATTCTGGCCGGTGTTGAAGTGCCACAAAGGCTTGCCGGTTCGCGCCTCCACGGCTTCTAAGGCCCGGGTGTCATCGCCGAAAAACACCAGTCCCGATGCCGTCGTCATAGTTCCCGCTGAGGAGTGGCCCAGTCCAGCCTGGACATAGCGCCATGCGGGCTTGGCGCCTTCGAGCGAGTAGGCCAGCAGGATTTTTTGATTGTGATCGCCTTCACTCCGGCGAACACCCGTGGAGTAGTAGGTCTTCCCTTTCTGGAATTCCTCAGGTTTCTTCAAATAGACGTCGCAACTTTCCAGCGCCATGAAATACATCATCGAAGTGTCGGGGTTAAACGAAGGAGAAAACCAATTCGTGGCCCCGACCATGCCGGGACATACACGGCTGCCCTTTTCCGTTGGTTGCACGTCGGTTCGAATCGGCCGGCCTTTTTCGTCGATGCCAGTTGCCCAATTGAGCTTTTCGGCAAAGCGCTTGGCGGAAAGGAATTTCCCGTCGGTGCGATCGAGAACGTAGATGAAACCGTTACGGTTTGCTTCGACCACGAGCTTCCGCCGTTGGCCCCGAAACATGGCATCAACAAGCATGGGAGTTTCGGTGGCATCGTAGTCGAACAGATCGTGTGGCGTGAATTGGAAATACCATTTCAACTTGCCGGTGTCCGCATCGAGCGCGAGGAGGCAATCGGTATACAGATCATCGCCCGGGCGTGGGTCGCCATCGAAATCGGGCGCAGGGTTACTGGTGCCCCAGTAGATGGTGTTCAACTCGGGATCATAGGTGCCGGGCATCCAGGTGGTGCCGCCGCCGTGCTTCCACGCTTCGCCGGGCCAACTGGAAGAACCAAACTCACCGGGAGCCGGGATGGTCCAGAATCGCCAGGCTTCTTTTCCGGTTTCCGCATCGTAGGCCGCGACGAAACCGCGCACACCGTCGTCGCCACCCGACGTGCCCACCAGCACTCTGTCCTTTACGACGAGAGGAGCGCTGGTTGCCCCATAATTTGGATTCCCGTCGGTGTAGGCTACATCCCAAAGCAGATGACCGGACCTGGCATCCAGGCAAAGAAGGTGCGCGTTGTCGGTCTCCATATAAATTCGCGAATGCCAAATGCCAACACCACGATTGTGGTGTTGCGAAGCATCGTCGATCAGCCCTTCGGTAATGGGGTGTGCATGATGCCAAAGAATCTGCCCGGTCCGCGCGTCCAGAGCGTAGGCGTCGTTGGCGGAAGTAACGAACATGATTCCGCCGACAACGACCGGAGTCACCTCAAGACGGTCAGAGTTCGGGGCGTGAAAAACCCATTGCGCGCGAAGCTGCGCTACGTTGCCCGGATTGATCTCGCGGAGCGCGCTGTAGCGCCTTCCGGTGTAGTCACCGTTGTAAGAAAGCCAATTCGCCGAAACCGGTGCGGAGATCAGCTGCGATGGTTGCACGTCGATCTGCGTAGAGATCGCACCGCCTTTCCCGGTCTGCGCCGCGAGCGGTGTGAGGATGAGGATCGATACCAAGAAACCGCAGAGCAATCTCCACTGAATCATCGCCGTCCCTTTAATTCCGTTAAGCCTGCTGCACTGCGCGGGCGCAAAACGGAATTCATATACTACAGGCCGATCTCGCCGAATCAAAAACGTTTCGATTTAAAGCAAGTTCCCATGTTGCTAAACAGCCGCGGATCGACGACCTTCAAAACGTTGATTGATTGTTGCCGCAAGGCGAATCGGTTGACATCACAAGAAATCACAGTGTATCCATGAAGCCATGCATCAACAGATTACGAAGCGATCCGTGAGTGTGGCCCTTTCCATTTTTATAAGCGCCGCGTCTTGCGCCGCAGTTTTCTCCCAGGCACAGGGAAAACCCGCGAAACCCACGACCGAGCCGGATGTGGCAGCACTGGCGGACGCCAAACAAATGTATGAAAGTGTTTGCGCGGCGTGTCACGGGCTCGATGCGCACGGGAGTGAGCGCGGACCCAATATTGCCTCGCGAGCCGAGGTCGTACAGAAAACAGACGCGGAGCTCACCCAGATTCTCGCGAACGGAAAACCAACAGCCGGAATGCCGCCGTTCTCTTCGTTCGGCGCCGCGAAGCTGTCGGCGATGGTCGCCTACCTCAGAACGTTGCAGGGCCGAGGCAAGGGCTTAGCGTTGCCAGGAGATCCGGAAAAGGGCAAGACGCTGTTCTTTGGGAAAGCAGAGTGTTCGCAGTGCCACTCCCTGGCAGGGCAAGGCGGATTTTTTGCGCCGGATCTCATAGCCTATGGCGGAAAGCTGGAAGCCGATGAATTGCGAGCCAGGATCCTGAATCCGGACGCAAATCTTGATCCGCGGCGCGGCCTGGTTCGGGTCGTGCTGGCGGATGGAACGGAACTGACGGGTGCGGTACGGAACGAGAGCAACTTCTCGATACAACTGCAGTCGGAGGATGGGACTTTTCATCTGCTGAACAAGGCTGAACTCCGCTCTCAGACCTACCTAGGAGCATCCGGCATGCCTCGCGATTACGGATCCACGCTTGCGCCGGCGGAATTAAACGATGTGATCAGCTTTATGCTTCGATCTATTTCGGAATATGCGAAGCAAACTTCGAGCAAACGGACCGGCGAGGACGACAACTAGAAAAGCGCGGTTCGCGCCGGGCTGAAGGCAGTCGTGTCAAATTCTGCGGACGAGACCACGCTCCGTAGCTTGCGTATTTCGAACCAACAGCAACACGAGAATCATCCCGACAAAAGGGATCAAGCCGGCAAGGATCATGAGCGGGTCGAAGAGGTGTGTGCCGGTAGCGATTCTCGCGTCGGAGAGACGGCCCGCCAGTTCGAACACGACGACGGTGCCAAGGGCCGCTCCAGTCCCGCTCAATCCGCTGACGGAGGCCACGGAGCCGCTGTCAAAGAGATCTGCAGGCAGCACATTGGCGATGGTGGTAAAGCAGGCGTAGGAAAAAGTGGCCAAGGCAAAGAGAAGAGTGAGCAGCGACAGGTTGACAGTGAAAATGGTGGGAATCAGCAGCATGACACCGATGCCGCCGAATACAACCAGGGCCTTCCGTGCATTTCCAACAGACCAGCCGCGCTTGATGAGGTAGCCGGAAGCTGCTCCGCCGAAAAAATTACCCAGGTCTGCGGCGATGAACGGGACCCAAACAGCAACGAGGCCGCTTCGTAAGGAGATTCCCTTGGCGACGAGATAAATCGGAAACCAGTCGGCAATGAAAAAGAAAACGGGATCCGTGAAGGTCCTGGCGACGATCGTGCCCCAGGTTTGCGGAAGTTTGAGAAGGTCTCGCCATCTGGGTTGAACCTGTTGATTCGTCTGAGCGTCCTGAGTGTCGGCAAGGATCATGCGACGCTCCGCATCGCTGATTCGCGGGTGCTCCTGAGGCGTGTAGTAAAGCCAGCGCCAGGCGATGAGCCAAAGAAAGCCGAGCAAACCAGGCACAATGAATGCCCACCTTGATCCCCAGCGGAAATAAAGCCAAAGGACAATGAAGGGTGCGGCCGCCCCGCCGATCGAGGACCCGCTATCGAAAAGCGCTGTCGCCAAACCGCGTTCATGTTTTGGAAACCATTCGGAAACGGCTTTGGCCGCACCGGGCCAATTGCCGGATTCACCGGCGCCGAGCAAGAATCGAAAACTGAGGAAGCTGTAAAATCCCCGGGCCAGTGGCGTAAGAATCGAAACGATCGAATAGGAGAGAACGGTGATGGTCAAGCCGCGCTTTGTACCAAGGCGATCCATCAACCTGCCGCACGCGGTCTGACCAATGGCATAAGCCACGCGGAAAGCGACCACGATATTGGCGTAATCGGTGTTGGTCCAGTGATGTTCGAGTTTGAGATAGGGCGCGAGAAGAGAGAGAGTCTGCCGATCAATGTAATTGATGACTGTGGAAGCGAAAAGGATTCCGCCGATCCACCATCGCAATCTTAAGATCGGGCGCCGCGTTCTGGAATCTTGCTCCATCTTTCAGGTGGATGCAGCGAACGCTGAAAGAGTATCGGGACTGAGCAAACGCGCCGAATGCTGATCGAGGTAGACGATGGCGTTCGAATGGGTCCGCAATATAGAAGCTGGCGCCAAAGGGCTGACTTCTCCACTGAAGCAAGCGTGAATTGCGCGCGCTTTTCGGGCATCCGGCACGATGCAGATGATGTCTCTGGACTTCAGGATCTGTCGTACGGACATGGAGATTGCTTGCCGGGGAACATCGGAAAGCTTTTCGAACCATCCTTCGCCGACCTGCTGTTGCCGACACGCCTCGTCGAGCTGAACGATGATATAGGGTTTCTCGGTCTGGAAATCGGCGGGCGGATCATTGAAAGCCAGATGCCCATTCTCGCCGATTCCAACGAAAGCAACATCAACGGGAGCAAGAGCGATCGCCTCGGTTGCAAGACGGACGATTTCGACGGGATCCGAATTGCCGGTGAGCAGATGATGGTTACTTATTCCAGTCTTGTCAAGGAGCCGCTCGTGAAGAAACTTGCAGAAACTGGCAGGATGGCTTTCGGGTAAGCCGATGTATTCGTCCAAATGAAAGAGCTCCACCCTTTGCCAGTCCATTCCCGGAGTTGTGGTCAGGGTCTCGAGGAATTCGAACTGAGCTGCGCCGGTAGCTGCGATGACTCGAGCGCGTCCGCGCATTGTGATCGCCGAGCGGATTGCCTCGGTGGCTTGGGCGGCTGCGGCTCGCGCAATTGAACTCTTGTCTTCAAATACCCTGAGAATCATCTGCTATGCTTCCAGCCTAGCGTGTCGGCGCCTTGCGGGGCGCCCGGGCCCAATGCCGTGACATCATACCAGCCGCGGGAATAGTCTGCGCAACTCCACGGGATGTCGAAGGACGGCGATTCGAACGTAACGGAGCGGGAGGAAGGAATGAGCGAATTGAAAACTACGATGGACCGCAAGACATTTTTGACCAAATCCGCTGCGTTGCTGGCCGGAACTGCGGCAACCGCCAGTACCGCGCTGTCGTATAGCCGGATTGCAGGCGCCAACGATCGGATTTCCTTGTGCCACATCGGCTACGGAAGCCGAGGCGAAGAACTGGCCCAACTCGCTTCACAATTGAAGTCCAGTCAGAACGTCGAAATGACCGTCGTCTGCGACCTGTGGCGACTGAACCGCGAGAAAGCTGTTGCGGCAAATGCGAAGTATTACGGCCGCGCTCCTCGCGATTATCAATACCTCGAGGAAGTGCTGGTCCTCAAAGATGTGGACGCGGTAATCATCTCCACTCCCGAGCACTCCCACTCGCAAATCCTGAAAATGGCGGTCGAAGCAGGCAAGGACGTTTACGTCGAAAAGCCGATGGGCAACGTACTGGCAGACGTGAAAGCCGCGCGCGACGCGGTGGTGAAAAGCAATCGCATCGTCCAGGTGGGCACCCAGCATCGCAGCGAGCCCTATCCGAAAGCGGCGCACGCGCTGATACAAACCGGCGTTCTGGGAGACGTGAGCAAGATCGAGATTGTGTGGAATTACAACGGTCCGCGGTGGCGCGGGAGGGCAGAAACGAAACTGCTCCGCGAACAAGACACGGATTGGCGAAAGTGGCTGATGAATAAGCCCTATCGACCGTTTGATCCCCAGGTTTATTGCGAATTTCGTTTGTACAAAGAATTCTCCGGCGGCATTCCCGATCAGTGGATGACGCATGGCATCGACCTGGTGCATTGGTATATGAACGACAGCTTTCCACGCTCCGTGGTTGCCACGGGCGGTGTCTTCGCCTGGCACGACGGACGCGAGAACGCCGACACCTTCCAAGCGTTGCTGGAATATCCCAAAGGTTTCCTGGTCAGCTATTCCACCAGCTTTGGCAACGACTCGCCGAGTTTCACTCGCTACATGGGGAAAAAAGCGACGCTCGTCAACATCGGCGGAGAGGGCAGCCCGCGCTATCAATTAATCGAAGAAAAAGGAAATCACGAAGACGACGCGGACATCGATCAGCAGCGCGCCTCAAAATTTATTCTGTTGCCCGGCCAGACGACTCCTCCACCAATGGCGATCGACGATATGACGACGGAACACATGGAGAACTGGTTCGCGTGTATGCGTTCGCGCCAGCAGCCGCATTGCACAGTCCAGGATGGGCTCGCGCATTCGGTCGCAAATATTATGGCCACGCAGTCGTACTGGTCCGGCAAGAAACAGTATTGGGACGTGGCCACGGAGACGATCGTGGATCACGCGTAGGCGCGGTCGTCTACGACTGGTTCAGCCGCGCGGAACCCGGAATGGCGTAGATCGCCGCGGCTCCCAGCACTGCCGCGGTAGCGATGATTTTCCAGGCCAAAGCGTAGCTGTGTTGCACGTCAAAAATTCTTCCGACCATCCAAGGAGCCGCCCATTGTCCGATGGAATATCCCATGATGATGAGCGCCAACAATTTCCCGAGCGAAGCGGTTCCGAAGCATTCCGCAGTCACCAGCGGGATCAGCATGTAGTCCGCGCCCATGGAGAACCCAAACACGAACGCGAAGATCCAAAGCAGAGCAGGCGAATGCGGATTTGCGAGCAAAAATACCGACGCCCCAATCAGAAAATAGAAAAACGCCATGATGCGCGACTTTCGGAAACGGTCGGCAAGGTAACCGACAATGACCCGGCCGCCGAGACTCGATGCCAGCAGAATCGTTGAGAAGCGGGCAGCGGAGGTCGCCGAATAACCTGCATCTTTCAAGAACAGGATGAAGTGCTGAACCACAGCTCCAATAGCGCCTACCACGAAGGTCGATCCCGCCAACAGCAGCCAAAACGCCGGAGTGCAGACGGCAAGTGCAACCCCGACGGAATGTTGAACTGCTGAAGTCTCGGAAACCGTCTCCGTTTCTCTCGTGCCATCTGGAACGAGACCAAGTTCCTGCGGTGACGAACGCGTGACCCAGATCCCCACAGGGAAGAGGGCCATGAGGATTACTGCGCCTACCAACTCCAGCGCGTGCCGCCATCCCAAACTTCCGGCGAGCCTGTTGACCAACAATGGCGCAACAACTCCTCCTAACCCCAGGCCAAGGTAGGCATAGCCCATAGCCCGGCCGCGACGCTGCCGGAACCAGCGGGAAATCAAAACCTGATTGGCGATCGGACCGGCCAGAACGAAGCCGATCACTTCGACAATGCAGAGAATTTCGAATTGCCAGAATCGCGTCATCGCCCCCATCAACAAGAGCGGCACTCCGACAAGTGTGACCCCCGCAAGGATCACAAGTCGCGCTCCGATCCTATCGATGATGGTTCCGGCGAGAATTCCAAACGGCAGTCCCGCAAACAGGAATCCAAGGAAAAATCCTTGCGTCACCTGCGCTCGGGTGAGGCCCAGCGACTCGACGAAGTAGGGATAAAAGACAGGAAAGCCGTAAAAAATGATTCCGACGACAAAAAACAAGTTCAGAAATGCCGCGACGACGATCCACCAGCCATAAAAGATGCGCTCCGATGGATGATTTTTTGGCCGAGGAAAGGTCATCGATCTCCTGAGTTTTCAGCGAGAATTCGGATGCGAAGCATATCCCGATTCGGAGCGCAATTTCATCCGAATTCTGGGCCCAGAATTGCGCAGAGTGATTCAGGCTTGCCGGGAAAAGCGTTTGAACCCCTATGCATCCGCGTAAGGACACGAGATGGAGTAAAGCCGCGGGCACGCAACAGTTCCATCGCAAATGGATTGGCAGTCAAGCAATCGACGATAAGAGTCTCGCGTTGCGAACGCCTCAGAAATTCGTCGATCAGCTTTTCCGCTGCCGCCCGGCTCTCAGCCATCCACGGACCGAGATGATCGGCAAAGGATCCGCGACGCCCGAACGCATATCCCCGCGCTGCGCTATGTTCGAAAAGTTCGAAAACTCCTATCGTGAATTCGGGGTTTTCAGCATGGAGTGAGCGAAGCAAGTGGCTGCGGTCGGCACCAAAAACATCACGATCCTTTTCAAGAATCGCGGACAATTGGTCGTCCGTGATGGCTACCAAATTCGCTGGCGACGGCTTTACGATTTGATCCTCCGGCCTCTTCAGAATCCATCTTTCTATCTGGTATTCCGTGATGAATCCCATCTTTTCGTAGATTGGCTGCCCTTGTGGTGTAGCATCAAGCTTCAAAGTCGGGATCCCGCGCTGGTCGAGATACTCGACGGTCTTTCTTAGCAATTGCGTGCCAACTCCGCGCTTTCGGTACTCGGGATCCACCAGGACCATTCCAATCCATGCAAATCGTCCTGCATAGGAAATCGTCGTGGCGGTGCCGCACACTTTCTCATCAATCTCGGCCACAAAGCATCCGTCCGGACTGGCGTCGAGGAAGCGGTGCCAGTCGGCCGCAGTCTGATTCCACCCGGCAAGGCTGCTCAACCGCAGTCCTGCCGGAACATCGAGTTTTGTCATCGTACGAATGCGCATATTTCAGAAGCTTCCGAGAATTGCGAACCGCAGTGGGAGCTTACAGGAATCCTCAAGATGCCCGGTAATAAATTCGGGTGGAATCGCGAGGCGATCTGCCTCATCATAACGGCGAATCAAAAGGCATTCACCATCATGTTTAGCGATCGGGGATCCGTTCGGGATGTGGTCCAACTGGAAGAGCTGCTAAGCGAACCGACCGAGGGCGCAGTTCAGGCGATGAAGGAGCTCGAGGGAGACATTCTCGTCCTGGGTGTCGGCGGCAAAATGGGGCCAAGCCTTGCGCGAATGGCAAAAAGGGGATCGGAGATTGCAGGAGTAAATCGACGCGTGATTGGTGCGTCTCGTTTTTCATCTTCGCCATGGGAGCATCAGTTGCATGATTGGGGAATCGAAACCGTGCGTTGCGATCTCCTCGACCCGCGAGCGCTGGCCGAATTGCCCGCCGCTCCCAACGTCGTGTTTATGGCCGGGATGAAGTTTGGATCCACCGGCCAGGAGTGGTTGACCTGGGCCATCAACGTCCATTTGCCGGGCCTCGTGGCCAATCAATTTCGCCACAGCCGTATCGCCGTGTTTTCGACGGGAAATGTGTACGGGCTTTCGCCAGTGTCCAAGGGAGGATCGCGCGAAAACGACTCGCTGAATCCCGCCGGGGAATATGCGATGAGTTGCGTCGGGCGCGAGCGGATATTCGAGCACTTCAGCCGCGCTAACTCTACGAGGGTTTCCATCCTGCGCTTGAACTACGCGGTTGAACTGCGTTACGGCGTGCTGCTCGACACAGCGCTCCGCGTCCAAACCGGTCAGGCCGTGCCACTCTCCATGGGGTATTTGAATGCGATCTGGCAAGGTGACGCATCGGCCATGAGCCTGCAATCGCTCGCGTGCGCAGACAGTCCACCAAACGTGATCAACATTACCGGGACTGAGTTGCTCAGCGTGCGCTGGATCGCCGAGGAGTTCGGAAAACGTTTTGGGAAGAAAGTTCGCTTTGAAGGAGAGGAATCAAGTGACGCGCTTCTGAGCAACGCGCAAAAGTCCCATCAGCTGTTCGGGCATCCGCGCATCAGTGTTCACCAACTGATGGATTGGATCGCGGACTGGGTCGGTAAGGGCGGCACAACTCTGGCCAAGCCCACTCATTTTGAGGAGCGCGCGGGGCGCTTCTGAACCGCAAGATCATCCGGAGGTTCGAAGGGCAGATGGGCGGAGTGTTAGACGAACAAATTCTTCAGGTGCTGCGGAAGGGGACGGTGATTCCCGCGCACCCTATTGCCTTGAATGCTGACCGCAAGCTGGATGAGCGCCGCCAAAGGGCGCTGACCCGCTACTACATCGCTGCGGGCGCAGGTGGATTGGCCATCGGCGTACACACCACGCAGTTTGCGATTCGCGATGCCCGGATTGGCTTGTTCGAGCCTGTGTTGCGATTAGCGGCGGAAGAGATGGATCGCGCCGATCGCGTCAGGGTACAACCTTTAGTGCGAGTCGGCGGAATCTGCGGGGAAACGGGGCAAGCGCTTCGCGAGGCGCAACTGCTCAGAGATTTGAAATACAGCGCGGGTCTATTGAGTCTGGCCGCGTTGCGCGATGTGGATGATCAGTCGCTGATCGTTCATTGTCGGCGAGTCGCGGAAGTGCTGCCGATCATCGGCTTTTATTTGCAGTCGGCCGTCGGTGGCCGCGTTCTTTCCTACGGATTTTGGCGGCAATTTGCTGAAATTGAGAATGTGGCTGCCATCAAGATTGCTCCGTTCAATCGCTACCAAACGCTCGACGTGGTCAGGGCGGTGGCGGAATCGGGCCGTGACATTGCCTTGTACACGGGCAACGACGACAACATCGTTGGAGATTTGGTCACGCCGTACGCGATTGCGATCGATGGGCAGGTTCGCGCGATGCGAATCGTCGGAGGCCTGCTGGGCCACTGGGCGGTCTGGACGAAGCGCGCTGTCGAACTGCTGGAGGAATGCCGCGCGCTTGCGTCCTCGCCCGACCCAATTCCCAAGAAACTCCTGCGGAGAAACGCGGAAATCACAGACTGCAACGCCGCGTTTTTCGATGCGGCGAACCGATTCGCCGGCTGTATCGCTGGTCTTCATGAAGTGTTGCGCAGGCAGGGATTGCTCGAAGGCACTTGGTGTCTCGATCCCAGTGAAACTCTAAGCCCGGGGCAAGGTGAGGAGATTGACCGCGTATACCAGGCGTATCCACATCTGAATGATGATCACTTTGTGCGCGAGAAGCGAGATGCATGGCTCAAGCCGTAGCAACCAGCATTGAGATCGTGCCCGCCATTGTTGGGCCGGGTAAGTCGGGGCTATTCGCGGACACCGCTGGCAACCGAGTAACGCTGGCGGTGAACCGCGGGCAGCGCTAGCGCGCGGCCTGCCAGGTCTAGCCGTTAAGCCGACTGAACGCGAGAGCGCAAACTCCCGATGCTTCCGTTGATAAGCTTCGAGACTGGCAAAAACTGCTTGGGTGTGGCAGCGGCGTCTACACAGAGTGGTGTGCCTGTCCCTGAAAATGAGTGACTTGCTTCATATTCGTCGAAGAGCGTAGGTTGGTCATAGGTAGCGTGAGCAGTCGCTCAAAGGCGGTTCAATGGCAGACGAAAAACAAGCAAGACTCGAAGAACGAGCGAGGATGGACATCAGGAAGCTTTACGAACGCGGCGACATCACGTTGAAGGATCATGCATCGGCAGTTGGATACTTGAGGGGCGTTTGGTTTGATCACCTATCAGACTCTGAGATCGAGGATTTCCTTTGCAGGGAACTCAAGAAGTTGGAGCCCACAACAATGCAACCCGCCGATTAGGCGAAGTAGAACCGCCTCCAGACTAGAAAGAAAGACTATGCCCCAAGTCTTTGTACAAACCCCAAGGGGACTGATGCACTGTGCTGTCTCTTCAACTCCGCAAGCGACTTGCTTTGTGATTGACCGATTCGTGGGTTCGTCTAACGGCAGCGGCGGGCGATGCCCCCACACTGCAACGACTCTACTCATATCTCAGCGCGACCATGGGATCGACACGCGTGGCGCGCCGCGCAGGAATGTAGCAGGCCGCGAACGCCGCGACAACGAGAACCCCGGCGGCAGCGGCGAGTGCCAAAGGATCGCCGGGTTTTACGTCAAACAGCAGGCTGGTCATCAGGCGGGTCAGCCCGAGCGAAGCGAGTAGGCCAAGCACCAGTCCGACGGCAGCAAGGCGACCTCCTTCGAGGAAAACCTGCTTCAGCACGTCGGTCCGCGACGCGCCGAAAGCCATGCGAATTCCGAATTCCTGTGTGCGCAGCGTAACGGCGTAGGCCATCACCCCGTAGACGCCCACCGCCGCCAGCACAAGGGCCAGAACAGCGAATGCAACTAGAAGAGCGAGGTTCAAACGCGGTTGCGCCACGGAATCAGAGACCAGCTGATCCATGGTGGCAACGTTATATATCGGCAGGTCCTTGTCCATCTCCAGAATCTGGTCGCGAATTGCGCTTGTTATGCTTGCCGGTTCCTGCGAAGTGCGGAGAGCCAAAGTCATCTCACGTGGTGCATACGCCCCATACAAAGGCTGGCGGTGGGGAAAGTAAATCTGTTCGCGTCCTTCGGTATCGAGCCCGTAGTGTTTTACATGACCGACGACGCCGACAATGGTGCGCCAGCGAGGCGCCTGTGGCTTGAGGTTTGGAATCGTGTCGACGGCCACGTGCTGGCCTATTGCTTCTCCGTTGGGCCAGAAGCGGTGGGCAAAATTCGAATCGACTACGGCAACGAGAGGCGCGTCTGCGTCATCTGCGTCCGTCAGAAGACGCCCGCGCACCAACGGTATCTCCATAGTTTGAAAGTAGCCTGGGGTGGCGGAGCGCTGATCGACTTCCATATAAGGAAGGTTGCCGAGGCCAGGATATCTCTGGAGATCTTGGAGCGGCGTATCCTGGAAGAATACCGAACCCGAGGTGTAGGATTCCGTCAGTGGCAGTTCGGAAACTGCGCCTGCCGATTGCACTCCGGGAACGGCGGTGACGCGATCCATAAGCTGCGTAAAGAATTTCTGGACCGGTGGGCCATCGGGATAGATCTTGTCCGGAAGAGAAATCTGCATCGTCAACAAGTGCTGCGTCTGAAAGCCAGGAGAAACTTCCAGGAGGCGCGAGAAGCTGCGGATCAACAGGCCAGCGCCGACGAGCAATAGGACTGCGAGCGAGAGTTCGGACACGACGAGGGCAGCGCGAAGGCGGCGAGTGGCTCCAGAAGCGGAAGTACTGCGGCCGGCTTTGTTGAGCGATTCGCGTAGATCGGTACGCGCAAAGTGCCAGGCGGGAGCAAGGCCAAAAAAGAGTCCTGTGGATAAAGCAACAACAAACGTGAACGCGAGCACGCTGATGTCCAGATGCAACTCGCCGACGCGCGGCATGCTAGTAGGGACGAGATTCCGGAGGGCGGCAACACCCCAGAACGCGAGCAGTAGCCCTAAAATACCGCCAGCCAGGGAAAGCATCAGACTTTCTGTGAGGAGTTGTCGAACGATACGACTCCGCTTCGCGCCCAATGTGGCGCGGATGGCAAGCTCTTGCTCGCGCGATGACGCATGAGCGAGCAAAAGGTTCGCGACATTAGCGCAGGCGATCATAAGCACGAAGGCGACCGCACCCAACAAGATGAGTAAGGCAGGCCGGACCTTGGAGACAAGTTGCTCCTTGACCTGCACAAGGTACATATCGAAGTTTTGTGGCTCCTTCCCGTAGTTGGAAGGGTAAGTCCGGCGAAGGTCGGCGGCGAATCGAGTCAGAGCAGCTGAAGATTGCGGATAGTCAACCCCTGGCTTTAGCCGCGCGATAACATGCAAATAATGGGATCCGCGATTTCCAGGCTTGGCGCGGTCGAGTGCCAGAGGAACCCATAAGTCACCCTTGCTGACCAGCGAGAATTGTATGGGCAAAACTCCCAGGACGGTATAGGGCTCCCCGTCTAGTTCGATGTGTTTGCCCGATATATTCGGATCACCGCCAAACTGACTTCGCCAAAGTGCATAGCTGAGAATGACAACGTGAGGTCGACCGGGCTGGTCTTCTTCCGTGCTAAAGCCTCGCCCAAGAATTGGTGCGACACCGAGAAGCGGAAGGACGCCGGCCGTCGCACTTACGGTGGACACGTGCACGGGTCGCGCGTCCTTGCTAGTCAGATTTGCGCCGCCCGAACCAGAATAAGCGGCAATCTGCGAAAACGATTCGTTGTGATCGAGGAGGTCCCAGTATTCGGGTTCAGAGATCCAGTTCTGTTGGAGGCCGTCGCGCTCGAACTTTCCCCAGATGTTGACGAGCGAGGCGGAATCTTTGTACGCGAGAGGGCGGAGGAGCACCCCGTTCACAACACTGAAAATGGCGGTATTCGCACCGATTCCTAGAGCGAGAGTGAGTACCGCTACGGCCGTAAACGCCGGAGCTTTCGCCAGCATTCGGAACCCGTGACGCAGGTCTTGCCACAAGATTTGCATGGGCACACTCCTGGAATTGACGTTCCGTTATGGCAGGTGTACCGCCGAACTGTCGAGGACTAAGTGAAAGAAACGAAAGGGTGATTCGATTAATGGGAGGCGGGCAGGACAATCGAATTGTCCGGTTCTGGGAAGCGGGTGTCGCGCAACCGGACGGCACTGGCAGAGCGTATCGGCACGTCATTAAGCTGCGACGGTCCTAGCGTGCCCGGAAACGGACCCCACGCTACGTACACTGCTGCGGAATCCCGCGCAGATGGCCATCGAGTACTGGGAGTCTCAAAAATTGAATTTCAGACTGAGCTGAATGATTCGCGGGCTGGAATCCGCGCCCAGGATGCGGCCGAAATTTCCTGGATCAACGATGACGCCCGTCGCTGGGTCAAGATTGGCGGCACTGATGTCCGAAATTGGATTGCTCTTGCTTGCGTGGTTTAATGCATTGAAAAAGTCTGCGCGAAAATCCAGGCTCTTGCTCTCCCGCAGACGAAAACTCTTCAGCACAGACAAATCGACGTTGCTCTGGGACGGGCCCCGCAGAACGTTTCTGCCTACGTTTCCATAGTCGGTACCAAAATCGGAAGCGAGAGCGGTTGCGTCGTGGGCGCTGGGGATGACCTCTCCGGGTTGGACAAGTGCCTCGGTAAAGGCGAAGGGATTGAAGTAGTATCCGGCTGGCGGCGAACTGGCTGTCGAGCGATTGGCTCCCGTCGCCCAGTTCGGACGTGCACCGTAGACCTGACCATACAGTGAGCCTCCGGCGGGATCATAAATGTCGATCGGCAGGCCCGACATGACGGTCACGAATCCCGAGAGCTGCCAGCCTTGGAGCAAAATACGGTGAGCGCCCGAAGAGGTCCACGATTGGGGAACCTGCAAATCCCAGACGAAGTTGAATGTAAAGCGATGTGTGCGATCGAAATCGGAGAGTCCGCGATTCGCGCGCGGGTCCGACTGATTGCCGATGGCGACGGACGTGTCGAGTCCATTCCCGGTGTCCAGTGATCCGTCCGACCCGGCGCCGCCACCTGCTGCCGAGGTATTATCAATTGATTTCGAATAGGTGTAGGCCCCGGCGAATTGAACGCCATGAGAGAAGCGGCGGTTGAGCGTCAGTTGAAGGGAATGGTAGGTCGACTGGCCGGTGGATTCGTTCAGAAAGAAATTCCCGGGATCAATACCCTGAAACGGGGCGCGCAGAGCAGCGTTGTCGTTTGAATTTGAGGTGATCACTTCTCCCGTGACGGAATTCACGATGGGATGATTGATACTGGCGATTGGTGCCTGATTGATGTTGACCTGGCGGTACAGTCGCAGTCCACGTGAACCCACATAAGCAATCTGCGCCACCATATCGCGAGCGATTTCGTATTGGAGGCTGGCGTTGAACTGTTGAAAGTAGGAATTTCGGTTATCGCGGTCGAGAAAAGCCCAGGGCGAACCCAAGGGAATACCGGCCTGGACACGGGGAAAACTGCTACTCGGGGGAGCGTCGGGAAATGGATCCGCGAAGGGCGCACCAAAAAAGGTCGACGCCTGATAGAAAGGCGGGGAGGCGAAGTTGAGCCCCATATAGAGGAAGGACGGCCGGGAATAAAAGATCCCGTAGCCCGCACGAACGGCCAAGCGGCTCGAGTTCAAAGGGGACCACGCCAGTCCCACCCGCGGTCCGAAGTCGCAGGGATCCACACTATTGAAGATTCGTTTCCCGACTCGGGTAACTCCCTGCGGCTGAAGTTGCGGAGGAGCGTTCCCGGCCATGATGATGCCTTGCGCGGGAGGTCCGACAGGAAATCCATTTTCATCGACCTCCATTCGGGGCTGATACAAAGCGGGATCGAACCCTCCGACGCGTCCCTGGATTTCGTACGGCGGCAGATCCAGTTCATAGCGAAGACCAAGGTTTAGCGTGAGTCGTGGCGAAATTCTCCAGTCATCCTGAATAAAGAAATGAAAATCCGTGGTACGAAACTCGGCCTGGGATTGACCGGTGCCCAGATACGAGAACTCCGTGGCGCCGGTCAGAAAGTCCTGAAAGGTCGCGAAGTCGATCTCGCCGAAGGAGGCGGCATTCACGGAATCGACCTGCCAAGCGGAATGTCTGACTTCTCCCCCGACGCGGAGATTGTGATGCCCGCGCTGCAGGGAAAGCAGATCGATAAACGAGATCGAGGGACTGCCATTTCGCAGGGTGATCTCGTTGGTGCCGATAGAGGCGGAGCCCTGGTCCCGCGCCAGGAAAATCATGGGCAATCCCGGAAACTGGTCAGCATTGACCCGGTAAATGCCCAGATCGGCGTCGTGAACCGGCTCGTCGGGAAGCTCACTGCGATAGATGTAGTTGAACCCGAACCGGGCTTCATTGACCGTCGAGGAGCTAAAGGAATGCGTCTCCCTCACGGACAATAGATAATTCGAGACATTGATGTGTGTGCCGAAACCGGGGAAAGCAGCCGGCCCGCTAAAAGCCGAATAGCCCAGAGCGCTGAAGAGCGGCGCATCAGCGAAGAAACTCTTTGCGGTCAGTAGATCGTTTGTGCCGATCCGGATGTCTAGGTTGGCATTAAATTGCTCCTCATGAAAACTCGATTCGGAAGTGCCCGATACCAGGCCGTCTTTCTGTGGCGTGGGAATAAGGAATCCTCCATTCGGGAGTTTGTAATTCAACAGGGCCAACGACACCGGATCAATCGAACGTGGTGCTCCGCCACTGGCTGTGGGCCCGAAGCAGTTGGCCGCTAAAGTGGCAGCACTGCGGTCATTCGTAAGACAGGGGTCGATCATCACGTTGTTATACAGGCTATCGCTGGTTGCACCGCTGATCGTCCGCATTCCCTGGTATGAACCGAAATAAAAGACTCGATCCTTTCGAATCGGCCCACCGATTGAAGCTCCATAGGTGTTCTGGCGATCGACGGGGCGAGAAACGCCTGCAGCTTTCAGATTCGGGTCGTTTGCGTTGAAGGCTT
>Ga0335077_10000324_pt1 | contig 51539 bp, 50 predicted proteins | sample Lox_Sample_31_FD_207151 | JGI IMG/M metagenome (GOLD analysis project Ga0335077, IMG submission 207151) | Soil microbial communities from Loxahatchee National Wildlife Refuge, Florida, United States - Lox_Sample_3.1 | ecosystem: Environmental > Terrestrial > Soil > Wetlands | place: USA... | reverse complement strand
GGCGGCGCCGCCGACCGCGAGCCCGTACGCGTAGAGGCGGCCGATCAGCACGGCGTCCGCGCCGAGCGCGAGCGCCTTGACGACGTCGGCGCCGCGGCGGACGCCGCCGTCCATCAGCAGCGGGACGCCGGGGCCGACCGCGTCGCGGACCTCGACGAGCGCGTCGAGCGCGGCGACGGCTCCGTCCACCTGACGGCCGCCGTGATTGGAGACGACGATCCCGTCGACCCCGTGGTCGAGCGCCAGCGCCGCGTCCTCGGCCGTGACGACGCCCTTGACGAGGAGCGGCACGGAGACGAGCCCGCGCAGCCAGTCGAGGTCGTTCCAGGTGAGGCCGAGGTTCGGGAAGGTCGCGAGCATCGCCGCGGCGGCCGAGAGCGGGTCCTCGTCCGGCGGCCGGTCGAGCGTCGCGAGGAAGACCGGGTCGGTGAACCAGTTCGCGCAGCCGTCGCCGCGGAGGAAGGGGAGGTACGCGTTGCGCAGGTCGCGGGGCCGCCAGCCGAGGTTCGGCGTGTCGATCGTGACGACGATCGCCGAGTAGCCGCTTGCCTGCGCGCGCGCGACGAAGCTCGCGGCGACGTCGCGGTCGTTGATCCAGTAGAGCTGGAACCAGCGCGGCGCGTCGCCCATCGTCTCGGCGACCTGCTCCAGGGACGACGAGGCGGCGCTCGAGAGGACGAAGGGGACGCGGGCCGCGGCGGCGGCGCGGGCGACTCCGATGTCGGCCTCGGCATGCGCGATCGAGATCGTCCCGACCGGCGCGAGCAGGAGCGGCGAGCGATGGCGGACGCCGAAGAGCTCGACGGAGAGGTCGCGGGCGAGGTTCCCGGCGAGCATCCGCGGGCGGAGCCGCCGCCGCTCGAACGCCTCGACGTTCGCGCGGACGGTCGCCTCGCCGCCGGCGCCGCCGGCGATGTAGTCGAACGCGGCGGGATCCATCGTCGCCCTCGCCGCCGCCTCCCACTCCTCGGCCGTGACCGGCCACTCGGCCCCGGCGAGGTAGATCGCGTTCTGGACGGAGCTGCCCTCGAAGGCGTTCACCGGCGCGGATCATCTCACCGCCGGACACGTGTCGTAACCGCTGCGTCGGCGCGTACGATCCCTCCGTGGACGCCCGTGCGCTCCTGTCGACGCCGCTCGACGAGCTCTGCGCGGAGGCGCGCGCCGTGCGCGACGCACGCGGGAGCCGTCTCGTCACCTACTCGCCGAAGGTCTTCGTCCCGCTGACGAAGCTCTGCCGCGACGTCTGCCACTACTGCACGTTCGCCGCGCCGCCGCGCCGAGGCGAGCGCGCCTACCTGACGATCGACGAGGTGCTCGAGATCGCCCGCGCCGGCGCCGCCGCCGGCTGTCGCGAGGCGCTCTTCACGCTCGGCGACAAGCCGGAGCTGCGCTACCGGGCCGCCCGCGAGGAGCTCGCCGCCCTCGGCTGCGCGACGACGCTCGACTACCTCGCGCGCGCCGCGCGCGCGGTGCTCGAGGACACGGGCCTGCTGCCGCACCTCAACCCCGGCGCGCTCACCCGCGACGACCTCCGCGCGCTGCGCCCCCTCGCCGCCTCGATGGGCGCGATGCTCGAGACGACGTCCGAGCGCCTCTCGCGGCGCGGCGGCCCGCACTTCGGCTCGCCCGACAAGCTCCCGGCCGCGCGGCTCGGGACCCTCGACGCCGCCGGCGCGGAGCGCGTCCCCTTCACGACCGGGATCCTGATCGGGATCGGCGAGACGCGCGAGGAGCGGCTCGACGCCCTCGCCGCCATCGCCGACGCGCACCGGCACCACGGTCACGTCCAGGAGGTGATCGTCCAGAACTTCCGCGCGAAGCCCGGCACGCGCATGGCGAACGCGCCCGAGCCGCCCGTCGAGGAGCACCTGTGGACGCTCGCCGCCGCGCGCCTGATCCTGCCGCCGGAGATCCACCTGCAGGCGCCGCCGAACCTCACCGAGGACTTCGCCGTCCTTCTCGACGCCGGCATCGACGACTGGGGCGGCGTCTCGCCGGTGACGATCGACCACGTCAACCCGGAGGCGCCGTGGCCCGCGATCGAGCGCCTGCGCGCCGCGACCCGCTCGCGCGGTCTCGAGCTCGCCGCGCGCCTGCCGGTCTACCCGGAGTGGCTCGACTCCGAGTGGCTCGACCCGGCGATCCTCACGCGCGCGCTCCGCGCCTCCGACGCGCTCGGTCTCGCGCGCGAGGACGACTGGGCGCCGGGCGAGCCCGTCGACGTGCCGTTCGTCCCGCGTGACGCGCTGCCGACGGACTCGCGCGAGGAGCTCGACGAGGACGCGATCGCCCGCCTCTTCGCCGCGCGCGGCGAGGAGCGCGAGCGCGTCTACGCCGCGGCCGACCGGCTGCGCCGCGAGACGAACGGCGACGAGGTCAGCTACGTCGTCACGCGGAACATCCAGTACACGAACGTCTGCTACTTCCGCTGCGGCTTCTGCGCGTTCTCGAAGGGGAAGCTCGCCGCGAACCTCCGCGGCCCGGCGTACCTCGTCCCGCACGAGGAGATCGTCCGCCGCGCCGTCGAGGCGTGGGAGCGCGGCGCCACGGAGGTCTGCCTCCAGGGCGGCATCCATCCGTCGTTCACCGGCGACTACTACGAGTCCGTCGTCCGCGCGATCAAGGACGCGCTGCCGCAGATGCACGTGCACGCGTTCTCCGCCCTCGAGATCTGGCAGGGCGCGGCGACGCTCGGCCTCCCGCTCGACGAGTACCTGCTCCGCCTGCGCCGCGCCGGCCTCGGCTCGCTGCCGGGCACCGCCGCCGAGGTGCTCGACGACGAGATCCGCGCGGTCATCTGCCCGGACAAGATCACGACCGCTCAGTGGCTCGAGGTGCACGACACCGCGCACGCCCTCGGCCTCCGCTCGAACAACACGATCATGTTCGGCCACGTCGACGGACCGCGCGCGTGGGCGCGCCATCTCGTCGCCGTGCGCGAGCAGCAGCGCCGCAGCGGCGGCTTCACCGAGTTCGTCCCGCTCCCGTTCGTGCCGATGGAGGCGCCGATGTACGTCCAGGGCCGCGCGCGCCGCGGCCCGACGTTCGGCGAGGCGCTGCTCGTGCACGCCGTCGGCCGCATCGCCCTCCACCCGTGGATCGACAACGTGCAGGCGTCGTGGGTGAAGCTCGGCCCGCGCGGGGTCGCGGCCGCGCTGCGCGCCGGCGTCAACGACCTCGGCGGCACGCTGATGAACGAGTCGATCTCGCGCGCCGCCGGCTCCGAGCATGGACAGGAGATGACGCCGGAGCAGATGGAGGCGCTGATCCGCGCGAACGGCCGCCTCCCGCGCCAGCGGACGACGCTCTACGCCGACGCACCGCCGGACCGACGCGCCGCGAGCTTCGGCGCGCCGCCGTGCGTCGAGCCGGTCAACCCGCCGGTGCGCGACGCGGGCCTGAAAGCGCCGCCGCGGCTCGTGCGTCCCGGCTTCGTGGCTGCTCGCGCGCGCTAGCGCTCGAGCCGGAGCATGTCGTCGACCGTCTCGCGTGCGCGGATCACGCGCGCCTCGCCGTCGCGGACGAGCACGACCTCCGGCCGTGGCACGCCGTTGTAGTTGGAGCTGAGCGCGAGCGTGTACGCGCCCGTCGCCGGCACCGCCAGCAGGTCGCCGCGCTCCGGCCGCGGCAGCTCGACCGCGTCGATGAGCACGTCGCCCGACTCGCAGTGCTTGCCGGCGACACGGTAGACGCCGGTTGGGAGCTCCTCCGCCCGGTTCGCGAGCAGCGCCTCGTAGCGTGCGCCGTACAGCTGCGGCCGCGGGTTGTCCGACATGCCGCCGTCGATCGCGACGTACGAGACGCCCCCGCTGTCCTTGACGACGCCGACGCGGTAGAGCGTGACGCCGGCGCGCGAGACGAGCGAGCGGCCCGGCTCGAGCACGACCTGCACCGGGTCGGGCCAGCGCTCGCGCAGGCGCTCGAGCAGCGGCGGCACCCATGCGCCGATCTCCGGCGGATGCTCGTCGCGGTTGTGCCGCACGCCGAGGCCGCCGCCGAGGTCGACGACCGACGGCGTCCAGTCGAGCTCGGTGCGCGCGTGCTGGCAGAACGCCGCGAGCCGGTCGACCGCGACGAGGCTCTCGTCGATCTGCGCCAGCTGCGAGCCGACGTGGAAGTGGATGCCGGCGACCTCGAGCCCGAGCCCGCGCGCGACGTCGATCGCGGCGAGCGCGTCGTCCTGCGCGAGCCCGAACTTCGACGAGTCGTGCGCCGTCGCGATCGCCTCGTGGGTGACCGCCTCGACGCCGGGTGTCAGCCGCACGAGCACGCGCCGCACGCCGGCGGCCGCCGCGCGCGCCGGCTCGTCGGGCGCGTCGATCACGACCGTCGCGTCCGCCTCCGCGGCGGCGCGCAGCTCCTCGTCCGACTTGTTGTTGCCGTGGAACAGCAGCTGCTCGCCGGGGATCCCGGCCCGAAGCGCGAACGCGAGCTCGCCGAGCGTCGAGACGTCGGCGCCGATCCCCTCGCCGGCGAGCACGTGCAGCACCTCGACGTTCGCGAACGCCTTCGTCCCGTAGACGACGAGCGCGTCCGGGGCGGCCGCGCGGTACGCGCGCGCCTGGGCGCGCAGCGTCTCCTCGCAGTAGACGACGAGCGGCGTGCCGTGCTCCTCGGCGAGCCTCGACGCGGCGACGCCGCCGAGCGACAGCTCGCCACCCTCGATCCGCGCAGACGATGGGAACAGCTCGAGCATGACGCCGACCGTACAGGTTGCTACAGTCTCGGCCAATGCAGGAGCGGCTTATCTAGCAGAGGAAGTCACGTGCGGCGCGAGCCGCACCGGCTTCCCACGGCCTCTCCTCGGAGAGGCTTTTTCGTCTCTGGAGGGACATGGACGACCGGTACGACCCGAAGGCGATCGAAGCGAAGTGGCAGCGCGTCTGGGAGGAGGCGGAGACGTTCCACGTCCCGAATCCGGAGCCGGGGACGCAGGACGACACGCACTGGTACCAGCTCGAGATGCTGCCGTACCCCTCCGGCTCGAGCCTGCACATGGGCCACGTCCTCAACTACACGATGGGGGACGTGCAGACGCATGTCCGCCGGCGGATGGGCTGGACGGTCGTGCGCCCGATGGGCTGGGACGCGTTCGGGCTGCCGGCGGAGAACGCCGCGATCCGCGAGGGCGGCCATCCGCGCGAGATCATCGAGCGCAACATCGCCGCGATCCGCACGCAGATGAAGCGGCTCGGCTGGGCGATCGACTGGGACCGCGAGGTCTCGTCGCACCGGCCCGGCTTCTACCGCTGGACGCAGTGGCTGTTCCTGAAGTTCTTCGAGAACGGGCTCGCCTACCGGAAGGAGGCGCCGGTCAACTGGTGTCCGAACGACCAGACGGTGATCGCGAACGAGTACGTCGTCGACGGCCACTGCGAGCGCTGCGGGGCCGCGATCGAGCTGCGGAACATGACGCAGTGGTTCTTCAAGACGACGGCCTACGCGGACGAGCTGCTCGAGTACGAGCTGCCGCCGGGCGGCGAGTGGCCCGAGCGCACGATGACGATCCAGCGCAACTGGATCGGCCGCTCCGAGGGCGCCGAGATCCTCTTCCGCGTCGACGAGCTCGACCTCGACATCCCGGTCTTCACGACGCGCGCCGACACGCTCTTCGGCGCGACCTTCTTCGTCGTCGCGCCGGAGCACCCGTTCGTCGAGGCGCACGCGAGCGAGGAGGCGCAGGCGTACGCGCGCCGCGCGGGAGCGCGCCGGGCCGAGGACCGCGCCGCCGAGACGGCGAAGACCGGCGTCTTCACCGGCCGCTACGCGACGAACCCGGTCAACGGCGAGCAGCTCCCGATCTGGGTCGCCGACTACGTCCTGATGGACTACGGCACGGGCGCGATCATGGCCGTGCCCGCGCACGACGAGCGCGATCGCGAGTTCGCCGACGCGTTCGGCCTCCCGGTGATCGAGGTCGTCGGCGAGGACGGGCGCCTGCTCAACTCGGACGGCTTCGACGGTCTCCCCGCCGCCGACGGCGCACGCGCGATCGTGGCGCGGCTGGCGGAGGAGGGCCGCGGTGAGGCGACCGTCTCGTACCGGCTGCGCGACTGGAGCTTCTCGCGGCAGCGCTACTGGGGCTGCCCGATCCCGATCGTCTACTGCGACGCGTGCGGGATCGTGCCGGTGCCGGAGGACGAGCTGCCGGTGCTGCTCCCGGAGGTCGACGACTACGCGCCGAAGGGCAAGCCCCCGCTCGCGTCCAACGAGGAGTGGATCAACGTCGCGTGCCCGTCGTGCGGCGGCCCGGCGCGGCGCGACCCGGACACGATGGACACGTTCGTCGACTCGTCCTGGTACTTCCTCCGCTACGTCGACCCGCACAACGACCGCGCGCCGTTCGACCGCGGCGTCGTCGACTACTGGCTGCCGGTCTCGCAGTACATCGGCGGGATCGACCACGCGACCGGCCACCTGCTCTACTCGCGCTTCTTCGTCAAGGCGATGGCGGACTTCGGGATGCTCGACTTCCGCGAGCCGTTCGCGCGCCTGTTCCACCAGGGCTGGGTGACGATGGGCGGCACGAAGATGTCGAAGACGAAGGGCAACGTGATGGGGCCCGACGAGGTGGTCGAGGCCTACGGCGCCGACGCCGTGCGCCTCTACATCCTCTTCATGGGCCCGGCCGACCAGGACATGGAATGGACGGAGTCCGGGATCGAGGGAATCGTCCGCTTCCTGCGCCGGCTCTGGCGCGTCGTCGACGAGGTCGCCGAGCGCGCGCCGGCGGAGGCGGGAGAGGGGCCGCTCGTGCGGAAGGCGCACGAGACGATCGCGAAGGTGAGCGACGACGTCCTGCGGCGGTTCCAGTTCCACACGCCGATCTCGGCGGTGATGGAGCTCGTCAACGCACTCTCCGACGATCCGGCCGCGCCGGGGGCCCGGTTCGCGGCCGAGACGGCGGTCTCGCTGATCCAGCCGTACGCGCCGCACGTCGCCGAGGAGCTGTGGGGGAGGCTCGGCCACGGGCGGCTGTGGGAGACGGCGTGGCCCGTCGCCGACGAGAGGCAGCTCGTGCGGGAGACGTTCGAGCTCGTCGTCCAGGTGAACGGGAAGGTGCGCGACCGGTTCGACGTCGAGGTCGGCCTCGCAGAGGACGAGCTCGTCGCGCGCGCTCTGGAGCAGCCGCGCGTGCAGGCGCACCTGGACGGCTGCGAGGTGCGGAAGACGATCGTCGTGCCGGAGAAGCTCGTCAACTTCGTCGTCGGCTAGGCCTCTGCCGCAAATCGCCACGAAGCTGTGACGCTTCCGTGACGGTTGCGTTGTCAGAATCGACGACATGGAGCTCTCGGCGCTCTCGCCCTCGCGGCGGCGGCTGCTCGCCGTTGCGCTGCTGCTGGTCGTCGCCGCGGTCGTGGTCGTGCGCCACCACGGCGGCGGCGCGGCCGCGCGGCCGGGGGCGGGGCCGCTGCGGCCGGCGCGGCGCGCGGCTCCGGCCGCCGTCCCGCGGGTCGTCGTCGACGTCGTCGGCGCGGTGCGGCGGCCCGGGCTCTACCGGCTGCGCCGGGGGACGCGGATCGCCGACGCCGTCGCGCTCGCCGGCGGCGCGACCGCGAAGGCGGACGTCGCGCTCGTCAACCTCGCCGCCCCGCTCGCCGACGGCGAGCAGATCGTCGTCCCGGCCCGGAGTCCCGGCGGCGGGGCGGTCGCGGCTCCCCCTCCGGCCGCGGGCGCCTCGCCGTCGGCGCCGCTCGATCTGAACACCGCGACCGCCGAGCAGCTCGACGCCCTGCCCGGGATCGGGCCCGCCACGGCGGCGAAGATCGTCGCGTACCGCCAGGCGCACGGGGCGTTCCACGCCGTCGACGAGCTCGACGCCGTGCCCGGGATCGGGCCGTCGCGCATCGCCCAGCTGAAGGGGCTCGTGCTGCCGTGAGCATGCGCGTGCCGACGCTCCTCGCCACCGCGCTCTGCGCCGGGCTCGCGGTCGCGAACGGGGCGCGCGTCGGCCTCGTCGTCCTCGCGCTGCCGGGTGCGGTCGCGGCTGCGGTCGCTCTCGCGGGGCGGGACCGCCGCGCGCGCGTCGCCGCCGCAGCTTGTGCCGTCGGGCTCGCCGGGTGGTGGTGGGCGAGCCACCGGCTCTCGGCGCTCGACGCGAGCGTGCTGGCGCCCCGGATCGGGACGGCCGAGCGCGCCCTCGTCGAGACCGAGGAGCCGGCGCGGCCGGGCCGCTTCGAGACACGCGTACGGGCGCTCGTCGTCCGCTGGGGAGACCTCCGTCCGCACGAGCCGGTGCTGCTCGAGCTGCCGCCGGGCCGCGCGCCGCCGCAGGGCGCGACCCTGTCCCTGCTCGGCGAGCTTCGCGCGCCGCGCGGACCCTCGAACGGATTCGACGAGCGTACGTGGCTCCGCCGTCACGGGGTCCACGCCGTCCTTCACGCGGACGCCTGGCGCATCGTCGGCCGTCGCGGCGGCGTCGGCGGCGTCGCGGACCGGCTGCACGCGTGGCTCGCGCGCGACGGCGCGCCCGGTCTCGCGGGGGAGCGCCAGGCGGTGATCGAGGGTGTCGTCCTCGGCGAGGACCAGGGTCTCAGCGACACGCTGAAGCAGCGCTTCCGCGCGAGCGGCCTCTACCACCTGCTCGCCGTCAGCGGCGGGAACGTCGTCGTGGTCGCGGGAGGCGCGCTCGGGCTGCTGTTCCTGCTCGGGGTCTCGCGCCTCTGGGCCGAGGTCGGGGCGATCGCGGCGATCGGCGGGTACGTGCTCGCAGTGGGGCCGCAGCCGTCGGTGATCCGTGCGGGCGTCGTCGGGATCCTCGGCTCGCTCGCATGGCTGCTCGGACGGCAGCGCGACGCGTGGCATGCGCTCGTGCTCGCCGCCGCGGGGCTGCTCGCGTGGAACCCGTACCTGCTGCTCGATGCGGGCTTCCAGCTGTCGTTCGCCGCGGTGCTGTCGATCTTCGTGCTCGCGCCCCGGATCCGCCGCGTCCTCGACGGCTATCCGCTGCCGGAGTCCCTGCGTGCCTGCGTCGCCGTCTCCGCGGCGTGCGGTCTCGCGACCGCGCCGGTCTCGTGGTTCCAGTTCCATCAGATCCCGCTCGTGACCGTGCCCGCGAACGCGGCAGCGGCACCCGCGGTCGCGCCGATGCTCGGCCTCGCGCTCGTCTCGGCGGTTGCGGCGCCGGTGGCGCGCCCGCTCGCGGTCGTGCTCGCGCAGGCGAACGGCTGGTGCGCCGCGTACCTCGCCGGGTGCGCCCGGCTGTTCGGCGGGCTCCCCGGCGCTCAGATCCGCTCTCCCGCCGCGGCCGCGGCGCTCGCGGCGGGCGTGCTCGTGGCCGCCGCTTATGCTTGGCGTCGTGGCGACCGAGCTGAAGCCGGCCTATCTCCTCACCGGCAGCGACCGGCCGAAGATCGCGCGCGCCCTCCACCGGCTCCGTGAGCGGATCGGTGACGACGCAACGGAGCATCTGAGCGCGCACGACGCGTCCGGCGAGGACGCCGTCGCGGCGTGCAACTCGCTCGGGCTGTTCGTCGGCGAGGGCCGGCTCGTCATCGTCGACGGCGTGGAGCGCTGGAAGGCGGCCGACGCGAAGGAGATCGCCGCCTACCTCGCCTCGCCGGCGCCTGCGACCGTGCTCGCGCTCGTCGGCGAGGAGGTCAAGGCCGACTCGCCGCTCGGGAAGGCGGTGGCGAAGACGGGAGAGATCCTCGCCTACGACGTCCAGAAGCGCCGGATCCACGACTGGGTCGCCGAGCAGTTCAAGCGGGTGGGAGCGAAGGCCGACGCGGAGGCTTGCCGCGGGCTGGTCGAGGTCGTCGGCGAGGACCTCGACGCGCTCACGACGGAGATCGACAAGCTCGCGACGTGGGCCGCAGGCGATCCGATCACGCTCGCCGACGTCGAGCGGATTGCGAGCCCGCTGGCCGAGACGTCGATCTTCGCGCTCACCGACGCGTGGGGCCGGCGCGACGTCGCCGCGGTTCTCGGCGCCGCGGAGTCGCTCCTCGAGCGATCCGACCGTCCGCGCTCGGGGGAGCTCGTCCGGCTCGTCGCCATGCTCACGAGCCACGTCGGCAAGGTCCGGCGGTGCGCGCGACTCGCCGACGAGGGCGTCCGCCCGAAGGACGCCGCCGCCCAGCTGAAGATGCACCCGTACGCCGCCGAGAAGGCGTTCGCGCAGGCGGCGAACTTCTCGCCGGAGGAGCTGTCGGACGCGGTCGTGCGCCTCGCCGAGCTCGACGCGGCGTCGAAGGGCGGCTCGCGGCTCCCGTCCGACCTCGAGCTCGAGCGCGCGCTCGTCGACATCACCCGTCCGCGCGAACGCGCGGCGTAGCGACGCCTACGCGACGGGCGAGCCCGCGGCGATGCGGGCGGCCTGCGCCTTGCGGCGCCCGGCGGTGTTCTTGTGGATCGCACCGCTCGCCGCGGCCTTGTCGAGCCAGCGGACGAGCTCCTTGTGCCTGAGCGCGACCGCCTCGGCGTCGCCGTCGTCGACGGCCTCGCGCAGCCGGCGCATGAGCGTCTTGGCGGTCGACCGCCAGCGGAGGTTCTCGGCCCGCTGCCGGGTCGCCTGGCGGACGCGCTTCTCTTGCTGTCTGATGTTCGGCATGGCGTGAAAACGCCCGCGTCTGCGGGCCCGGGCATGGTAGCAAGCGGCAGGAGAGCCTGCCCCCGGCCCGAACCACGCGGCCATGGACGAGAAGCGGGCGGGCGACGACCGCCGGTCCGACGACCGGCGCGCCGACAAGGATCGCCGCACGCGGGACGACGGGCCCCCGCCGACGGGGGAACGCCGCTCCGGCCGCGATCGCCGCTCGGGCGAGGACCGCCGGTCGGGCAAGGACCGCCGCAGCGGCTCCTGACACCCCGGCTCCCTATGCTCATGCTGTGAGCGACGACCGCGAGCACGAGCGGCACGAGCGTCGCCTCGAACGCGACCGCCGCCGCCGCGCGCAGGGCAAGCAGACGTACTTCGACCCCGACGAGACGACCGTCGAGAGCCGGCCGCTCGTGGCCGACGCGTCGGACCAGCCGACGATGGTCATCCGCCCCGCGCGCCTCCGTGAGGACGCCGCCCGCCGGGACGCGGACGAGCTCGAGCTCGGCTGGGACGCGCTCGAGGAGGCGGAGACGGTGGCCGCGCTCGAGCAGGACTCGTTCTCGGCCGCGGAGACCGCGTTCGTCCCGACGCCGGAGCGCCCGGTCCCGCACGAGGGCATGCCCGAGCCGACGCGCCGCCGGCTCGCCGTCTCGACCGCGATCTTCGCCGCCGCGACGGGACTCTCGCGCGTGCTCGGCCTCGTGCGCGAGATCGTCACCGCGAACTTCTTCGGCGTCGCGGGCAGCATCAACGCGTTCACCGTCGCGTTCCAGATCCCGAACCTGATCCGGGCGCTCGTCGCCGACGCCGCGCTCTCGTCGGCGTTCGTCCCCGTCTTCAGCGAGCTGCTGGAGAAAGGTGAGCGCAAGCGCGCATGGCGCGTCGCGTCGAGCCTGTTCTGGCTGATGCTGCTCGGGCTGAGCGCGCTGACGGTGATCTACATCCTGATCGCGCCGCAGGTGATCGGCCTGTTCGGGAACCCGGGCGGCGACCAGGCGCTCGCGGTCGGTCTCTCGCGCGTGCTCTTCCCGATCGTCGTCCTGCTCGGCATCTCCGGGATCATCGTCGGGATCCTCAACAGCTACGACCACTTCACGGTGCCCGCGATCTCGCCCGTGTTCTGGAACCTCGCGATCATCGTCGGGCTCGTCATCGGCGTGCCGAACGCGACGACGATGAACGCGCAGCTCTACGTCTACGCATTCTCGATCCTGATCGCGACGGTGATCCAGACGCTGCTGCCGGTGCCGTGGCTGCGCGGCCGCGACGGCCATCTGCAGATGGTGATCGACTGGCGCGACCCGGCGGTGAAGCGCGTCTTCGTGCTGATGGTGCCGGTGACGCTGGGGCTCGGACTGATCAACTTCAACGCCGTCATCGACACGTTCTTCGCGTCGCGCTTCATCGACCCGAAGCTCGCGCCGAGCGCGATCCAGAAGGCATTCCTCATCTACATGCTCCCCCAGGGGATCTTCTCGGTGGCGATCGCGACGGTGCTCTTCCCGTCGCTGTCACGGTTCGCCGCGCGCGGCGACATCGGCCGCTTCCGCGAGACGGTCAGCACCGGGCTGCGCCAGATCGTGTTCCTGCTCGTCCCCGCGGCGGTGATCAGCGCGGTGCTCGCGGAGCCGATCGTGCGGATCCTGTTCCAGCGCGGCAAGTTCGAGCCGAGCCAGACGCCGGTCGTCGCCGGCGCGCTGGCGGCCTTCAGCGCCGGGCTCGTCTTCAACGGCGCGATGCTGATGCTCAACCGCGCCTTCTTCAGCCTCCAGTCGAACTGGATCCCGACGATGGTCGCGCTCGGGAACCTGTTCCTCAACGCGCTGCTCGACTGGTGGTTCTACCGCTACGGCGTGTGGGGGATCCCGCTGTCGACGGCGGTCGTGAACCTCGCCGGCAGCTGGGCGCTGTTCGTCCTGCTCCGCCGCCGACTCGGCGGCGTGGACGGAGGCGCGATCGCCGCCACGACGCTGAAGGTGCTCGTCGCCTCGGCGGTCGTCGCCGCCGTCGCCTGGACCGTGTGGCGTCCGCTCGACTCCGCGCTCGGGCGCTCGTTCGGCGCCCAGCTCGTCTCGCTCGGGCTCGCGCTCACCGCCGCGGTGCTGACGTACCTCGCCTGCTGCCGGCTTCTCCAGGTGCGCGAGCTCAGCGCGTTCGCGTCGCTCCGCACCCGGCTGCGCCGCGCCTAGAGCGGACCGGCGCTATTCGCCGTCACCGCGCTTCGTCGCGTAGTACACGGCAAGCGTCGCGTGGGCCTGCGCCTTGATGTGCGAGGTCAGCCAGGTCGTCTTGAGCAGCCGCTCGGCCTCCTTCGCATGCTCCTCCGCCCGCGCGTCGGCGTCCCGGTTCACGGCGGTCGTCGCCATTCGGCACCTCCTGTCGAGTCACCGCTACCTTCGCGCCGTGCGCGCCCCGGGCATCGGGGCGAACCCGGATCGGCGGCGGCCCCTGCGAGTACCATCGCCGCCAGGCCATGGACCAGAGCAGGATCCGCAACTTCTCGATCATCGCGCACATCGACCACGGCAAGTCGACGCTCGCCGACCGCATCCTCGAGCTCACCGACGCCGTCTCCGCGCGCGAGATGCGGGCGCAGGTGCTCGACTCGATGGAGCTCGAGCGCGAGCGCGGGATCACGATCAAGGCCCAGGCGGTCCGTGTCAGCTGGAAGGGCTACGAGCTCAACCTCATCGACACGCCCGGGCACGTCGACTTCACGTACGAGGTCTCGCGGTCGCTCCAGGCGTGCGAGGGCGCGCTGCTCGTCGTCGACGCGGCGCAGGGGATCGAGGCGCAGACGCTCGCGAACGCCTACCTCGCGATCGAGAACGGGCTCGAGATCGTCCCCGTCGTGAACAAGATCGACCTGCCGCAGGCGGACCCCGACGGCGCCTCCGTCGAGGTGGCCGACCTGCTCGGCGACGACCCGGCGCGCGTGCTCCGCATCTCGGCGAAGACGGGCGAGAACGTCGCCGACGTGCTCGACGCGATCGTCGCGCGCGTGCCCGCCCCGGCCGGGGCGGCTGACGCGGCACCACGCGCGCTCGTCTTCGACTCGTCGTACGACCAGTACCGCGGCGTCGTCGCGTTCGTGCGCATGGTCGACGGATCGTTCTCGCGGCGCGAGCCGCTCGAGGCGATGGCCGCCGCGACCCGTTTCGAGGCGGAGGAGCTCGGCTTCTTCTCGCCGACGATGACGCCGGTCGAGTCGCTGTCGGCCGGCGAGGTCGGCTACGTCGTGACGGGCCTGAAGGACGTCTCGCGCCTCCGCGTCGGCGACACGATCACCTCGGTCGCGCGCCGGGCCGCCCAGCCGCTGCCCGGCTACAAAGACGTGAAGCCGATGGTGTTCGCGGGGCTGTTCCCGACGGACTCGGACGACTACCCGGAGCTGCGCGACGCGCTCGAGAAGCTGAAGCTGAACGACGCGGCGCTCTTCTACGAGCCCGAGACGTCGCAGGCGCTCGGCTTCGGCTTCCGCTGCGGCTTCCTCGGCCTCCTGCACATGGAGATCGTGCGCGAGCGGCTCGAGCGGGAGTTCGACCTCGACCTGCTCGTGACCGCGCCGAACGTCGCCTATCGCGTGCTCGAGCGCAACGGCGAGTGGCGGGAGGTGCACAACCCGGCCGAGTTCCCGCGCGAGGTCGAGGAGGTGGAAGAGCCGTACGTGAGGGCATCGATCATCGTTCCGAAGGAGTTCGTCGGCGCGGTGATGGAGCTCTGCAACGAGCGTCGCGGGTCCTTCGACCACCTCGAGTACCTCTCGCCGGAGCGGGTGCATCTCACCTACGAGCTGCCGCTCGGGGAGATCGTCCTCGACTACTACGACCAGCTGAAGTCGCGCACGCGCGGCTACGCGTCGTTCGACTACGACCTCGCCGGCTTCAAGCAGGGCAACCTCGTGCGCGTCGACGTTCTCGTCGCGGGCGAGCCGGTGGATGCGCTGTCGCTGATCATCCACCGTGACTTCGCTTACGAGCGCGGGCGGCTGCTCGTCGAGAAGCTGCGCGAGGAGATTCCGCGCCAGATGTTCGACGTGCCGATCCAGGCTGCGATCGGCGCGCGTGTGATTGCGCGCGAGACGGTGAAGGCGCGGCGCAAGGACGTGCTCGCGAAGTGCTACGGCGGCGACATCACACGCAAGCGGAAGCTGCTCGAGAAGCAGAAGGCCGGGAAGAAGCGGATGAAGCAGGTCGGTGCGGTCGAGGTGCCGCAGGAGGCGTTCCTCGCGGTGCTCAACATCGGTCAGGGGGGAAAGAGCTGATGGCGTTGGAGATGCGGGCCGAATGCGAGCGCTGCGGCGCGATGCTCGAGCCGGGCGGCGCGGCGCTGATCTGCTCGTACGAGTGCACGTTCTGCCCGTCGTGCGGCGAGGCCATGGCGCACGTGTGCCCGAACTGCGGCGGCGAGCTCGTGCCGCGTCCACGGAGGGTCTCGTCCTGAGCGGCGCACGTCATCTGTACGTCCATCTGCCGTTCTGCGCGCACCGCTGCGGTTACTGCGACTTCGTCACCGTGGTCGGGCGGAACGGGCAGCACGGCGCGTACGTGGACGCCCTGCTGCGCGAGCTCGAGCTGGAACGCGGCGCGCTGTCGGAGGAGCTCGAGACGGTGTTCCTCGGCGGGGGCACGCCGACGTTCACGGCGCTCCCGGAGCTCGTGCGGCTCCTCCAGGCGCTGCCGGCGGCGGACGAGGTGACGGTCGAGGCGAATCCGGAGACGGTCACGGCCGAGCTCGCGCGCACGCTCCGCGACGCGGGCGTCACTCGCGTGTCGCTCGGCGCGCAGAGCTTCCGGCCGGAGCTGCTGCGGGTGCTCGATCGTGTTGCCGGACCTGACGACGTCCGGCGTGCCGTGCATCATCTCCGTGATGCCATGTTTGACAACATCTCGCTCGATCTCGTCCACGGGATCCCGGGCCAGAGCGCCGCCGATCTCGACGCGGACCTCGACGACGCGCTCGCGCTCGCGCCGGAGCACCTCTCCTGCTACGAGCTCGAGGCGAAGCCGGGGACGCGCTTCACCCATGCCTGGGGAGAGGAGCTGGCTCGCCAGGCCGAGGCGATGGACGACTACTTCGAGCGCGTCGTCGCCCGGCTGACGGCCGCCGGCTACCGCTGGTACGAGACGGCCAACTTCTGCCGGGCGCCGGACGACGCGGCGGGGCGTGACCTGCGCGCGCGGCACAACCTCGCGTACTGGCTCGGGCGGGACTACCTCGGTATCGGCGTGGGCGCGGTCACGACAATCGAGAACAGGCGCTGGCGGAACGCGCCGCAGCTGGGGCGCTACCTGGAGGCGCTCGCAGCCGGACGGACGCCGGAGCGCGAGCTGGAGCCGCTCGACGGCGACGTCCGCGCACGCGAGCGTGTCATGCTCGGGCTCCGGCTCGACGAGCCGCTGTCGCTCGCAGGACTCGACGCAGCGCTCGACGCGCGAGGACTCGCACGCGTCGAACAGCTCGGTCTCGCGGAGCGTGTGGCCGGCGGGGGCGCGCTGACGCTGACCGAGCGCGGCCGATTCCTCGGCGGCGCCGTGACAGCCGAGCTGCTCGCCTGAGCGGAACGGTCCGCAGGCACGGGTAAAATCCCCTGCAAATGCCCGCTCAAACCGGCTCTCGCACGCCCACTGTCGAGCTGACGGCCCGGCAGCAGGAGATCCTCAGACGCGTCGTCGAGGAGTACGTCGCCACGGGTCAGCCCGTCGGCTCGAAGACGCTCGTCGAGCGCTCCGCGCTGAACGCCTCGTCCTCGACGGTGCGTGCCGAGCTCGCCGAGCTCGAGTCGCTCGGCCTGCTCACACACCCGCACACGTCGGCGGGGCGCGTGCCGACCGAGCGCGGCTACCGCTACTACGCGCACGAGCTGCTCGAGCGGCTCGACCCGCAACCCGCCGCGTTCCCGCTCGACCTCCACAGCACGAGCACCGAAGTCGAGTCGGCGCTGCAGGCGACGACGGAGATGCTCTCGCAGGTGACGCGGCTGCTCGCGCTCGTGTCGGCGCCGCCGCTCGAGGCGACGACCGTGCGCCACGTCGAGGTGCTGCTGCTCCAGCCGGAGCTGGTCATGGTCGTCGTCATCACCTCGGCCGGCGGCGTCACGAAGCGGCTCTTCCACTTCGAGCAGCCCGTCGACCCGGGCCTCGCCCAGTGGGCGGCCGAGTACCTCAACGAGACGGTCTCGGGCCTCCAGCTCGGGACGTCGCTGCTCCGGCGCCGCTTCGAGGACCAGGGCCTGTCGGTGCGCGAGCGCGGGTTCCTCGCCCCGATCCGGCCGACATTCGTCGAGATCCTCTCGTCGGAGCAGCGCCTGTACGTCGGCGGCGCGGCGGACCTCCTCGGCGAGCTCCGGCCCGAGGAGCTCGACGCGTACCGCCGCCTGTTCGAGCTCGTCGAGAAGCGGGCCGCACTGCTCGACGTGCTCGCGTCCACGCGCGATCCGCGCCGCCCGTTTGTCCGCGTCGGACACGAGCTCGAGCTGCCGGCACTGCACGAGATCGCGCTCGTCGGCGCATGCTACGGGCTCGTGCACCGGGCGCTCGGCGCCGTCAGCATCGTCGGCCCGGTGCGGATGGACTACGAGAAGGCGCTCGGCGCGGTCCGCTCGGCCGCGTCCGAGCTCTCGCGCTTCGTCGAGTCCATCTACGACGAGCGCTGACCATGGCCACCTCCGAGCGCGACTACTACGAGCTCCTCGGCGTGCCGCGCGACGCGAGCGAGGCCGACGTGAAGAGCGCGTTTCGCCGGCTCGCCCGCGAGCTGCATCCGGACGTCTCGGACGCGCCCGACGCACACGACCGGTTCCGCGAAGTCGTCGAGGCGTACGAGGTGCTGTCGAAGTCGGAGACCCGCGAGCTGTACGACCGCTACGGCCATGCGGGCCTCCGCGGCGGCGGCTTCCGGCCCGGGCAGTTCGACTTCGGCAGTCTCTCGGACCTGTTCTCGGCGTTCTTCGGCGACGACCTCCTCGGCGGCCGCGGCCAGACGCGGGCGCGTGGCGCCGACCTCGCCGCCGTCGTCGAGATCGAGCTGGTGGAGGCGGCGAAGGGCGTCACCCGCGAGGTGCCGTTCGAGGTCGCCGTCGTCTGCTCGCGCTGCGGCGGCGACGGCGCCGAGCCCGGGAGCGAGGTGACGAGGTGCCCGACGTGCGCCGGGACCGGCCGGCTCCAGCGCGTCTCGCGAACGGTCTTCGGCGAGTTCGTCCAGACACAGGCGTGCCCGGCCTGCAGCGGCTCCGGCCGCGTCGTCGCGCATCCGTGCACCGCCTGCGCCGGCGCGGGCCGCGTGGTCGAGGAGCGGACGCTCGAGGTCGTGATCCCACCGGGGATCCACGACGGCCAGCGCATCCGCATCTCGGGCGAGGGCCACGCGGGCGTGCTCGGCGGCCGCGCCGGCGACGTCTACGTCCAGGTGCACGTGAAGCCGGACGCGCGGTTCGTGCGCGAGGGGAACGACCTGTTCTCGACCGTCGACCTGACGATCACGCAGGCGTCGCTCGGGGCGACGCTCACCATCCCGACGCTCGACGGGGAGGAGGAGCTCGAGCTCCCGCCGGGCACGCAGCCCGGCGAGGTCAAGATCCTCCGCGGCCGCGGCATGCCGGTGCTCCAGGGCTTCGGCCGCGGCGACCACCGCGTCCTCGTCAACGTCCTCGTCCCGCGCCACCTCACCGACGAGCAGCGGCGCCTGCTCGCCGAGTTCGACACGCACGTCGACGAGCGGACGTACAAGCGCGACGAGGGCTTCTTCGAGAAACTGAAGAGCGCATTCCGCTGAAGCGCTACGTCGTCGTCGGCGGCGAGGCGGAGCTCGTGCTCCTTCTCCATCTCTTCCCGGAGGGCGTCGAGGAGCTCGACGGCGCCTACGCGGTCTACGCCGACGAGCCGCCGATCGGCTTCGACGTCCTCGAGGCCGACGACGTGCGCGAGGGCTGGGAGGACTCCTGGCGCGAGTTCCATCACGGCGTCGCGGTCGGCCGCTTCTGGGTCGGGCCGCCGTGGGAGGACCCGCCCACTGGGCTGGCGCCGATCGTCGTCGATCCCGGCCGTGCGTTCGGGACGGGAGCGCACGCGACGACACGGCTGAGCCTCGCGCTGCTGCAGGAGCTGGAGCCCGCGTCGCTCCTGGACGTCGGCTGCGGGTCGGGCGTGCTCTCGATCGCCGCCGCCAAGCTCGGCTTCGCCCCCGTCGTCGGCGTCGATCTCGACGAGGCGGCCGTCGAGGCGACGAGCGCGAACGCGCGGGCGAACGGCGTCGAGGTCACCGTCCACGTCGCCGACGCGCTTGCCCACGAGCTGCCGCGCACGGAGGTCGCCGTCGCCAACGTCGCGCTCGATCTCGTCGAGCGGCTTGCGCAGCGGATCGACGCGCGGCTCTTCGTCACGTCGGGCTATCTCGAACGCGACCAGCCGGATCTCCCCGGCTGGGAGCGAATCGGGCGCCGCAGCGCCGACGGCTGGGCGGCCGACCTGTTTCGACGATGAGGCGGAACAAACCGTCCGCGCAGCCTGTGGATGAAGCGTCACGCACTCGCCGGAAACACGCGACCTCGCCGTCACCGCTGCACCGGTATCGTCGATCGCGAGGGCGGAGGGCAAGCGACCCCACCCTTGGGTGGGGGCGTGGGCGAACGACCCGGCCCGACGTGGCCGGCGCTGCGATGCACGGTGCCGGCGGATCGCAGCGTCGGCGGGCGCCGACGGTCCGAGGGCATACGATTCCTCGCCATGGCGAGCTTCTCGGTGCGCTTCCTCGGCTGCAAGGTCTCGCATGTCGACGCCCACGAGGTGCGCGAGCGCCTGCTCGCCGACGGCCACACGGAGCGCGACGACGGCGCCGACGTCGCCGTCGTCAACACGTGCTGCGTCACGAACGAGGCCGTCGCCAAGTCGCGCAAGGAGGCCGCCCGCGCCGCCCGCAGCCACCGCCGCGTCTACCTCACGGGCTGCGGCGCGAACCTCGCCGCCGAGGCGTTCGCCGGGCTCCCCGAGAACGTCGTCGTCGTCGCACGCCGCAGCGAGGAGACGCCCGCGTACGTCGCCGGCGACGTCGGCGCGATCGGCTGCGTCCAGGCCGACGCGCGGCTCGACCGCGTCCGCGCCTTCGTCAAGGTGCAGGACGGCTGCAGCTTCTCGTGCGCGTTCTGCGTGATCCCGCTCGTCCGTGGCCCCTCGCGCAGCCGCGCCGCCACCGCCGTCCTCGACGAGATCCGCCGGCGCGTCGCGCAGGGCCACCGCGAGGTCGTCCTCACCGGGATCAACCTCGGCTGCTACCGCGACCGCGCCGCCGGCTACGACCTGCCGCGGCTCGTGCGCGAGGCCGGCGCGACGCCGGGACTCGAGCGGCTCCGGCTCTCCTCGATCGAGATCAACCACGTCGGCGACGCGCTCGTCGCCGCCCTTCGCGAGACGCCGACCGTCAGCCGCCACCTGCACGTGCCGCTCCAGTCCGGCGACGACGGCGTCCTCCGCGCGATGGGACGCCGCTACACCGTCGCCGCGTACCTGCGCAGGCTCGCGCCCCTCCAGCACGAGCTGAACCTGACGAGCGACGTCATCGTCGGCTTCCCGACGGAGGACGAGGCCGCGTTCGCGAACACGCTGCGCGCGGCCCGCGACGCCGGCCTGACGAAGATCCACGTCTTTCCCTACTCGCCGCGCCCCGGCACCGCCACCGCGCACGACGACCCGGTCCCATCGCACGTGAAGAAGGAGCGCGGTGCCCGTCTCCGCGCGATCTCGCACGACGCATGCCTCGCCCGCTGGCGGACGAAGGTCGGCCGCGACGACCGCGTCCTCGTCGACCGGCCCGGCCGCGGCTACGGCGACGACTACTCGCCCTGGCTCGTGGGAGAGAATGCGCCGGTGGGCGAGCTCGTCCCCGTTCGCGGCGCCGCCGTCTCCGAGGAGGGGATCCTCGCTGCCTGACGACTGCCTCTTCTGCCGGCTCTACCGCGAAGGCGACCACATCGCCGCGACCGACGGCTTCGTCGCCATCCGCGACATCAACCCGCAGGCGGCGACGCACGTGCTGATCCTGCCCGAGCGGCACGTCCCCTCCTTCCACGAGATCGGCGAGTTCCCGGCCGACGAGACGAAGCGGATGCTCGAGTTCGTCGCCGAGGTCGCTGCACGAGAGGGCCTGACGGATTACCGTGTCGTCGTCAACGCCGGCCCAGGCGCCGGCCAGACGATCTTCCACCTGCACTGGCACGTGCTCGGCGGAGGCTTGACCGGGAGGATGGCGTGAGCCTGATCACGACGATCGAGGGCGAGCTGAAGGACGCGATGAAGGAGCGCGACGCAGAGCGCCGTGACGCACTGCGCCTGATCCTCAACGCGCTGAAGAGCTCCGAGAAGGAGCTGCAGCGGCCGCTCTCCGAGGACGAGGAGCTCCAGGTGCTGCAGCGCGAGCGCAAGCGCCGCGTCGAGGCGGCGGAGGCCTTCCGCAGCGGCGGCCGCGAGGAGCAGGCCGAGGCCGAGGAGTACGAGCTCGAGGTGCTCGAGGAGTTCATGCCGGAGCCGCTTTCCGACGACGAGATCGAGGAGATCGTCGACGACGCGATCGCGGAGGTGGGCGCCACGAGCATGGCCGACCTCGGGCGCGTGATGGCCGACGTGATGCCGCAGATCGCCGGCCGCGCCGACGGCTCCGTCGTCAGCCAGATCGTCCGCGAGAAGCTCGCCTAGCAGCCTCCGCGCAGTCGCGTCCAGTAGAGCCGCGTCTCCCAGGGCCGCCGGTACTCGAACGCGGTGAGGAGCGACCTCGCCTCGTCGAGCAGCGGCAGCCGCCGCTCGTCGGGGAGGTCGGACACCCAGCCCATCGACGCGAGAAGCGACACGAGCGCGTCCCGGTCGAGGAGCTGCGGATTCGCGAGCCGCTCCTCCCGCAGCTCTTCGAAGCGCGGGTCGCCGAACGCACGGCGCCACTCGCCCGACGAGTAGCGGCGGTGGTTGAGATCCATGGGCTCGTACTCCAGCCCGCCCGGCCGAACCGCGTCCACGAGCCGCTCCACGGCGTCGACCGGCGGCTCCGTCGGGCCCGCCGGGACGTTCCACATCAGCACGAGCGCCCCGCCCGGCCGGAGGACACGGACGATCTCGTCCATCGCCCGCTCGTGATCGAACCAGTGAAACGCCTCCGCCGCGAAGACGGCGTCTACCGACCCCTCCGCCAGCGGGATCTCCTCGGCGCCGCCGGCGAGCACCCGGGCCTCGGGACAAAGGGCCTCGAGCAGGCGCCGCATCCCTTCGTCCGGATCGACGGCGACCACCTCGTCGAAGGCGGCGACGAGGCGGCGCGTCAGCTTGCCGGTGCCCGCGCCCAGGTCGAGCACGATCGCCGTCGACGGCAGGCCCGGAGCCGCGGTCACCGCGGCCGGATACCCCGGCCGGCCACGCTCGTAGTCGTCGTACCAGGTGCGGGAGAGCCCCCCGTAGACGCGGGCCATCGCGCCACACTACGCCCGCGCACAGCCGCTCCGGGCGGCCCTGCTCCTACACTTTTCCCAGTGCAGGAAGTCCTCGACGTCCCGAACGAGGTCGCAGCCGAGCTCGCCGGCATCGGCGACGGCGTCCTCGGCGCGCTCCGCGACCGGCTCGGCTGCCGCGTCAACCTGCGCGGGAACCGGCTGACCCTCGAGGGCGACGACCTCAAGGTGGCCGAGGCGCGCGCGGTGGTCGAGGAGCTCGTCGACCTCGTCGAGAGCGGCCAGGAGATCGGCGCCGGCACGATCGACACCGTCCTCAACGCGATGGACGAGGCCGAGGACGTGCGCACGATCTTCGAGGACGTCGTGTGGTCGCACCGCGGCAAGCGGATCACGCCGAAGACGGTCACGCAGAAGCGCTACGTCGACGCGATCCGCAACTGCACCGTCACCTTCGGGATCGGCCCGGCCGGCACCGGCAAGACGTACCTCGCCATCGCGCTCGCCGTCGCCGCGCTCTCGGAGCGGCAGGTCGGCCGGCTGATCCTCACCCGTCCGGCGGTCGAGGCGGGCGAGCGGCTCGGCTTCCTCCCCGGCGACGTGCTCGCGAAGGTCGACCCGTACATGCGCCCGCTCTTCGACGCGCTCTACGACACGATGGACCCGGAGAAGCTGAACGCGTACATGGAGCGCGGCACGATCGAGGTCGCGCCGCTGGCCTTCATGCGCGGGCGCACGCTGAACGACAGCTTCATCATCCTCGACGAGGCGCAGAACACCTCGCCGGAGCAGATGCAGATGTTCCTGACGCGGCTCGGCTTCGGCTCGAAGGTCGTCGTCACCGGCGACATCACCCAGATCGACCTGCCGCGCGAGCAGGCGTCGGGGCTGATCCAGGTGCAGAGCATCCTCGACTCGATCGACGGGATCGCGTTCGTCCACTTCTCGCACCGGGACGTCGTACGGCACAAGCTCGTGCAGCGGATCGTCGAGGCGTACAAGCGCCACGCCGAGGAGACGGGAACCCAGCGGCAGACGTGATCGAGGTCGAGATCGAGAACCGCTCCGGCGTCGCGGTCGACGAGCCCGCGGCGGTCGAGCTCGTCCGCAGCGTGCTCGCCGCGGAGGGAGTCGACTCCGGCGAGGTCGGGCTCGCGTTCGTCGGGCCGGACGAGAGCCGCGCGCTGAAGCAGGAGCATCTCGGCGTCGACGAGGCGACCGACGCGCTCGCGTTCCCGATCGACGGGCGCGACGATCTCCCGGACGGGCTGCCGCGCCAGCTCGGCGACGTCGTCGTCTGCCCGCAGGTGGTCGGGGAGGAGTGGCGCGCGCCGCTCGTCCACGCGGTGCTCCACCTCCTCGGGTACGACCACGGCGCCGAGATGGAGGCGCGGGAGGCGGTGTACCGGTGAGCGTCACCACCGAGCGTCCCGAGCAGCAGGAGCCGGACCGCGAGCCGCGCGCGCCGGAGCCGCGCGCCCGCATCTCGCTCCCGGCCGCGCCGGGTCGCGCGCCGACGCTCCTCGACAGCTTCAACTACGCGTTCGAGGGGATCATCCACGTCCTCCGCACGCAGCGGAACCTGCGCATCCACTTCGGGATCGCGATCGCGGTCATCGTCGCGGCGGTGTGGCTGAGCGTCGACCGGATGGAGCTGATCGCGCTGCTGCTCGCGATCGCGTTCGTGCTCGTGGCGGAGATGATCAACTCGGCGATCGAGGGCGCGATCGACGCGTCGACGACGTCGTTCGACCCGAACGCGAAGCTCGCGAAGGACATCGCGGCAGGCGCCGTGCTGATCTCGTCGATCACGGCGATCGCGATCGGCTACCTCGTCTTCTCGCAGGCCGCCGCGCACCGGACCGCACGGCTGCTCGACCGCGTCCGCGACGCACCGGCCGAGATCACGCTCGTCGCGCTCGTGCTCGTCATCCTGATCGTGATCGCGACGAAGGCGTGGACGGGGCGCGGCACGCCGCTGCGCGGCGGGCTCCCGTCCGGCCACGCCGCGGTCGCCTTCGCGTGCTGGATGGCGGCGACGTACATCATCGGCGACGACCACCGCTTCCTCGTCTCGTCGCTCGCGTTCGTGATGGCGGTGCTCGTGGCGCAGACCCGCGTCGAGTCCGGCGTCCACTCCGCGCTCGAGGTGCTGTACGGCGGCGTGCTCGGCGCGCTCGTCACGCTCGTCGTCTTCCAGGTACTTTCGTGACGGGCGAGGAGCTCGTCGCGCGCGCCGAGGCGGCGGCCGCGAACGCGTACGCGCCGTACTCGAGGTACCTCGTCGGCGCGACCGTCGTCACCGTCGACGGACGTGTCTACGACGGCGTCAACGTCGAGAGCGCGGCGTACCCGCTCGGGATCTGCGCGGAGAAGACGGCGATCGCGAAGGCGGCGAGCGACGGCGTGCGGCCCGGCGAGATCGAGGCGATCGGGATCAACGCCTCGCCCTGCGGCGGCTGCCGCCAGTGGCTGCACGAGTGGCAGGTCCGGCGGATCTGGTTCCGCCGCGACGACGGGTCGATCGCCGAGTACGGCCCCGGCGACCTGCTCCCGGACACCTGGAACCTGCCGGACGCATGAGGACCGGCTTCGTGGCGGTCGCAGGCCGGCCGAACGTCGGCAAGTCGACGCTCGTGAACGCGCTCTGCGGCGGCAAGGTGGCGATCGTCTCGGACAAGCCGCAGACGACGCGGCGCCGGATCTTCGGGATCGCGAACGGCGACGACCACCAGCTCGTGCTCGTCGACCTCCCGGGCTTCCAACGGCCGCGCGACGCGTTGACCGAGCGGATGCAGCGCACCGTCGACACCGCCTTCGACGACGTCGACGCGGTGCTGTTCGTCCTCTCCGCCCGCGAGCGAATCGGCGCCGGCGACCGCTTCATCGCGTCGCGCGTGTTCGCGCTCGGCGTCCCCGTCGTGATCGCGCTGAACAAGGTCGACCGGCTGAAGCCGGGGCACATCGCCCAGCAGATGAACGCGGCCGCGCGGCTCGGCGACTTCCACGCGCTCCACCCGGTGAGCGCGAAGACCGGCGACGGCGTCGCCGACCTGCGCGCGGAGCTCGTGGCGCTGCTGCCGGAAGGGCCGCTCTACTTCCCGCAGGAGCAGCGCACCGACCTCTCCGTCGAACACCAGGTCGCCGAGCTGATCCGGGAGAAGGCGCTCTGGCTGACGCGCGACGAGGTGCCGCACGCGATCTCGGTCGAGGTCGAGGAGCTCGGCGACCCGGTCGTGCGCGCGAGCATCCTCGTCGAGACGGACTCGCAGAAGCAGATCGTCGTCGGCAAGGGCGGCTCGGTCGTGAAGGAGATCGGCGTGCGCGCGCGGCCGGAGATCGAGGCGCTGCTCGGCCGGCCGGTCTACCTCGAGCTCGTCGTCAAGGTGCGTCCGCGCTGGCGCCGCGACGAGACGACGCTCGAGCGGCTCGGGCTCTAGTGCCCCGTCTTTCACGCGGCGCGCTGCCGCGTCCCCGGTCGCGCCCGCAGCCTCCGGCTACGAACGCTCCCTGCGTCCTTGCGGACATGCATCGCTGGTCGGAGCACTACTAGCCGGGGCAGTACGGCCCGCCCGCGTCGACGAGCCACTCCTTCAACGTGTCGATGCGGGCGGCCGCGGCCGAGAGCTCGCGCCGCAGCCGCGGGCTCGCCGACGCGTCCGCGAGCAGGCTCACGTAGCCGGCCTCGCTCGCGCTCTCGCCGGTGTAGAGGAGCAGGTCGACGCCGGCCTCGATCGCGCGCGCGGGCGCGTGCGGCGTGCGCGCGGGCGTCGGCGCGTCGAGCGCGTCCGTGACGACGACGCCGTCGAAGCCGAGCTGAGCGCGCAAGAGGCCCGAGACGATGCGCCGGGAGAACACCGCCGCCGACCCCGTGGGGTCGAGCGCCGGGTAGGACGCGTTCGAGACCATCACGAGCTTGACGCCGGCGGCGATCGCCGCACGGAACGGCGCCAGCCCGCGCACGAGCGTCGCCGCGCTCGCACCGACGACGACCGGCCCGTCGTCGGTGTTCGCCGGCGCGGCGCCGAGCCCCGGGAAGTGCTTCGCCGTTGCCGCGACGCCGGTCACCTGCAGCCCCTCGACGAACGCGCTCGCGAGCGCGGAGACGACCGCCGGGTCGGACGAGAACGAGCGGCTGCCGAGGAAGCTCCGCGGCCCCGAGACCGTGTCGGCGACCGGGGCGAAGTCGACGTCGACGCCCGCGAGCCGCAGGTCGACGGCCGCGTTCGCGGCCTCCTCGCCGACGCGGTCGGGATCGTCGAGCCTCCCGAGCGCCGCGGGCGAGTCGACGGGCTCGGCCCACGGCAGCCGCCGGACCTGCCCGCCCTCCTGATCGACGCCGACGAGCACCGGCGTCCCCGTCATGCACGCCGCCGCCTGCAGCCGAGCCGTCGTCGCCGCGATCGCCGCCCGCGAGGGCCAGTGCCCGACGAGGATGACGCCGCCGACCCGACCGGAGCGCACCCGCGCGATGAACGACGGCGACGGTGGCCCCGCGAGCGCGCCGACGATCGTCTCGCCGACGAGCCGGCCGAGCGGCACGGCCGGCGCTGCTCCGGCGACGGGCGCCGAGGACGAGAGCAGCAGCGCGGCCGCGGCGGCGAGCGCGCACCGCGCCGGCATCGAGCTGCGCACTACGGTGCCGGTACGAGCGCGGGCTCGCGGTCCGCCGAGAGGCGCAGGCCCGAGGACGGATCGAAGTAGTGGAAGCGGCTCGGGTCGACGGCCAGCCGCACGGTCGTGCCCGGGCGCACCCGCGCCTGCGGGTCGAGCCGGGCCGTGAACGGGACGCCCTCGGCCGCGAGCAGCACGTCGTCGGCGCCGCCGCTCGCCTCGCGGATCTCGCCGACGTCCACCCGCGCCTCGGCGACGGGGAAGATGACGAGCGTGTCCGCGCCGAGCTCCTCGACGACCTCGACCGACGCGTCGATCGCGGGCAGCGCCGGGTTCGCCGTCGCTCCGTCCGAGAATGCCTCGGGACGAATGCCGACGATGACGCGGGCCGGGAGCTTGTGGTCGACCGGCGCGGGGATCGTGTAGCCGCCGAACCGAACGACGCCGTCGCCGGCGTCGGCCTCGACGAGGTTCATCGCCGGCGAGCCGATGAACGCGGCGACGAAGAGGTTCGCCGGGTTGTTGTACAGCGCCTGCGGCGTGTCGATCTGCTGGATGCGGCCGTTGCGCATGACGGCGACGCGGTGGCCGAGGGTCATCGCCTCGACCTGGTCGTGCGTCACGTAGACCGTCGTCGTCCCGAGCCGCGCGTGGAGGCTCGACAGCTGGGCGCGCATCCCGACGCGCAGCTTCGCGTCGAGATTGGACAGCGGCTCGTCCATGAGGAACGCCTTCGGCTCGCGCACGATCGCGCGGCCCATCGCCACGCGCTGGCGCTGGCCGCCGGACAGCGCGGCCGGCCGCCGGTCGAGCAGCTCCTGCAGGCCGAGCATCGCCGCGACCTCCTCGACCCTCCGCGCGGCCTCCTGCTTCGGCGTCTTCCGCACCTTCAGGCCGTATCCGAGGTTCTCCCGGACGGTCATGTGCGGGTAGAGCGCGTACGTCTGGAAGACCATCGCGACGTCGCGCGAGCGGGGCGGCAGGTCCGTGACCTCGCGCTCGTCGATCGTGATCGTGCCGTTGGTGACCTCCTCGAGGCCGGCGATCATGCGCAGCAGCGTCGACTTCCCGCAGCCCGACGGGCCGACGAGGACGAGGAACTCGCCGCTCGCGATCTCGAGCGAGATGTCGTCGACCGCGAGAACGTCACCGGCGTAGACCTTCGAGACGCTGTCGAGAAGAATCGCTGCCACAGGCCTCTCCAGTCTATACCGCCGCGGATCCGAATTCGCAATGGCATTGACCAATCCCGCAGGATCGGGCTATAGTCATCAGCAGCCATGGCGGGGCACGAACAGGAGAAGGAGGCGTTGCCCGCGCCGCCGCGTGTGACGAAGACGAGTGCGACGCGGCAGCAGGTGCTCGACCTGATCGAGCGCCTCGGGGTCGGGACGGCGATCCCCTCCGAGCGCCAGCTGAGCGCCGACCTCGGCGTCTCGAGGCTCACGGTCAGGGCCGCCCTCGGCGACCTCGCCCGGGAGGGCTATCTCGTCCGGCGGCGCGGCAGCGGCACCTACGTCCAGCAGCCGAAGATCTCGCAGGAGCTGACCATGACCTCGTTCAGCGAGGACATGCGGCGCCGCGGGATGGTGCCCGGGAGCCGGACGCTCTCGATGGCGACGCAGCTCGCCGGCGCCCGCCTCGGGCGCTTCCTCAACGTCTCGCCGGGCGAGCAGATCGTCGTGGTCAAGCGGCTTCGGCTCGCCGACGGGGAGACGATGGCGATCGAGACGCTCCACATCCCGGAGGCCCTCGTCCCCGGCCTGACGCCGAAGAGCCTGACCGGCTCGTTCTACGAGCTGATGTACGAGACGTACGGGATCACGATCGCGAGCGGCACCCAGTCGATCGAGCCGACCGTCACGAACGAGGAGGAGTCGGCCGCCCTCGGCGTCCCGCTCCACTCGCCGGCGTTCCTGTTCGAGCGGACGAGCCGGGACGCGACCGGGCGGACGGTCGAGTTCGTCCAGTCGATCTACCGGGGTGACCGGTACCGGATCGTCACCGAGCTCGGCAGCCCGCCGCGCGGCCGCGCCGCCGACGCCTGAGCGACACCTGCCGGTCTCGGCTCCGACACCCTCTTGACACGGGTGGTCTGGTGTGCGACCTTTCGCTCGTGGCCATTTGGTATAGACCAATCGGCGCCCCGACCTCCGTGCGCGTGCCCCGCGGCCACAAGGGCCCATCTGCGCTGAGGTCCCGCGTCGACGGCTCGAGGAGACTTGCATGAAACTACGCATTATCGGGGCGGCGGTCCTCGTCGCCGCGCTCGGGGTCGTCGCGGCGACCGCAAGCGCGTCCAGCGGCCGACACGAGGCCAACAAGCTCACCGTCTGGCTCCAGGTCGACGCCCAGAGCGGCTGGCCGACGATCGTGGCGGCCGCCACCCAGCAGTTCCAGCAGCAGAACCCGGGCTGGACGGTCGACGTCCAGTACCAGAACTGGACCGATCACCTCCAGAAGTTCGACGCGACGATCGCCGGCAACACGGTTCCCGACGTCATCGAGATGGGCAACACGGAGATGACGAAGTACATGGCGGCCGGCGCGTTCTCGGATCTCACCTCCGCCAAGGGTCAGTTCGCCAACTCGGGCAACTGGCTCGCGGGGCTGGCGAAGTCCGGCATGTACGGCGGCAAGGTCTTCGGCGTTCCGTACTACGCCGGCTCGCGCGTCATCACCTACCGGACCGATCTCTTCGCCAAGGCCGGGATCAAGTCGGCCCCGACGAGCCTCGCCGAGTTCACGTCCGATCTCGTCAAGGTCGGGAAGCTGAACAGCAAGGTGAAGGGCTTCTCGCCGCTCTACGTCGGCGGAGAGGACTGGTACACCGCGCTGAGCTTCGTCTACGACTTCGGCGGCTCGATCGCGACGACGCACGGCGGCAAGTGGGTCGGCACGCTCGACTCGCCGCGCTCGATCGCCGGCCTGACGGCGTTCAAGAGCTTCTTCGACGCCACGCAGTCCAAGTCGACGGCGACGCTCGACGGCACCAACCCGTATCCGTACACCGTCTTCTCGCAGGGCCTCACGGCCGCGAACTACGGGCCGGCGTGGTACAGCTGCTGCACCGGCGCGAAGTACAAGGCGGTCACGGCGCAGTTCGTGATGCCGAGCCATACGAAGGGCAAGCCGATGCCGGGCTTCCTCGGCGGGTCGGACCTCGCGGTCCCCGCGCAGAGCAACGCGAAGTCGCAGGCCACCCAGTGGATCGCCGACTTCACGAGCACGGCGAACGAGCAGGCGCTCGAGCAGAAGGGGAACATCCCCAACGCGACGAACCTGCTCGGCAACAGCGTCAACGAGCGGGCCGCGGCGCAGAGCTGGTTCGTGCCGCAGGCGAAGCACTGGGTCGACGTCGAGAACGGCAACATCCTCAAGACGATGCTCTCTCAGATCCTCACCGGCCATCTGACCGTCAAGCAGGCGGCGACGGTCGCGAGCCAGAACATCGCGCAAACCCTCAACGAGAGTTAGTCCTCTGACCGAGCGGGTTTCCACCGCTTCGGGAGCCGCCGCCGCGACCGCCTCCGGGTGGCCGCGGCGGCGGCGTCTCACGCGCCGCCGCCTCGCCGGCGGCGCCGTTCCCTATCTGCTCGTCCTCCCGGTCGTCCTCGTCATGGGGGCGATCCTCGGGTATCCGATCTACAACCTCTTCCGGCTGTCCGGCCAGAAGTACGGGCTGTTCGAGCTGCTCCAGCACCACGGCGTCTCGGTCGGCCTGCACAACTTCGGCTCCGTCCTCCACGACCCCATCTTCTGGCACACGCTCCTGCGGACGATCGTCTTCACGGTCGTGAACGTCGGGCTGACGATGGTGATCGGGACGCTGTTCGCGCTCCTGCTCGTGCGCGTGACCATGGTCGTGCGCGTGCTCCTCACCGTCGGCCTCGTGCTCGTCTGGTCGATCCCGCCGGTCGTCGCCGTCCAGGTCTGGAACTGGATGACGAACAGCCAGAACGGCGTCCTCAACTACGTCTTGACCGAGCTCCACGTCGGCAACTTCTTCCAGCACAACTGGTTCGAGACGCCCTTCTCGCAGCTCGCGATGGTGACGACGCTCGTCGTCTGGGGCGCGCTGCCGTTCGTCACGATCAGCGTCTATGCGGCGCTGTCGCAGGTCTCGCGCGACCTGATCGAGGCGGCGGAGATCGACGGCGCCCGCGGCTGGCGCATCTTCAAGGACGTGACGATGCCGGTGATCACTCCGATCCTGCTGATCCTGACGAGCCTCTCGATCCTCTGGGACTTCGGCGTCTTCACGCAGCCGTTCCTGCTGATCGGCCAGGGGCACATCGTCCCGTCGAACTACCTGATGGGCGTGTACCTGTACGAGGAGGGGTACGTGAAGACGGACTTCGGCCGCGGCGCCGCGATCTCGATCCTCATGCTCGCGATCGTCGCCCTGATGAGCGTCGTCTACGTCCGCCGCATGCTGCGGACGGCGGAGGGAACATGAGCCGCCGCACCGCGCACAAGCTCGGCTGGAACGCAGTCGGGATCGGCGTCTTCGTCGTCATGGTCTTCCCGGTCTTCTGGATGATCTCGACGGCGTTCAAGCCCGACGACCAGATCAACAGCGTCACGCCGACGTGGTTCCCGAGTCATCCGACGCTCAAGCACTTCCGCGACGCCCTCGCGCAGCCCTACTTCTGGACCGACGTGAAGAACAGCGTGATCATCGTGTTCGTGACCGTCGCGATCGCGATGGTGCTGGCCTTCCTCGCCGCGCTCGCGCTCTCGAAGTACCGCTTCACCGGCCTGAAGCTGTTCATCGTCCTCGTGATCGGCATCCAGATGCTGCCCGCCACCGGCCTGATCATCCCGCTCTACGTCGTGCTCGCCCGCTACCACCAGGTGAACACGCTCACGGGCGTCGTGCTCGTCTACCTCACCTTCGCGCTGCCGTTCACGATCTGGACGCTGCGGGGCTTCATCATCGGCATCCCGCCCGACCTGGAGGAGGCGGCGATGGTGGACGGGAGCACGCGGTTCGGCGCCTTCATCCGGATCCTCTTCCCGCTCGTCGCGCCCGGGCTCGTCGCCACCTCGGTGTTCGTTTTCATCACGAGCTGGAACGAGTACATCTGGGCGCGCACGCTGCTCAGCTCGAGCGGCAAGCAGACGATCACCGTCTGGCTCTCGTACTTCCTGGGCACGAGCCGCGCGACCGACTGGGGCGCGCTGATGGCGGCGTCGACGCTGACCGCGATCCCGGTGGTGCTGTTCTTCCTGGCGGTCCAGCGGCGGATCGCGTTCGGGCTCACCCAGGGCGCGGTTCGAGGGTAGACCGGTTTGAAGGGGTAGGCAAATTGGTATTGACCACATTCGCCGGGTGTGACAGGATCAGAAGGGCGAGGCCGGCGGCCCCCCGTCCGGCCTTCTCCGAGGAGAGCGACCTGGATCAGACCCTCCACCAGCGCGGCCCGGCCGCCAGTGCATCGACAGCCGGGCCGCTGGTCGCTCTCGAGGCGTGCCGATGAGCGCCGGCTGCTCGTACTTCGGCGTCCGGATCGTCCGTCACGTCCGACGCGACATGGCGGACCTCGCGGCGCGCGGCTACACGAGCGTCCTGCACACGTTCTCGGAGAACGACCTCGCCTACTACCGCGGCACGATCGCGGAGATCGTCGAGGGGTCGCACGCGGAGGGCCTCACCGTCCAGCTCGGCCCGTGGGGTCTCGGCCGCACCTTCGGCGGCGAGGCGGAGAGCCGCTTCGTCGCGTTCCACCCCGAGGCGTGCCAGGTGCTGGACGACGGGCGGCGCGTGGCGGCTGCGTGTCTCAACCAGCCCGCGTATCGCGCCTTCTGCAAGGAGTGGGCCGACGCCGCGCTCGAGGCCGGCGCCGACTCAGTGTTCTGGGACGAGCCCGCCTGGGTGATGCCGGCACACGTCGGCGTCGACGACGCGGCGCGCTGGACCTGCCGCTGCGACGCCTGCGCCGAGCGCTTCGGCGGTCCGCTCCCGACGGAGCTGACGCCGGAGGCGCAGGCGTTCCGCGAGGCATCCGTCGTCGACTTCCTCCGGGAGGTCGTCGCCCATGTCGCCGCGCGCGGCGGGCGCAACACGATCTGTCTGCTGCCCGCGACGGAGGGGACTCACGGGATCTCCGACTGGGACGCGGTTGCGTCGCTCCCCGGCCTCGCGACCTTCGCCACCGATCCGTACTGGAAGCACTGGGGGGAGCCGGCGGGCCCGTTCGTGCGGCGCTTCGCGCGGCTGCTGCGCGAGACGTGCGATCGCCACGGCGTCGGCGCGCAGCTGTGGGTGCCGAGCTTCGGCCTCACGCGCGAGGAGATCCCCGAGCTCGAGGCGGCGATCGCCGGTGCGCGCGAGGAGGGCGTCGACGATCTCTGGACGTGGGGCTACGAGGCGTGCGGCAACATGACGAGCCTCGCGACGCCCGACGCGCCGCTCGTCTGGGAGGCGGTCAGCGCGGCGCTCACCGGGCGGACGCAGACGCCGACCGAAGCGGCCGCGCCGCGGTTCGCGGATCTCGAGCAGCGCTCCGCGCGCGAGCTCGTGCGGGTGATCAACGACGAGGACGCGACGGTCCCGCGCGCGGTCGCCGAGGCGGGCGACTCCCTCGCCGTGGCGATCGAGGAGATCGTCCGGCGGCTCGCGGCGGGCGGCAGGCTCATCTACGTCGGCGCGGGCACCTCGGGCCGCCTCGCCGCGCTCGACGCCGCCGAGTGCGGCCCGACCTTCGGCTCGCCGCCCGGCGAGGTGGTCGCGGTCGTCCCGCCGGGCGACGAGGAGGGCGAGGACGACGCGGCGCGCGGCGCCGCCGACCTCGCGGCGCTCGCTCCCGGTCCGGGCGACGCCGTCGTCGCGGTCACGGCGAGCGGCTCGACGCCGTACGTCGTCGCGGCGCTCGAGACGGCGCGGGCCGCGGGCGCGTTCCGCGTCGCCGTCGTCTGCGTGCGCGGGAGCCGGGCCGGCGCCCTCGCCGACCGGGAGGTCGTCGTCGTGGTCGGCCCGGAGGTGATCGCCGGCTCGACGCGCCTCAAGGCCGGTACGGCGCAGAAGCTCGTGCTGAACACGATCTCGACCGTGACGATGGTGCGGCTCGGCCGGACGTACGCCGGGCTGATGGTCTCGGTGGCGCAGGACAACGAGAAGCTGCGCGAGCGCGCGCGGCGCAACGTCGCGCTTGCGACAGGCGCGCGCGAGGAGGAGGTCGACGCCGCGTTTGCGGAGGCCGGCGGCGATGCGAAGGTCGCCCTCGTCTCGCTGCTCGCCGGCATCGACACCTCGACCGCGCGTGAGCGGCTCGCCGACGCCGGCGGATCGGTGCGGCTCGCCGTCGAGGACGTCCGATGAGGGGTATCCGATGAGATTGGGCGTCGAGGCGGCGCTCGTCCGCGGCGAGCTCGTGCCGGGCGACGTCGAGGTCGACGACGGCCGCGTCGTCGGCGTCGGTCTCGGCGGCGCGGTTCGCGGTCGCGTTGCCGTTCCCGGGTTCGTCGACCTGCAGGTGAACGGATTCGGCGGCGTCGACTTCCTCGCCGCCTCCGCGGACGACTACGGGCGCGCCGGCGCGGCATTGCTCGAGACCGGCGTCACGGCGTACCAGCCGACGTTCATCACCTCGCCGGAGAGCGCCATCGCCGAGGCGCTGCGCGCGCTTCCGGACGGCGTGCCGGGGCCGCGCGTGCTCGGCGCCCACCTCGAGGGGCCGTTCCTCTCGCCCGAGCGGCCGGGCACGCATCCGCTCGCGCACCTCCGCGATCCCGACGTCGCGCTGCTCGACCGGCTGCTCGACGGCGGGCGCGTCACCGAGATGACGCTCGCGCCCGAGCTCCCCGGCGCCGACGCGCTGATCGCGCGGCTGCGCGAGCGCGGGATCGTCGTGTCGGCGGGTCACACGAACGCGACTGCGCCCGAGGCGCACCGGGCCTTCGATCTCGGCATCACGGGCCTCACGCATGTCTTCAACGCGATGCGTCCCTTCCGCGCACGCGACCCGGGCGTCGCCGGCGCCGCGCTGACCCGGCCGGACGTGCTCGTGAAGATGATCGTCGACGGGTATCACCTCGCCGACGAGACCGTCCGTCTCGTCTGGGCATGCGCGGGCGGACGGATGGCCCTGATCACTGACGCGATGGCGGCGGCCGGGGCGGGGCGCGGCACCTTCCAGCTCGGCGAGGTCGAGGTCGAGGTCGCCCACGGCGCGGCGCCGAAGCGCGAGGACGGCACGCTCGCGGGCACCGTGCTGACGATGATCGACGCCGTGCGCAACCTGCACGCGCTGGGCGTCCCCTTCGAGGGCGTGATCGGCGCGGCCACGGAGGTCCCGGCCCGGTTCCTCGGCTGCGACGACGTCGGCGTGCTCGAGCCCGGCTGCCCGGCCGACATCGTCGTCCTCGACGATCGGCTCGAGATCGCGACCGTGCTCTGCGCGGGAGAAGCCCGTGTCGTGGCTTGAGCAGGAGATCCGCGAGCAGCCGGCTGCGCTCGCCCGCCTCCTCGAGCGGCAGGGAGACCGCGTGCGGGAGCTCGCGGCGACGTTCCACGAGGAGGACATCCGCTACGTCCTGATCGCCTCGCGCGGCACGTCGGGCAACGCCGCGCGCTACGCGCAGTACGTCCTCGGGCGCGCGCACCGCGTGCCGGTGATGTTCGCGACGCCGTCGCTCTACACGATCTACGGGCAGCCGCCGCGGCTCGACGGCGGGCTCGTCGTCGGCATCTCGCAGTCCGGTGCCTCGCCCGACGTCGTCTCGGTGCTGCTCGAGGCGCGGCGGCAGCACAGGCCGACGATCGCCCTGACGAACGATCCCGAGTCGCCGCTCGCGCTGGCGGCCGCCGCGGTGCTGCCGCTCGAGGCGGGCGAGGAGCGCGCCGTCGCCGCGACGAAGACCTATCTCAACTCGCTCGGCGCGATCGCGCTGCTCTTCACCGCGCTCGGCGACGACGCGGTCGCGCTCGAGGAGCTCCGGCGGATGCCCGAGCTGCTCGAGCGGCAGATCGAGCTCTCGTTCGAGACGGCGCCGCCGCTCGACGAGTACCGCGACGCGATCGGTGCGACCGTCGTCGCCCGCGGCGTCAACTACGGCACCGCGTTCGAGATCGCGCTGAAGATCCGCGAGCTGTCCGGGCTGCTCGTCGAGGCATACTCGCCCGCCGACCTCCTGCACGGGCCGATCGCGGCGATCCAGCCGCGGTGGCCGGTCGTCGTCGTCGCACCGAGCGGTCCCGCCCGGGAGAGCGTCGAGGAGATCGTCGAGCCGCTCGGGGAGCGGCAGGCGCGGGTGCTCGCCGTCTCCGACGCCGAGTCCGTCCTCGCGGCGGCGCACACACGGCTGCCGCTCGTCCCCGGCGTCCCCGAGTGGCTGAGCCCGCTGACCGCGGTGATCCCCGGTCAGATCACGGCGATGCGGCTCGCGCAGCAGCGCGGCCTCGACGTGGACAATCCCGCCGGCCTGCAGAAGATCACGCTCACCCACTGACCTTTCGCAGCAGGACGAGATCCTGCGTCGGGTTGCCGCGCGCGCCCTCGGGCTCGAGCTCGATCAACGCGAATCCGTCCGCGAACGTCTCGCGGAGGTACCGCTCCGGGTGGTAGGCGCTGCAGAGGTTCGTTCCGGCGACGTCGCCCCAGCGCACGACGAGCTCGCCGCGCTCGAACCGCTCGCGCTCGTCGTCCGTGAGCCGCGGCAGGTACGAGCGACCGTGCGTCGTGACGAGGAGGAAGCCGCCGGGTCGGAGCACGCGGCGGAGCTCGTCCCGCCACGCGACCTGAAGCTCGGCGGTCAGGTGCGTGAACACGGATAGTGCGTAGACGAGGTCGAAGCTCTCGTGGCCGAAGACGAGCGGCGGGTCGAGCGCGTTCTCCTCGAACCGCGCGAACGGGAGGTTGCGGCGGCACCAGTCGACCGCGGGCCGGCTCAGGTCGGTGCCGGCGACCTGCACCGTCTCCGGAAGCCCGGCCCAGTTGCGGGTCACACGGCCGCAGCCGCAGCCGAAGTCGAGCATCGCGTCGAGCCCTTCGAGCGCGACGCCCTGCTTCTGGAGCGCACCGCGCACGCTCGCCGCGCCGAGCCGTCCGCCCTCGAGAAACCAGTCGACGTCCGCGGTGCCGGCGACGCGGACGATCAGCTGCGGCGGCGGCACCGGCAACGCGTCGTCGGCGTCGACCCGGGTGGTGCGGCGCCCCGCGAGCAGCGCCTGCGCCGATTCCCAGGTGCGGAACGCAGGGCCGATCAGCCCGGTGCGCTCGAGCAGGTGGAGAAGACGGCGCTTCACGGCTTCGCAACGCTATAGCGTGGGCGCGTGGACGACGCGGCGCGCGCGGCGCTCGCCAGGGCGAAGGCGAGACTCGACCGGCTCGAGCTCTACCCGCGTCCCGTGTCGATCCGTCACGTGCGGGTCCTCGTCGCGCCGCGGTTGTTCCGGCTGCCGTGGTTCCGCCGGTTCGACGGCTACGCGGCGTGGTGGACGATCCTCCTGCGCAGCGAGAGCCTGCTCGGGGACGGCGACCTCGTCACGCACGAGCTCTGTCACGTCTGGCAGATGCAGCACCGCCCGCTCGCGATGCCGCTGTCGTATCTCGTCCGCGGCTACGTGAGAAATGCCTATGAGCTGGAGGCGGAGGGTGCCGTCCGCAGCACCCGCGCGATACCGTGAAAGGAACGGGGCAGGCGCCTTGTCGTGACGAGACCACGCGTGACAGCGATCGGCGTCGCGCTCGCGCTTGCCTGCGGGAGCGGCGCGGCGGCCGTCCTCGCCGCCGGCGGCTCAGGGTCGGCCCCGTCGACGCCCGAGGCGATCGACACCGGCTTCCGCTCGGTCTCGCTCGACGCAACCCTGCACCTCCTCGTCGTTCTGCCGCCCGGCTACGACACGAGCGGGCTTCGCTATCCGGTCGTCTACTTCCTCCACGGCCTGCCCGCGGGTCCGACCGCGTACCGCAGCGTCGCGTGGGTCGCGGCCGCGGCCGGGAAGACGGGACACGAAGCGATCGTCGTCATCCCGCAGGGCACCCGCGTCGAGAACGGCGACCCCGAGTACCACGACTGGGGACCGGGGCGGAACTGGGAGACCGCGCTCGCCGTCGAGCTGCCGCGCTGGGTCGACGCGAACTACCGGACGATCGCCGATCGCTCCGGCCGCGCGATCGTCGGCCTGTCCGCCGGCGGGTACGGCGCGGCGATCCTCGACGCCCACCATCCCGGCGAGTACTCGGTGATGGAGTCGTGGAGCGGCTACTTCCGACCGACCGACCCGACCGGCGAGAAGACTCTCGACGTCGGCTCCGACGCCGCCGACGCGTACGCGAGCGTGTTCGAACAGGTCCCGCGGCTGAAGAAGGCGTTCGAGACGGAGCCGACGTTCTACGGGTTCTACGTCGGCCGCAGCGATCCCACGTTCATGCCGGACAACGTCGAGCTCGACGGGCTGATGCGCATGGCGGGGATCCCTCACGACTTCGATCTGTATCCGGGCGGCCACGACAACGCGCTCTGGCGGGCGCACGCCGTCCACTGGCTCGGGATCGCGCTGAACCGGCTCGCGGCACCGTCGAGCTAGTGCCCCGTCCGGTGATGCCGTCCAGCTGCTGGGTTGCGAGCACCAAGCGATGCAAGGACGCAGGGAGCGCTCGTAGCCGAAGCTACGGGCGCGACCGAGGACGCGGCAGCGCGCCGTGTGATCGCGGGCCAGAAGCGGACATGTATCGCTGGGCGGGGCACTAGGGGGCCGGGACTACACTGCCGGGGTGGCGCAGGCGCCCGCACTTCCGGCCGGCTTCGAGCTTCCGCTCGAGCCGCGGCTGCCCCGGATCGGCTCCGTCGACGCGGTCGCGCTCGAGGACCGGGCGGCGTCCCTCGCGAAGCGCTCGATCAAGAAGGACGCGAAGGTCTTCGCGCTCGAGCTCGCGATCCGCACGACGGACCTGACGACGCTCGAGGGCGCCGACACGCCGGGCAAGGTCGCCGCGCTCTCGTCGAAGGCGGTCCGCCCCGACCCGGGCGATCCCGGGGTCCCGTCGGTCGCGGCCGTCTGCGTCTATCCGAATCTCGTCCCCGTCGCCCGCGAGCGCCTGCGCGGCAGCGGCGTCAAGGTCGCGGCGGTCGCGACCGGGTTCCCGTCGGGCCAGTACCCGCTCGCGGTGAAGGTCGCGGACGTGCGGAGCGCGGTCGAGCTCGGCGCCGACGAGATCGACATGGTGATCGACCGCGGCGCGTTCCTGTCCGGCCGGTACGCCAAGGTCTACGACGAGGTCGTGCAGGTGAAGGAAGCGTGCGGCGACGCGCATCTCAAGGTGATCCTCGAGACGGGAGAGCTCGGGACGTACGACAACGTCCGGCGCGCGACGCTGCTCGCGATCGCGGGCGGCGCCGACTTCGTGAAGACGTCGACCGGGAAGATCAACCCGGCGGCGACGCTCCCCGTGGCGCTCTGCATGCTCGAGGCGGTGCGCGACGTCCACGAGGAGACGGGCCGGCGCATCGGCTTCAAGGCCGCCGGCGGCATCCGCCAGGCGAAGCAGGCGGTGCAGCACCTCGTGCTCGTCCACGAGACGCTCGGACCCGATTGGCTGACGCCCGACCTCTACCGGCTCGGCGCCTCGTCGCTGCTGAACGACATCCTCATGCAGCTCCGCAAGGAGAAGACGGGCGCGTACCAGTCCCCCGACTACTTCACGCTCGACTAGCCGTGGACAAGATTTCGACTTTCTCGACGCAGCCGGCACACCCGCGTGACACATCCGCCCCTACCCTGAGCCCCACCCTAGAGGGTGGGGGGTGGGTGGTGGGACGAGGCGCCACGGGCCCGGAGCCTCCCAGCGAGCGTCGTGCACTGCCGCTCTCCGAACGAGCCCACCGTGGCTGAGCTCGACCGCAAGCGGGCGAGCGCGCCTGCGCCGAAGGAGTGGACGTACGCCCCGGCGCCGGAATCGCGCGACGTCGTCCGGCTCGAGGAGCGCTACGGCAACTTCATCGGCGGCGAGTGGGTCGAGCCGGCGGAGACGTACGTGACCGTCTCGCCGTCGTCGGAGGAACCGCTCGCGACGGTCGCGCAGGGCACCACGGCCGACGTCGACGCGGCGGTCGGCGCGGCCCGCGACGCGTTCGCGAACGGCTGGTCGGCGCTGGCCGGCTCCGAGCGGGCGAAGTACCTGTTCCGCGTCGCGCGCATCCTCCAGGAGCGGTCGCGCGAGTTCGCCGTGCTCGAGTCGCTGAACGGCGGCAAGCCGATCAAGGAGTCGCGCGACGTCGACCTGCCGCTCGCGGCCGCGCACTTCTTCTATTACGCAGGCTGGGCGGACAAGCTCGAGTACGCGTTCCCGAACCGCCGCCCGGCGCCCGTCGGCGTCGCCGGCCAGATCATCCCGTGGAACTTCCCGCTGCTGATGCTCGCGTGGAAGGTCGGGCCCGCGCTCGCGTGCGGCAACACCGTCGTGTTGAAGCCGGCCGAGACGACGCCGCTGACCGCGCTCCTCTTCTGCGACGTGCTGCGCCAGGCCGAGCTGCCCCCGGGCGTCGTCAACATCGTCACCGGCGACGGCCGCACCGGCGCGGCGCTCGTCGACCACCCCGACGTCGACAAGATCGCGTTCACCGGCTCGACCGAGGTCGGCAAGGCGATCCAGCGGCAGCTCGCCGGCTCCGGCAAGCGCCTGACGCTCGAGCTCGGCGGCAAGGCGGCGAACATCGTCTTCGACGACTCCGCGCTCGACCAGGCGGTCGAGGGAATCGTCAACGGCATCTACTTCAACCAGGGCCACGTCTGCTGTGCGGGCTCGCGGCTGTTCGTGCAGGAGTCGATCTACGAGCCGCTCGTCGAGAAGCTGAAGCGGCGGCTGACGACGCTGCGCGTCGGCGATCCGCTCGACAAGAACACCGACGTCGGCGCGATCAACTCGTCGATGCAGCTCGAGAAGATCCGCGCGCTCGTGCAGTCCGGCGTCGACGAGGGCGCAGAGATCTACCAGCCGCCGTGCCGGCTGCCGGAGAAGGGCTACTGGTTCGTCCCGACCGTCTTCACGAACGTCGCGCAGAGCTACCGGATCGCGCAGGAGGAGATCTTCGGGCCGGTGCTCTCCGTCCTCACCTTTCGCACGCCCGACGAGGCGGTCGAGAAGGCGAACAACACGCCGTACGGCCTCAGCGCCGGCGTCTGGACGGAGAAGGGCTCGCGCATCCTCTGGATGGCGCAGCGCATGCGCGCCGGCGTCGTCTGGGCGAACACGTTCAACCGCTTCGACCCGACGTCGCCGTTCGGCGGGTACAAGGAGTCCGGCTTCGGCCGAGAGGGTGGGCGGCACGGGCTCGAGCCCTACCTGAGGTTCGAGGAATGAGCAGGCTCCCTGTCAAGAAGACGTACAAGCTGTTCGTCGGCGGTGCCTTCCCGCGCAGCGAGTCGGGACGGACGTACGAGGCGGAAGGGCAGAACGTCGCGCGCGCCTCGCGCAAGGACGTCCGTGACGCGGTCCGCGCGGCGCGCGCGGCGCAGCCCGGCTGGGCGGCCGCGACGGCGTACAACCGCGGTCAGGTCCTCTACCGGCTCGCCGAGATGATCGAGACGCGCGCCGCTGCGTTCGCCGAGCTCTGCGGCGGCCGCGAGGAGGTCGACCGTGCGATCGACCGGATCGTCTGGTACGCGGGCTGGGCCGACAAGCTGCCGCAGGTGCTCGGCGGGACGAACCCGGTCGCCGGCCCGTACTTCAACTTCACCATCCCCGAGCCGACCGGCGTCGTCGCCGTCCTCGCCCCGGACGAGCCGCCGCTGCTCGGACTCGTCACGCGGCTGCTGCCGCCCGTCGTCGGCGGCAACGCCGTCGTCGCGGTCGCCTCGGAGACGCGGCCGCTGGCCGCGATCGAGCTCGCGGAGGCGATCGCCACGAGCGACGTGCCCGGCGGGGTCGTCAACCTGCTGACCGGGTTCCGCCGCGAGCTCGGCCCGGTCCTCGCTTCGCACATGGACGTGAACGCGCTCGACGTCTGCGGCTCCGACGGGGAGCGGCCGGAGCTCGAGCGGCTCGCCGCCGAGAACGTGAAGCGGATCGTCCACGGCCGGCCCGACGTCCAGAGCCCGTGGGAGATCGCCGGCTTTCTCGAGCTGAAGACGGTCTGGCACCCGATCGGCACCTGACACGCCGTCCCGGATAGGCTACGCCCGAAGCCATGGCGAACAGCCGCTTCAGTCACGCGATCGCCGAGGGCGACGGCATCTCGGTCATCGCCGCGGTGGACGACCCCGACGCGGCCCGAGCCGCCGAGGCGCAGCGGGCCGAGGCGCTCGTCGTCCGCACGGACCCGAGCGCCGTCCGCGAGGCGACCTCGCTGCCGATCCTCTGGCGCACCGCCGGCTCGCTCGAGCAGGCCTCGGCCGCCGCCGACGCGGTCATGCTCGTCTTCGACGCGCTCGAGGACGACGACGGCCGCCTCGAGGAGCTCCACGAGCGGGCGCTCGAGCTCGGCCTCGACTGCGCGGTCGAGGTGCGCAACGAGGAGGAGCTCGAGGAGGCGCTCGACCGGATCGACCCGGAGATCTTCCTGCTCTCGCCGCTCGAGGCCGACAGCGACGAGACGCCGCTCGAGGTCGTGCTCGACCTCCTCGCCGCCGTCCCTGCCGGGAAGCTCGCCATCGCCGACCTGCCGCTGACGACCCTCGACGAGGTCGCCGAGCTCGAGCGCGCAGGCGTCGACGCCGTGATCGTGCAGGAGGGCGACATCGCCCTGCTCGCGGGCGGGCCGCCGCCCGAAGTCTGAGCCGCGCCGGCGCCGGCACCCTTCCGTTTTGCAAATCGGGCGCTACCCTTTCGCGGGTGAGGGTCCGGGTCCTGGTGGCGGTCGTCGCGGCTACGGCGGCACTCGTGCTCGGCGCGGGCGCAGCGGCGGCGCCGGCCGCCGGCAAGGCCGTCTGTCCCGCCGCGTGGAAGGCGGGCTGGATCAAGCTCGCGCAGAAGATCGACGCGCCGGTCTACTGCCCGACGTGGATGCCGAACCCGCTCGACGCGAAGATCGGCGGCCAGTGGACGGACATCTACTCGATCGGCAAGGACCGCAGCTATCTCGTCAGCTTCCTCGCCCACGGCGACCTCGGCAGCGGCGACGTCCACGTCAACTTCCGCGGCTACCCGGGCCGGACGACCGTCCCGAAGTGCCAGACGGTCGCGATCGAGGGGAACCGCGTCGTCCGCGGCACGGTCAACTGCTTCGCCGACCCGGGCGGCACGCTCAGGGTCGGGAGCATCCTCGCGACCGTCTACACGGTGAACCAGGACGCCGACCAGTGGCACGTGCTCTACGCGTGGCACCACGCCGGCTCGCTCTACACCGTCAGCGAGCACGTCATCCCGCCGTACACCTACGCGCAGGTGACGCGGAACCTGAAGAAGCTTATGCACAGCCTCGTCCTCGTCGAGCCGGCGCAGTAGGAGCGGGATGAAGCTGACGCGTCGCCAGCTCGTCGCCGGTGCGGCGGGAGCAGCCATCGGCGCGGCCGGGATCTACGAGCTCGCGGACAAGCTCTCCGAGTCGCCTGCCCGCAGCTCCGCCGTCCCGCTCGGCCCGCGGCCGCCCGAGCAGCACGTCCTCGACGGCGTCCCCGTCGTCGTCGAGAACGGCGTCGAGGTGGTCGTCCCGCCGCGTCACCATCTCGTCGTCAGCGCGCGGGTCAAGCAGGGCGTCGACCCCGCGAAGGCGCAGCCCGAGCTCGAGCACGCGCTCCGCGAGCTCGAGTCGCGCTACGAGCAGACGCCCGCCGGGCTCGGGCTCACGCTCGCCTGGGGCCTCCCGTACTTCGACCGGTACGTCGCGGCCGCGGCGGCGACGCACCTCCCGTTCGACCGGCGCGCGCAGAAGCCGGCGCTGTTGCCGACGCGCTCCTTCCCGAGCGACCCGCACGGGACGCTCCTCGAGGAGAACGACCTCGCGCTGCTCATCCGCAGCGACCGCCTCGAGCACATCGAGGACGCGCGCAAGACGCTGCTCGACGACCTCGCCGTGTTCGAGCCGCGGAGCCTGCGCCGCGGCTTCGTCGGCGGCGACCTCCCGCGCAAGCTCGCCGTCGCCGCCGGCGTCCCCGGCGCCGACCTGATCCCGCCCGACTCGGAGCTGTTCCTCGGCTTCACCTCGACGCAGAAGGCCGGGCTCGGCCCGCGGCGGATCGCGAACTTCGAGACGCTCGGTCTCGTCGACCTCCGCAACGGCTACTTCCGCGGCGGCACGCACATGCACCTGTCGCACATCTTCGAGGACCTCGAGGCGTGGTACCTCAACTTCGCGTTCCAGGAGCGCGTCGACACGGCCTTCCGTCCCGGGCTGAAGGTGGCGGAGAACGCGCAGACGGTTCCGCAGGGACCGAAGCAGGTCGCGAGCGCGCAGGAGGTCGAGCGCGACTTCAAGCGTGCCGGCCGCTTCGGGCACAGCGCCGCGATTCAGACGAGCTCGCGGCTGCTCCAGGACACGACGGGCGAGGACGGAACCGTCTACGTGAAGGGAACCGCCATCCCGCAGCGCGCCGACTTCAACACGCTCGACAACCCGTTCGCGTGGTCGGCCGACCCCGAGCGCGACGGGATGGTCGCCGGCCAGGCGGCCGGCGTCCACTTCGTCGTCTTCAACCCGTCGAGCGACGACTTCCACCGCAACCGGCTCGCCATGGACGGCGTGCTCCCCGACGGGACGAAGCTGCCGCTCCAGCCGGGCGCGCGCGGCCAGGGCTTCAACTCGGTGCTGCGGACGACGCACCGCCAGAACTTCCTCGTGCCGCCGCGGCGGCGCAGGTCGTTCCCGCTCGCCGAGCTGCGGGCGTGACCGACGGCGGCAGCTCGATCCCCGAGGTGCGTGCGCTCCTTCGCGTCCTCGCCACGGGCCGCGACGTCCTCGAGATCGGCGCCGCCTTCGGCGAGGCGGCGGCCGCGATGGCGCAGACGGCGCGCTCCGTCGTCACGATCGAGCTCGACCCGGAACGCGCAGCCCTCGCGCGCACTCGCCTCGCGGGGCTCGCCAACGTCGAGCTGCTGGAAGGCGACGCCTGGGAGCTGATCCGCGGCCGTGGGCCCTTCGGCCTCGTCTTCGCCGACGCGCGCGGCTACGACTGGGACGCGATCCTCGATCTCGTCGAGCCGGGCGGGCTGATCGTCAAGGACGACCTGACGCCGGGACGCCCTGTCGACGGCGACCCGGTGCGCGAGCGGCTGCTCCGCGACCCGCGGCTCGCCGCCGGCGAGCTCGCCGTCGCCCCGAGCATGAGCGTGATCGTCGCGGCGAAGCGCTAGTGCACCGGACGAGGCACTATCAGCCGAAGAACGCCTTCGCCACCGCGTACCACTCGGGCGTGACCGTCTTCAGCTCGGCCGTCGCCTCGTCGAGCGAGACGGCGATCACCTCGTCGCCGCGCAGCGCCGCCATCTGCCCGAACGAGCCCGCATGCGCGAGGTCCGCCGCCTTCAGCCCGAACCGGGTCGCGAGCACGCGGTCGCGCGGGGTCGGCGTCCCGCCGCGCTGGATGTGGCCGAGGACGGTGACGCGCGTCTCGAAGCCGGTGTGCTCCTCGATCTCGCGGCCGAGCACCTCGCCCACGCCGCCGAGCTTCACGTGCCCGAACTGGTCGCTGGCGCGCGCCTCCTCGCCGACGAGCTTGCTCTCGCCGCTCTCGTAGCTCAGCTCGTACCCCTCGCTGACGACGACGATCGAGAAGTTCTTCCCGCGCGCGTGGCGGCGCCGGATCTCCTCGCAGGCCGCCTCGACCGTCATCCGCTGCTCCGGGATGAGGATCACGTCGGCGCCTCCGGCGATGCCGCTCATCACCGCGATCCAGCCGGCGTGACGGCCCATCACCTCGACCACCATCACGCGGTTGTGCGATTCCGCGGTCGTGTGCAGCCGGTCGATCGCCTCGGTCGCGATCGTCACCGCCGTGTCGAAGCCGAAGGTGTAGTCGGTGCCCGAGAGGTCGTTGTCGATCGTCTTCGGCACGCCGACGACGGGGAAGTCGTGCTCGCGGTAGAGCTGAGCCGCGACCCCGAGCGTGTCCTCGCCGCCGATCGCGACGAGCGCGTCGAGCCCCCGGTCGGAGAAGTTCTGGAGCACCTTCTCGACGCCGCCGTCGAGCTTGTACGGATTCGTCCGGCTCGTCCCGATGATCGTGCCGCCGCGCGGGAGGATCCCCGAGACCTCGTGCGCGCCGAGATCCTCGAACGTGCCCTCGACGAGCCCGCGCCAGCCTTCCCGCACCGCGACGCAGTCCCAGCCGGCCGCGTCCGACCGGCGCACGACCGCGCGGATGACCGCGTTCAGGCCCGGGCAGTCGCCGCCGCCGGTGAGGATGCCGATCGTCTTCGCCACATCCGTAGTCCTAGCAATTCGCGCGGCGTCGCGACTCGGTGATCACCCGTTATTCGACGACGACCACGTCGGCGCCGAGCTCGCGCTCGACCTCGGCCGGGACGTCGGTGCCGAAGAGGCTGTCCATGAACCGGTGGTGGTGCGCGCCGAGGACGACGACGGACGCCTTCCGGTCCCGCGCGGCGTCGGCGATCACCTGGGCCGGGTCGCCGGCGGCCCAGAGGTAGTCGGCCTCGATCCCCGCCTCGCCGATTCGCTTCCGCGCGTCCGCGAACATGTCCTGGAGGTCGGGCGGAGCGACGAGCGGGATCATCCGTGCAGGCGTGTCGTCGAGGCTCCCGAAGTTCTGCGGCCCCTCCGGGTTCAGCGGCATCTCCTCGACCGCGACGACGACGAGCTGCGCGTGCCGCGCCTGCGCCTCCTCGATCGCCCGCTCGAGCGCCCGCCGCGCCGGCTCCTTGTCGTCGAAGCCGACGACCACCGGACCGGGATGACTGGTCACGCCCTGAGGCTCGTCGCGACGGCTCGGGACGGCATCGTCCAGATCGGATGATCCCGTCAGCTCGTCCGTCGGAACGCGTCGACCGCCTCTTCGACGGTGTCGTAGATGTGCTCCGCCCCGATCTTCTCCGTGATGCCGAAGGTGTCGAGCTCGGGGCGCACCTTGATGTCGACCTCGCAGAGCGCGAGCACGACCCCTCGGTCGTGGAGCTGTCCGGCGAGCTCGAGCAGGGTCTTGCCGCCGGTGAAGTCGATGTCGTCCACGGGCGCCGCGTCGAGGACGAACCACTTCGGCGGGGGATCCGTTCCGACGAGTCCCAGTATCTCGTCGGAGAGCCGCTCGGCGTTCGCGTAGAAGATGCCGCCGCCGAACCGGTAGACGACGAGCCCCGGCTCGGTCGTCACGCCGGGAGCCGGCGGGAGGCTCGTCAGGTGGCCCTTCGCGTTCCTCGTCAGCACGAAGTCCGTCGTCACGTAGTGGCGGCGGACGTGGAGCACGATCGAGAGCACGATCGCGAGGACGATTCCCTCCTCGACGCCGACGATCACGACGACGATCGCGGTCGCGAGCGCGACGTAGAACTCGTCCTTCCGCAGCCGGAAGATCTCGCGCATGCCCTTCACGTCGATGAGCTTCACGCCGATGAGGAACACGACCGACGAGAGCACGCAGTTCGGGAGGTACTGCAGCGGCTTCGTCAGGAACAGGAGGACGACGGCGACGACGAGCGCCGTCGTCAGCTGCGCCACCTGCGTGTGGCTCTTCGCCTCGTCGACCATCTCCGTCTTCGTCGGGCTGCCGTTGACGACGAAGGTGCCGGTGAAGCCGGCGGTGATGTTGGCGAGGCCGAGCCCGATGAGGTCGGTGTTCTCGTCGAACGGCTCGTTGTACCGGACTGCGTAGGCGCGCGAGGTCGCCGCGCTCTGGGCGAGGATGACGATGAACATCGAGATCGCCGTCGCCATCAGCATCCCGGCGTCGCTCAGCGTGACGCCCTTCGGGAACCCGACGTGCGGCAGCCCGCTCGGCACCGGGCCGAGGATCGAGATGTCGAGCGACGAGAAGTCGAAGATCCAGCTGAGGGCGATCATCCCGACGACGGCGACGAGGCCTGCCGGGATCGCCTTGGACACGCGCCCGAAGAAGACGAGGATCGCGAGCACCACCGCCGACACGAGCGCCGTCTGCCAGGAAGCGTCGCCGATGTGCCCGAGGGTCTTGAAGAAGTTGATCAGGTTGTCGCTGAAGAACTTCACCGACGACGTCTGCTTCGGGATCCCGAGCATCCCGCCGACCTGGCCGGTCGCCACCTGGACGCCGACGCCGGTGAGGAACCCGACGAGCACCGTCCGCGAGAGGAAGTTCGAGAGGAACCCGAGCCGGGCGATCCGCGCGAGGAAGAGCAGGCCGCCCGCGAGCAGCGCGGAGAGGCCGGCGAGCGCGACCCATTGCGGTGACGCGGGCTGGAGCCCGGAGATGCCGAGCGCCGCGATTCCCGCGTACATGATCGCGGCCGTCGCCGAGTCGGCGCCGACGACGAGGTGCTTCGAGGAGCCGAGCAGCGCGAACGCCGCGATCGGGATCAGGATCGTGTAGAGGCCGGTGATCACCGGCATCCCGGCGATCTTCGTGTAGCCCATCGTCTCGGGGATCGCGAGCGCAGCGAGGGTGACGCCGGCGACGACGTCCTTCGAGAGCCAGTCCCGCCGGTAGGGGCGGATCCCGTCCAGAACCGAGACGTAGCGGCCGAGGCCGCCCGCCGTCCTCGCCGCGCTGCTCGTGCTCATGCCGATCCTCCCGATCCTCCGCCGCCGGAACCGCCCGACTCTAGGCCGTCCGCGCCCCGGGCGGCATCATCCCAGGAGGACGACGTCCGCGCCGCTCCGGGCCTCACCCGCGGCGGGGGAGCGAATCCCTTATCCGGGGCTAGCCCCGACGGGCGCCTCCGGCCGATACAGGCCGCATCCGCCGCCACATCGTGGAAGGAGCCGCCCCTCCATGATCTCCGCCATCCATCGACGCCTCGGCTCCGACGAGGGATTCACCCTGATCGAGCTGCTCGTCGTCATCATCGTCCTGGCGATCCTGCTCGCGATCGCGGTTCCCTCGTATCTGAGCTTCAAGGATCGCGCCAACAAGACGGCCGCCGCCGCGAACATCCGCTCCCTCGTCCCGAGCGTGGAGTCGTACAACGCCGACAACGTCCCGAAGGGGCCGAACGACCCTGACCCGGCGACGAGCACGACCGACAACGGGTACATGGGCATGACCATCGTCCTGCTGAAGTCGGACTACGACCAGGCCATCCCGGCGATCGACTTCGTCAACAACAGCGGCGCGTCCGAGGCCGCCGGCGTCACGGCCAAGGCGACCCTCGACGCCTCGCACTACTGCGTGTACTCGCAGGTCGGCGACTGGTTCGCCTGGAAGCAGAACCCCGACGGCGTCATCCAGCAGTCCAGCGACCCGACCGACGTCTGCGCATAGGAGGGGGCCGTCCCCGGCCGGCGGCCCTCTTCTCAGGCGGTTCACAGGAATGCACGGCACGCTGTTGCCATGGCGCACAGGATCCTGGTCGTGGACGACGAGCCGTCGATCGTCGACGCGGTCGCGACGGCGCTCCGCTACGAGGGGTTCGAGGTCGACGAGGCGGCGACCGGGCGCGAGGCGCTCCAGGCCGCGTCGGTACGGGAGCCGGACCTGATCGTGCTCGACTGGATGCTTCCCGACGTGGACGGGCTCGAGGTCGGCCGGCGGCTTCGTGAGCGCGGCTTCAAGTCCGCGGTGCTGTTCCTCACCGCGAAGGACGCGACCGAGAACAAGGTCGAGGCGCTGCGTGCGGGCGGCGACGATTACGTGACGAAGCCGTTCAGCCTCGCCGAGGTGGTCGCGCGCGTCCACGCGATCCTCCGCCGGACGGCGGGCGACCTGCCGGGCGACGTGCTGCGGTTCGCCGACCTCGTCCTCGACGAGCAGCGCCACGAGGTCTTCCGCGGCGACGAGCTCGTCGAGCTGACCGCGACGGAGTTCAACCTTCTCCGCTTCTTCATGTTGAATCCGCGGCGCGTGCTGTCGAAAGGGCAGATCCTGCAGAACGTGTGGAAGTACGACTTCGGCGGGAACACGAACATCGTCGAGACGTACGTCAGCTACCTGCGCAAGAAGCTCGACGGCTCGGGGCCGTCGCTGATCCGCACGGTGCGCCAGGCGGGGTACATCCTCGAAGCCCGCGAGGGCTAGGGCGCTAGATGTTCGACCGCATCTCGCTGAGGACGCGCCTCGTCGTCGGGGTGATCGTCCTCGCGGCCGTCGGTCTCGGCGCGGCCGACGTCGCGACCTACGCGTCGCTGCGCTCGTTCCTCGTCGACCGCGTCGACTCCTCGCTCGACGAGGCGCACACGAGCGTGGACGCCGCGCTCTTCGGAGGCAGCGGCGACGAGCCCGGCGGGCCGCCCGGGCCCGGCGGCGGGCCGGGACGCGCTGCGCCCGGCGACTGCGTCGAGGTGCGGACGACGAGCGGCGCCGTGCTCCGGCGGCTGACGTGCACGCCGCAGTTCTCACAGTCGACGGCGCTGCCGGCGCCGCGGCTCCCGTCCTCGGTCGCGGTCCCGCGGACGCCGAACACGCCCGAGGGCGACCGCGTCGCCTATCTCACCGTGCCCGCCGTCAGCGGCGAGGGCCGCTATCGCGTACGCGCGTCGATCGAGTCGCGGGCGCCGGGCCGCGTCCTGTTCGTGGCGGCGCCGCTCAACTCGGTCGACAGCACGCTCCACCGGCTCCTGCTGATCGAGGCGCTCGTCACGGGCGTCGTCCTGATCGGGCTCGCGGTGCTCGGGCTCTGGGTGGTGCGGCTCAGCCTCGCCCCGCTCCGCGCGATCGAGAAGACCGCCGCGGCGATCGCGGCCGGCGACCTGACGCAGCGCGTCGAGCGCGCCGAGCCGCGCACGGAGGTGGGCCGGCTCGGGCTCGCGCTGAACGCGATGCTCGGCCAGATCGAGCGCGCGTTCAAGGCGCAGGAGGCGTCCGAGCGGCGGCTGCGCCGCTTCGTCGCCGACGCGTCGCACGAGCTGCGCACGCCGCTCGCCGCGGTGCGTGCGTACGCGGAGCTGTTCACGCGCGGCGCGGCGACCCGGCCGGCCGACCTCGAGCGCTCGATGGCGGGGATCAGCCGCGAGTCGGAGCGCATGTCGGTGCTCGTCGACGACCTGCTGCTGCTCGCCCGGCTCGACGAGGGGCGGCCGCTCGAGCGCGAGCCGCTGCGCCTCGACGAGCTCGTGGGCGAGGCGGTCGAGACGGCGCGGACGGTCGATCCCGGTCGTCCGCTCGAGCTCGACGCGTCGCCGGTCTCCGTCCTCGGCGACCGTGACCGGCTCCGCCAGATCGTCGACAACCTGCTCGCGAACGTCCGCGCGCACACGCCGCCCGCGTCGGCTGCGACCGTCTCGGTCGGGAGCCGGAACGGAAACGCGTTCGTCGAGGTCCGCGACAGCGGGCCGGGGATGAGCGCGGAGGACGCGGAGCGTGTGTTCGAGCGCTTCTACCGGGCCGACGAGTCGCGCGCGCGCGCGAACGGCGGCGTCGGTCTCGGCCTCTCGATCGTCGCGGCCGTCGCGGCCGCGCACGGCGGCCGGGCGACGGCGACGTCGGCGCCGGGGGAGGGGGCGACGTTCACGATCGAGCTTCCCGTCGCCGCCGGCGAGACTCACAGCGACCTCTGACCGTTTTCACAGGCGCGCCGGCCCGCGCGCGGCTTCCATGCGTGGAACCGCACCAGGAGGTGGATGTGCTCAAGCCGAATGTCGCAGCCGTGGCGGCGGGCGCCGTTCTCGCCTTCGCCGGCGGGGCCGGAGCCGCGGTCGCGGCCACGCATCACGGAACACCCGTCAAGGGGTCGAAGCACCACACGGCGCACAGCGCCGCGCAGACGACGACGGATCCCTGCAACCACGGGCCGTCGACGACGACGACGAGCGGCTAGGCCGCCGGGCGGCGGGGCCGGGCGGCGACTCGTCCGGCCCTGCCACACCCACAGCGAACGCACAGCCGGCTGTGACCCCCGGCTCACCGGCCCGCAGTTCGATGAATCCATGAACGCGAACATGCAGACCGTCGAGATCGTCGTCCCCGTCCACAACGAGGAGCGCACGATC